>JAABUN010001285.1_pt1 | contig 57100 bp, 55 predicted proteins | sample 5559311 | NCBI WGS metagenome assembly JAABUN01 (sample SAMN10711877, study PRJNA513370) | rock metagenome | isolation source: Antarctica rocks | place: Antarctica: Victoria Land, Siegfried Peak sud
CCGACCGCAAAGCCGCCGAGGTGATCGCCCTCGGTGGCCACGAAGTCCGCGAGGGCTTGGTAGCCACCGGAGCGCCTCTCCCGTTGCTGCCGCAAGGTATGCAGCACCGTATGACCGTTGTGCGCGCCCCCTGCCGTCTCGCGGGGTGCATTGGCGCGCACATCGGTCGTTGACTCGGTATGAACCACGATGTCGTCGCCGTCTCGGTGGGCGGGCCAGAGCTCGACCACGCCGGCGGCGGTGACCCGGGGATCGTCCAGCAGCATCTCCAAGATCGCCTTGCCGTCGGCCAGCACTTCGCGGGCCTGCTCGCCTTGACGGGGGTCCTGCAGAATCTGCGGATAACTACCGCGCAACTCCCACGCGGTGAAGAACGGGGTCCAGTCGATGACGTCGCTGAGCTCGCGCAACGTCGGCCGCAGATGATGACGACCCAGTTGCTTCGGTACCGGTGGCACGTAGGCCGAGACCTCGATGGCCTCTCGGCGAGCCTTAGCCAGCGGCACCAACGTCACCGAACGCTCGGCGTGGCGTTGGCGCAACTCGGCATACTGTGCACTGACCTTGGTCGAGAGTGCCTCCTCGCGGCTGAGCGCTTCGGCCATCACGCCGACCGCGCGGCTCGCGTCAATCACGTGCACCACCGTCCCGTCGTATGCCGGGTCGATCTTGACCGCCGTATGTGCGGTGCTCGTCGTGGCCCCACCGATCAACAGCGGGGTCTTCATGCCGCGCCGGCTCATCTCGGCGGCAAGGTTGACCATCTCGTCCAGGCTCGGCGTGATCAGCCCCGAAGCGCCGATCACGTCGGCACCGATCTCCTCTGCGCAGGCCAAGATCTTCTCGGCCGGCACCATCACGCCCAGGTCGGTGACTTCATACCCGTTGCAGGCCAGCACGACCCCGACGATGTTCTTGCCGATGTCGTGCACGTCCCCCTTGACCGTGGCCATCACGATCTTGCCTTTGCTGCGACGAGCGGTCCCGGCCGCGGCGGCGAGTTCTTCCATGTATGGCGTCAGGTGGGCGACGGCTTTCTTCATCACCCGAGCCGACTTCACCACCTGAGGCAGGAACATCTTGCCGCTGCCGAAGAGGTCACCGACGACGTCCATCCCGTCCATCAGCGGGCCTTCGATCACCGATAGTGCCGACCCCAGGTCCTGATAGGCCTCTTCGGCATCGTCAACGGCGTAGTCGCTAATGCCGTGCACCAGCGAATGCCGCAGTCGCTCGGCTACCGGTTGCTCACGCCATACCTGAGCCGCCTCGCGGGCTTTGGTCCCGCTGCCGCCGGTTGAGGCCGTCCCGCTGTACTGCCCGGCGAGTTCGATCAACGTGTCGGTGGCGTCGGCGCGCCGGGCCAGGATGACGTCTTCGACCGCGTCGCGCAGCGGTGGGTCGATGTCTTCGTAGACCCCGAGCATGCCCGCATTGACGATGCCCATATCGAGCCCGGCCCGGATCGAGTGGTAGAGGAAGACAGCATGCATCGCCTCACGGACCACGTTGTTGCCGCGAAAGGAGAACGACACGTTGCTGATGCCGCCGCTGACTCGGGCATGCGGCAGGTTGTCCTTAATCCACTGCGTCGCCTGAATGAAGTCGAGCGCGTACCGGTCGTGCTCGCTCATGCCGGTCGCGACGGTCAGCACGTTGGGGTCGAAGATGATGTCCCGTGGGTCCATTCCTACCGTGTTCGTCAGCAGGTCGTAGGCGCGCTGACAGACCAGCGTCCGGCGGTCCAACGTGTCGGCCTGGCCTTCCTCGTCGAACGCCATGACTACCACCGCTGCCCCGTAGCGGCGCACGATCGAGGCCCTTTCGATAAACGTGGCCTCGCCGTCCTTGAGCGATAGCGAGTTGACGACGCCCTTGCCCTGTAGACACTGCAAACCAGCCTCCAGCACCTCCCAGCGGGAGGAATCGACCATGAACGGGACCCGGGCGATGTCCGGCTCGGAGCTGAGCAGATTGAGGAAGTGCGTCATCGTCTCTGGGCCATCGATCATGCCCTCGTCGACGTTGACATCCACCAGCTGCGCGCCGCTTTCGACCTGTTGACGGGCGATCTGCACGCAGCCATCCCAATCACCGGCGGTAATGGCCTTCGCGAACTTCGGCGACCCTGTGACGTTGGTGCGCTCGCCGACGTTGACGAAGTTGGTCTCCGGGGTGAGCGTGAAGGCCTCTAGCCCACTGGTCCGTAGATAACGAGGCGGCGCTGAACCACCGCCGTTGGGTGCGGATTCGAGACCCGGAACAGGACGTGGGCGTATGCCGTGCACCGCCTCGGCGATGGCGCGAATGTGCTCAGGGGTGGTGCCGCAACACCCCCCCACGATGTTGAGCATCCCGTCCTGCGCGAACTCGCGCAGGGTGTCCGCCATTTCTTCGGGACTTTCGTCGTAGCCGCCGAACGCATTGGGCAGTCCCGCGTTGGGGTGAGCCGAGATCAGAGCCGAGGAGGACACGCCTAATTCGCGCAGGTGCGGCCTCATGGCTGCCGGCCCAAGCGCACAGTTAAGGCCGATGCTGAAGAGGTCAACGTGCTCCGTTGAGACGCTGAAGGCCTCCGGGGTTTGGCCCGACAGGGTGCGACCAGAGGCGTCGGTGATGGTGCCCGACAGCATCACCGGGACGTCCTTATAACGTGGGCCGAGGTCGTGCAGTACGTCGTTGATGGCGTGCAGCGCGGCCTTGGCGTTCAGCGTGTCAAAGACCGTTTCCACCATCAAGATATCGGCCCCGCCGGCCAAAAGCCCTCGCGCCTGCTCGGCATACGCCGCCCGCAGCCCCGCGTAGGTGATGGCCCGGTATTCGGGCCGCTCGACGTCGGGGGACAACGAGGCGGTCCGGTTGGTTGGGCCGATCGCACCGGCGATGAAACGCGGTCGACCATCGGCCCGCTCGAACTCATCCGCTACCTCGCGGCCGATCCGGGCTGCGGCTTCGTTGATAGCGGGCACCAGATGACCGGTGCCGTAATCCGCCTGGGCAATCGAGGTGGAGGAGAACGTGTTGGTACTGCTGATGTCGGCCCCAGCGGCGAAGTACGCACGGTGCACGTCGGCCACGACATCCGGGCGCGATAACTGGAGTAAGTCGAAGTTGCCAGTGTAGTTGCGGCCCTCTTCGGTACCGGGAGCCCGGAAATCTTCCTCAACGAGGTCAATTTGCTGCATCATCGAGCCCCATGCGCCGTCCAGGATCAGCAGTCGCTGGGCAGCGAGTGAGCGCAGGGAGGCGGCACGATCGTTGAGGACGGGCATTGGACGAGGATACTTCGGAATCGGCATAAACTTTGCATCTTTAGCCGAAGATACTTCTTCGACGCGTTCTGGCCGGAGACCCCTTGGCTATCGGTAGGCCGCCATTATTGAGAGACTGACCGGCAATGACTGCCGCTCCAGACCTCCAGCGCCCCGTGACTGCGACGTATCGCCTTCAGTTGCACTCCGGCTTCACCTTCGCCGATGCCGCTGGCATCGTCGATTACCTCGCCGACCTAGGTGTCTCCCACCTGTACCTCTCGCCGGTCCTGGTGGCGATGCCCGGATCCGTGCACTGTTACGACGTGGTGGACCATCGGCACATCAACGCCGAGTTGGGCGGGGAGTCGGGCTTGCGCGCGTTGGCGACGTCGGCCCACGACGCTGGCCTAGGACTGGTGGTGGACGTGGTGCCCAACCACATGGCCCTCGATGCTCCACAGTGGCGCAACGCCCAAGCTTGGTCGGTGTTGCGTGAGGGGCAGCACAGCGCGTTGGCGCACTGGTTCGACGTCGATTGGGTCGCGCTGGACGGCAAATTCGGCCTCCCGGTGCTGGGGCAGCCGCTGGCCGAGACGCTCGAGGCAGGTGAATTGACCCTCGACACCGGACGACCCGACGAGGGTGTCGCCGCCGGTCAGCAGGTCATTCGTTACTACGACCACGTGTTCCCCGTTGCGCAGGGCAGCGCCGACGATGAGAGCGACGTCGAAAAGGTACTGGCCGCGCAGCACTATCTGCTCGCGTCGTGGAAAGAGGGCGACGAGGTCCTCAACTACCGCCGTTTCTTCGAGGTCGACACGCTGATTGGCGTGCGGGTTGAAGCCAGCGACGTCTTCGAGGCCACCCACACAGTTCTGCTCGATCTGCATCACGACGGGGTGATCGACGGCTTCCGGATCGACCACCCTGACGGCTTGGCTGACCCGGCCGGTTATCTGCATACCTTGGCCTCCGCGCTGCGTCCTGGGACGCCCGTCTGGGCCGAGAAGATCCTGGAAGACGACGAGCACCTGCCGACCAACTGGGAGTGCTCAGGCACCACCGGGTATGACGCACTCGCCGCGTTGTCGATCGCGCTCACCGACCCCGAGAGCGCCCACGCCGTCTCGCGTTCCTGGGCCCGCATCGGTGGCACCCCCGACCTCGACGACGTGGTCGTTTCGACCAAGCGCAACACCGTCGAAGATCTGCTCGGCCCAGAGGTCAACCGGTTGGTGCGGCGCGCCGCAGAGGTGATGCCGCAACGTGCAACCGACGATCTCAAGGACGCGCTGTCGCACATCCTGGTCAAGCTCCACGCCTACCGCGCCTACGTCACTCCCGGGCAGGACCCCGACCGCGACTCGGCGGCCAGGTTGGCTGAAGCCGTCAACCGGGCGTGCCTGGCAGCACCAGACCACGAGGAGTTAATTCGCGCGCTCGGCGAGGTGCTGCTTAACCCTGATGCGGGTGGCACCAACAGTGACACGGAGGCGGCACGAGACCTCTGCATCCGTTTCCAGCAGACCACCGGGCCGGTCATGGCCAAGAGCATCGAAGACACCGCCTTTTACCGCTGGCACCGGTTGGATGCGCTCAACGAGGTCGGGGTCAACCCAGCGCACGGAGCCAGCCCGCAGGTCCGCATCCTGCACGATTGGGCCGCACACCAGCAGTCGAGGTGGCCGCAGGGAATGAGCACGCTGTCGACGCACGACACCAAGCGATCCGAAGACGTTCGCGCCCGCCTGTTGGCGGTGGCCGGCGACGAAGAGGCGTGGCGGGAGTGCAGCACAGCGGCGTACGAGGTCCGCGAGGAGCACGGCATCGACGGCCCCGTCGCTCACCTCATCTGGCAGACCATCCTCGGCGCCGCCCCGATCAGCCAGGGTCGACTCGCGCAGTTCCTGACGAAGTCGATCCGAGAGGCCAAGTGGCACACGTCCTGGACCAATCCAGACCCCGCCTACGAAGGTCGAGTCCTCGAGTGCGCCGAGGAGATGCGCACCGGCGGCCCCGTCCGCGAGGCCATCGACCGGGCGCTGAGCCGATCCGAAAACCAGGTGGTCGCGGTGGTGTTGGCTCAGAAGTTGCTTCAGTTGACGCTGCCGGGGGTCCCCGACACCTACCAAGGCACCGAAGCTCTAGACCTGAGTTTGGTCGACCCGGACAATCGACGGCCGGTCGATTACGGTCGGCGACAGGCTGCGCTGACGCGGATCGACGCCGGGGTGGACCCGGTTGACCTGTCGGAAATGAAGTTGCTGGTCACGACGCGCGCGCTGCGGGTGCGGCGCGAGATCCCGGAGGCGTTCGGGGCGCAAGGCTCCTACCGGGCGCTGCGGGCTGGCCCTCACCTCATAGGTCAGGTGCGCGGAGAGCGAGTCGCGGCGTTGGCGTTGCGCGCTCCGCACGGTGTCTCGGCCACCACGCTGGCGGGTGAGCGAATCGAGATCGGTGCTGGCAGATGGGTCGATGAACTGACCGGTCGAGTGCTCGATGTGGGTGAGACGGGGCTCGCCATGACGGAAGCGTTCGTTGACGCGCCGGTAGCGCTGCTGGTGCTACGAGACCTGACATGAGCGGTGAAGTGGGCGGTGCGGACCGTGATCAACACGACCAGCACGAGTATGCGGTCTGGGCGCCGGAGGTAGATCGCGTCGACGTGCACATCGGCGCCCTGGGTGACCGCGTCTCGGCGATGGATCGCGGCGACGACGGGTGGTGGCGGCACTCGGTTGACGTGGATGAGACGGCCGATGGCCGGTACGCCTTTGTGATCGACGGCGGCGAGCCTCGACCAGACCCCCGATCACTGAGCCAACCCGACGGGGTGTACGCGGCCTCGGCCCTGGTCGATCTGGGTGACCACGCGTGGCAGGACGGCGACTGGAAGGGAGTGGAACTGCAGGGCAGTTCGATCTACGAGTTGCACGTCGGCACGTTCACACAACTCGGCACCCTCGACTCCGCCATTGAACGCCTGAGCGATCTCGCTGATCTGGGGGTCAGCACCGTGGAACTCATGCCGGTGGTGGCCTTTCCCGGCGATGCCGGGTGGGGGTATGACGGGGTGAGCCTTTTCGCCGTCCACGAGGCCTACGGGGGAGCGCCGGCCCTGCAACGCTTCGTCGACGCCGCCCACCAACGCGATCTCGCGGTCTACCTCGATGTGGTCTACAACCACCTAGGCCCCAGCGGCAACTACCTGTCGCAGTTCGCCCCCTACTTCACCGACCAGCACCACACACCGTGGGGGGAAGCCGTCAATCTCTCGGATGCGAGCAGCGACGAGGTGCGGCGTTTTTTGCTGGACAACGTCGCCATGTGGCTGCGTGACTTCCACCTCGACGGACTTCGCCTCGATGCGGTGCACGAACTGCACGACCACCGTGCCCTGCACATCCTCGAAGAGATGGCCGTCCTGGCGGACGAGATCTCGCACGAGACCGGCATACCCAGGGTGTTGATTGCCGAATCTGACCGCAACGACCCCGGCACGGTGGCTCCCCGAGGCAGTGGTGGAGGGGGCGGTTTGGGGCTGCACGGGCAGTGGGCCGACGATGTGCACCACTCGTTGCACGTGTCGTTGACCGGTGAAACTCAGGGCTACTACGCCGACTTCGCCGATCCTGGTGCCTTGGTCAAAACGCTGGAGCGCAGCCCGTTTTTGCACGACGGCACGATGTCAACCTTCCGAGGGCACATCCACGGCCGGCCCGTTGACTCCAGCGTCACCCCGGGTTGGCGTTTTGTCGCTTCGCTACAGACCCACGACCAGATCGGTAACCGAGCCAGCGGCGACCGGTTATGTCAGTTAACGTCGGCCGGGATGTCGGCGATCGGGGCTGCGCTGCTGCTGACCTCGCCCTACACCCCGATGCTCTTTATGGGCGAGGAATGGGCCGCCAGCACCAAGTGGCAGTACTTCACCGCGCACGACGAGGAATGGTTGGCGCAGTCGATCCGCGACGGACGCTCCGCCGAGTTCGCCGCCCACGGGTGGACCGAGGAGGTGCCCGACCCGCAGGCCGCCTCCACCGTCGAAAACTCCACGCTGGACTGGGAGGAACGCGCCGAGCCCCACCACGCGCGCATGCTGGAGTGGTACACGGTGCTCCTTGGCCTGCGCCGGAGCGTGCCTGCTCTGCGCGACACCCCGCTGGGCGACTCCGCCGTCATCCTGGATGCCGAAAATTCGCTGTGGTGGGTCCGCCGCGGCGACGTCACGGTGATCGCCAACGTCAGCGAAGACCCCCGCGAAGTGCCGCTGCCCGCAGACGTCACGCACCGGCATACGCTGGCCGCCTGGGACCAAGGCCACCTCGAGGGCGATGTCGTCTCGCTAGCGGGTCACGACGTCATCGTGTTGGGGCCAGGAGAGTAGGAGTAGAGCAGGCGTGAGACACCACAAACCAGCCCTGACCGACCCCACGCGGTTCGACTCCTACGCGGCCGACGAGCCCTGGGACATCGTCGAGGCGGCGCACCGCACTGCGGCCATCGTCGTGGGGCGGGGGCGCGCCAACGACGACCCTGAGGTCACCGCTCGATTGGTGGCGCTCGTCCCGGAGTTAGGGCTGGCGACGTTAGCCGAACTCTGGGCCGATCGGCCCGCCCGGTCCCTGCCTGGAGCGCTGTGGCGGCTCTACCTCTTGCACGAGTGGGTGCAGCGTGCACCCGTAGAGGTGGCTCGCGCCTACTCTGCGGGTGCCGGCCACGCTGACGTCTATCGGGTGATTGCTGGCCTTAGCGAGCCGCCCAAGCCCGAAGACCTTCTGAACCTGACGACCGCGATCCTGACCGGCGTCTTTACGGGGGACCTACGGGTTGCGCTAGAACGCGCCGCTGCGTTTTCGCACGTGATTGCGGTGGGCTTGGTGGACCCCGCTGCGGGGGTAGATGAGGTCGAGGCTGCTGAGGTCCGCCGCGCGGAGTCGATGCAAGAGATGGCTCGTGACCTGCATGTATGTGCTGGCCTGTGGGATCGTAACGATCTCATCTGACCATCTGTTCTAGGGACGTGCCGGGCTGGGAGCGCCTCTCGGCGCGGGGCCGCTCGTAGCGGCTTGTAATGGAGCCCGGGGCTTCCGCAGCCCGACACGCAGTGGGTCCAACCCCGCGAGGCCGCCAGACATTCCGAAACGCGTCCGGCGAGTCGCTGGACATTAAGCCGTCGTTCACGGTTCGTTCACCGGGCAAGGCACTGCGGGCCACATGTCGTCTCTACCGTGCGGAGAGTTGGCTTCGTTGCCGCGACCGTGAAGGCAACGTGTCCGACGCCTTCCGGCTTGCCCTAAAACCTGATCAGAAAGAGGATCCCCGTGAAGCTCCACCGCTTTGGTTCCGCCTTTGCTCTTGCAGCGGCTGCATCGTTGACGTTGTCTGCCTGTGGCGACGACACTCCCACCGCGACGGGCTCCGGCTCGGATGAAGCCGCTGGCTCAGGTGGCGGCGGCGAGTTGTCCGGCCAGCTCGACGGTGCCGGCGCGAGCTCGCAGAACTCGGCGATGACCGCCTGGATCGCGGGTTACCAGGAGGTCCAGCCCGACGTCACGGTGACCTACGACGCCATCGGCTCCGGCGGTGGGCGGGAGAACATCCTCTCCGGTGCCGTCGACTTCGCCGGCTCCGACGCCTACCTCGACGCCGACGAGGCCGAGATGGTCAAGGAGACCTGTGGCGACGGGGGAGCGTTCAACCTCCCGGTCTACATCTCCCCGGTCGCTGTCCCCTACAACCTGCCTAGCGTGGACACCCTCAACCTCAAGCCCGACGTCCTGGCACAGATCATGGACCGGCAGATCACCAACTGGAGCGACGATGCCATCGCCGCGGACAACCCGGACGCGGATCTGCCCGACACCGAGATCACGGTCGTCAATCGGTCGGATGAGTCCGGGACGACCGAGAACTTTATGGAGTACCTCTCCGAGGCGGCTCCGGACTCCTGGAGCTATGAGGCCGCCGATGCGTGGCCGGTCCAAGGTGGCGAAGCTGCGGCCCAGACCACCGGCGTCATCGAGGTGATCGGCTCCACCGAGGGCGCGATCGGCTACGCGGACGCCTCCGCCGTGGGCGATCTCGGCACCGCCGCCATCGGTGTGGGTGAGGAGTTCGTCGAGTACTCCGCCGAGGCGGCCGCCGCAGTCGTCGACAAGTCCGACCAGGCTGACACCGGGATCGAAGGCGACCTTGCCCTGGACCTGGCGCGCGATACCACCGAGTCGGGCGTCTACCCGATCGTCCTGGTCTCCTACCACATCGTCTGCTCGCAGTACGACGACGCCGAGACCGCCAACAAGGTCAAGGACTTCGTGACCTACGTTGCCTCGGAGGAGGGCCAGCAGGCCGCCGCCGCCGCGGCTGGCTCCGCACCGATCTCGCAGGACCTGCGCACCCAGATCGAGGAGTCCCTCGGGATGGTCCAGGGCGGCTGAGTCCCGCAGAATACTGAGGATGGCACTGCGGCAGTGGCCGACGAAGTTGGGTCGGCCACCGCCGGGTGCTGTGCTCGGCTTCGCAGTACTGAGGTTCGAGGAGGACCATGAGCACGCCTGAGGATCAACCCCACGGGACGGACGACCAACCGGGCACCACCGGCACGATGACCAAAGAAACACCCCCGGAGGCCGAGGGCAGATCCAAGCGCCCTGGTGACGTGCTGTTCAGCGGTGCCTCCTTCGGCTCCGGCGTCCTCATCCTGCTGACGTTGGCCGGGGTAGCGATCTTCCTGATGGTCGAGGCTTTTCCCGTGCTGTCCGCCCCGGCCGAGGCCATCACCGGAGACGCTGGCTTCTTCGGCTACGTGTGGCCCTTCGTCATCGGCACTATCGTGGCTTCGGTCATCGCCCTGGCCGTCGCCACCCCGGTGGCGGTTGGGATCGCCCTGTTCGTCTCGCACTACGCGGAGGCCCGCACGGGCCGGGTCATCGGCTTCGTCATCGACCTGTTGGCCGCAGTCCCTTCAGTAGTCTTCGGTATGTGGGGGCTGACAGTGCTCGCTCCCGCAGTGGTGCCGCTGTTTGGTTGGCTCGAGGACAACCTCGGCTGGATCCCCATCTTCGGGGACTCCTCAGCGACCGGCCGCACCCTCATGACCGCTTCCATCGTGCTGGCCATCATGATCTTGCCGATCATCACCGCGGTGTCCCGGGAGGTCTTCCTGCAGACCCCCAAGCTGCACGAGGAGGCCGCCTTGGCGCTCGGTGCGACCAAGTGGGAGATGATCACGACGGCGGTCCTTCCGTTCGGCAAGCCGGGGATCATCGGCGGCACCATGCTCGGGCTGGGTCGGGCGCTCGGGGAGACCATGGCGGTCACGATCATCCTGTCGACCGGCGGGTTGACCGTGAACCTCATCGGCACCGGCAACTCGACCATTCCGGCGGAGATCGCGCTGAACTTTCCCGAGGCCTCCGGGTTGCGGCTGTCCGAGTTGATCGCGGCCGGGTTGGTGCTCTTCGTGATCACGCTGGCCGTCAACCTGTTCTCCCGTTACATCGTGGAGAAAAACTCCGAGTTCTCGGGAGCCAACTGATGAGCACGCCAACCGACACCCCGACGCGTACGCCGAGCGGCGGCGACGACCGGATCACGACCCGACTGGACAGTTGGGAGGGCATCACCTCTTCTCCGGTCCGTCCGGCGACCAAGGCCATCGCACTCGGCTCCCTGGCCGGCGGAGTCGTGCTAGCACTGCTGGTGTGGCTGCTGCTGGACAACCTCGCCGTGGGGGTGGTCCTCGGCTACCTGACCTATCTCGTCGTGGTCTACTTCGGCTACCGAAGCACGGCCGGCCGCCGGGTGGGCATGGATCGGCTCATGCAGGGACTGGTCTACGGCGCCTTCGGAATCGCAGTGCTGCCGTTGATCTCGGTGCTGCTTACCGTGGTCACCGAAGGCGTCGGACGGGCAGTCAACCTGGACTTCCTGCTGCAGACCATGAACGGCGTCACCGGCCTGGACGACCAGGCCTACGCCGATGGCACGGCACCCTTCGTCGGCGGTGCCTACCACGCTATCCTCGGCACGTTGATCATCACGGGTATCGCCACGGTCATTTCGGTGCCGATCGGCGTGTTCGCCGCGATCTACCTCGTGGAGTATGCGGGGTTGGCCAAATTCGTACGATTGCTGCGGTTCTTCGTGGACGTGATGACCGGCATCCCGTCGATCGTCGCAGGGCTGTTCGCCTTCGCTTTGTTCGGGGTGATCTTCGGGATCGGCACCAAGAACGCCATGGCCGGGGCGATCGCCCTGTCGGTGCTGATGATCCCGACGGTAGTGCGTAACAGCGAGGAAATGCTGCGGATTGTGCCCAACGAGCTGCGCGAAGCCTCGCTGGCCCTCGGTGTGCCTAAGTGGCGCACCATTTACAAGGTGGTGCTGCCGACGGCGGCGTCCGGCCTGGCGTCCGGGGTGACCCTGGCGATCGCCCGGGTCATCGGCGAGACGGCCCCGCTGCTGGTCGCGGTGGGTGGCTTCTATAGCCTCAACACCAATCCGACGCAAGGCCCGATGAACACCCTGGCCGTCTACGCATACGAGATGTTCAAAAAGCCGCTCAACCCCGCGATCCGTGACCCCAGCCTGGAGCGCGCCTGGGCGGCGGCGTTGATCCTGGTGATTATCGTGATCGGCCTCAACCTCACCGCCCGACTCATCGCCAAGGTCTTCGCGCCGAAGACCGGCCGCTGAAACCCCTGGAGACCCGCACATGTCCAAGCGCATCGACATCCGAGACCTCAACATCTACTACGGAGACTTTCAGGCTGTGGCCGACGTTTCTATGAGCATCGAAGCCCGCTCAGTCACCGCCTTCATCGGTCCATCCGGGTGTGGCAAGTCGACCTTTTTGCGCACGCTCAACCGGATGCACGAAGTTATCCCCGGCGGCCGGGTAGAAGGCGAGGTCACCATCGACGGCAAGAGCCTCTACGGCAAGGGGGTCGATCCCGTGGACGTCCGGCGTGAGGTAGGCATGGTCTTCCAGCGGCCCAACCCCTTCCCGACCATGACGGTCAAGGAGAACGTGTTGGCCGGGGTGAAGCTCAACAGCAGTCGCATTTCGACCAAGGCCGGCAATGAGCTGCTGGAGCGGTCGCTGCGCGCGTCCAACCTGTGGGAAGAGGTCAAGGACCGCCTCGACAAGCCCGGCTCCGGCCTGTCCGGCGGGCAGCAGCAACGGCTGTGCATCGCCCGCGCCATCGCCGTGCAGCCCGAGGTGATCCTGATGGACGAGCCCTGCTCGGCGCTGGACCCGATCTCCACCTTGGCGATCGAGGACCTCATCGATGATCTCAAAGAGGAGTACACCGTCGTCATCGTGACGCACAACATGCAACAGGCAGCCCGGGTGTCGTACCGCACCGGCTTCTTCAACCTCGAGGCGACGGGCAAACCGGGGAGGCTGGTAGAGATGGACGAGACCTCCAAGATCTTCAACAACCCGTCGAACAAGGCCACTGAGGACTACATCTCCGGCCGCTTCGGCTAACCCCGTACGAATCTGCTGACGCGCTGATGACCGATATGCGCGCTCTCCCCCGTCAATAAAGGGGGGAGTGCGAGCACAACGGTCATCAGCGGGTATGCCGATGGGCCGGGAGGGGCTAGCGGGGTATGCGGTGGCGCGTCGCGGTGACGATGCGTGCCTCTTTGCCGCGGCCCACCACGGTGCACGCCAAGATCTCGCCCTTGTCCATAGCGCCCGCGTTCACGCGCCGCAGCAGCCGATCAACCGGCTTGTTGTCCGCGTGCGGGATCAATTGGTCCATCACCGAGTGCAGCACCGGGCCGTGGGTGCAGATCGCGATGCTGCGACCGGCCAAAAAGATGTTGGTCAGATGCTTGGCGACCTTGTAGGGCTTGTCCTTGAAGTCTTCCTCAGAGAAGCCGCGCTTGGTACTCAGCGGCACCACCGCCTGCTGCGCAAACGGAGCCATCGTGTCGTGACAGCGGGTCGAGGGTGAGGTGATGATGCGTTCGGGGGCGTATGCGGTCAGGATCGGCACCATTCGATCGGCCCGACGCTTGCCGACGGTGGTCAGCGGCCTAATGATGTCGGGGCGGCTCCAGGACTTACGCGGCAGCGCCTTGGCGTGCCGCACGATGAGCAGCGTCCAGGTGTCCAGACCCTCTCCGCCGGCCATCGAGACCAGCGCGTCCAACTGACGGCGATCCCGTGCGTAGGTCAACCGTTTGGCGGCCTTTTTGGGACTGAGCCACGTGACCTTGTCGATCTCGTGTTCAAGTTTTCCGTGGCCACCGATCGGGTCCCCGGCCCAATACTCGACGCGCTTGTTGCAGCGCCGCCCGTTGCTACGGCCCAACGAATAGGTCTGCGCAGGCAATCGAGCCCCGAGGCGCACCACCAGACCGGTCTCCTCCAACGTTTCGCGCGCCGCCGCCGCCGCCCAGTCCTCGCCGCGGTCGAGCTTGCCTTTGGGCCACGACCAGTCGTCGTACGCAGGGCGGTGCACTAAGGCGACGCGCAACTTCCCCTTCTTCTTGCGGCGCCACGGGATCACACCAGCGGCGCGGATGACGATCGGTCCTTTGCCGGCCCGCGGCTTTGCGAGATCCGGCACCAACACCTGTAACGGCTCGGCGCTCATCGACGGCGTCCCGGCTTGCGCCGGGCAGCGTACTTCGCGATCAACTCCGCCTGCAGATCCGCCAGCGGTAACCCGTCGGCACCGAGATGGTGTCGGATCCACTGGCCATGTTCGTTCAGGTGCCAGGCCGAGACGTCTGCGTGCAAACCACGATCAAGCAGCTTCATCATCGACTTCACCTGGCCCTCGTCGCTGATCGGGGTCAGCGCCTCCACACGGCGGTCGAGGTTGCGGTGCATCAGGTCGGCTGAACCGATGTAGACGATCGGTTCGCCGCCGTTGCCGAAGGCGAAGATGCGCGAGTGCTCCAAGAACCGTCCCAGCACCGAGCGCACCGTGATCGTCTCGGACAGCCCCGGCACCCCCGGGCGTACCGAGCAGATGCCACGCACCCACAGGTCGACCCTCGCGCCCGCTTGGGAGGCCCGATAGAGCGCATCGATGGTCTTCTCGTCGACAATCGAGTTGAGTTTGAACTGGATCAGACCTTCGGACCCACGGGCCGCCTCGGCCTCGATCAGTTCCAACAACTGCGAGCGCACCGAGCGCGGCGCTACCAGGATCTTCTTGAACTTGGCCTTCGGTGCCATTCCGGACAGTTGGTTGAACAGGCGGGTGATGTCCTCAGCGATGCCCTCGTTACAGGTCAGTAGTCCGACGTCCTCGTACAGCCGGGCCGTCTTGGGGTTGTAGTTACCGGTGCCGACGTGGCAATAGCGAAGCAGCCCACCCGACTCCTGCCGCACGACCAGCGCCAACTTGGCGTGAGTCTTCAACCCAACCATGCCGTAGACGACGTGCACTCCGGCTTGTTCCAACTTCCGCGCCCACGAGATGTTGTTCTCTTCGTCGAAACGGGCCTTGATTTCGACGACCGCAAGCACCTGTTTGCCGCTGGTCGCGGCGTCGATCAAGGCGTCGATGATGGGGCTGTCGCCGCTGGTGCGGTAGAGCGTCTGTTTGATCGCGAGGACCTTGGGGTCGGCGGCGGCCTGTCCGATGAACGCCTGCACCGACGTGGAGAACGAGTCGTAGGGGTGGTGCAGCAAGATGTCGCGCTGTCGCATCGCGCCGAGCACGTCACTGGGCGCTGCCCGCTCGACCGGGGCCAAGTCGGGGTGGGTTTTGGGCACGAAGTTGGAGTATCGCAACTCGGTGCGGTCCAGGTCGGCCAAGGTATGCAGCGCGGTCAAGTCCAGCGGCGACGGCAGCCGGTAGACCTCGGAGGCGTTGACGTTGAGCTCGCGCAGCAGCAGATCGTGGACGTGGTCGTCCATGTCCGCTTCGATCTCGAGCCGCACCGGGGGCCCGAAGCGTCGACGCGTCAACTGCAGTTCCAGCGCGGTCAGCAGGTTCTCGGCATCGTCCTCTTCGACCTCGACGTCTTCGTTTCGGGTCACCCGGAAGGAGAACGTCTCCTGGACCGTCATACCGGGAAACAGTTGGTCCAGGTGCTCGGCGATGACCTGCTCCAGCAGCACGAACCGGTCGCGGTAGAGACCGTCGGCTTCGGTGGAGAGGCGGATAAAGCGGGGGAGTAGTGGCGGGACCTTGACGCGGGCGAAGTGCTCACGCTCGGTCCGCGGGTTGGTCAGCACGACCGCGAGGTTTAGCGAGAGCCCCGAGATGTAGGGAAACGGGTGGGCCGGATCCACACCCAGCGGGGTCAGCACCGGGTAAACGGTGCTGCGGAACATCTCGGCCAGATTCTCTTGCTCGTGCTCCGACAACTCAACCCACGGGACGACGGTGATGCCTTCGTCACGCATGGCCGGGCCGACAACATCAGCGAAGAGCGTGGCGTGCTGTTCCATCAAGGCGTGTGCACCGACCGAGATCTCTTCGAGTACTTCGCGGGGTTCGAGACCGGAGGCGGAACGGGTAGCGATGCCGGTGGCGATCCGACGCTTGAGGCCCGCGACGCGCACCATAAAGAACTCGTCGAGGTTGCCCGCGAAAATGGCCAAGAAGCGGGCCCGCTCGAGCAGCGGCAAGTTGGGGTCGGCAGCAAGGTGCAGAACGCGCTCGTTGAACTGCAGCCACGACACTTCGCGATCCAAAAAGCGGCCCTCGGGCAACTCGGCCGGCTCGCCCTCGGCCTGATCGTCGGTTTCCCGACGGACGAATCGCCCGTTGGCCCCGCGCGGGTTGTTGCTGCGGATCGTGGCCAGCGGCACCACGCTGTTGGACTCTACGAGTTCGGGTAGTACTGCTTGCCCCGTGGTTTGCGGGGCGGAGGACGCACTCGGTGATGTGGTCGGGTGGAGATCCGCAGTGCTCATCCGGTTATCTTGCCATCGCAGGGTCGGTCCAGGAAGTGATCACTCTGCATACATCACGTCCGTGTGGGTTTGGGTGAAGCCCAATCGCCCGTAGGTGGCGATTGCGGCGGCGTTGTCTCCGTCGACATACAGCGTGGCTTCGGCGAGACCACAGGCCTGCAGGTGGCGCAGCCCGACCAGGGTGGCCACCGACCCCAAACCCCGTCCTTGGTATGCCGGGTCGACACCGACCACGTAGACCTCGCCAGCGGTAGAACTGCTCGACCCCGGCTCGCTCGGCTCCACCTTCGTCCAATGGAAGGCAGCGAGCTGCGGCTGCTCGGGGTCGCTTACGTCCTCGATCAACAGGAAGCCGTGCGGGTCGAACCACGGCTGGCTCATCCGGTCGTGAAGATCACTAAGGCTCATGCGTCCTTGCTCGCCGTGACCAGCGAACGCCGCCGCGTTGACCCGCAACCAGTCCTCTTCGTCACGGCCCACCTCGAAACTGCGCATGGCGTACCCCTGGGGCAGGGCGAGGGCAGGCAGGTCCGTTTCGCCTTGCAGCGGCAACGACATCCGCCACAAGTCTCGGACCACGGTCAATCTGCGGGCGGCGGCGAGACCGCGTGCGCCCTCCAGGTTGCCGTGCGCCCAGCCTCGGGCATCCGGCCATTCGGTCAGCACCTGGGTGAGCACGGCGGTGCCGATTCCTTGCTGGCGATGCTCGGGGTGGACCACGAGTTCGTAGGTTGCGTACTCAGCCCTCGGGTCGTGCTCGACGTGCACGTAGCCCAGGACGCGAGCGCTGATCTCACCCGGACGGTCCACCACCAGCAGGTGTGACGTGTGCGTCGGCGCATCGCCCGACTCACCGAGGCGTCCGAGGTCCAACACCGTCTGCTCGCTCAAGGGCTTGACCCCGTCGTTGGTGGTGGCGCGCACCGCGACCGATAGAACGTCGGCGCAGCGCCTCGGGGAGAGCTCGCGCAAGACCTCGATATCGAATCTCATCTTCATGCTCCTATGTCGTGCGACCGAGGTCCGGCGAAGCGGTACCCGACGTTGCGGATGGTGCCGATCAGCGACTCGCGTTCGGAGCCGAGTTTGGCCCGTAACCGGCGAATGTGCACGTCGACCGTGCGAGTGCCGCCGTAGTAGTCCATGCCCCAGACCTCCTGTAGGAGGGTCTCTCGGGTCACCACGCGCCCCGGATTTTGCACGAGGTACTTCAGTAACTCGAACTCTTTGAACGTCAAGTTCAACGGCTGACCGCCGGCCCGCACCGTCCAACTCGACTCATCCACGATCACGTCCGCGACGCGGATCGGGCCCGTGGCCACATCGACACCCGCCGACATACCCAGGCGCTGTCGCAGCAGACGCAATCGGGCTTCGACCTCAGCCGGGCCCGCGGTCGTCAACAGGATGTCATTGATCGGCCACTGGTCATCGATCACGGACAGTCCGGCCTCGACGAAGATGCCAACGACGGCGTTCCAACTGCCCATCGCGGCGATGGTGCGCAGGGTGGACCGGGCTGCCACCATATCGGCCACGGCGTCCACCAAGACGATCTCGGGCTCGGGGCCGCGCAACAGCGCGCCAGCATCAAGGGCTTCCACGCGCACTCGGTGGGGCAGCAGATCCAACGCCGGGAGCACCCGCAAGACGGCCCCGTCGGAGCCGCCTGGTGTGAGCAACGCCATCTCCGTCACCGCCCAAGAATAGAGGGGAATGGGCTCCTGCTCGCACGCAACCAGGAGGGCGGCACCAGAACAGGCAATAATGCGAGCGTGACTGCGCCGACGGAGACCACTGAGCCGTCCTCCGTGTCCGTGACCGGCTCAGTCGTGGTCACTGCGCTCTTTCTCGCCTTGACGGCGCTCGCTGGGCCGACGACGACGGCGCTGGCCCTTGCGGTCACGATCGGCGTCGTGGCTTGGGGGTGGGCCGGAGCTTTGGGCCTGCCGACTCCGCGAGGGACGGTGGGGGTGCTGTTGCTGGGGGGATTGGCCATCGTGGTGGCGATGACGCTGAGCGAAGGCGACGGACATCTGACGTGGCTACCTGGCGCGCTCGCGGTGTCGATCATTACGGCGTTCTTGCACCAGTTGTTGCGCAAAGACGGGCGGCCCAGAGTTGCCGAATCCGTCAGCGCAGTGTTGTTGGCGTTGACACTTTTCACCTGCGCGGCCTTCTTGGTGCCCATGAGTCGCACCGACCTCGGGGCCGCACTCGCGCTCGCGTCGGTGGGCGGCGCCGCGTCCTCGGCACTGGTGAGTTTGGCGGCTCGCCCCGGCGGGGCGCGCTTAGCTCCGTGGGTCGTTCCGCTGTCTCTGGTGGTTGGCGGCGGTGGCGGCGCGTTGGTGAGCCTTTTTATGCCGGGGCCGTGGTCGGCGCTGATGGTGTGCGGGGTCATCGCAGCCGGGGTGAGTCATGCGGTGCGCAGCGTGTTCGCGCCGTTGCCGACCATGGCCCATGCCCGACCCCGGGTGGTCGTGGCGTTGTGCTCGGTGTTGATCGTCGGGATCATCCCGTATGCCGTGGCGCTGGTGTTCGTGCCCGCTGCCTTGCGTATCTGACTCTACGATGGGCGAATGCCTTTTGAGTTAGACCCAACGATGCACCCCGACCTAGCCCCCCTGGCGTGGCTGATTGGTCACTGGGAAGGCGCCGGAGTGGTCGGATATCCCACGATCGAGTCCGCCAACTTCGGCCAGGCGGTGGAGATCACCCACGACGGCCGGTCGTTCTTGGAGTACCACAGTCACAGTTGGCTGCTGAGCGAATCGGGGGAGCGATTGGCCCCATCGGGCATCGAGTCAGGTTTCTTTCGGCCGTTACCCGACGGCGAGGTCGAGCTGCTGCTGACCCACCCCACCGGCATCGTGGAGATGTACGTCGGGTCCACGAAGCCGGCCCAGTTGGAGTTGCGCACCGACGGGGTTTTGCGCAGCCCGTTTGCCAAGGAGTACTCGGCCGGCCACCGGCTCTACGGCTTGGTGAACTCGAACTTGATGTGGGCGATGGACATGGCCGCTATGGGCGAGAGCCTGACCAGCCACCTGTCGGCCGAACTCAAGCGCGTCGCCTAGGGGCTATTTGCTGAAGCCCTGAGTGGGTGACACGTCGTCAACGTAGGTGTCCATGGTGTCGTTGCGCAGATGCTCTTGCAGCATCTCCAGTTGCCCCTGTGCCGGCACCACGATCGACCCAGCGGCGACATCACTGCCCAGGCCCGTCCACGGGGCGGTTACGAAGTTGATGTCGTTCCCTCGGATGCCGCGCATCGAAAAGGCCAGGGACCGCATGTCGCCCATGTCGAGGGAATCATCGACGGTGAGGTTCTGGGTGGCCGCGTCGATGACGGAGCTGAGGGTGGCTGGGTTGGTCAGCGTCCCCCGCGACAGCGCCTTGAGCATCACGGCCTTGATGAACGCCTGCTGGCGCTGGCCCCGCGAGATGTCGCCTTGGCTGAGGGCGTAGCGCTCGCGGACGAACTCCAAACCGGTCTCCCCGTCCATTGTCATGACACCTTCGGGGAACCCGGGGCTGGCCTCGGCGACCTCGACCTCGACGCCACCGACGGCATCGGTCAGGGTCTTGAAACTCTCGAAGTCCACGACGGCCACCGAATCGATGGGCACGCCCACCAGCGGCTGGATGGTCTCCACCAGTAGGGGCGCGCCGCCGATGGAGTACGAGGCGTTGATCTTGTTGGCCCTCGGTGAGCCGGGGATGTCCACGAAGTAGTCGCGGGGGAAGTGAATCAGGTCGACACGGTCGCGATCGTCGGAGATGTGCACCAACACCATGACGTCAGAACGGCCACGCTCTTCGTCGAGGTCTCGACTGTCAGAGCCGATGACCAGGTAGTTCAACGCTTCGCCGGCTAACGCTGACCGCTCCTGGGGCACCGGCTCCAGAGGTCCGCTTTCGCCGGTCACCCTGCCGTCGGCATCGGTCAACAACGAATCGAACGTCAGGTTGTTACTGACCTTGTTGTTCAAAAACACCAGGTATGCCGCAGCGCCGCCGACGACGAGCAGGGTCAGGACGAGAACGCCGACAACGAACGTACGCAGCCCCCGCTTACGCCGCCGCACCGGGACGTCACCGCCGGCAGAGGTGAAGAAGTCATCTACCCGGGATTCACGGCCTTCGCTCATGCGCGCAGTGTAAGCCGGGTGGATCGCGAGCGGTACCGTGCTGGCATGAGAGTTGGCAGCGCGGTTGGGCGAGGCGTCGAGCAAGACTGGGCCGGGCGGCTGCGCAGTGTCGGGCTGCGGATGACTCAGCCTCGACATCGGGTGCTCAAAGCTCTAGAACGACAGGGCCACGCCACTCCCGAAGAGTTGGGGACCGCGCTGGCGGCCGATGGTCAGGCGACGCTGCCCGCCTCGACCGTGTATCGCAACCTCGAGTCTCTGGCTGAGGCAGGATTGATCAATCACAGCCACGTCCACCACGGCGCCCCGACCTACCACTTGCCGCAACATGGAGACCACCTCCACCTGGTATGCCGACAGTGCGGGGCCGTCATCGAAGCCAAGCCGGAGGTAGCTCGGGACGTGGCAAGGAATCTTCAGCAGGCTCACGGCTTTGACGCTGACGTGACGCATATGGCGATCCACGGTCGATGCCGGTCGTGTGCCCAGAAGGCGTCGACACCCACAGAAGAGGACAGATGAGCGTAGAACCTGACAAGGGCACAGCAACGGCTACCGATGAGGAAACCGCCACGGGCTGGTCGAGCCCGTTGCTGAGTCGCCGTGGTGCCGTCGTGGCGAGCGGAATCGATACCGGCGTGGCCGCCCATTACGGCGACCCGAACCGTGAGCAACGTCTGTTGGACGAGTCGCTGGCCTGCGTCGATCTCTCGAACCGGGGCGTCATCACCGTGAGCGGTCCCGATCGGTTGACCTGGCTCCACTCGTTGACCACACAGCACATGTCCACCCTCGAGCCGCGGCGCAGCATCGAGACCCTGATTTTGTCTCCCAAGGGTCACGTCGAGCACGCGCTGCATGTGGTCGACGACGGCGAGACGACGTGGTTGACCACCGAGCCCCGCGCGGCCCAGTCCGTGCGCGAATGGCTGACCAAGATGCAGTTCATGTTGCGGGTCGAGGTGAAGGACGTCAGCGAAGACTTCGCGGTGCTCGGCGAGCCGATCGGTGCCGAGTCGGGCCCCGGTGAGCCCATGGCCTGGGTGGACCCGTGGCCGGGGGTGGTCGGCGATAGCGCGGCCTACGGACCCATCGACGGTCACCCGGGGCAGGGCCGAGCGTGGCGTGAGCTCATCGTGCCGCGAGCCGATCTCGAAAAGGCCGTAGGTGAGCGGCCGTTGGCTGGGGTGTGGGCTGCCGAGGCGCTGCGCGTGGCCGCCTGGCGCCCTCGAGCCGGCGTCGACACGGACCACCGCACCATCCCGCACGAGTTGGACTGGATGCGTACCGCCGTGCACCTGCATAAGGGGTGCTATCGAGGCCAAGAGACGGTCGCGCGTGTGCATAACTTGGGCCGACCGCCACGCCGGATCGTGTTTTTGCACCTGGATGGTTCGGGCCACACGTTGCCGGAGCAGGGGGAGGAGGTCCGGGTCGGCGCCGTATTCTCTGCCCCCGATAGCGGGGCAGCCACGTCTCCGGACGCTGCCCCAGCATCGGGGGCAGAGAATAGTGCCGAGCCACCTGCCCCTTCCCGCCCCATCGGCAGGCTCACGAGCATCGCTCGGCACTACACCGATGGCCCCGTTGCGCTCGCCGTCATCAAGCGCAACACGGACCCGGAGGTCGAGTTGGCGGCGGGGGTCACCAGCGCCGCTCAGACGCTGATTGGTCCGGCCTGATGGCGACCACAACGTCCGCGACCACAACGTCCGTGGCCACAACGTCTTCGAGCACGATGATCACGGTCGCCCCCACCGGTGCCGAGACGCTCAAGGAGGACTTCCCGCAACTGCCGACCACGTTGACCGAGTTAGTTGAGACCGCGAAGGGGTGCGAAGCGGCTGGCGCGGCGTTGATCCACGTGCACATCCGCGGTGAAGACCACCGGCCCTCGCTAGACGCCACCCGCCTGCGCGACACGGTGCAAGCGCTGCGCGAGAGCACCGATCTGATCGTGCAACTCTCCACCGGCGGCTCGGTGCACGACCCGCTCGATCAGCGCATGCGCGTGCTGGACGCTGCGCCCGACTCGTGCAGTTTGACCTGCGGCACCGTCAACTTCGGCAACGACGTGTTCACCAACCCCTACCCGTTCATGTCCGACCTCTACGTCGCGGCGCAAGAGCGTGAAGTGGTGCCCGAGTTCGAGCTGTTCGACCTCGGACACGTCGCCTCGTTGCAGCGCCTGCTCGACACCCACGGCCTGCCCTTCGGAGGCAAGGTCCACGTGGACTTCGTGACCGGGGTTCCCGGGGGTATGCCGGGCACCGTGCCTGCGTTGGTCGCTGGGGTCAGTGTTTTGCCGGCCGAGGTCACGAGTTGGTCGGCCACCGGCATAGGCAGAGCCCACTTGCCGATTGCGGCCGCGACCCTGGCGATGGGCGGTCACCTGCGGGTCGGGATGGAAGACAACCTGATGATGGCGCGGGGCCAGCAGGTACAGCACAACGCTGATCTCGTTACCCGCGCTGCTGACCTGGCCGCGCTCATGCAGCGCCCCGCGATGTCCATGACCGATGCCCGCGAGATGTTGGCGATCCAAGAAGCGTGAGGATAGGCCAGGTCTAAGCCGCGTCAGGATCACGTGGCAGGGGTGCGCCGTAGGGTGTCGCGCATGTCTTCATTGAGCGCTCTGGGCGATGCGCCCGTCGTGGCCACCGTCACCCGCTCCGGGCTCGTCGAATCGGTGCACCACGGCATCGTCGCGGCCACGAACCCGGACGGCTCGCTGTTGTTTGGCCATGGGCCGCACGACATCGCGATGTTTCCACGGTCGTCGAATAAGCCGATGCAGGCGGTGGCCATGCTGCGTTCGGGCGTGCTGCTCGAGGGTGAGTTGTTGGCGCTCGCGAGCTCGAGTCACAACGGCGAGGCGTTTCACCTCGACGGGGTGCAGCGCATCCTGGCCGTGGCCGACGAAGGCCTGACCGAGACTGACCTACAGAACACTGCCGACTACCCGCTGCACGAGGCGTCCCGGAACGAGTGGGTCGCGGCCGGTCGCCCGCCGTCCTCGCTGGGGCAGAATTGCTCGGGCAAGCACGCCGGCATGCTGGTGACCTGCGTCGCGGCGGGATGGGATCTCTCGACATACCTCGACCCGGACCACCGGCTGCAGCGGGCGATGAAAGACACCATCGAAGACCTCTCGGGGGAGCGCGTCGCCGCCACCGGGATCGACGGCTGCGGCGCACCCGTTATGGCGATCACCCTCGCCGGCCTGGCGCGCGCGTTCGGTGCGATGGCTGCTGCGGGAGCCCACACCCCGCAAGGCAAGGTCGCCGACGCGATCCGGGCCAACCCGCGCTTCCTCGGCGGCACCGACCGCGACGTCACTGCGCTGATCGAGGCCGTGCCTGGGCTGATCGCCAAGGACGGTGCCGAGTCGGTGTATGCCGTGGGCCTGCCGGACGGTCGCGGCCTCGCGGTCAAGATCATCGACGGCGGCCAACGAGCGAGGGCGGCCGTGACGATCAAGGCGCTGCAGGCGATGGGCGTCACCGGCCGCGACGAGGCTCTGGCGAACATCGCAGACACCCCGATCCTTGGTCATGGCCAGCCGGTCGGGGCAGTCGAGGCAGTCGACCTCGACGCGGGCGAAACCCAGGCTCACGTCATCGGGGTAGGGGGCTGACGTGCGGGCGGTGCTTCAGCGGGTGCACAGCGCCTCGGTGACCGTCGAAGGCCGCCTGGTCGGCGAGATCGGGACCGGCGTGCTCGCCCTCGTTGCCGCAACCCATACCGATACCCCTGCCGAGGCCGCCACGATTGCCCGCAAGATCGCCGAGATCCGCCTGTTATCCGACGACACCTCGATCCAAGATCACGTCGAGGATTCTGGCGATGGCGCGAGGCCGGCCGTTCTAGTGGTGAGCCAGTTCACTCTGTACGGCTCCACCAAGAAGGGCCGGCGACCGTCGTGGAGCGACGCAGCACCTGGCCCCCTCGCCGAACCGCTGGTCGACCTAGTGTCCGTAGATCTGCGCGAGCGAGGTATCACGGTCGCCACCGGAGAGTTCGGTGCTCAGATGGACGTGGCGCTGGTGAACGACGGACCCTTCACGCTCGTTATTGACGCCTAAGCCCCATACGGACCACATCCGGATCAACACATCCGCCGTTCATGAACGCCCCGTAGTCTTGGTGTATGGACTTTTTGTCGGACACCCAGGGCCTCATCTTGCTGTTTTTGGGTGTTGGGGCGCTTGCTATGCAGTCCTGGGCGGCCGTTGATGCGGCTAGTACCCGACCTGATGCCTTTGTGGCTGCGGGAAAACGCACGAAGGGTTTCTGGCTGGCGATCACCGCCGTGGCTACGTTGATCGGGTTTGTTCAGGTGTTCAACCCGCTGAACCTCTTCGGGTTGCTGGCCTTCGTGGCCGCCGCGATCTACCTCACGGACGTCCGGCCGGCGGTGAAATCAATGCGTGGCCGCAACGGCGGCGGCAGCAATATGGGGCCCTACGGCCCGTGGTAGCGCTGGGCGCCGCCCAGACCACGCTGATCGCCGGCCCTACCGGTCCCCTTGAGATCCTCAGCAAAGGCGCAGGCCCGCCTTCCACGTTGTTTGTGCACGGCCTTGGCGGATCGATTGCCAGCACCCGGCCGTTCGCCGGTGCCACGCCTGGCCGCCGATCGTTCGTGCACATCGCCGGGCACGGTGCCTCCAGCCCACCACCGCAGATGACGTATGCCGCGCTCGCCGACGAGGTGCGCGCTGCCGCCGACCACGTGGAAGCGGATGCAGCCCTCGGGGTCAGCATGGGGGCGGGGGCTCTGTGTGCACTGGTGGCCGCCGACCCGGAGCGATTCACCGCGCTGGTCTTAGTCCTGCCAGCCGCTCTCGACACCCCGCGCAGGGCCGCCGAGCAGCGCTTTACCCGGTTGGCGCAGCTCGTGGCGCGCGGCGACGTCGAGGACGTGGCGGCATACCTTGCACGTTTGGAGCCCCAAGGGGGTGCCGCAGTCATGGCGTGGTGCCGTGAACAGGCAACGGCGCTCGTCTCTAGCCGCGCTCAGGCTGCGCTGACCCAGCTCCCACGACACAGCCCGATCGTTGACGCCGAAGCATTGCGTGCCGTGATCTGCCCGGTGCTGGTGATCGCTCAGGAAGGTGATGAGGTGCACCCTGTGTCGGTGGCTCGCCGGTTGGGGGAGGTCCTGCCCCGCTCGCGGACCGAAGTGCTGCCGCAAGGTGGCATCATGTGGGCTCACCGTGATCACGTCCGCGCTCTGGTGGGTGAGTTTTTGTGCGACGCGCGATGAGACGACACGAAACCCTGATTCTGAAAGTTGAACGAGCGTGAGCGATGTGGACGGCAGCAGTACTAACGGCACTGACGCCGTGCGTACTGTCGAACGTCCGTGGGGGCACTTTCAGCAATTCGTCGCCAACCAGCCCGTCACCGTGAAAACCATCACCATCCGTCCGGGCCACCGTCTGTCTTTGCAGCGCCATTATCTGCGTGCGGAGATGTGGCAGATCCTCGACGGTCCGATGAACGTTGTGGTGGGTGAACAGGCATGGCTCGCACAACCTGACGAGTTGGTATGGGTCCCGCGAGGCAGCGCCCACCGCCTCGGCAACCCTGGTCAGCAACCGGCCAGGGTGCTGGAGATCGCTTTCGGAGCCTTCGAGGAAGAGGACATTGAGCGCCTTGAGGATGACTACCAGCGCGACTGACGTGATCGGCACCGGCACTGTCGCCGTGGTCGTGATCTTCGTCTTCGTGATGGTTATGGCTGTCCCCTTTATCGCTACCTCGGCGCGTTCGCCCAGAGCGGCTACCCGGCGGGCCGCGACGATCGCTTTTGCGTGCGCCTACGCCGGCGCGGTGGTGGCCTACACCGTGTTGCCACTGCCCACGAACGAGTCTGCGCAGAGGCGATGTGCCGATGCGGGTGGGGAATTGAACGCGCAGCTCATCCCGTTCAACTTTCTGGTCGATCCGGGAGCATCGACTGGCCTAGCCCTGGTCAGCCCGACCATGGCGTGGCAGGTGGTGTTGAACGTCGCCCTCTTTATGCCGCTCGGGACCATCGTGATCCTCGGCTTACGTCGCGGCTTTGGCGTTGTTCTTGCGGTCGCCTTCGTGTGTTCGCTGGTGATCGAGACATCCCAGCTCACCGGCTTGTGGTTCATCTACGACTGCGCCTATCGACTCTTCGACGTCGACGACATCCTGGCTAACACCGTCGGAGCGGGCCTGGGTGCCGCCATCGCACTGCGCTGGCGCGGTCGTGCCAAACTGAACGAATGAGCGACTCGCAGCAGGCTGCGCTGCGCCGCGTGGCGATGGTCAGTGTGCACACTTCACCGTTAGAGCAACCGGGCACCGGCGATGCTGGCGGTCTCAACGTGTATGTCGTAGAGACCGCGCGCCGACTCGCGGCCCGTGGCACGTTGGTCGAGATCTTCACGCGGGCCACCGACGGCAGCCAGCATGAGGTCGTGCCGCTCGATGCGGAGCACCTGGGCGATTCCGTGCTGGTCCATCACGTGCCGGCTGGGCCCTTCGAGGGGCTCAACAAAGAAGACCTTCCCGGACAGTTGTGCGCCTTCGCGGCCGGGATGATGCGCATTGCTGCGGGCCACCCCGAGCACTGGTACGACCTGATCCACACCCACTATTGGCTCTCTGGCCAGGTCGGCTGGCTCGCCTCTGACCGGTGGAACGTGCCGCTGGTCCACACCATGCACACCATGGCGCGGGTTAAGAATCGCGAGTTGGCCGCCGGTGACACCCACGAGCCGATGGGGCGTGAGATCGGCGAGGAGCAAGTGGTTCGGGCCGCGACCACGCTGGTCGCTAACACCGAGCAGGAGGCCGAGCACCTGATCGAGTTGTATGCCGCCGACCCGGCGAAGGTGTCGGTGGTCAACCCCGGCGTCGACCTTGAGGTCTTCACCCCCGGTGACCATGGCGCTGCTCGGCGCGAGTTCGGGCTGGCCGACGACGCGGTGGTGTTGTTGTTCGTCGGTCGCATTCAGCGGCTCAAAGCCCCCGACGTGATCCTGCGAGCGGCAGCTACGCTGATCGAGGCCGACCCGGCGCTGCGCTCGCGCTTGGTGGTGGCCGTCCTGGGTGGGCTCTCGGGCTCGGGGCGGCATGCCCCGAACTGGCTCACCGACCTGGCCGCCGAGTTGAATATCGCCGACGTCGTGCGCCTGGTGCCGCCGGTGTCGAGGCCCACGTTGGCGCAGTGGTATCGGGCGGCCGACATCGTGACGATCCCGTCCTACAGCGAGTCTTTCGGCCTGGTGGCGGTCGAAGCCCTGGCCAGCGGTGCCCCGGTGCTTGCGGCTCGTGTGGGTGGCTTACCGGTGGCGGTAGGAGATGCGGGCACCCTGGTTGATGGGCACGATCCGACGGTGTGGGCCGAGCACATGGGGGTCTTGCTCGCGGACCCCGATCGCCGCTCGCGGTCCGCTCGTCTGGGGCCTGCACATGCGCAGCGGTTCAGTTGGGAGCACACCGTCGACGCGTTGGAACGGGTCTACGCGGCAGCGATCAAAGGCAGCACGCAGCACCAGACCAACCCGCCGCCGACCTCTATCGACGAGGCTCAGGCGCTGAGCGACATACCTTCGGCTCTGGTCCCGTGACGACGTCGGACGCGCCGCAGCAGATGGACTCGACGCTAACGATGCGTGGTCATCTCGACGACCTCGACGTTGGATGGGAGGAGGGCACGCGGCCCGGGCAGACCGTGGTGACGTTGCCCGGGGAGCACAAACTTGCCACCGTCGTGGCGCTGGTGATCCGGGGTAAGAGCCTGCAGGTTCGCGCGTTTGTCGTGCGCAACCCCGACGAAAATCACGAAGGGGTGTACGCCTACCTTTTGCGCCGCAACCTGCGCATGCCGGGGTTGAGTTACGCCATCGATACCAGCGGTGACGTCTACCTCGTCGGTCACTTCCCGGTCGATACGATGAGCGCGTCCCGACTCGATGAGTTGCTGGGAGGGGTGTTGATCGCCTGCGACGAACCGTTTAACGAGTTGCTGGCCTTGGGCTTTCTGTCGGCCATGAAAACCGAATGGACCTGGCGGACGTCGCGGGGTGAATCGACGGCGAACCTGGCGGCCTTCCGCCATCTGCTCGAAGCCGAGCGCTGACGACACTGCTCACATCCCACAAGCGGGGCCGGTCACTGTGCTGACCGGCCCCGCTTGCGTGTTGTCCTTCCCTTAGAACCGGGGAGTTGCGCCCTGGATCGGCGGCACCACCGGGGGCAGGTCACGAAGGATCGTGTCCTGCTTCTTCTCTTCCGCCTTGGCGGCCGAGTCGGCGCCCTGCTTGCTCATCGGGGCGTCTTCGTCGAACAACGGCTCCTCGAAGGCGCCGAAGTCACTCTTACAGACCTTGCCGGCCGGCGGCACCTTGCCGGTCAGCAAATACCGGTCGACCCGTGAGGTCACACAATTCGACGTTCCGTATGCGGTGTGACCGAAGTTGTCGCTGGAGAGCAGGCGAGAATTGGGCAGCAACGAGGCGGCCCGAACGGCACCGTCGTAGTTCGTAGCAGGGTCCCAGTAATTGCCGACGACCAACACCGGGTTTGCGGTGCGAGCCGTGAACCGGCCGCGGTATGCGTCGCCGTCCTTGACCGTCCAGTATGCGGAGGCGCACGGCGCAGAGCCCCACGTCCACAGACGCCCGAAGCCCGTGCCGGTGCTCGCTGCCCGATCGGCGGCCGTGGTCCAATTGCCGGCGAACTTCGGGTTGACCGAGTCGGTGCACAACACCGTCTGGTAGGCGTCGCCATCGTTGAAGTATGGGAAGGCGAACCCTGTCTGTTTAGCGAGTTTTTCCTTGCTTGCCTTGGCGGCCTTACGGTCTGCCTCTTTCGCCCTGTACTTGGCGACGAAGTAACGGCTCGCTTCCTGCTTCGCCGCTTTGCCGGTGCTCGACCCGGAAAGGGTGCTCAACTCGTAGAAGAAGGAAAGGTCGCTGGCCACGATCTCCGGTGCGAACGGTGCGTACATGTCTTCATTGAGCCAACCGACAAACGTTGCGTAGTCGAAGCCGAAGGAGAACTCCGGGTCGTCGGGGTCCACGATTTCAATCGGAGCTTCCTTCAAGGAGCGCACGAGTTTGTCGTAATTCTTCTTAGGGTCGCCCTGGGATGCGAACTCGCAGTACTCCGGGCCGGCTTTCTTGCATAGGCGCAGAATCTCGTTGATGGCCTTGGTGCCACCTTCGCCCGAGCGGATACGGGAGGTGACTGGGGTGCGTGCCGTGGCGGGTGTCCCGGCCCAGGCAACGGGGTCGAGCACGCCGTCGATGGCGACGGCCCGCACGCGGTCGGGGTACATGTTGGCGTAGACGGTGCCGAGGTAGCTGCCGTAGGAGAAGCCGAGGTAACTCAGTTGCTTGTCGCCGAACATGCGACGCATGACGTCCATGTCCCGGGCCACGTTCGACGTGGACATGTGCGCAGACAGCGGCTTTCCGGTGCTTGAGCAAGCATTGCCGAGCTTCTTCGACGAACTCTTGTAGACCTGGATTTCCTTCTTGGTGTAAGGGAAGTACACGTTGAGTCCGCTCGTAGCATTGGCCAGCTCGCCAATGTTTTTGAAGCACCTCACGTTGTCGCTGAAGTTGGTCCCACGGGGGTCGACACCGACGATGTCAAACTTTTTCAGGACCGCCGGCGACAGGAAGAACGGCGCCGCGGAGGCGATGTCGATGCCTGACCCTCCGGGGCCGCCCGGGTTGAGGAAGAGTGTGCCAACCTTGTTCTTCTGGTCCTTGGCTGGGATACGCAGGTAGGCCACGTCGGTGGTGGAACCCTTGGGCTTGTCGTAGTCCAGCGGAAGTTTGACCGTGCCGCATTCGCTTTTAATCCCAAACACGTCCGTGCAGTCGAAGGTGTCAGGCTTAGGCTTTCGCACCCGATCCACGCGCTTGGCTTCCGCCTTCGACGTGACATCGCCGCTGGTGGCGGTGATGGGTGAAGTGGGGGATTGCGGTGTGCTGGTTGCGGCCTGGGCGACCATCGGAGCGACCACCAAAGAGCATATAGCTATTGATCCCGCTAGAGCGCGGTTCCATCGTCGAATTTTCACAGCGTTCTCCCTCTCCCCTGCAGCGCCGATCAAACCCTGGTGGCCGACCGTGCCCCGTGCAGGGTCTCAATCTCCTCTCGCTTATCCGAACCGTCAATAGCCAGAAGTACCGAACCCGTTTCCGACGGGGATCTGTCGCAGAGAGCGTCCCGCTGTGCTGCACCGACTTCGATGCATCTAGTCCTGTTCTCTGGTGCAGCGCCTAGACTCCGGCTATGACTTCTGCGGCCAACGAATCTGCCTACACCCTGGTCTTGCTGCGCCACGGCGAGAGCCAGTGGAACGCCAAGAATCTGTTCACTGGGTGGGTGGATGTCGACCTCTCGGACAAGGGTCGCGAAGAGGCTCTGGAAGGGGGCCAAATGCTGCTAGACGAGGATCTGTTGCCTGACGTGTTGCACACGTCGCTGTTACGCCGGGCCATCAGCACCGCGAACGCCACCCTGGATGTGGCGGGGCGCCATTGGATTCCTGTGCGCCGGTCGTGGCGGCTGAACGAGCGTCATTACGGCGCGCTCCAGGGGTTGGACAAGGCCGCGACCCGCGAGAAGTACGGCGAGGAGCAGTTTATGGCGTGGCGTCGCTCGTTCGACACCCCACCACCTCCCATCGAGGATGACTCGGAGTTCTCCCAAGCCGACGACCCGAGGTATGGCGACCTGGGCGATGACGTGCCCGCCACCGAATGTCTTAAGGACGTTGTGGCGCGGATGCTGCCCTACTGGGAGTCCTCGATCGTGCCCGATCTGCAAGACGGTAACGTCGTTATGGTCGCCGCCCACGGCAATAGCCTGCGCGCCCTCGTCAAGCACCTCGACGGCATCAGCGACGAAGACATCGCCGGCCTCAACATCCCCACTGGGATTCCGCTGGTCTACGAGTTGGACGCGGACTTCCGACCCCTACGAAAAGGCGGACGCTATCTGGACGCCGATGCCGCCGCAGCAGCCATCACTGCGGTATCCAATCAGGGCAAGTAACTAGTTGTCGTCGAACTTGTAGCCCAAACCGCGCACCGTCAGGATGTGCTTCGGGTGCGCCGGATCGGGCTCGACTTTGGCCCTCAGCCGCTTCACGTGCACGTCCAGAGTTTTGGTGTCTCCGACGTAGTCGCTGCCCCAGACCCGGTCGATCAGTTGGCCTCGGGTCATGACGCGGCCGGCGTTGCGTAGCAGCATCTCAAGAAGTTCAAATTCCTTCAGCGGGAGCGTGATCTTCTCGCCGGAGACGGTCACCTGGTGGCGTTCGACGTCCATCCGAACGGGCCCGCCGGACACACTGGTGGGCACGAGTTCTTCGGGCTCGGCGTTGCGGCGCAGGACGGCTTTGATGCGGGCCAGCAATTCCCGGGCCGAGTAGGGCTTGGTGACGTAGTCGTCTGCGCCGATCTCTAGCCCGACGACCTTGTCCACTTCGCTGTCTTTGGCCGTCAACATGATCACCGGCACGCTGGATCGCGTCCGCAGCGCTCGGCATACGTCGACGCCGCTGAGCCCAGGCAACATCAAGTCGAGCAGCACGAGGTCAGCGCCGTTGCGGTCAAACTCTTCGATCCCGGCAGGGCCCGTCTCGGCCACGGCAACTTCGTAGCCCTCTTTCCCGAGCAAATACGACAGCGGATCGGAGAACGACTCCTCATCCTCAACCACCAAGATCCGGGTCACAGGGATACCTTTCGTTGCACGGGACGTTGACTATCGGGCGCTGGCGAGCCGACCGGACGGGAATCGTTAGTGATGCCGGGCAGGCGAATCGTAAACGTCGAACCTTGGCCCTCTTGGCTCCATAGCGTCACCTCGCCGCCCAGGTTGGCGCAAATGTGCTTCACGATAGACAAGCCGAGGCCAGTGCCGCCCGTCATCCGCGATCGGGCGGTGTCGACCCGGTAGAAGCGCTCGAAGATGCGCTCTTGGTCCTTAATTGGAATTCCTCGTCCTTGATCCGAAACCTGAATTTCGACGATGTCGTTGACCCGTCTGGTGGTCACCGACACCCGCGTTCCATCGTCGGAATAGGCGATCGCGTTGGTCACCAGATTGCGGATCGCCGTCGTGATCAGCTCGGGGTCGCCGTAGACGCGCGTCCCTGCGCGAGCGGTGGCCACGCGGGCGGAGAGGATGCGGTCAGCCGCGACGAGGCGGGTGTGCTCGACGGCCTCGGCCGCACACTGTGAGACGTCGACCACGGTGAGTTCGTTCATCATGTCGGCCGTCTGCAGGCGAGAGAGGTCGACAATTTCACTCACGAGTTTGGTCAGCCGGTCCGATTCGACCTTCATCCGACGCGAGAAACGCTTCACCGCTACGGGGTCGTCGGCCGCTCCTTCGACCGCCTCGGCGAGGAGCGAAAGGCCGCCGACGGGCGTCTTCAGTTCGTGGCTGACGTTGACGACGAAATCCCGGCGCACCTCTTCGACGCGCCGGTTCTGGGTCCGGTCCTCGATCAACGTCAAGATGAGGCCGTCGGCGATGCGCGCCACCCGCACGCCAATGACCAGGCTCCCGGGACCCACGGGCCCGCGGGCCGATTCGAATTCGCTCTCGCGGGTCTGCCCATCGGTCAGGACGAGGTCGAACACGCGCCGCAACTCAGGGTGAGTCAGTTCGCGCCCCCGCACCAGGCCGAACGTCAAGGCGGTCGTCGTTGCCCTGAGCACTCGACCGTCGCGGGCCGCGATGATGCCCCCTGATCGGGTGGCGGCCAACAACTCAGCGACCCCCGTGGCCAACGTCTGGTGCGCCTGCTCTTGGGTCGGGGGTTCCGAGTCCTGAGCGCTAGCAAGGAGGCGACGGGCCGCCGCCAGTTGAGCGACCAAGGCCACGACGGCCGCCAGGAGAATGATTGCCACGGACGCAGCCACCAGCAGGGGTACGGAGGTGGATGACACGGGCATAGACACCACACTAGATCGCAGGACCGGTGACGACGCACCGTAAAGTCGGATGGTGTCCGCCGGTAGTGCATTGTTCACTTGACGTCGGCACGTCGTTCACTCTGTCATGACAGCGTGCTCGCGAACCCAGCGAAGAGGAGCACCATGCGCACGGCTTATCACGAAGAATTGGTCCTGATCTCGGACCAGTTGGTTGAGATGACTCGACTGACCGCCTCCGCTCTCAATAGGGCAACCCAGTCTCTGATGGATGCAGATCTGGAACTTGCAGAAAGTGTCATTACGGCGGACGAGCACATTGATGCTGTGCGCCGCGATCTCGACAATCGCGCCGTCGATATCTTGGCTCGCCAGCAGCCGGTGGCGACCGACCTGCGCACGTTGGTCACCGCTATGCGGATGAGTTCGGACCTAGAGCGAATGGGGGACTTGGCCAGGCACGTGGCCAAGGTTGCTCGTCTGCGCTACCCCGCGACGGCGATCCCCGCGTCGCTGCAGGCCACGTTCGTCGAGATGGCGCAACTGGCGGAGCGGATGGTCATGAAGACCGGGGCGATTATCCATAACAACGATCTTGCTGGTGCGACCCGCCTGAAGAACGACGACGACCGAATGGACGAGTTGCACCGCGAGGTGTTCTCGGTGCTGCTATCGGATCGGTGGGCTGGTCCTACCGAAGCTGCGGTCGATGCCACGCTGCTGAGCCGCTACTACGAGCGGTTTGGTGACCACGCGGTTTCCGTAGCCCACCGTGTGGTCTACCTGGTGACGGGTGAATGGCACGACGAGGTCAACCTCGACGAGGCGCTGGAGAACCGCACGGCTCAGAGTGCTCGCGACACTGCGCCGATCCGCAACTGAGGAGGCCGACTCGAGGGCGGTAGCGGCGTCGCCTTCGCCGCCGCCGAGGAGTTCGGTTGTAGGTGGCGTACTCGCCGTCAGGAGGAAGCACCGGCGCGAACGCCGACGGTTTACGGAGCCACTTCCACGCTGAGGGTTTCGTCGGAGTTGTTCACCAGGTAGCCAAGGATGACCCCGGGGCCGCCATTTCCTTGGTTGACCACTAAAAGGCGACCTGGCATGCACTCAGTCCTGCGGTGGCTGCCAGGGCAACAGCAAACAGGCTGAGACGACGGGTGAGAGACGTTGTGCTCCGCGTTCTCAGCGCACCTCGCAGCCTACCGGGTGCTCCGCTTGGGCGCGTAGGCCGCTGACCAGCATAAATGTTGCTGGTGTCATTTAGTGATCCACGCCACTCGTGATATTCTGAGGTTCCGCGAAAGGGGCAAATCAAAGATGACATTTAAGGTCGGCGAGACCGTCGTGTATCCACATCACGGTGCCGCACTCATCCAAGAAATGAACAAACGAACGATCAAGGGTGAGGAGAAGGTCTACCTCAAGCTCAAGGTCGCCCAAGGCGATCTCACCATTGAGGTTCCCGCCGAGAATTGTGACCTCGTCGGAGTGCGCGATGTTGTCGGCAAAGAAGGCCTAGACAAGGTCTTCGCCGTGCTTCGTGCGGATCACACCGAGGAGCCGACCAACTGGTCACGCCGCTACAAGGCAAACCTCGAGAAGCTCGCCTCGGGCGACGTCGTCAAGGTGGCTGAAGTGGTTCGTGACCTGTGGCGACGCGACCGCGACCGCGGTTTGTCGACCGGCGAGAAGCGGTTGCTCAACAAGGCACGTCAGATCCTCGTTTCGGAGTTGGCTCTGGCTGAGAAGACCAACGAGGACAAGGCTGAAGCCACGCTAGACGAGGTCCTCGCCTCCTGAACGTAGGCGTCATCCTGGTCGCCGCAGGCCAGGGTTACCGACTCGGGGCTGATCGACCAAAGGCACTCGTGCTGGTGGGCGGTCAGCCTCTTGTCGTGCGTGCGCTGCGATGCGCGTCAGGGTGCGAAGGCGTCACGGAGATCGTGGTGCTGGCACCAACAGGTCACCGCACCGAGATGCGCGATGCGCTCCACAACCTAGACATTCCGACGGGTGTCAGGGTCACGGTCGTTGACGGGGGCCCCGAGCGTCGAGACTCGGTGGCCCTGGGGTTGGCGGTGCTTTCCGACGAGGTGGGCATCGTTCTGGTGCACGACGCGGCGCGAGCGCTGACCCCAGTCACGGTGTTCGACGGCGTCGTCGCCGCGGTGCGTGCTGGGCATGCGGCAGTCGTGCCGACCGTTCCGGTGGTGGACACCCTCAAAGAGGTGCGAGCCACGCCGACGGGGGAAGCGGTGGTCGCCACTATCGATCGATCCATGGTGCGCGTAGCCCAGACTCCGCAGGGGTTCTTGCGCGAGACGTTGACGCGCGCCCACAACGAGGTAGACCGGGGGCATGGCTCCACGGACGACGCTGGGATGGTCGAAGCTATGGGACCACGTGTGTTCACCGTGCCTGGCGATCCCAGGTCGATGAAAATCACTACCTCGCATGACCTTGCGGTCGCCGACGTGTGGCTGCGAGAGACGCAATGACCGGCGTGCCCCGTGTCGGCATCGGCACCGACGTCCATAGGTATGCTGCATCTGGCGAGGGCGCGGCGGGGCGCGACCTGTGGTTAGGTGCTCTGTTGTGGCCCGGGGAGCGAGGCATCGAAGGCCATTCCGACGGGGATGTTGCGTCTCACGCCGCTTGTGACGCGCTGTTGGCGGCGGGTGGTTTGGGGGACTTGGGCAGCGTGTTTGGGACGGGCCGACCTGAGATGGCCGGGGCTGGCGGAGCGCAGATGCTTACCCACGTGCTGCGACTGCTCGCCGAGGCGGGCTTTACGGTGGGCAACGTGTCGGTGCAAGTTATCGGCAACACCCCCAAGGTTGGGCCGCGCCGACGCGAAGCCGAGGCAGCGATGTCTGCTGCCCTGGGAGGTGCGCCCGTTTCGGTCAGCGCCACCACCACTGACGGGCTGGGACTGACCGGTCGAGGCGAAGGCATCGCCGCCGTCGCCACCGCCCTCATCATCTGAGGTGCCCTCCGCGCTGACGCCCGGCGAACGCCATACCCCGCTCATGACCGATGTGCGCGCGACTTGCGGTTTGCCGGCGGGGGAGAGCGCGCATATCGGTCATCTGCCCGGTCATGTGAGGCGTGGTGGCAGGGTCACAGTTGGCCGATGGCTAGGTACCGATCATCGGCTAGCGGCCCACCCCAGAGCGCGGGGTCGTCAAGAGGGTAAACAGCGACCGACGAGGTATGCAGGCTGAGCAGGCGTTCGCATTCGGTCGCCGAGGTTCCGCCTCCCGTGTGCCAGGTCCCCTCGATCAGCACCATTCGCCCGCCCGGACGTAGCAAGGACCGCCATCGCCTCACCGCAGTTTCGGGGTCTGGCAAGGCCCACAACACGTGACGGACGAGGACGACGTCGCACGATTTCGCTTCGTATGCTGGATCGGCGGCGTCTCCTTCGCTGAACGTAGGCATGACGTGTAGGTCGGCTGCTGCTGCCTTGAAGCGGGCCGCCGCAACCATGTTTGAGGCGCTGTCCAGGCCACGAACGCGGTAGCCATGGTGGGCCAGCAGGACGCTCAACGTGCCAGTCCCACAACCAAGATCGACGATGTCCGCTGGGCTCGGCGGAAGGTGCGCGAGCAGCAACGTGCTCCAGGCAGCACGAACCTTCTGGTCGCGCAGGCCGTGATCTGGACCCTCGTCATACGTGCTGGCGATGTGGTTCCAATATGCCGTGTCGCGATGTGCCACGAACCGATCGTCACACGACCCTCATGAGCGGCATACTGGGGCGACCGTCACCCAAGGTCGAGGAGGACCGCGTCACATGTCCAGCACCGTTAAAGGCGTCATCGCCCGCAGCAAGAACGCCCCCGTTGAAGTAGTTGACGTCGTGGTTCCTGATCCGGGTCCGAACGAGGTCATCGTGACTATTGAGGCCTGTGGGGTGTGCCAAACGGACGTGCACTACCGCGAGGGCGCCGTCAACGACGAGTTCCCGTTTTTGCTCGGCCACGAGGCTGCAGGCACCGTCGAGACCATCGGCGAGGGGGTCACCAACGTCAAGGTCGGCGACTTCGTGATCCTGAACTGGCGGGCCGTGTGCGGTCAGTGTCGAGCGTGCAAGCGTGGTGAGCCGTGGTACTGCTTCGACACCCACAACGCCGCCCAGTCCATGACGCTGACCGACGGCACCGAGTTGTCCCCGGCGCTCGGCATTGGCGCGTTCATCGAGAAGACGCTGGTCCACTCGGGTCAGTGCACGCTCGTCGACCGCGAGGCATCCGCTGTGGCTGCGGGGCTGTTGGGCTGTGGTGTGATGGCCGGCTTCGGTGCCGCCGTCAACACCGGTGGGGTCACCCGCGGTGACTCGGTCGCCGTCATCGGGTGTGGTGGGGTGGGCAACGCAGCCATCGCGGGAGCGGCGCTGGCCGGAGCGAGCAAGGTCATCGCGGTCGACGTCGATGACCGCAAGCTCGAAGGCGCCAAGCGCTTCGGGGCCACCCACACAGTGAACTCCACAAACGTGGACGCCATCGAAGGCATCCAGGAACTGACGGGCGGATTCGGAGCCGACGTCGTGGTGGACGCGGTCGGCCGGCCCGAGACCTACAAGCAGGCGTTCTACGCCCGCGACCTCGCGGGCACCGTCGTGCTGGTGGGCGTGCCGAACCCCGACATGATGCTCGAGTTGCCGCTCATCGACATTTTCGGTCGCGGTGGTTCGCTGAAATCCAGTTGGTATGGCGACTGCTTGCCTTCGCGTGACTTTCCGATGCTCATCGACCTCTACCGTCAGGGCAAGTTCGACCTCGACGGTTTCGTCACGGAAACGATCGGCATCGACGACGTCGAAGAGGCCATCGCCAAGATGGGCCGCGGCGAAGTGTTGCGTTCGGTTGTCGTGATGCCGGAGGCGGCCAAATGAGTAACGGGGTCCAGGCGCGGGTCGCGCACGCCGTCACCTCGGGCACGTTTAGCCTCGACGGTGGCACCTGGGAGGTGGACAATAACGTGTGGGTGATCGGCGACGACACCGAGTGCGTCGTCATCGATGCGCCACACGACGCTGAGGCCATCGCCGATGCCATCAACGGGCGGGACGTCAAGGCCATCCTGCTGACCCACGCGCACGACGACCACATCGACGCGGCCGGCGAGTTGGCGGCCGCGACCGGTGCGCCGACATACCTGCACGCCGCCGACCGGATGCTCTGGGACCGGGTGTATGCCGAGGCGCCCGACCACGAGCTCACCGACGGTCAGACGTTTGAGATTGCGGGGGTAAGCATTGAGGTGCTGCACACCCCCGGGCACAGCCCTGGTGCGTGCTGTTTCTTTGCGGCCGACCTCGGGGTGGTCTTCACCGGGGACACGCTCTTTAACGGTGGCCCGGGTGCGACCGGTCGTTCGTTCAGTGACTTCGACACCATCGTGGAGTCGATCACCGACCGCCTGTTGGTGCTGCCGCCGACGACTCGGGTTAACACCGGGCACGGTGACTCGACCACGATCGGCGACGAGGCGGCCGGCCGAGAAGGCTGGAAGCCGTAGTTTTTGCCGACCTGGGCTGATCTGCACGTAGCCTAGGGCGGTGAGTTTGCGTTTGTACGACACCGCTACGGCTACGCTCCGGGATTTCGAACCCCTGGAGCCCGGCAAGGTCGGCATCTATATCTGTGGGCTCACCACGCAAGGCGACCCGCATATCGGACACGTCCGCTTCACGGTGGCGTTCGACATCGTGCGCCGATGGATGATGCGCGGGCACGAGTATGACGTCACGCTGGTCCGCAACGTGACCGACATCGACGACAAAATACTGCGCAAATCTGCCGAGCACGACCGGCCCTGGTGGGCGTGGAGTTACACGCACGAACGCGCCACCACCGACGCTCTCGACACGTTGGGTGTGCTGCCGCCGACCTACGAGCCGCGCGCCACCGGGCACATCACAGAGATGGTCGAGCTGATCGACGTGCTGATCGACAAGGGGCACGTTTACCCGGCGGCTGACGACAGCGGCGACGTCTACTTCGACGTGCAGTCGTGGCCAGCTTACGGCGAACTGACCCGCCAAAAGATCGCTGACATGGAGCCCGCAGCTGACGCAGACCCCCGCGGAAAGAAGGACCCTCGGGACTTCGCGCTCTGGAAGGGCGCGAAGCCCGACGAGCCAGCGACGGCGAGTTGGCCCACCCCCTACGGCCGCGGCCGCCCCGGGTGGCACCTCGAATGCTCGGCGATGGCCCGCAAGTACCTGGGCGACACGTTTGATATTCACGGCGGCGGGGTCGACCTACGCTTCCCGCACCACGAGAACGAGCAGGCCCAATCGCAGGCGGCCGGGCTGGGCTTTGCCCGCTGGTGGATGCACAACGCGTGGCTGACGATCAGCGGCGAGAAGATGAGCAAGTCGCTCGGCAACTCGATGATCGTCTCAGAAATGACCAAGAACGTGCGGCCCTTGGTGCTGCGCTACTACCTCGGTGCCGTCCATTACCGCTCGGTCATCGAGTATGGCGACGACTCGCTGGCTGAGGCCCAAGCCGCCGTCGAGCGGATCGAGTCCTTTGTCGCTCGAGCCCTCGAATCAACCGGGGCGGTCGCCGCCGATGTCGTGACTGCTGCTGCGACCAGCGCGTTGCCGGAAGACTTCGTGGCGGCCCTGGACGACGACATCAACGTGTCTCAGGCCCTGGCGGCGATCTTTGCCCAGGTCCGCGAAGGCAACCGTGAGCTCGGCGATGGTGCGGTGGACGGCATACCGGCGCGGTTGCATGCTGTGGTGGCGATGACCGACGTGCTCGGCATCAACCCGCTCGACCCGCACTGGGCCGGGGCTACCAACGACTCATCAGCCCGCGACGTGCTCGACGCCCTGATCACCGCCCGTTTGGCCGACCGCGACACCGCTCGGGCCAGCCGCGACTTTGCCGCCGCCGACAGCATCCGAAACGAGCTCAGCGCCCTGGGCATCACCATCGAAGACACCCCGAAGGGCGCCCGTTGGGCGCTCGACTCCTGAAACAGAAATTGAGGTATGTCGCATGCCCGGCAACTCCCAGCGCCGCGGCGCAGTGCGTAAGACCCAAAAGAAGGGTGCCGTCGTCGGCAGCGGCGGTCAGCGCCGTAAGCAGCTCGAAGGTCGCGGACCGACCCCCAAGGCCGAAGACCGCCCGAACCACCCCGCCGGTCGTAGTTCGAAGTACGGCGACGGTGGCACATCCCGTGACGGTAAATCCGGTGACGGTAAATCCGGTGACGGTAGGTCCGGTGACGGCAAGCACAGCGGCGGCCCGGCCAAGCGTGGACGCCCGCCGCAGCGCAAGGACAAGGCCAGCAGCGAAATCGTGGCCGGTCGCAACTCTGTGGTCGAGGCGCTGCGCAGTTGGATCCCCGGCACGGCGCTGTACGTCGGCTCGCGGATCGACTCTGACGACCGCGTCCGCGAGTCGATATCGATGGCGGCCGAGCGAGGCATCGCCGTGCTCGAAGCACCCCGCGGTGAGCTCGACCGGCTGACCGACGGCGCCGCGCACCAGGGCTTGGCCCTGCAGGTGCCGCCCTACGACTACGCCCACCCGGACGACTTGCTGGACATGGAAATGCCCGGGTTGCCCCTGATCGTGGCGCTGGACAACATCACCGACCCCCGCAACCTCGGTGCGATCCTGCGCTCCGCCGGGGCCTTCGGCGCCCACGGGGTCGTCGTGCCGTTGCGTCGTTCGGCCGGGATGACCGCTACCGCCTGGAAGACCTCGGCCGGGGCGGCAGCTCGGGTGCGCGTAGCCCAGGCCACGAACCTCAACCGGGCGCTGGAGAACTACCGCAAGGCCGGGTTCTTCGTCATCGGGTTGGACGCCGACGGTGACGTCGAGTTGCCGGGGCTGGCGCTCGCCGACCGCCCGTTGGTCGTTGTGGTGGGTTCCGAAGGCAAGGGCTTGTCACGGTTGGTGCGAGAGAACTGCGACCAGATTGTGTCGATTCCGATGAGCCGGACCACCGAGTCGCTCAACGCCGGGATCGCTACGGCCATCAGCCTCTACGCGATCGCGCAACTGCGGGCCTGAGACCTATGCGATCCCCTTCGGGTGCAACGCCGCTGAATCGTGCGCTCGCTGCAGTGCTACTCGCTGGGGTGCTGCTCGCTGGTTGCACGGCGGGCGGTGATGCGTCAATGCCTGGGTCGGGTGCAGGTTCGCCGGCACCCGCACCCGACGACGTCATCTCGCGGGAAGCGACCTTCACCCAAGGCTTGGAACTGCTCGATGACGGGACGTTTCTGCACAGCCGGGGCCTGTACGGCGAGTCGGGTATCGACATTTTGTCGTCGACCGGGGAGGTTGTGCGCAGCGCCGAGCTGCCGGACGACGAGTTCGGCGAGGGCGTCACCGTCGTGCCCCGCGGGTTCGATGATGCGAGCACGGGCCCTACGGCATACCAACTGACGTGGCGGGCGGGGGTCGTGCACACGTGGAGCCTGCCCGACCTGTACGAGGGGCCGCCGCTAGAGATCGACGGCGAAGGCTGGGGCCTATGTTTCGACGAAACGCGGGACGTGCTGTGGCTGTCCGACGGCACGGCTACCCTGCGCTCGCTCGCGGTCAAAGACCTGAGCCCACTCGACGAGGTCACGGTCAGGGCGACCGACAGCGATGGCGCACGTTCGCCGGTCAGCATGCTCAACGAACTCGAATGCGTCGACGGTCAGGTGTGGGCCAACGTCTGGAAGCACGACGAGGTTGTCCGCATCGATCCTGAGAGCGGCGCGGTGAAGCAGCGGGTGGACCTCGCCGCCACGGTCACCCGTGAAGGCGCAGACGCACCAGAGGATGTCCTGAACGGCATTGCGTATGACGAGCGGGACGGGTCGTTCGTGATCACCGGCAAGAACTGGTCTCAGCTCTATCGAGTCGATCTACCTACGGACTAGGCGGCGCAGACCTGCCGGGCGCGGCTAATGGTTCAGCGGCGCCCGGATAGGGATCTCGTCGGTGTCGATGCCCAGGACGGCGGCCTCATCGGGCTTGTCCGGGAGCACCGTGTCGACGTAGTCCAACGCAGCATCCTCGATGGTCATGTCCCGTCCGGCGCGCTCCGACAGATACCACCGGTGCTCCAGCAACTCGTGGAACAACTCGGCCGGCTCCAACTTGGAACGCATCTCGGCGGGAACCGTGCGGGTGACCGGTTCGTAGATCTTGGACAGCCAATCGTGTGCGACCTGAGCTTCGTCCTCGTTTTGCCGGTCGGTGGCCGCGCGATAGGAGTCGAGGTCGTTGAGCAAGCGTCGGGCCTGGTTCTCTTGGACGTCGAGACCCGTAAGCGACATCATGCGCCTCGAGTGATAGCCGGCATCAACGACCTTCGGTTGGATCTGAATGTGGGTGCCGTCGATGTCGGTGGTAATCGCCAATTCATCGACGTCGAACCCAAGGTTATTGAGGCGCGAAATGCGGTCCTCGACCCGCCAGCGGTCGCCCTTCTCGAAACGCTCGGGGGCGGTGAGCTCCTCCCACAGTAAGTCGTAGCGGTGCATCACCCGGTTCGCGGTCTCCACCGGGTCGATGCTCGTGTCGAGCAGGTCGCCGGCCTCGAGGTCCATCAGCTCGCCGGCAATGTTGCCGTAGGCGATCTGGAGGTCGTGGGCGCGCTGGCCGTCACTCAGTTGTTGGTAGATCGAGGCCGTTTCGGCGTCGACTAGGTAGGCCGCGAAGTCCCCAGCGTCCCGCCGAAAGAGCGTATTGGACAGCGACACGTCCCCCCAGAAGACGCCGTTGACGTGCAGGCGCACCAGCAACACGGCCAGGGCATCAAGCACCCGACGTGCAGTGTCGGGCTGGAGGCGCTGGCTGAAGATGGCGCGGTAGGGCAAGGAAAAGCGCAGGTGGCGGGTGACCAAGCAAGCGTCGAGAGGTTCGCCGTTCACGTCGGTGCGCCCCGAGATCACGGCGAGCGGTTTGACGGCGGGCTGGTCGAGGCGGCGAAGCAGTCGCAACGTGTCGTACTCGCGGCGAGCGAGGTCGGCCTTGATCTCTTTGACGGCGACCACCCGACCGGACATTTTGACGAAGCGCACGACGTGGCGCGAAATACCCCGGGGCAGGGCCGCGAGATGACTTTGCGGCCAGTCCTCCAACGGCACGTCCCATGGCAGGTCGAGCAGGGCAGGATCGGGCCGCGCCGCCGAGATGTCGAGTGCCATGAGTGCAGCCTAATCTGTGGGTGACCTGCTGCGTCGAGGTGGAAGTGGTAACCCCGACGCTGCGCCAAGACCTGTCATCGGCGGGCACAGGTCGTTACCGGTCAGCGCTGAAGAGGGTTCGTCGCCCGACGTTCGGGAGGCCGGCCCCACCCAAAAGGTATGCCGTCCGCTCGGGTGAGCGGGCGGCATACCTTTTGGTGGGGCTTCAGTGCGAAGGTGCTGAGGTCAGTCGTTAATGCGCAGACCGGACTCGGTGTTGAACAGGTGGATGTGGTCCATCTTCGGGGCGAAGTTGATGGTCTCGCCCTTCCGCGGCGGGGTGCGGCCGTCAACGCGCGCGATGAACGGCTTGTCCGAGGCTTCGGCGCCGGGAAGGGTGCCGTAGATGTAGGCGTCAGCGCCGAGTTCCTCGACAAGGTTGATCTCGACCTTGAGGCCCTTACCGTCGTCGTTCAGGTCAAGGTCCTCGGGGCGCACGCCGGCGATGACGGTGCTGCCGGCCTTCGCCAGGATGTCGCCGTCGACCGGGAAAACCGTCTCGCCGAACTTGATGCCGCCGTCGGCGACCGGCAGCTCCATCAGGTTCATTGCGGGGGACCCGATGAAGCCAGCAACGAAGACGTTGTCGGGGTGGTCGTACATACGACGAGGTGAGTCGCACTGCTGCAGGAAGCCGTCCTTGAGCACCGCAACGCGGTCGCCCATCGTCATGGCCTCAATCTGGTCGTGGGTGACGTAGACGGTGGTGACACCGAGGCGGCGTTGCAGCGAGGCGATCTGGGTGCGGGTCTGCACGCGGAGCTTTGCGTCCAGGTTCGACAGCGGCTCGTCCATCAGGAACACCTGGGGGGAGCGCACGATCGCACGGCCCATCGCCACGCGCTGACGTTGACCACCGGAGAGGGCCTTGGGCTTGCGGTCCAGGAACTCAGTGAGGTCCAGGATCTTGGCGGCCTCTTCGACGCGCTCGCGGATTTCGGTCTTGTTGACGCCAGCAATCTTGAGCGCGAAGCCCATGTTGTCGGCGACTGTCATGTGCGGGTACAGCGCGTAGTTCTGGAAGACCATGGCGACGTCACGGTCCTTGGGAGGCAGCGATGTGACGTCTTTGTCGCCAATGAGGATGCGACCGCGGTTGACCTCTTCGAGGCCGGCGAGCATGCGCAGGCTGGTGGACTTGCCACAGCCGGAGGGGCCGACAAGGACGAGGAATTCACCGTCTTCGATGTCGAGGGACAGGTCCGTCACCGAGGGCGAATCCGCGCCTGGGTAGATCCTGACGATGTTGTCGATAGTCACTGATGCCATGGTTCTGTTCTCCTTCACCGGCAGGTACGTGCCGGACGATCCGTTGTAAAGGGCGCGCTGAGGGCGGGTGCCGATCAGCAGTCTTCCAACCGCGCGCCGGATCGAAGTGACCATAGTCATGACACGTCCAGGCGACGCTGCCGGGGACTGTGCCTTAACCTACGGCAGCTAAGCGCGTTGTGCCAGGGGATTCGACGATTTCACGGGCCCATCTCGCATCTAGCGAGGCAGCGACGCTGCGGCGCGCACCGCGCAGAGAATCTCGATCATGGTCACGACGCTGTGCTCGTTGCTGACCCGATACCGGGCGAGGGTCTCCCCAGGACCGACTTTGACGCTGATGTCGTTGCTGCCCAACTGCTCAAATGCGTGCTCATCGGTCACGTCGTCGCCAGCATACACAATCACGTCCGCGCCCACCGAAGCAGCCAAGGCCAGCAGCGCGGTGCCCTTGTCCGCGTCGGTCACCGCTATCTCAATGACGTCTTTGCCGTGCTTAATCGTCACACCGTCGAGGTTGTCGGCTAACTGGACGGCGGCGTTGGTCGCAGCGTGGGCCAGGTCATCGCCGAGCCCCCGGGTATGCAGGACCCGCGCCATCGGTTTGTGCTCGATCCGGGCCGACGGGTGCTCGGTCAAGAGCCCGCGCAGGCCTTCGTCCAGTTGGGCCAGGGATGCGTGTTCATGCGCATTCAGGTCACGTTCACTTGTCTGCGAGGACTCCGCGCCGTGGCTGCCAATCAACACGATCAGCGGGTCGGCCTTAGTGAGCAGGTGCAAATCACACAGCGCGCGGCCAGAAACCAAGGCCGCGGTGACGTTGTCGAGGTGGGCCAGAGCGTGCAGGGCAGGCATGGCACCGCTGACCGGGGCGGCGTTCATGGGCTCGTCCGCAAAGGGGGCAAGCGTGCCGTCGAAGTCGACAGCGACCAACAGGTGACCAGCGGTGCCCAAGGGGGTCAGCGCGGCACGTAACGCATCGTTCATGGCCACGCCTTCCGGATGAGATAGGAGGGGAGAGTGCTGAGAATCTTACTGTCGAGACGGCTTTGCGGGAGCGCAGGCCAACGCCTCGAGGTAACTCGAGGCCCAATGGTGCACGTTGTTGGAGCGTATGCGGCGTCGCATGGTGCGCATCCGTCGTCGCTTGGGACCGGGGTCGTCGTGCAACGCGGTCAAAATGGTGCGCTTAAGGCCCACGATGTCGTGCGGGTTGCAGGTGTACGCCGCATTCAACTCCTGCGCAGCGCCAGCGAACTCGCTGAGCACCAAGGCACCGCCTAGATCGTGACGGGAGGTCACATACTCCTTAGCGACGAGGTTCATGCCGTCGCGTAGTGGCGTCACCAACATGACATCGGCCGTCTGGAACATCGCTGCCATCTCGTGACGCGGGTAGCTGTGATGGAGGTAATGCACGGCAGATTGGCCGATGTTGGAGTATTCGCCGTTGATCCGCCCGACCATGCCCTCGACATCGACCCGAAGCCGCCGGTAGGACTCCACGCGTTCGCGGCTCGGCATAGCAACCTGGACGACGGCGACCTCGCTGGGATCGATCGCACCGTCGTCGAGCAATTCGGAGATAGCACGCAGTCGATGCCGGATGCCCTTGGTGTAGTCGAGGCGGTCGACAGCCAACATCACCGTGCGTGGACTGCCCAACTGGACCCGCAACTCTGCTGCCCGGTCTAACACCTGTACAGACATGGCGAGTTCTTCGAAGTCGTCGAAGTCGATGGAGATGGGCGCGGCGCAGGCGCGGACTGTGCGAGCCCCGGCTCCAAGCATCCCATCGGACGAGCCCTGCCAGGTGATGACTTCGCCCTTAGAGGTCGTCCCGAGTAAGACGCGGCAGGCGCGCACAAAGTTGCTCGCGTCCGATGCCTTCTGGAAGCCGACCAGGTCGGCGCCGAGCAGACCTCGCAGAATCCCCCTGCGCCACGGAAGTTGAGCAAAGAGCTCAACCGGTGGGAACGGTATGTGGTTAAACCAGCCGATGCGGACGTCCGGCCGCATCTCGCGCAGCAACGCAGGCACCAACTGCAACTGGTAATCGTGCACCCAGACCGTCGCGCCGTGGGCGGCGATCTGCGCGATTTTCGCGGCGAAGCGCTCGTTGACCGTGCGATAGCTTGCCCACCACCTCCGGTGGAACTCCGGGTCGGTGATCGCGTCGTGATAAATCGGCCACAGGGTGCCGTTGCTGAAGCCCTCGTAGTAGTCGCGCACCTCAGAGCTATCCAGCGAAATGGGGTGCAGTTCCAACCCATCCGCGGTGTGGAAGGGCTGGGGGCTGACACCCGTTTCGCCAGCCCAGCCGACCCAGGCACCGTCGCGCGCCTTCATCACCGGCTCCATGGCGCTGACCAGCCCCCCTGGGCTGGTGCACCATTCATCGCTGCCGTCTTCGTGCGTCACACGATCAACCGGGAGTCGGTTGGCCGCAATGACGAGATCTACGCCCTCGGACGATGAAACCATGAGGCCTCCTCAGTCGTCTCTTCCTTAGACACTAAGTGATGGCGCGTGGCCTATCACGACGACTTGTTGCATCGGAGCGCATAACGTGGAGCCTGTGACCGAAGACCTTTCACCTCCGTCGGGGGGCAGCGACGAGCGCCGGGTAGGTCGATACGCGCTGGGTGCTCGCCTCGGCGAAGGCGGTATGGGGGTGGTGTGGAAGTCTCAGTTCCACGACGGTCGTGATGTCTCGATCAAGGTGTTGCGACCGCATATCGCGCACGACGAACACGCGCGGGCCAGGTTGCGTCGTGAAGTCGACACGCTGGCTCGGGTGCACCACCCCCGAGTGGCTTCGGTGCTCGACGCCGACGTTGATGGTCCCGCTCCTTACATCGTGACCGAATTCGTGCCGGGCGCACCCTTGGATGCGGTGGTAGCCGAGCAGGGGCCGCTGGGTCCTGATGAGTTGGTCCGATTGGGGCAAGGCCTCTCGGAGGCTCTCGCGGCGATCCACAAGGTAGGGATTGTTCACCGCGACCTCAAACCCGGCAACGTGCTGATGGTCGGCGACGACCCGGTCGTCATCGACTTCGGTATCGCACAAGTCGCCGACGACTCGCGGCTGACGATGACCGGGATGGTGATGGGCACGCCCGGTTACTTGTCCCCAGAGGTGGTCGAGGGCGGGTCGGTGACCCGAGCCACGGACTGGTGGGGATGGGCCGCGACGTTGTCGTTTGCCGCGAGCGGAAAGCCGCCGTTTGGGACGGGGCCGATGAGCGTCGTGCTCGACCGCGTGGTGCGCGGGCGCACGAAGTTGGATGGTGTCGACGAGCAACTTCGGCCCTTGCTGCTGGCCGCTTTAGACCCCAACCCCACCAACCGACCGCAGGCGTATGAGGTCATGACGGCGATGAAGGCCTACGCCGCTCATCGTCCGGTGACCGAGGCCATGTCGGCCCAGTCGTTGGATGCAGCCACATCTGTAGGCCGCACTGGTAGCGGCCCAGATCAACGTCACTCGGACGCGACCACGGCTTCGGCGCGGCCCGCCTCGGGGCCACAGTCGACGCAGATGGCGCCGGGCGTTGACCCCACCCGGGCGCAGCCGATCACGAACACCCAGGTTTCGCCGCAGCAATACGGTTCGTCTCCTGCCTCCGGCTCGGCTGCATACCGCTCGCCGCAGCCGTATCCGCACACGGAGTCCTATCCCTCACAGCGTTTCACCGGGGCCGGCCCCCAGCCGCAGTCCGGCCAGCCGCAGTCGTATGGCTCACCGCAGTCGTATGGCCCGCCGCAGGGGCAGTATCCCGGGGGCGGAGGTGCATACCCGGCACCGCAGGGAGACCCGCGGATAGGACGCCCGATGCGCACCGGAACAGTGCTGACCCTGTGGGCGGTGTTTGTTGCCCTCTGCACCGTCGCGCCGCTGCTTGCTTGGGGTCTGTTGGCGACCTGGTCGGTGCTGACGCGGTGGATTGATCGGTCGATGACGGGCTTGGTGATGCGGCGTCACGAAGCGGGCGTGCGCGGCAGTGACATTCCGATGCTCGTGCTGGCTGCCCCCTGGCGCTTAATCCCGGCGACGTTAACAACGTTGCTCTGGCTGATCTTGCCCGTTGGCTTCGCGGTCGTGGCCGCGTTCGCGACCGCATTTGGCCTCGACCAAGGTGCGGGCATTTCGACGGCGATCGAGGACCCACTGGCTATTGGGGTGGGCTCAGCGCTCGGCGGGCTCGTCGGATGGTGGGGTCCGGGGGCGGTGTCGATGCGTCGCGGGAGTCGCACCTTGATCCGTGCAGCTATGCCGTCTGGGCTGTTCACACAGTTGTTTGTGACTTTTTTGCTGGTCGGATCGATTGCTTTGGGCAGTTGGGCTGTGCTGGGCAACGAGCCGGTGTCGTGGTGGCCGAACCCGTCGGGTGACATCCCACTGATCGAGCGCCTTCCCACCGGGATACTGACTGAGGGATTTCCGACCCGCTGATCGGCAAGAGTCACCCGGTGCCACAACCCGGAGGGCATCCGCTCGGACCGGGTAACATTGCATCCGGCCGATCACCCCTCGCGGTGGTTGGCTGACACATGCTGGCGTGGCGCAATCGGTAGCGCACCTGTCTTGTAAACAGGGGGTTAGGGGTTCGAGTCCCCTCGCCAGCTCCCCTCTTGACCAGCCAAAATAGGCTTCTGACCTGCGGATATGCACCGTAGATGCTTCTCCTTCCACTGGTCACATGTTGACACATCTAGACGCACGAGGTCATCGTTAGTGCACGTATGATGCACGAAATGGAGGCCAGATGACGACGCGACGAGGCTTCGGCACGCTGCGTAAGCTGCCGTCGAAGCGCTGGCAAGCCAGTTATGTCGGACCCGATCTAGGCAGGCACTCGGCGCCTCACACGTTTGGGAACAAGATGGATGCGGAGGGCTGGCTAGCGCAGGAGCGCGCCCTCACCGCTGGCGTCGACTGGGTCGCTCCAGGACGCCGGGCGGAGTTGAAGGAGCGTCTGGCACCGCCCACTTTCGGTGAGTACGCCCAGCAGTGGCTCGCAGACCGGCCCCTGAAGCCGCGCACCCGCGAGGGCTACCAGCACCTGCTGCGGCGCTACCTCGAGCCGGAGTTCGGCGAGCTCCTCGTCTCCGACCTCACCCCGGCCCTCGTGCGCCGGTGGTGGGCCGGTCTGGCGCCCAAGCACCCGACGGTGAACGCCCGCGCATACGCCCTGCTCCGCGCCATTCTCAGCACCGCGGTTACCGATGAACTGCTCGCCAGCAACCCGTGCCGGGTCCGGTCTGCCTCCAACCCCCCGACCAAGAAGGAGATCCGGCCAGCCACTCCGGCTGAGTTGGAGGTCCTCGTTGCGGAGATGCCGGAATCTCGCCGAGCGTTGGTGTTGCTGTGCGCCTGGTGTGCTCTGCGCATCGGCGAAGTGCTCGAGCTTCGGCGGCACGACGTCGATCTTGAGCGGAAGGTCGTGTCAGTGACGAGGGCAGTGTCGTGGATTGGAGGGCAGCCCGTGGTGGGCACTCCGAAGTCTGCGGCGGGGACTCGCCAGGTTGCGGTTCCGCCGCACGTCGTCCCGGCCTTGCAGCACCACCTCGACGCACACGTCCGCCGCACTGCAGACGCTTTGCTCTTCCCGTCCGTGCGTGATCACCAAAAGCACCTTCAGCCCACCGTGATCCACCAATCGTGGCGCAAAGCACGAGCGAAGGCAGGGCGTGACGACTTACGGATTCACGACCTGCGCCATACCGGAGCGACCTTCGCAGCCATGGCGGGAGCGACGCTCGCAGAGCTGCAGGCACGCCTGGGTCACTCCACCGTGGGCGCCGCCCCGCGCTACCAGCACGCCGCCCAAGGCCGCGACGCCGAGATCGCCGCCAAGCTCTCGGGGCTCGTCGAGGGACGGCCAAGCTAGATCAGCCTCAGCTCCGGTCGAGCTCGTGCTCGACTGCCCGACGGATCCAATTGGAGACCGACCGGTCGTCGGCGGCAGCGTGGTCGCGGACCTCGCGGAGGATCTCCTCTGGGAACCGCACGGGAACCGGCTCGCTGAGCCTGGCCTTGCGCCGGACCGGGGGGCCCTGGGGCACTTGGTTATCCGGGTCGGCGTAAAAGGCGTGCTCTTCGTCGGGGGTCATGATGGTCATCGGTCCTCCTTGTAGCAGCGGGCTAGGTGCTCGGCGGCGATGTAGCAGCCGATTGGTCGGCACCGGCGGGGATGGCCGGTGTTGGACGGCGCCAGCGGCACGGCTAGGACATATCCCGACACCTCGGCGACCATCAGCCAGTGGGCAGGCGGGTTCGCTGGATAGAACAGCGGCCTGTTGGCCCAGACGTCGCCGATATCGTCCACGCCCAGTCGCGGATGCTTGAACAGGTGAACTGCTTGATGACCAACCTCGAAGGGCCAGTCATCGTCCAGTTCGTCGACATCGAACCGTTCCACGGCATCAGTGTATTACAAACAATCACATGTGACTACAAGTTTATGCGCCTCGCTGCGCAGGCAGGAGTCAGGTGTGGTCTCACTGTCTGATGTACGTGACAACTATTTGTGTCACGATAGCGTGACATTGAGGTATGTCATGCAAGCCAGACAATAGCGAAGGGAGTGCCATGCTCACCACCGTTCGAGACCTTGGTGCCGCCGTACGCGACGCCCGTCGCCAGGCCGGCCTCAGCCAGCAGGCCGTTGCTGATCGTGCCGGCGTTCCGCGGCAGTGGGTATCTCGCCTTGAGACCGGCTCCAATCCCGGTGCCGAACTCCGGAAGGTGTTGGACCTGCTCGCCGCACTCAACCTGGTGGTGGTGCTCGAACCGGTTCCGCAGCCATCAGACGACCTCTTCGACGATCTGTTTGAGAGTTCGCCATGACCGAGATGAACGTCTTCCTCGACGGCGTCCAGGCTGGAGTGGTCGAGCAGGCGCGTGGCGGCTCACTCAGCTTTGCCTACTCCTCGAACCATCTGGTTTCGCGCGGCCCGACCCCACTGTCGCTGTCGATGCCACTGGCTTCACGCACTCACGGCAACCGTGTCGTCACCGCCTGGCTAGAAGGCCTCCTTCCCGACAACGCAGCGGTGCGCGAGGAATGGGGTCGCCGGTTCAAGGTATCGGCGCGCAACCCGTTCGCTCTCCTTCGGCACGTCGGGCGCGATGCCGCTGGCGCCGTCCAGGTGATGCCCGTCGACGTCGGACCGCCGGATGCTGCGCGGCGGGTCGGTGATGTGAGCCGCCTGTCCGAGTCCGAGGTTTGCGAGATGATGCTCGAGTTGACCGTGCGTGATGCTGGCTGGGAAGTTGGCGATCGCTCAGGGCGGTGGAGTCTGGCCGGGGCGCAAAACAAGGTTGCCCTGCATCAGCTCGATGATGACAACTGGGGCGTCCCGAACGATTCGACCTCAACGACGCACATATTGAAGCCAACGCGCTCGGACACTCGCTTCCCCGACCTGCACGTGAATGAGTTCGTGTGCCTGCGTGCAGCCGGGCTACTGGGGCTGCGCGTCGCGGATGTCGACGTCGCTGATTTCGGCGGCGCTAAGACCTTGGTGTCCACCCGCTACGATCGCCGCCGTTCTCCCGACGGTCCCTGGTTGCGTCTGCATCAGGAGGACCTGCTCCAGGCGATGTCCTACCATCCGTTCCAGAAGTATCAGGCCGATGGCGGGCCGAGCGTGAAGAACGTGGCGGCTCTGCTGGGCACCCTTGGGCTGGCCGACCGTGGCGCCGTGCGGACGGCGTTCTTCGACGCGTTCGCGTTCAACGTCCTCATCGGTGGCACGGACGCCCACGCGAAGAACTACAGCCTGCTGCTGCGCGGCCCGAGGGTCGCCATGGCACCGCTATACGACTCGGCCAGCTACGCCCCCTACCTCAGGCCAGGTGAGGTGGCCAGGAGCTCGATGAAGGTGGGTGAGCATTGGGAGGTTCGCGACGTCACGGTCGAGGACTGGGTTTCCGTTGGCACTGCGCTCGGACTGGACGACGACGGGGCGTTGGCCCGCATAGAGAAACTGCGCACCGGCCTGCCCGATGCGGTGATGCGCGCAGCCGACCAGGCGCCGCCGCCTTTCAGCAAGGACGCGCACCGGGTCGCCACCGCAGTCGCCCGCCAGAAACATCTGCACGCTCCGCGGCTGCCACGGGCCCGCCGCTAGACAACCTGTCTTGCGTGGCTGGCCGATGACCCGCTCCACTTTTTTATCATCACGATGGCCTCGTGGAACCCAGAGTCCACGTCGTTCGCCCAGGGTTAGACGTAACTTTAGAGCCTAAAGTTACGTCCAGGGCGTCTTGGCTGTCGGCTAGAGGGTGTTGAGACGGGATCGGCTCGCGGTCGGCCGCGACTCCGGACATCGTTCCCCAACCTATTCGTCTCCTGCCTGCTCTAATGCTTTACTGCTTTGCTTATGACCTCACCGATTAAGCACCGTTACCTCGGCGTCCAGGGCCGCGGCACGATCGCGCTGCCCGTTGACGTCCGTCGCCGACTACACCTGGACCAGCCTGGGGCGATGCTGGAGATGACGGAGCGCGCCGACGGCGTCATTGAGCTACGCGCCGCTCCACCCGCGTCAGCCGATCAGCGCTGGTTCTGGGCCGAGCGGTGGCAGGAGCGTGAACGCGAAGTCGACGAGCACGTCGCGGCCAGCCGCGTGGCCGTTCACGAGACGGCCGAGCATTTCCTTGGCCAACTCGACGCCGAGTGAGTTCTAGACCACCCATCATTCGACAACGACTACCGGCGGCTAAAACGCGAGCACGCTCGCGTTTTTAAGGCCGTTTTCCCAGACAGGTTCGCGCCTGCGTGTGATGCTCAAGCGAACGACCCGCCAACGCCGTGGCCTGTCTCGTTGCGCGTCAAGTCCGTGAGGTCAGCTCCGGGCATTCTGGAAATGACCTGGTCGTTTGCCAGTCCAGACGGATGTGCGGCTTTCGGGCTGGTCACCGTCGATGGTGAGTTGCTCTGCCGATGGCGGTGAGTGGGCGATCACGACGTCTTCAAGAAGCCGTAGGCACCCTGGCCGGTTGTGAAGCGTGCCGGCCTAGGACCGCCGCGCCGGTGAGCGTCTGGCTCAGCGGGGGTCACCATCGGGCTGCGGGGATGCGGCGTAGGGCGGCTTCGAGTTCGTCGAGGCGGATGCGGATGGGTCGCTTGCCGCATTGGTAGGCGGGGATGGTGCCGTCGCTGATCCGGCGCCGGATGGTGCGGGTGGACAGAGACATGATGTGTGCGGCTTCTTCGAGGCTGACGTAGACCGGTAGTTCCTTGCTTCTATTCATGAGACTTCCCGATCACGGATTGGCTGGCCGGGCCGGTCGTTGCGGCGGTAGGACTAGATGCGTGCTGGGTCACGGCGGTGGCGCGCATCCGTGCCTGCGGGGTCGAGTTGTTCATGAGCGCAACTATCGGGCGGTAACGTTACGCATCTGGGCACCAGCCAGAATTTTAAGCAGGGGAACGTTGGTGTTCGTGCAGGTCAGACCACGTTCCCCCGAATCTGCGCAAGTCTCATTTTCGGTCGAGTCTTACGCTGCTTCGTGACCGATATGTCGTACGTCGGCGACTGTCCCCGCCACGTCCTCGCGGACCCCACTGCTTCTGTTAAGCCCGCGGTGGTCCGGGAATCGCTGGCCACAGCCTCCTCAGCTCAGGCATATTGGCCGCAGACGAGCCCGGGGGTGCTTCGGACTGGTGGGGTTGCGTGCTGAGGCGAATGCGCCAGCGGGTTCATAGTTTGGGTGTTGTGCCGCCTGAGGCCGTCTTCAATGTCGCTGAGCACCGGGCCCCGGGTTCACCGGAGACCCTATGGCGTCAGTGTTTTCACACCCGGTTGGCTTTGGTCGTCAGAGTTAATCGCGTTTGGTCTTCGAAGTTAGACGCACCCTGCCCTAGCGGAAGTCATTGGTCGTTAGCGTTAATCGCGGTAGGGGTCTTGCGTTCGATCGCCAGATGATTGGTCGAACGGCAGCCTATGAACCCGCGGCAGGACACCCTGCTCAGTGACCATCCATTTCGAGCAGGCGCGGCCAACGCGTCTTCGTGCTCACATTCCCGTCCGAAACGCCAGCGACCCCCTGAGTTGCGTACGAGTTGATGCGGTCGGTCGGGAGGAACATCGACACTCGTAGATGTTGTCATTTGGGGATCGCCGTACGGGGATCGTCGTACGGGACGGAGTAACTGGCCACCTTTGGGATGCGCTGGTTCATTGCTGCAACGTCAGATGGAGCGCTCGGCGGTGTTGCGCAGGATGCAGAACTCGTTGCCCTCGGGGTCTGCCAGGACGACCCAGCCGGTCCCGGGGCCGTGCTTCCCTCGGTGGTCAGCGACCTCGACTGCCCCGCAGTTGAGTAGTCGGGCGAGCTCGTCGTCGCGCCGACCCTGGACCGGCTCCAGGTCTAGGTGTAAGCGGTTCTTGACCGCCTTCGCTTCCGGGACCTGGATGAATAGCAGCCGGTGGGACCCGTCGTGGCTCAGGATCATGCACTCTTCGTGACCAGGCTCGTTGGGGTCGTCTTCGACATCGACGTAGTCCAGCACGTCCTTCCACCACTCGGAGAGTTTGTAGGCGTTGATGCAGTCGACGGAGGTGTGCGAGACGCGTGATGTCATCACCTCAGTTTGAGGGCCTCTACCAGCACCCGTCCACCGAGTTTCCTGGCTCACACCGGGTGGGGATCCCCATCCGGGCTGGTGAACTCTGGCCCGTTGACCCGTTTTCGGATCGGTGGTTGTTGGCTGGGGAAGCGGCTACAGACGGCTGGGATCGACACCTCTTGGGCTGTGTTGCCCTATGGCGCGGCCGCGCGTTTGTCCAGGCCACGAATCGGGTGAGCCGGTCCCGTCTCCCGCCAGTTGGTTGAGTCTGCGGGCGTTCGATTGGACGGCGGGGATGCCGGACTCGACGGTGGACCCGAAGTGGAGCCCTTGGACGTCAAAAACACAGCAACCTTTCATACCGCATCCGGGTTGTGATGAGGGCATCCACGGCCTAGGAAACAGTAGCCTCCCCTTGTGCTCCACTGCGGCTTCGAGGACACACCTCGCCGCTTGGCGCGGGGTCAGCAAGGAAGGGGTGCTGATGGTGGCGTGGTGCTGAGCCATGCACGCTTTCAACGTGGGATCCAGCGTCGGATCGGGAGAAAGAAAAGGTGCTCAGGTCACCTGGTTCACACAGCGCCCACCGCTGCCCCGAAGACGGCGTTGCTCGACACAGTGGTGTTGTTGGGCTTTTCGGGCACCGTCTCAGTCGCTTGTGCCCATAACAACAACATTCCCACGACTACCACGATGATCACCGGCACAAACGCCAGCGGTCGCAGCCCCGCCCTTCCTTCAGAAGCGAGCACCACAGTGATTCCCATCGCAATGATGAGACTGACGTTCATCCCCAGGAGCAGCAGAGCGCCCAACGCAGACGCTGCCACCCCAAGGAAGGCGGCGATAGCCGCTGCGCCGACAGCCGGGACCAGGGCCAGGGCCGCCACGGTGCCAATGATGGCATCGGTCTTTTCGCGAGCTTGCGCAACGGTCCCGGCAAGCCCCGCCGCCAGCGCCGCCGCCATGGACCACCACCCGGGATTGGAGCGTTCTACAAGCAGCGGATAGTCCAACAGCAGGGCGTCCGAGGCGATGACTCCCAGTGCGTCCATCAACGCCGTGGTCAGCCACGCGGCGACGAAAGCCACTATCAACCCCAGAAGCGCGATGGACAAGCCGCGGGTGGCTTCCGCTCGGCGTCGAGTCACCAGCGCAAACGGGACCAGCGCCAGCGCGGGCATCAACGGTGCCACGATCATCGATCCGATAAGAATGGGAACGGAGTTCGACAACAGGGCCACGGAGGCGAGCACCCCGGAGGTGGCGATGTACAGCACGTAGAGCGCAGACAACTTCACCTGGGAAGCGGTGTTGGTCACAGTGTCTTGGTCTACCAAGGGTTTAGTAATAATGGGGAACACGTCGCCCATCTTGCCTTAGAGATCGCGCGGATAGGTGATGGCGTGGCGGTGCGGGGAGGCGGGCAGGGTGGCTGTTACCAGTGGGACTTGTGAGAAAACCGCTGATGATCAGTTACCACCGTGCCCGCCGTCCCATCTTGGCTCATTGAGCCCATCTGGGACCAGTTCCAGGCACTGATCCCACCCGTTGTCGACACCCACCCGCTGGGCTGTCACCGTCCGAGGATCCTTTGTGACGCACGCTTAGTTGTCGGAGATGGGGCGTGTTGCTGAGTCTTGGCGGACTGGACACTGGCCGTTGGCGGCGAGAGAAAGAATGGGGCGATCCCCTTTATTGACGTTGTCGGGTCGGTGGGTGAGCCAGTGTTAGGGCTGGGGCCACCAGTTGTAATCGAAGTTCACGATTGAGGTGATGT
>JAABUN010001286.1_pt1 | contig 57083 bp, 53 predicted proteins | sample 5559311 | NCBI WGS metagenome assembly JAABUN01 (sample SAMN10711877, study PRJNA513370) | rock metagenome | isolation source: Antarctica rocks | place: Antarctica: Victoria Land, Siegfried Peak sud
GTCAGCGCAACTCGTTTCATTCGCTTCGGGCACACGTCTGTCGTAAGATCGCCGCGCATAACTTCGCCTTTATGTTCGCTGTCTAGCCTCTCGTAGCCCCTAGCAGTCGAGGTAGCTTGGGAAAACGTACCAGCAGCAACGTTGCCAGGGCGACAGCGAAAGTTACTAAGTCTACGGCAATCACCCCCTCGAGCCCCAACACGGCTAGCAAGAAGCCCGCTGCTACCGGCGCGACAAGGCGGCCCGAGGCTCTACTCAGTTGGACGAGACCGTTGGCGCGGCCCAGCCGCTCTTTGGGTACGAGCAAACTGATGCTCGCACCGTAGGCTGGCCCCTGAAAGACGTTCGCCACTGAGTTGAAGAGCGTAGCAAGGTAAACATGCCAGACCTCGAGTCGTCCTGCCAAAAGTAATAGTAGGAGCAAACCGGAGCTGAGAGCGGCTACCGTGTCGCTCAGGATTATGACCTGCCTGCGACTGTACCGGTCAACAATGACCCCGGCGAAGGGCGAGAGGACGACGAAGGGTAAGACCTCGAACAGCACGGTGAGCGAAAACTGAGTAGCTGAGCCGGTGCGCTCAAAAACCCACCAAGCGGCGGCAAATGCGGTCAGGCTCGAGCCGAGGGTAGACACGAATTGACCAACCCAGACGGTAAGAAAGGTATTCCAAGAGTGTTCACTTGCTACCGGATTCTTAGTCATCTCGCGGACGCCTCATAACCCAAGCATGTGAAGTAGACTAGTTCAAATGGAACCCCAGGTTTTGAAAAAGACGTGGTGTGTAGTTGAGAACGCCGAAGCAGCACGGGCGCTAACGGACTCAAAACAACGACGTTATTTGCTGCCCTTTATCCGTGAGGAGCTATCACTAAGTGAGGCGGCTCGCCGCTTAGAGGTCAAGCCCAACGCCCTGCTCTATCACCTCAATAAGTTGCTGGCGCTGGGGTTGCTCGAGGTTGCACAGGTCAAACAGCGTAGGGGACGCGCAAGCAAGTTGTATAGGGCGAGCGCCGAACGGTTTTTTATCCCCTTCTCACTGACCCAAGCCGATACGGTGGAGAGCCTTTCTATCGGAACCGGCGTGCAGTCTGAAAGGAGGTTTCAACGAGATTTAATAGCTGCCGAAATCGAGGTCGGCGACGACTGGGGCGTCGCCATCTATGTCATGGCAGACGGCGGCCTGAGCGTCGACCTGACGGCCTCGAGAGATCATCCCGCTGAAGACACTGATTTTGTCTTAAATGCTGAGCATCCAGCTATCTGGTCGAGCTGGCTCGAGGTCAATCTCGGTTCAGAGGAAGCAAAAGCCTTGCAACGTGAGCTGGTTGCGTTGTGGAGCCGATACAAGCAAATGCGTAACGAAGACGAACGAAAGTACACGTTACGTTTAGGACTCGCCCCGGTCGAGGAGTCCGTTAGCTAGCTATCAGTCAAGATAAGTGTCTGTCAAGACAAAAGTGCCAGCTAGCGCGGCGCATTACCCTGCTCGGCTAGGTTTTGAGATGGGTTCCGCGTGCTCAACCTCGAGCTGAGATTTTGGCGGCTTTTTCCGCGAACTCGCGGGCGAAGTGCTTGATGTCCGACATCATCTCGTCGTTGTTGGTGGCGTTGCGGTAGGTGTCGGCTAGCGTCAGCAGGGTCTGAAAGAAAAAATCGTTCATATCCTCGACGGTCATGTCCTTTGTCCACAGGTCGATACGCAGTGAGGTGCGCGCGTCGGCGTCCCAGAGCGCCAGAATCATCGCCTTGGCGTCTTGCGGGCCGGGCGCGGGCGCGTCGGTGGCGCTCCAGCGGACGCTGGTGATGTCGTCTCGGGGGTCGCGCTGAACGCGGATATGGATGTCGGCGGTGGTTTGTTCGGTCGTAGGTTTTTCACTCGTGGTTTTTTCACGCATAGGCGCATCATACCGAGCCCGCTGCGCTAGATTGGACGCATGGCAGAACAGGGTGCAGAACAACAGGGTGCAGAACAACAGGGTACAAAACAAGGTGCAGAACAGCGTGACGTTCAGAAACTGCTTTTCGGCGCGCTCCGGACGGGGCTGGCGGCGGCTGACCCGGCGCGCGCGCTGCCGAGTCACCTGCCGCCGCCGCCTGCGGGCCGCCTGGTGGTGGTCGGGGCGGGCAAGGCGGCAGCGGCGATGGCGCGCGCTACTGAAATCTTTTACCGGACGCACTATCCGAACACCGACTTGGAGGGCGTGGTGGTGACGCGCTACGCTCACACTGTGCCGACCGAGCGGATCAGGGTGCTCGAGGCGTCGCATCCTGTACCCGACGCGGCGGGGGTGGCGGCGACACTGGAGATTCTGGCGCTGGCTGAAGGGTTGGGCGAAGACGACCTCCTGCTGTGCCTGATCTCGGGCGGCGGTTCGGCGCTGCTGTGCGCGCCGGACGGGGTAACGCTCATCCAAAAGGCGGCGCTGACGCAGGCGCTGCTCCGCTCCGGGGCGGACATTACCGAGATGAATACGGTTCGTAAACACCTGTCGCGGGTCAAGGGGGGCGGGCTGGCGCGAGCGGCGTTTCCTGCACGCGTAGTGTCGCTGATCGTCTCGGACGTTGCCGGGGACGACCACGGCGTGATCGCGTCGGGGCCGACGGTGGGCGACGCCAGCACCGCTGCCGAAGCTGCCGAGGTGCTGGTGAGGTACGGACTCGAGCCACCGCCCCACCTGTGCGGCGCAGCCGAAACGCCGAAGCCCGGTGACCCGATCTTTGCGCGCGTCGAAAACCGTCTCGTCGCTTCGGCGCAGGGGATGTTGGGGGCGGTCGCTGAGTATTTCAGAAGTCAGGGCGTGACGCCGCTGATCCTGAGCGAATCGGTCACGGGCGAGGCGCGCGAGGTCGCCAAAATGCACGCGGCGCTGGCGCGGCAGGTGCGCGCGCACGCGCAACCCCTGGGGCCGCCGTGCGCGCTGCTCTCGGGGGGTGAAACGACCGTGACGGTACGCGGTGGGGGCCGCGGCGGGCGCAACTGCGAGTTCGCGCTCTCGCTGGCCGTGGAGTTGGAGTTGGCGGGTCTCGAGGACGTGTACGCCCTAGCCGCCGACACCGACGGTATCGACGGCTATGGAGACGCTGCCGGGGCGATTGTCACGCCGCAGACGCTCTCGGGGGTGGGCCGCACCGAAGCGCGCCGCTACCTGGACGACAACGACGCCTACAGCTTTTTCGAGCGTACAGGCGGCCTTATCCGCACCGGCCCGACGCTGACCAACGTCAACGACTTGCGGGTAGTGCTGATTTTGTAGGGTTTCGGTGCTCAGGAGCCGGACTTTGGTGAGTTCTCCAGTGATCCGGTCAGGGGCTGGTGGTTTGTAGCGAATGGCAAGTAGATAGACCTCTACAAGCCACAAGCTACAGGCCACAAGCTACATACAGGCCACAAGCCATCAGTCCGACCTTTACATTCCCTAACATCTTCACGACTTTTGTTGCACTTCTGTGTGAGCTTATGCTACGCTTGCGCCCAAGAGGTCATAAAAATTCAGGGTTTACGCCTGTTGCAGGGTTGAAATAGATTGAAGGGCTGTTATGGATGAACTTCTCAAGCTCACGGGCGTCCACAAATCGTTCATCGGGGTGCGCGCTCTGCAAGGGGTCGATTTCGGGGTGCGGCGTGGTGAGGTTCACGCGCTTTTAGGCGAAAACGGGGCGGGCAAATCGACGCTGATCAAAATTATGGCGGGGGTTCACCGGCCCGATTCGGGGCAACTTTTTTTCGAGGGTAAACCGGTTAAATTCGGCGGCCCCCGCGACGCGCAAGCCCTCGGGATCGACACCATCTATCAGGAGCTGAGCCTCTACCCGGAGCTGAGCGTCGCTGAAAATATCTTTATGGGCCACGCGCCGCGCCGCCGTCTGGGGCCGCTGGCGGTGATTGACTGGGAGACGATGTTTCGGCGTGCCGGGGAGATTCTTACCGACCTGGAGGTTTACGACCTCGACGTGAGGCGCAAGGTGGGCAGCCTAAACGTCGGCAACCGGCAGCGCGTGGAGATCGCCAAGGCGCTTTCGCACGACGCCAAGCTGCTGATTATGGACGAACCGACAGCGGCGCTCGGCGAAACCGATGTGGCGCAGCTTTTTCGTATTACGCGGCTGTTGCGGTCGCGGGGCGTCGGGATCATCTATATTTCGCACAAGCTCGGTGAGGTCTTCGAGCTCGCGGACCGGGTGACGGTCTTGCGTGACGGACACTATATCGGCACTCAGGCGGTCGCCGATACGACGGAGCGCGAGCTGATCAGCATGATGGTCGGGCGCGACGTCGAGACGCTTTTTCCCAAACAAAAAGCGGTGGTGGGCGAGGTGGTGCTCGAGCTTCGTAACCTCACGCGCAAACCCTACACCCAAGACGTTTCGCTGACGCTCCGGGCGGGCGAGATCGTCGGGCTTGCAGGACTCGTCGGTTCGGGCCGTAGCGAGACGGCGCAGGTCGTGTTCGGCGTGACCCCGGCGCAGAGCGGCGAGATTTTGGTAGACGGCAACGTCGTCAGCATCAAAGACCCGGCGCAGGCGGTGGCGCACGGCGTCGCCTATGTTCCAGAAGACCGGGGGACGCAGGGGCTCATTCAGGCCATGACCATCCGTGAAAACCTCTCGTTGGCGACGCTGAAGACGCTCTCTAAGGGCAGCTTCATCGACCGCTCCGCCGAGGGCGCGCTGGCGCGCACGGCGATGGAGCGGTTCAGCGTTCGCGCGCACGGTCCCGGACAGGTCGTTAAGGAGCTTTCGGGCGGCAATCAGCAAAAAGTCGTGCTCGGCAAATGGTTGGCGGGCGACCCCAAGGTGCTGATCATCGACGAACCGACGCGTGGCGTCGACGTGGGGGCCAAAGCGGAGATTCACCGGCTGATCGGTCAGCTCGCCGCCGAACGCGGTCTGGCGATCCTGATGATCTCGTCGGAGTTGCCGGAGATCTTGGGGATGAGTGACCGCGTGCTGGTGATGCGTGAGGGGCGGCTAGTTGCCGAGTTTTCGCGCGCCGACGCGACCCCGGAGCGGGTCGGCGCGGCGATGATGAGCCGGGTGGCGGCGTGAGCGCCGGTTTCTCAAACGTCAGGTTTTCGCCCGTCGCGTTCCTGCCGCTGCTGCTGAGCGTCGGTTTGGTCGCGGCGTACTGGCTGCTTCCGTTCGTAACGCAGCCGCTGCTGGGCTCGAGTACGGTCGCCGAAGTCGACGCGTCGCGTGACGCCAACGAGTTCGAGCTCGAGCTAAACGGTGTGCAGCTCGTTTTGTTCGCCGCCTTTATCGTGGGTATCGGGGGGGTTTGGGGGCTCTTAAATCCCAAGCTGAACCGCGCGGTCGCTGCGGTTACGGCGCTCGGCGGGGTGCTGGTGCTCACCTACTTCGCCGTGTTCTTTTTAGAATATTTCCGGGAAGACGGGGGCTATCTGGGGGCGATGGGCGCAGGCTTCTGGTTGCTGCTCGGACTCGGCGTGGTGATGATGGCTCAACTCCTGCTGCCGCGCCCGGACGTTCCCACCGAAACCCGGCTGGGCAGCCTGATGGCGAATCAGGAGAGCGCCATCCTTCTGGCGCTGGTGCTGCTGCTCGTCGCTGTGGGCCTCAGCAACCCGCGTTTTTTAGCCGAACGCAACCTGCTCGATATTTTGCAGGGAAACGCCTATATCGCCGTCGCCGCTATCGGTATGTCGATGGTGATTATCACCGGCAATATCGACATCTCGGTGGGCTCGCTGATCGGACTGCTGGCAGTCGTCAGCGGGCGTCTGGTCGTCGCCGACATGCCTATAGCGGTCGCGTGGCTTGCGCCGCTGCTCGTCGGCGCGGGCGTCGGCGCGATTATCGGCCTGCTCGTCGCGTACCTTAAAATTCCCTCCATCGTGGTGACGCTGGGGATGCTCAGTATCTTAAAGGGCATTCTGATTCTCTGGACGGGCGGCGCGCGCATCACCGGAATGCCGGACGCATTTTATCTGGCCCAAGCGCGGCCTCTGGGGGTACCCACGCCGGTCATCTTTATGGTGCTGCTGACGTTTTTGGCGGCGGCGTGGCTCCGCTACAGCGGACTGGGCCGCGCTTTCTACGCGCTCGGCGGCAACCCCGAGGCGGCGCGGTTGTCGGGTTTTTCGCAAACGCGGCTGACTATGCAGGTCTTTATCTTAAACGGCGTTTTCGCGGGTGTGGCGGCGGTGCTCTACGCCACGCAGCTCAACGTAATTCAGCCGACGCCACCACCGGGTTTAGAGCTGTTCGTGATCACCGCCGCCGTCGTGGGCGGGGTCAGCATACTGGGCGGCAAAGGCACGGTCGTCGGCGCGATGCTGGCGGCGATTCTCTTGAGCGCCATCCGTTCGGGGATGATCTTCGTCAACGTCTCGCCGTTCTGGATTCAGGCGGTGCAGGGCGTGCTTATCCTCGTCACCGTCCTCGTCGACCTCATTCGGCGTAACCGGCAGGCGGTCTAGCCGGTGACGGAAACCCGCGCGCCCGGTTGGGGGCGTCGCCTGCGCCGAATCCTGCTAAGTCAGGAGGGGGTGCTGTTTCTGTTTCTGGGGGTGGTCGTGGTGGTGTTGGCGGGGCGTAGTGACGCCTTTTTTACCACCCGGAACCTGCTCAATCAGGGACGTCTGTTAAGCGAGGTCGGGTTGGTGGCGTTGCCGATGACCTTTATTATCATCACCGCCGGTATCGACCTGTCGGTGGGGTCGATTTTGGGACTCTGCGCGGTCCTGCTCGGGGTGCTCTGGCAGGTAGTGGGGCTGCCGCTGGGGGCCGTGTTGCTGCTGGTCTTGCTCGTCGGCGTGCTGGCAGGGCTTTTCAACGCGCTTTTTATCGTCCGGGTCGGGGTGCCGCCGCTGATTATGACGCTGGCGACGCTCGCGCTCTACCGGGGGCTGGCGCAGGGGATCAGTCAGGCGCGGAGTGTGACGGGGTATCCCGAATGGTTTTTCTTTTTCGGACAGGGCAACGTCGTGGGACTGCCGACGCAGCTCTGGGCGTTTATCTTGATGGCGGTGGTATCGGCGGTCGTACTCCGCACCACCACGCTCGGGCGGGCGCTCTACGCGCAGGGTAACAATCCGGTCGGGGCGCGGTTTTCGGGGCTACCGGTGGGGCGCAACCTGTTTGTGATCTACGGCTTTTCCGGGTTGATGGCGGCGTTTGCGGCGATTATCTTCGTCTCGAGAGTCACCACCACCCGTAGCGATATGGGGTCGGGACTCGAGCTCGACGCTATCGCCGCCGTGGTGCTGGGCGGTACCAGCATCTTCGGCGGTAAAGGCAGCATCCTGGGAACCGTGATCGGGCTGGTGCTGATTCAGCTGCTTAAAAACGGGCTGGCGCTTACGGGCGTGACGAGCGACGCGACGATTATCGTGATCGGCTCGATGCTGATTCTGGCAATTCTGGTCAACAACCTCGTTCAGGGACGTAGAGGAGGAGCCATGTAAACCTATGTTCTGTTCATTTTCATTTTACGACCGTTACGCCTTACGCCCCACTTTACGGAGGTTTTACATGTCATCCACACGCATCACCCTGATCACCGCCGGACTGCTCGTCTCGAGCCTGAGTTTCGCCCAGACCTGGGCCGGAGGCGACGACTTGCCGACGAATCCGCTGCCCTGCGGCGCAGAAGCGCCACCCGCGCCGGAAGCTCAGGCGTACGACGGCGGCGTCGCGGAGGGCGCGCCCGACCTGAACGGTCAACCGCTGACCCTGATCGACGTTCCCAAACTCGTCGGTATCGGCTACTTCAGCGCGACCACGCTCGGGATGCAGCAGGCCGCCGAAGAACTCGGCAACGTCACCGTCCGTACCGACGGCCCCACCGAAGCCAATATCGACGACCAGATCGCGGTGATCGAAAACTACCTCGCCAGCGGTGACGTCAGCGGTCTTTTGTTCGCCGCAAACGACCCGGTAGCGATTTCGCCGGTTTTGAAGCGCGCGCTCTCGAGGGGTGTTCACGTCGTCGGTTACGACGCCAACAGTCAACCCGACGCGCGCGAATGGTTTGTCAATCAGGCCGAATTTAACGGCATCGCCAAGACGATGATCGACACTATGGCCGCTGAAAAGGGTGAGGCCGCGCAGTTCGGCATCGTCACCAGCACCTTTACCACCCCAAATCAGGCGCGCTGGATCGCCGAGATGCAGGCGTACGCCTCGAGCTGCTTTCCTGAAATGACCTGGCTCGAGACTTTGGAGGCCCAAGAGGACGCAGTGTTGTCGTTTAACCAGGCGAACACCCTCGCCAACAAGTACGGCGACGACCTAGACGGCATCTTCGGGATGACCAGCGTAGCGACGCCGTCGTCGGCAGACGCCGTAACGCAGGCTGGACTCTGCGGTGAGGTCGCGGTCATCGGTCTGGCTACGCCCAACGATATGAAACCCTACGTCGAATCGGAGTGCGTGAAGTCGGTGGTGCTCTGGAACCCGGTCGATCTCGGTTACGCCGCGACCTATGTGATGCGCGCGGTTGCCGACGGAACTCTCGAGTCTGGCGCGACCTCGGTTTCCGCCGGACGTTTGGGCGACCTGCAAGTCATCAACGGTTCGGAAGTCCTGCTCGGCGCGCCGTTCGTGTTTACGAGCGAGAACATCAACGATTTCGATTTTTAAGGGCTTGTAGCACGTGGCTTGTAGTTTGTGGTTGAGAATCTTCTTTTCCACAAGCTACTTGCCACAGGCCATTTGCTACCCCAAACAAAATGCTTCCAAATGATGATCTATACATGACACCGCCCCCGCCCGAACTCGTAGGGCTCGCCCGGCAGCTTGGTGAGCCCGGGCTCGAGCTGGCTATCCTGGGTGAAGGCAACGTCAGCGCCCTCGCCGCTGATGATTCGTCTGGCGACACCTTTTGGGTCAAGGCGTCCGGGAGCAGCCTGCGGACGCTTTCTGAAACCGACCTGAGCCGGGTGCGGCTGGGGGCCGTGCTGGAGGTGCTCGAGCAGGGCGCGCTGAGCGAAACCGAAGTAGACGCCGCGCTCACCGCTGCGCTCGTCACCCAAACCGGCACTTCACAGACCGGCACCCCCCAAACCAACACCGTACCGAAAAAACCTTCGGTCGAAACCTTTTTACACGCCCTCTGTCTAGGCCGGGCCGGGGCCAGTTGGGTCGGTCACACGCACGCGGTCGCGGTCAACCGGATTTTGTGCAGTGTGGCGGGCGCAGAACCGTTTCGGCAACACATCTTTCCCGACGCCGTGGTGGTCTGCGGCCCCGCCCCGGCAGTCGTCCCTTACGTCGATCCGGGTTTTGCGCTGGCAAAAGCTGTGGAGGCTGAGTTGGAGCGTTACACAGAGGTCTACGGCGGGCCGCCCAAACTGCTGCTGCTCGAGAATCACGGTCTGGTCGCCCTCGGGCAGAGCGCCCGTGAAGTCCTGAACATCACCCTGATGGCGGACAAGTGGGCGCGGACGCTGCTGGGCAGCTACGCGCTCGGTGGGCCGCGTTTTTTACCCCACGCCGAAGTCGTGCGGATCGACGCCCGCCTCGACGAACACTACCGCCGCGCCCGGTTGACCGAATAGTGGCGACTTTTCTGGCGGTCGATCTGGGAGCCTCAAGTGGTCGCGTGGTGCTCGGGACGTTTACGGGCGAGCGTTTCGAGCTGAGCGAATTGCACCGTTTTCCAAACGGCCCGGTCCGTCTGCACGACCGGCTCTACTGGAACGTGCTCGGTCTCTGGTCACAAATCCAGGTGGCGCTCGGCATGGCCGCGCGTGAGGGGTACGAGTTAGAAGGTGTCGGCGTCGATACCTGGGGCGTCGATTTCGGGTTGCTCGACGCTCACGGCGAGCTGCTCGGGTTACCGAGGCACTACCGCGACCCGCGTACCGACGGCGTGATGGAACAGGTTTTCGAGCGTCTACCCAAAACGCAGCTCTACGCGCGTACCGGCTTGCAATTTATGCAGATCAATACTCTTTATCAGCTCTACAGCCTGCGCGGGAGCACCCAACTCGGGGCCGCCGAAACCCTGCTGCTGATGCCCGACTTATTTCATTACTGGTTGAGCGGTTGCGCCGCGGCTGAAACCACGATTGCCTCGACCACGCAACTTCTGGACGCCCGCACCCGTGAGTGGGCGGGCGACGTGCTGGGGGCCGCAGACCTTCCCGGTCACATCTTGCCGCCTCTGATCAAGCCGGGAACCGTGCTCGGAACGCTTCACCCCACCGTCGCTAAAGAGACAGGGCTTGAGCCCCGAACACCCGTTATCGCCCCGGCGAGCCACGACACCGCGAGCGCCGTCGCCACCCTGCCCGCAGGCGGTATGTTTATCAGTTCGGGGACGTGGAGCCTGGTCGGAACCGAGGTCGCCGAACCCGTCCTCACCCCCCTAGCCCAAGAACGCGGTTTTACCAACGAAAGCGGCGTTGGCGGGAGTGTCCGGCTGCTTAAAAACGTGGCCGGGTTGTGGCTTTTAAGCGAGTGCCGCCGCGTGTGGGCGGGGGCCGGTCACAACCTTTCGTGGGACGAGTTGCTGGCGCTCAGTGATGAGGCGGAGCCGTTCGGCAGTCTTATCGACCCTGGGGCTGAAACATTTCTCAACCCTGAATCTATGCCCGACGCCATCCGCGCCGCTTGTCGCCGTCACGGGGAACGGGAACCGAACGGGATAGGGGCGACCGTGCGCTGCTGTTTGGAGAGTCTGGCCCTCAAATATCGAAGCGTTTTAGACGACCTGGGAACCCTGACCGGCAGCGTCATCCATGAAGTGCGGATCGTCGGAGGTGGTAGCCAGAACGCGCGCCTGTGCCAGAGCACCGCCGACGCCTGTAACCGCCCGGTAATTGCGGGGCCGGTCGAGGCGACGGCCCTGGGCAACGTGATGGTGCAGGCGCTGGCGCGTGGTTTCGTATCCGACCTGGAGGAAGGGCGGCGCGTGGCAGCCGCCTCGAGCCAGCAAACCGTGTACGAACCCGGAGACCGGGGAGCGTGGGAGGACGCCTACGGTCGGTTTCGGGAGCGTTACCTGTGAGCTTGCGTAACCACCTGCACGACTACTATGACTACCGAAGTGGCGAGGCTCGAGGCTTCGACCTGAAAAACCTGTCACAAGCCTCAAACCCCCCAGCGGAGCAACCTGGCGACTTGCAAAAACCATCCCGACGATCCCGATGTCCCGCGTTACCCTGTCACAATGGCTGATATGCGCGTCCCTGCCGAACGCCACCGGCACATCTTGCGGTTGGCCTTCAGCGAGCGTATCGTCCGGATCAAAGACCTCGCGCGGACGCTCAACGTCCACGAGATGACGGTTCGCCGCGACCTCGACGTGCTCGCCGAAGGGGGACTGCTCGAACGGGTTCACGGCGGCGCGCGCGTGGCGCAGGGGACCGGTACCGAGGTCGCTTATACGATGCGTGCGGGACAGCACACTGAGCCCAAAGAACGGATCGCTAGAGCGGCACTGACCCTGATCGAAGAAAACGATGTGGTCGGTTTCGACGCTAGCACCACCGCGCTTACACTCGCGCAGCTTCTCGGCAACGTCCCTGTTCAGGCGGTGGTCACGGGTCTGGACGTTGCCAACGCGCTAGCGGCGGCGGGCGTTCCCTTTACGCTGATCGGCGGCAGCTTTCACGAACGGGCACGTTCGTTCGTCGGGGGTCTGGTTACGCAGAGCTTGTCACGGCTACGCCTCGACACGGTCTTTTTTTCTGCCAAAGGATTTTCCCCCCAAACCGGCTTTACCGACTCGCACCTGCCCGAGGTCGAGGTTAAGGAGCGGCTGATCGCCTCGAGTCGTCGGGTGGTGGCGCTTATCGACAGCAGCAAATTTGGTTACGAGGCGTTCGGTCAGATTGCGCCGCTCGAGCAAGTCGACATTTTGATCACCGACGCTGCGCCGCCGACGGCGGTGGCGTGGGCGCTGGACAAGGCCCAGGTTCAGCTCATCGTCGCCGAACGTTTACAAAATGAGGAGGCCGGATGAATCAAACCGAGTTGTTTGCCGCCCTGAGCGCCCAGGAGATCGAAACGCCGTCTTGGGGCTACGGAAACTCAGGCACGCGTTTCAAGACTTTCAGCTATCCGGGCGCAGCTACGACCGTCTATGAAAAGATCGCCGACGCCGCCGTCGTCCACAAACTCAGCGGCGTCGCCCCGCGCGTCGCGCTGCACATTCCCTGGGACCGTGTGGACGACTGGGCCGAGCTGAAGGCTTTTGCCGAGGGCCTGGGCGTCGGGATCGGCGCGGTCAATCCGAACGTGTTTCAAGACGACCCGTACAAGCTCGGCTCGCTCGCCCATCCGGACGCGGCGGTGCGGCGGCGGGCGGTGGCGCATATTCTGGCGTGCTGCGAAATCATGGGCGAGTTGGGCTCGAGTGAGCTTTCGCTGTGGTTCGCCGACGGCACCAACTATGCCGGTCAGGACAGCTTGCGCGAGCGCAAGGCGCGCTTTGAAGCCGGTCTCGCCGAGGTCTACGCGGGATTGCCGGAGGGGGGGCGGTTGCTGCTCGAGTACAAACCTTTCGAGCCCGCCTTTTACGCCACCGACTTGGCCGACTGGGGGATGGCCTACGCGCACTGCCTCAAGCTGGGGCCGCAGGCGCAGGTGCTGGTCGACCTGGGCCACCATCTGCAAGGGGCCAACATCGAGCAGATCGTGGCCTTTTTGCTCGCCGAAGACAAGCTCGGCGGGTTTCACTTCAACAGCCGCCGCTACGCCGACGACGACCTGATCGTCGGCAGCACCGACCCGTTCGAGCTGTTTTGTATCTACGCCGAACTCGTCCTCGCCACCCGGGACGGATTGCCGGGGGCGGGGCGCGTCGCTTACATGATCGACCAGAGCCACGCGGTCGAACCGAAGCTCGGAGCGATGCTGCTCTCGGTCTTGAACTGTCAGGAAGCGTACGCTAGGGCGCTCCACGTCGACTTTGCGGCGCTGAGTCAGGCGCAGGCGCGGGGCGACGTGCTGGGCGCGCACGGAATCCTGACGGACGCCTTCAAGACCGATGTCCGGCCCCCCTTGCGGGCGTGGCGTGAGGAGATGGGCCTCGAGCCCGACCCCATGAAGGCGCTCGCCGCGGGTGGTTACGACGAAAAGAACGCCCGGGCGCGCGGCGTCGCAGCCGCCGGTGGTGGCTACCCGACCTGATATGCGAGTCTTTGGCGGAGTGGTGCGACTTCAGGCTGGTTCAGATGAAAAGAAGCAAGAAGTAGGAAGCAAAGAGGAAGTTACGAAGCGTCGGCATTTTGTGTGTGCGGCGCGAACTCGAGCGCACTCCCCAAGCGGCGATGGTCAACAAACCCGGTGTCTCGAGCCCCCTTTTCTAATTCACTCCCCCCACGGAGGAACCCTGATGACCGACCACGACTTCAAACACGTTACTCACGGCTGGGACGACGCGGTAGCTGCTCCGCTGGGGACGGTCGAACGTCTCGTCTACCGCTCGAACCTGCTCGGCAGCGACCCGCGCGTGACCAATACCGGCGGCGGCAACACGTCGTCTAAGCTCGTGATGCCCGATCCGCTTACCGGCGCGGACGAAGAGGTGCTCTGGGTCAAGGGTTCGGGTGGCGACCTACGGACTGCCAAACGTGAAAACTTCGCCTCGCTGTATATGGAAAAACTGGAGGCGCTTAAAACCCTCTATGACCGGGCCGACGAGAAGGGGGTTAAAACGCCGGTTGAAGACGAGATGGTCGCGCTCTATCCGCATACGGTCTACAACCTCAACTCGAGGGCGGGCTCTATCGACACGCCGCTACACGCTTTTATCCCCCACAAACACGTCGACCACACCCACCCGAACGCGGTGATCGCGGTCGCCGCGTCCCAAAACGGCGAGGCGCTCACCCGCGAGATTTACGGCGACGAGGTCGGCTGGGTCGCGTGGCAGCGCCCCGGTTTCGACCTGGGACTGGTGATGGAACGGGTGGTTCGTAAAAACCCGGCGGTGAAGGGGCTAGTGATGGGTCAGCACGGCCTTATCAACTGGGCCGACGACGACCGCGAATGTTACGAGCTGAGCTTGAGGCTTATTGAGCAGGCGGCGCGCTATATCGAAGCGCATGACCGGGGAGAGGCGACGTTCGGCGGGCCGAAGTATGAAAGTCTCGGCGAAGAAGAGCGAAACGAAATTCTTACTCGAGTCTTGCCGAAACTGCGCGGGATGGTCTCAAAACAAGCCAGGCTTATCGGCACAGTGCAGTCCGACCCGGCGATCTTGCGGTTTGTGAACAGCGCCGACGCCGCGCGGCTCGCAGAACTCGGCACGAGCTGCCCCGACCACTTTTTAAGGACGAAGATCAAACCGCTATACGTGGACTGGAACCCTCAAACTGAGGACGTGGGTGCGCTACTAGGCAAACTGGAAAGGGGGCTCGAGACCTACCGCCGGGACTACCGCGCCTACTACGAGGCGTGCAAACACCCCGACTCGCCGCCCATGCGTGACCCTAACCCGACCGTGGTGCTGATTCCGGGCGTCGGCATGGTCGCGTGGGGTAAAAACAAAAGCGAGTCGCGGGTGACTGCCGAGTTTTACAGCGCCGCCGCCGAAGTCATGCGCGGCGCGGAAGCTCTAGGCGGATACGTCGCGCTGCCGCCCCAAGAGGCGTTCGATATCGAATACTGGCAACTCGAGGAGGCGAAACTGCGGCGGATGCCCGCCGAACGGGAGTTTGCCCGAAACGTGGTGGTGGTGGTCGGGGCGGGCAGCGGGATCGGTAAAAAGACCGCGCACCGCGTCTCCGAGGAGGGCGCGCACGTGGTCTGCGCCGACCTCAGCCCGGAGGCGGCGGCGGCGACGGCGCAAGAGCTTACCGACCGTTACGGCGTGGGTATCGGGGTAGCTGGAACAGGTATCTCGAGCTGTGGCCCCGCTCTCGGACTGGCGGTCGATATCACCGACCGCGAGAGTGTGCGGAGGCTTTTAGAGCAGGTCGTACTGGCCTACGGCGGTCTAGATCACATGGTCGTCACCGCTGGCGTGTTCGTCTCACCCGACGCCGATGGGCGTATCCCCGACGCCATGTGGGGCCGGACGTTCGCTATCAACGTGACCGGCAGCTACCTGGTCGCGGACGAGGCCAAACGCATCTGGGAGGCGCAGGGGCTGACCGGAACGCTCGTGCTGACGACGAGCGTCAACGGGGCGGTGGCCAAAAAGGGTTCGTTCGCTTACGACGCGAGCAAGGCTGCGGCAAATCACCTGGTAAGAGAACTCGCGCTCGAGCTAGCACCGCTCGTCCGGGTCAACGGCCTCGCGCCCGCGACCGTCGTCGAGGGCAGCAGCATGTTCCCGCGTGAACGCGTAATAGGTTCGCTTCAAAAGTACGGCGTCACCTACGATGAGGGCGACGCTACCGAATCACTCCGGGACAAGCTCGCCGCCTTTTATGCTCAAAGAACGCTGACGGGCGCGCCGATCACGCTCGCCGACCAAGCCGAAGCCGCCTATTTGCTCAGCAGCAGCAAGCTCGCCAAAACGACCGGGCAGATTCTCAGCGTCGACGGCGGGTTGCCGGAGGCGTTTTTGCGCTAGCAAGGGTGCTCGGGGCGTTATATGGGCGCACGTCTCGAAACGGAGTCCGCTGACCTCTTCAGGCGGTTTTGCGGTGAGAGTGGCCCTTTGCCGCCGTCTTTCAGGGCGCAAGGTCGTTTCGGTAGCTTAAACCGGATGCTCGAGAAACCCCGGCGTCCCGTCATCCTGCGAAACCCCGTTCCCCCCGCCGAGAACGCATACTGTTGATAAGGGCCGACGCAACGCGGCCGACAGGAGCACACATGACAGAGATCGGACTACTTATCTTCGGCGCTGCCGTCGTCGGTATCGTTTACGGCGCGGTCAAAAGGCAAGCGTGGCTTAGAAACACGGCTATCGGCGTGGCGCTGCTCGGGCTGCTCGCCGCGTGTTTCGTGGTCGTCCCGGCAGGCCAGACCGGGGTCGTCTTCAACGTCTTCGGCGGTGTTCAAGAGGAAGAACTCGGCGAAGGCTTTCACATCGTCTTGCCGCTGCTTCAACAGGTCACGCTGCTCTCGACGCGCGACCAGGCCGTCGAATTTAACCGCAGCGCCGCTGACGATATCCCGGCGCTATCGAGAGAAGGGTTGCAGATCACCACCGACGCTACCATCCGTTTCCGGATTGACCCGGGCAAGGCCGACGCCATCTACCAGACGCTCGGCACCGATTATGAAAGCACCCTCATACGTCCGCAGGTGCGCTCTGTGATCCGTGACCGCATCGCTCAGTACAACGCTGCCGAAGTCATCAGCACGCGGCGGACCGAACTGCAACAGGGCATCAAGGACGCGCTCACGCAGGAACTCGGCAGGGGTGACATCCTCCTGATCGACGTGCTTTTGCGCGACATCCGCATCCCCGAGTCGATAAGTCAGGCCATCGAGGAGAAACAGCGCGCCGAGCAACAAGTTCAGGTCGAGGAGAACCGCAAACGGCAGTCGCTGATCGCCGCCGAGCGGCGAGTGATCGAAGCCGAGGGCGAACGTGACGCGACGATTGCCATAGCCGAAGGCGCGGCGCAAGAACTCGAGCTTCGAGGCAGCGCGATTCAGAACAACCCGGGCATCATTCAGCTCGAGGTGGCGCAGCGGCTCGCGCCCGGCGTGCAAACCATCATGCTCCCCAGCGAAGGCAATTTCTTGCTCGACATAAGGGGGATGATGGACGCCAACACCCAAGACCGGGCGGCGCAAAATCAGGTCAATCAGAACCAGAACGACCAAAATCAGCCTGCTCAGAACCAGACTGCACCGGCTCCGCAAGGTCAACGTTAGAAGTTGCTGCCGACAACGAACCGCAGCTGAAGCTCACCTCTAAAGTCGGGGCTTTAGCTGCGCCTGGTGCAAACCGGATGACAGTTGCCGAGTGTACAGTTGCCAAGCGTCTCGACTTGAGAAAATTAAACTATCCTGGAAAAGCCTGCAAAGTTCGTTGTAGACGCAAAAGCTTTTTCAGGGTAGGCGTTTGCTGTCGCTTACTTAAAACGTGGGCGCTGAGCGTACTCCAACCCCCTAGCGGTAAGCCTTGACCTCACCGATCAGCAGCTCGAAATGGCCCTCTTGCTCGTTGCCGATCAGAAAACCGACGGTTCGCACCGCCGCTAAGTTCAGCTTGGGCGCGTCCGGAACCGGGTTGCCGTGATGGGTGGCGCTAAAGTCGGCGAACGGTAGCTGAACCCGCAACCACTCGCTTTTGGCGACAAAAGACTGCGCGTAGGAAACGCGTTTGGCGTCGGTCTCGAAACGAAGCTCGTAGGTCTGATCGTCACCCTTGACGAACAGCTCGACACCCTGAAAACCGGTCAGGTCGGGCGTAGACTGGTCGTACAAGATTTGTGCGAAACCGCCGTCATTCTCCATCGATACCTCACCGCTAAACCGCGCCGCGCCCTCCGGCTCGGTCTCGGTGACGTGCGTGATCTGGCTTTTCGATACGCCGCCCATCACGACGTCGTTTTCGGTGTGCCAGCTTTTTACACTTTTTTCGGTTGAGAACTCGAATAGGGTCATGGATTAGTATCCGGTGCTCATGCCGACCGAACCGTAGGATAAGCCGACATGTTGCAGTCGCTCTCAGCCCACCGCGAGCTTATTCGGCGTCCCTGACGAGACGAAACCCCGTATGCCCAAGGCTACTGTCGGGCGTGTTGTGGGTTCTGGCGGCGACCCGGTAGCGGTTACAGTACGACGCGTGACACAAGTAAGACCCGCCCTTGACGACTCTGGCTTGGGTACCGGAATCCGGGCTCCAGAGGTCGCTGCACCACTCCCAGGTATTGCCGACGGTGTTGAAAAGTCCGTAACCGTTCGGCTCGAAAGCGTCTACCGGTGCGGTACCCAAAAATCCGTCTTTGGCGGTGTTGCTGCTTGGAAAGGTTCCCTGCCAGATGTTGCAGCGGTGCTTTTTGTCGGGCGTCAGCCGGTCGCCCCACGGGTAGCGTTTACCCTCCAAACCACCCCGCGCCGCCACTTCCCACTCCGCTTCGGTCGGCAGACGTTTTCCGGCCCAGCGCGCGTACGCAGCCGCGTCGTGCCACGACGCGTGAACGACCGGGTGGTCGAGGCGCGTGTCTACCGTAGACCCCGGCCCCTCCGGGTGCGCCCAGTCCGCACCGTAAACCTGCCGCCACCACGGTGCTTGCGCGACGCCCTGGGTCGGCGGAAACCTGTCGGGCAAAAATCCGTAAAAGACGAACGACCAACCGAACCGCTCGGCTTCGGTGCGATAGCCCGTCGCTTCGACAAACGCGGTGAACGCGGCGTTGGTAACGGCGTAGCGGTCGATCCAGAAGGGGCTGAACGCCACCACCCGCACCGGGCCTTCGCCGTCGGTCGGAAAGCTGTCGTCGTCGCTGCCCATCAGAAACGAGCCGCCGGGCAGGTACGCCATCTCCGCCGTACTGTCGGCAGCGAGGCTGCGAGCCGCCAAAACCGTCGCGCTTTCGGCGACCCTATCAGCGTGTACGGACGCACGCGAAACCGAACAGCAGGCGGGCCGGGTAGGGGCGGGGGGGTCGTCGTGACGCACCTCTAGATTTTAGCGCGGCAAGCGGTCAGGTGCCACGGGTGAAGGTGATGCGGGGGTGGGCTCGAGTGCGTAGCTAAACGGGTACACCGATCTATATGTTTTCCCCGAATCTATACGGTCTCCCCGAACCCCAGAGCGAAACGTAGCGCCTGCTCGACCTCCCGCAACCGCTCCTGAGAAAGAGTAGTCAGCAGCGGCCCCAGCTTGTCTTTCGGTACCGTCTGGAGGCTGTGCAGGTTGGCGGCGCAGTCGTTGGCGAGGCCGTCCGCGCTGTCCAACAAGACTTCCGAGGGTACGTTACGGACGGTAGAGGTGATGGGTACGACGGTGAGGGCGTTCAGCACACCGATACTGGTGTTGCGGGTCAGGATCAGGACGGGCCGACGCTTGTCGGGTACGCTGAAGGTGTACCACCTGACCTCACCACGCTTCACCCCTCGTCCCAAACCTGTTCACGCTGCCAAAGCTCGAGTTCGGTCGGTTCCAGAGGTTTTTCGGTGTAGCCTTCCCTCTCGCGCGCTTCCATCGCAGCGACGTTTTTGCGGCTTGGCGTAGGCGGCATCGTCTTCCTTACTAGGTTCTCGAGCTGTTGCGACACGCTCCCGGCTCCCCGGGCGCGGCGAATTGCGAGGTACTCGAGCACGTCGGGCGAAATATAGACGGTCGTACGTTTCTTTCCGGCTGGTTGGGCGGACATAATCTTACAATAACATAATGATGTTTTTACGTTATTGATACGCAAGCGGGTGTCCGAAGCTTCGGTCTCCCCTTTCAGTTCGGGCGCGCGTTTGCACCGGGAGAGGTCTATCGCCTACCGGCGTCCCCTGCTACCATGCGTTATGTCTGTACGCCTCAGCGAAATCCTCGAGCACGACGCGCCCCACCTCCACATCACCAACCGCCGCCGGTTGCTGGCCTTTTACGACGCTCTCGTAGGCGCGCTCAAGCGGGGCGACCTGACGCCGGGGGCGGGCGCGTTGCCGAGCAGCCTGAACACGCTTCTGAAACTCCTGCCAGGAGATCAGACACCCGCCAAACGTGACCGGGAATTGACCGACTGGTCGGTCGAAAATGACCCCGGTTACGCAGCTTTTCTAGATGGGTGGCGCGCGCAAACACCCGGCCCGACCCCTAAAACCGTCAAGCCGCGCGCTATCGCCGCTCCCCTGCATCAGGCCGTTACGCAGCTCCAGGCGTTGCAGGCGAGCGGGGGCAAAAAGGCGGCTCTCGCTCACGCTGCCGACGTTTTTCTAGACACCTACACCCTGTCACAACACGCCCTGCGGCTCCCGGTTATCGAACGGGCGCTGCCCAGGGCGCTGCCGCCGGAGATTGACCTGGGCGAGCAAGTTACGCTCGGAGACGACGGCAAAGGCAACTACGTCGGCCTTATCCGGCGACCGACGGGAGCGTCCAGGAAAAAAGGGGGGTAGATGGCCACCCTCAAATTGCGGCTGATCGTCGGCGGCGTGGTCGTAGAGGGCGCGCAGGTGGCGCTTCAAGACCTGCCCAAAGCCGATCAGGGAGGCGCGTCCGAACTCATGAGTTTTTTGGGTGGGGCCAAGCGTGTGCTGATTTTGCAAAAACCGGTCGTCTACGCGGCTGCCGGACGACTCGAGTCGCACTATCTGGTCGTTCGCCAAGATCAGATTCAGGCGTGCGAATTTGTCATGCCTGAATCTGAAGCGGGCGACGGTGTGGACGACTTTCGCTGGGAGTGGGACGACTAGCGCCCCCAAGCATCGGTCGTCAGCAAATTGTCAGTAAAACCTAGTTGACCTCGTCCTTGAGACCTTTACCCGCCTTAAACGCCGGGTACTTGCTGGCGGCGATCTCGATCTTTTCCGAGGTTCCGGGTTTGACGCCGGTGCGGGCGCTGCGTTCCCGAACCTCAAAAGTGCCGAAACCGGTCAGCTGCACCTTGTCGCCGCTGCGGAGGTGCGCGCTTACACTCTCGAGCAGGCCGTCTACGACCGCCTTGGCATCTTTTTGCACGACGCCGGTCTTTTCGGCTAGCTCTCTAATCAGGTCTGCTTTGGAAACGTTTGCCATAAATATCCTTTCCAAACGTGAACTCTGGGCAACCCTACCAGATATTGCCGACTTGTGTGTGTGGCGGGGTGCAATCGGTACTCGGCGCAGCCCCGGCAGCCGCCACCGGGTTAGACTCGGACGTATGACGATTCGGGGCGTGGTGCTGGATATGGACGGGGTACTCTGGCGCGGCGACGAACCGCTCCCCGGGTTGACCGAGCTGTTCGCTACACTTGCCCGGCTCGAGCTGCCGTTCGTACTAGCGACAAATAACGCCACCAAAACAGTTCCGCAGTACGTGCAGAAGCTCGCCCGTTTCGGCGTGCGGGTTCAGCCCGAGCAGGTGCTCACCTCACCGGGCGCTGCCGTGAGCTATCTGCAAAAACATTTTCCGGCGGGTACGAGCGTCTACGTGGTCGGCGAAGCGGCGCTGCGCGAGACCCTGGCGGGGGCAGGCTTTAGGGTCGTCGGCGCGGACGAAGTGCGCGACGGGACGTTGCGTGTCGGGACAATGTGCGACGGGACAATGCGCGCCGACGAGATAGTCGTCGTGGGGGGGCTGGCGACGACCAGCCTCAGCTACGAGCTGCTGGCGGGCGCGGTTCTGCTGGTTCGGGCGGGCGCGGCCTTCGTCGCTACCAACTACGACCTGACCTACCCTTCTGAACTGGGCCAGTTGCCGGGCGCGGGCGCGGTGCTCTCGGTGGTCAGCGCCGCGTCGGGCGTAGAGCCGAACATCGTCGGCAAACCCTACCCGGCGATGTTCGGGGCGGCGGCGCAACGTCTCGGAACGCGGGCTGATGAGACCCTGATGGTCGGAGACCGCCTCGAGACCGACGTTGCCGGAGCGAAAGCCGCAGGTTTTATGGCGGCGCTGATTCTGACCGGCGTCGCCCGGAAAGAAGACGTGAGCAGCGCCGCGCAGGGAGCAGCGCCCGACTACGTGGTAGACGACCTGGCGGCGCTCGGCGAGCTTTTACAAAGTTTGCCTCGCTGAGTGTCCTGTCTGTAGGGAGTTCGCAAGCATTTCGGCACCGTCCAGCACCAACTCAGGCGCAAGCATCGTTTGTTACCGGTTGTGACCAGCCAGACCTATGGTGAACGGGCGCAGTATTTGCCGAAACCAGGTTCTACCGGGCTTTCAAGCGGTCTGCTCCGGTTCTTATCGCCTCGGAAGAAGTTGGTGGCGAAGCGCATGGGAAACGAACATCGGTAGAATGTGCTCGAGCCCCTGTCAACCAGCGAAAAAGCCCGGATACAGGTCGTATGCGGGCTTTCTTTATCCAGGCACTTGCTAGCACCCCGGCTGCCCCCCCGGGCGGCACCTTTTAGTTTAGACCTCCGCCGCGTATGGGGATAGATGCTGAAAGCCTGCTTGAGTAGTGTAAAAGTCACGAGTCGCCTCTGTCTTCGTCGTCTGTACGTAACGCTGTAGTTAGCAGGTATTATCTGGTTCGCACTAAACTTGGTCGGAGGAACGTAGTCTACCACGTGTTTTAGGGGACGATTTTTGCGGCGAACCGGCGCAGCATATATCGGAAGTGCTAAGCGCAGAAAGCGAGATGGTACGCTTCTAAGGTTGTCGGTTGCTGCCGACCGTTTACCGTTATGCTCCCTACTCTCGCCACACTCTTCAGCGTCGTCCTGCCCGCCTTTTTGGTGATGGGTGTGGGCGCAGTGGCCGGTTACACGTTGTCTCTCGACCTCACCCCGCTCAACCGTCTGGCGCTCTACGCCACCACGCCCGCGCTGGTCTTTAGTTCGCTCTCGAGCACCACTTTGGGTGCGGGCAACGTCGGGCGGCTTTTGGCGGCGTTTTTTCTGCTGCTTGCTCTTATGTTAGTGGTCTCGAGCGTGGCAAGCCGTCGCCTCACTCCCGGGTCGCGGCGCGGCGTAATCGCCAGCAGCCTGTTTGTGAACAGCGCCAACCTGATGTTGCCCGTCACGCTTTTTGCCATCGGTGAAGCGGGGCTCGAGCGGGCGCTGGTGTTGTACGTGGTGACGACGGTCCTTATGTACCTGGTCTGCCCGGTGATCTTTTCCAGCACCTCTTGGAGCGGGTCGCTACGGTCGGCGCTCTCGCTGCCCGTCGTCTGGGCCGCCCTGTTTGCGGCGCTGTTCAACGCGCTGGACTGGTCGCTGCCGCTGGGCGTAATGCGGGGCGTCGAGCTGCTGGCAGGGGCGGCGGTTCCGCTCGTGCTGCTGGTGCTGGGGGTGCAGATTCAGCGTGCGGGGTTGGCGGTGCCGAGCGGCGTCAACTGGCTCGCAACCGGTATCAAGCTCGTGGTGGGGCCGGTGGCCGCATTCGCCGCCGCTTACGCCGTGGGTCTGGGGGGAATCGACCTGGCGGTCGTTACCCTTTTCGGGTCGATGCCGCCTGCGGTGATGGTCTTCATGCTGGCGCTGGAGTTTTCCGACAACGCTGAAGAGGTCGCGCGTACGGTGGTCGTCTCGACGCTGGGCGCGCTTGTGTCGGTGTCGGTCGTGGTGACGCTGCTGAGGCCGCTTTTGTAAGGCGGCCGGTTCTCTACTCGGCCCGCAAACCTGCTGGAAAAGACCGTTGCGAACAAAAAGAGAAGCCGAGCATCGGCGAGCGGTTGGAACGTTTAGGCTCCGTCAACTCGCTGCACGCTCTAGTCCTACTTTCACTGCTGAACAAGACTGATCACAAGATGACGAACAGGCACGAACCCACAAGCTACACGCCACCTGCTCGCATCACGAAGACAACAAGCAGCCGATATATTTCAGCCTCGAGCTTCGGGTAAGCTCGAGTATGATCTACCGAAACAGAGCCCTATGAAACCCTTACATATCATCCTCGCAGTCTTCGCAGGACTTGGTGTGGTGGCGCTCGCCGCAGGTGTATGGGGGTCTCGTCCCTGCACGCTGGGCGTTCGGGAGGGGCGGCTGTCGCCCTGTCCGGCGTCGCCCAACTGCGTCTCGAGCTTCGAGAGTGGCGAGCACGGTATGGACGCCCTGCCTCACACGAGCCTACCCCCGCAGGTGATGGACGTAGCTGTTCAGGTGCTGACCGGCTTTCCCCGCACGACGCTGCTCGTTCGGGAGGGCAACTACGCCCACTTCGCCGCGCGTTCGCCCCGGCTCGGTTTCGTCGATGACGTAGAGATTTTGGTGACTGAAGACCGTATTCACTTCCGCAGCGCCTCACGCCTCGGTTACGACGATCTGGGCGTCAACCGTGAGCGCATGACGAGGTTTGCGCGGAGGTTGCGCGAGCAGCTCGAGTAGCAGGTACCATCCGGTTTACGCTGCGCCTGGTCAAAGCACAGTCTGGCACGCACTTTAGACGACATTTGCGGCGAACCGGCGCAGTACAGGCTGGGCGTGCTCGAGGGGTCACCGTAGCCAAGCCGCAACCGTGACGACAGCCCGAGCGTCTCCGTGACGTTACACGACTTCACTCGCCTGCGCTCACGCCCCCGGTAGCGCCGACAGCTGGGCGGCGATGATTTTGTCCATAAGCCGGTCGCGTTTCGTGTCTACGACCTGACGTGCCGGGTCTGCGTCGAACCACGCCATGATCTCCTCTGCGCCCCGCGCGAATGGAACCGTAGCCACGTAGTCGGGAACGAGCCGTTTAATTTTGGTGTTGTCGAAAACCATGCTGTGCGCCTTGTCGCCTAAAAGCCCCGCGCCCCAACTGGCGTCGTGCGCCGCGACGACCTCCGACGGAACGTGAACGATCTGCGCGGTCGTCCCCGCCGCCCGCGCCACCGTCTCAAAAATTTGGTTCCAGGTCAGCACTTCGTCGCTGGTGATGTGAAAGGTCTCGCCCACCGCTCGAGGATGACCCAGCAGACCGACGAACCCTTTGGCGAAGTCGCGGTGGTGCGTCAGCACCCAGAGCGAGCTGCCGTCGCCGTGAACGATGACCTTTTCCCCGCGCCGCATCCGGTCGACGACGGTGTAGCCGCCGTCCATCGGTAACAACGTCCGGTCGTAGGTGTGCGACGGCCTGACGATGGTGACGGGAAACGCCTCGTCACGGTAGCTGCGGATCAAACGCTCTTCGCAAGCAATTTTGGCGCGCGAATAGTCCCAGAAGGGATTGCGTAGCGGCGTCGATTCGGTGATCGGCAGGCTCAGCGGCGGCGTCTGATACGCCGAAGCCGAGCTGATAAAAACGTACTGTCCGGTTCGGCCCGCGAACACCTCTAAGTCGGTCTCGATATGCTCCGGAGTAAACGCCACCCAGTTGACCACAGCGTCGAACGTCGCGTCTCCGAGCGCCGCCTCTACCGATGCACGGTCGCGGACATTACCCTGAAGGAGGTGGACACCCTCCGGCAGCGGCCTCGAGCTCTGTCCACGGTTCATCACATAGAGTTCCACGCCTCGTTCGGCAGCCAGCTCCGAGCAGGCCGAACTGATAATGCCGGTACCGCCGATAAACAAAACTTTCATAGTCACCTCGGTGTGTAGTGTATCGCCGGAGCGCCCAAACGACCCTCACGTTCACCCGTTTGCCGATCTCTAGCGCGCCCCCCCCGCCTGACTCCGCACCCATTCAGGATAGGCCCCTGCCAGCTCATAGACGTTCTTGAGCCCGTGTACCCGCGCCCCGACCGACCGCATCCCCGGTTGACAGTGAACGACGAAACGAGTAGAGCAGTCACGAGCGATGAGTTTTTCTTTTCGTCGCTCGTGACCCACTGCTGCGTTTAGGGCATCGAATAGTCAGCCGTCAACGCCTTCACCTCTTGCGCGATGACCGCCGCGTCTTCGCCCTGGAGCGTCCGGTCGATCAGCTCGGCGATTTTGGGCATGGTGTCCGGGGTAAAACCGCGTGTGGTCAGGGCGGGCGTGCCTAAGCGGATACCCGACGTAACCCACGGCTTTTCGGGGTCGTTAGGCACCATGCTCTTGCTGACGGTGATAAGCGCCTCGTCCAAGAGTTTGCTCGCCTTGTTGCCGGTCATACCCTGCCCGCGCAGATCGATAACCAAGCAGTGATTGTCGGTACCGCCCGAAACGACGCGGTAGCCCTTGGCGGTAAGCGCGTCGGCGAGGGCTCTCGCGTTGGCTATGATCTGCGCGGCGTAGCTCTTGAATTCGGGTTGCAGCGCTTCGAAAAAGGCCACCGCCTTGCCCGCGACGACGTGCTCGAGCGGCCCGCCCTGCGTCCCCGGAAAGATCATCTTGTCGATCTTTTTGCCCAACTCCGCGTCGTTCGATAAAATCACGCCGCTCCGTGGCCCGCGCAGCGTTTTGTGCGTCGTGCTCGTGACCACGTGCGCGTGCGGTACGGGGTCGGGATGCAGCCCTGCGGCGACGAGTCCGGCGATGTGCGCGATGTCCGCCAGCAGGTACGCGCCCACCTCGTCGGCAATTTCACGAAAGGCGGAGAAGTTGATAAGGCGGCTGTACGCCGACGCGCCGCAGATAATGAGCTTGGGGCGGTGCTCGTTGGCGAGCGCGCGCACCGTGTCCATATCGATGCGTTCGGTTTCCGCGTCTACCGGGTAACTGACGACCTGATAGTTCATCCCCGAAAAGTTGACCGGCGAGCCGTGCGTCAGGTGTCCGCCGTGCGCCAAATCCATGCCCAAAACGGTGTCGCCAGGCTCGAGCAGCGCGTAATACACCGCCAGGTTCGCGCTGCTGCCCGAGTGCGGCTGCACATTGGCCCACGCCGCGCCGAACAGCTCTTTGGCGCGCGCGATAGCGAGCCGCTCGACCTCGTCGACGACCTCGCAACCGCCGTAGTAACGTTTGCCGGGGTAGCCCTCGGCGTATTTGTTGGTCAGCACGCTGCCGACCGCCTCCATCACCGCGCTCGAGGTGAAGTTTTCCGACGCGATAAGTTCGAGACCGTCACGCTGACGCTCGAACTCCTTGCCGATGAGCACGAACAGCTGGTCGTCTCGCGCGGACGTGTTGGTACGAGTTTTCGACTCGAGGGGGGCAGTTGTGGTCATGCGCCGAGTATAGCAAGCTTTGAGACCCGCTTTCGTCGCTAATCGCCCCAGACGACGCGCGCCAGTTCACCGTTTTCGTAGTGAGCGACGCCCAGCCGCACGCTCTGTTCAGGCGGTTTGTTCACATCTTCGGCAAGTTTGGGCAGCACCTGCGCCGTCGTTTCGATGATGTCGAGTTCTGCAAACGCTTCCGGCAACGTCCAGTGCAGCGTCCCCTCGGTACAGTCCGGCAGCGCGTAACGGTTAAGCTCGGCAGTAAAGTAAAACAGCACCGTCAGCGGTTCGCCGGGGCGGTTGTGCGTGAGCATTCGGCGCAGGGTGAGGTGCGTCAGGTCGGCTTCGTCCAAACCCGTTTCTTCGGCGAGTTCGCGCAACACCGAGCCGCGCAGATCGCCGAGTTCGTCTGCTTCGACGCGCCCACCCAGGCCCGTGTAACGGTCCGGTTGCAGGCGTTTTTCGGTGGAGCGTTTGAGTAGCAGCCACTTGCCCCCAAAGAGCAAAAAGAGCGTGGTGTAGTGTAGGCAAGCGTTCGGCACAGTATTACCCATAATGCGACGCCCTTTTTAAGAGAGGTTGACATCGGCAAGAAAGCTCACGCAACCAAAACGTCACGCGCTTCAGCTAAATAAGCCGCGTACGCCAGCACCGCGTCGATATCTCCGACTTCCAGCTCGGCGTAGTCGGCCAAAATTTCCTTGTGGCTGTGATCACGTAGCAAAGTCAGCACTGTACCCACCGTGATCCGCAAATCCCGAAGGTACGGTCTACCGCCGAACTTGTGGGGGTCGAAGGTGATGCGCTCGAGTGCGTCCATAAGGTCATCCTAGCACCAGCGTCGTCAAACTCGAGAGTCGACGATTCTTCTTAAATGTCCTCAACAAAAGCGTCATGCCAGAAAGCGCGGCATATAGTAGCGCATGGATTACATCAACTTGGGCAACACCGGCCTCAAAGTCTCTCGTATCTGCCTCGGCATGATGTCGTACGGCACTTCCAAATGGCGTGACTGGGTGCTGGACGAAGACGACAGCCGCCCCTTTATTCGGCGGGCTTTGGAGCTCGGTCTCAACTTTTTCGACACCGCCGATATGTACTCTATAGGCGTCAGTGAAGAGGTTACGGGGCGCGCCCTCAAAGATTTTGCCCGCCGCGACGAGGTGGTGATCGCCACCAAGGTTTATCACCCGATGAGTGACAAACCCAACCGGGGCGGCCTGTCGCGCAAACACATCATGGACGCTTGCGACGATTCGCTCAAGCGTCTCGGTACCGACTATATCGACCTCTACCAGATTCACCGCTTCGATCCCGACACGCCCATCGAGGAGACGCTCTCGGCTCTAGACGAACTCGTACGTTCGGGGCGGGTGCGTTACCTGGGCGCGAGCAGCATGTTTGCGTATCAGTTCGCGCAGCTGCTCTACACCGCCGACCTGAACGGTTTTCACCGATTTGTGAGTATGCAAAACCACTACAACCTCATCTACCGTGAGGAGGAGCGGGAGATGTTGCCGCTGTGCGCCACCGAAGGCGTCGGGGTAATTCCGTGGAGTCCGCTCGCTCGCGGTCGCCTGACCCGCAGGCCGAGCGACTATAGCACCACCACCCGGGGCAAGTCGGACGGTATGGCGAACGACTGGTACGACGGGCCGAATGACGACGCGGTAGCCGAGGCGGTCGTTTCACTTGCCGAGCGGCGGGGCGACGCGCCCGCGCAGGTGGCGCTGGCGTGGCTTTTACATCAGTCCCCCGTCACCGCGCCCATCATCGGCGCGACTAAGATGAAGCATCTCGAGGACGCGGTAAAAGCGACCGAGCTGTCGTTGTCGGAAGAAGAGATGGCGGAACTCGAGCGTCCTTATGAGCCGCGTCCGGTCAAGGGCCACGGGTAGGTTCCGCCGATATTCCCGGTCGAGGGTTGGAACAGGGTGTGTCAGACGAAGTGAAGTAAAGAAGAACGAGGATTTGGTAGGTGTCGCCAGGTTGCGTATGGGGAAAGCTCGAGCGTGTTTTCTGACTGGCAATCACGGTCCAAAAACGCACTCGGTCAAGCTCTAAGCCGCCACATCGTCGATCATCGCCCCGCTGATATACGCTTTAAGCTGTCGCCGGATGGTCGTGTGGTCGGAGCGGAGCGCCGCTTCTTGCAACGCCTGCACGGTTCGGTCGAGAGCTTCTATCTCGAGCAGCGAAGGTTTGGCGACAAAAATCTTCTCGTGGGCGGTCGCGCCACCTTTTTCCTCGTCGGTCATCAGTTCTTCGTACAACTTTTCGCCCGGGCGAATACCCGAAAAGGCGATAGGAATATCTACGTCCGGTTCGAAACCTGAGAGTTTGATCAGGTCTTTAGCCAGATCGACGATGCGAACCGGCTCGCCCATATCGAGGATGTAGATCTCGCCGTTGCTGCCCTGTCCGGCAGCCTGCAACACGAGCTGCGAGGCTTCGGGGATGGTCATAAAGTAGCGCGTCATATCGGGGTGCGTTACCGTCACCGGCCCCCCCGCTAGAATCTGCCGCTTAAAAACTGGAATCACGCTGCCCCGGCTACCCAGCACGTTGCCGAACCGTACCGAAACGAACAGCTGACCGGGCCGCGCCCGGAGCGCCGCGCTCTGCACTACGCGTTCGACCATTCGTTTCGACGCGCCCATCACCGAGGTCGGGTTGACGGCTTTGTCGGTCGAGATGTTGACAAAGTGCGACACGCCGTACTTGAGCGCGAGCGTCACTAGGTTGCGCGACCCGATGATGTTGTTGAACACCGCCTCTTCCGGGTTGAGTTCCATTAGCGGGACGTGTTTGTGCGCCGCCGCGTGAAAAACGACCTGCGGTTTGTAACGCCGAAACACGTAGTCGAGCCGGACGATATGCTGCACTTCGGCGATGACGCTGTGGTAGGGAACGTCGGGCCAGTCGCGGTCGAGTTCGCGCTCGAGCGTGTAGACGCTGTTTTCGCCGCGCCCGAACAAGATCAGCTCTTTAGGTCTGAAACGGCAGATTTGCCGCACCAGCTCCGACCCGATAGACCCGCCCGCGCCGGTAATCATCACCACCTGATCGGTGATGTAGTTGCTTATGGCGGCGGTGTCGAGTTCGATGGGGGGGCGGCGGAGCAGGTCTTCGATCTGCACTTCGCGGATACGGCTGATGCCGACCTGACCGCTCAGCAACTCGTAAACGCCCGGCATGATGCGGTACTTGAGGCCGCTTTTGGCCCCTTCGATACGGCCTACGATCTCACGGACGACGCGCCCGTCGGACGACGGCAACGCGATCAGCACCTCGTCGACCTGATAACGCTGCACGAGCCGGTTGATATCGTCGGTCGTCCCTAAAACCGGGACGGTAGCGATGCGGTAGCCGACCTTTTTCGGGTCGTCGTCTAAGAAGCCGACCGGCCGGAGACCCATCTCGGGATGGCGCAGCATCTCCCGGACTACCAGCGTACCGGCCTCGCCCGCGCCGATCACCAGCACCGCCTTGCGCCGTCCGCTGCTGCTCGGTTGTCCGAGCCGGGCTTCGTTGTAGTAACGCGCGGTGGCGCGCATCCCGGACATGATAAAGAGCGTCAGCAACCCGTCTAAAAGGGCAATCGACCGCGGAATCCCGGTGACAGGGCCGAACCAGAGCAGCAGCGCGCTGCCGATCAGGGCGACGCTCGCCACTGCCCGCAACATATCGCCCAAGTCACGAAACGCGACCCTCGACCAGCTCCGGCGGTAAAGACCAAAAATTTGCGCGGCCACAACCTTGAGTAAAAAAAGTGTCAGGGTAGCGGTTAAAATGGGCGACCACGCGTTTTGCGGCAGCGTCCAGTCGTAGCGGATAAGAAAAGCCAGGGGAGTTGCTAAAAGCCAGCCCAGCGCGTCGAGAATAACCTTGAACTTGCGGCTGAACGGGCTCGATTCGCCCCAGAGTGTCGGATGTTTGGTTTCAGGTTGCAAAGCGTCTCCCCACCCTCGAGTCTGACCCGGTTCGGGACAAATACACTTTAACGTATCTTTCGGGGGGGCGGCGTGTGTCGGTTATGGACGCCCCGAAACCGCAGCCTGAAACCTGAAATGCCAACGGCTGGCTGCACATTGTCGGGGAACAGGTCACAGTCTAGAGTTTAATCCCGCTACGCCGCCCGAACTGTGACAGCTGACGTTTACTTCTTGAGCGCAACTCGGGCGTTACAGCTCACACACCCACCCCCGGGGCGCACTGTAAACTGCCCTGATGCAGATTCGCCCCTTTGCCGAAACCGATTACCCGGCGCTGACCCGCGCCTACGCCGAGGTCTACCCCGCTGCGCCCCGGAGCGAGGCCGAGCTGCGTTACGCCGACAGTCGCTACGCGCCGCCGTATAGGCACGCCCGCTGGGTGGCGGACGCTACCGGAACGTTGCGGGGCTGGTGCGAGTACAGCCAGCATCCCTCGTGGTATCACCCGGACAACTATGAGGTCGCGCTGAGCGTGGTGCCGGACGCTGAGGGTCAGGGGGTAGAACACACACTTTATAGAGAGCTGTTTGGGGCGTTGGCACCACGCAAACCCCAGGTGCTGAGAACGAATGTGCTCGAGACCCACACGCAGCAGTTGGCGTTTTTTGCCGAGCGAGGTTTTGCTGAAACCCAGCGGAGCTGGCGCTCGGCGCTCGACCTCGGCACCTTCGACGCTGAACCCTTTGCAGAGGTGATGAACGCTGCCTCTCGCAACGATTTCGTGGTCGAAAGCGTCGCGGCGGTCGAGGCTGACGAGGCGCGGTTGCCCGGACTCTACACCTTTTATCAAAAACTCGTCGCCGACTTGCCCCGAACCCAGAGCTACACGCCCTGGAGCTTCGAGCAGTTTCTGACTCACCGCCGCACCTCGCCGCTGCTCTTGCCCGAAGGCAGTTTTATCGTCAGCCTTGACGGGACTCTGGCGGCGGTTAGCGAACTCAAAAAGTCGGCGCAGCCCGGCCAGTTGCAGACAGGTCTGACAGCGGTAGGGCGAAGCTACCGCGGACGGGGACTGGCGCTGCTTAGTAAGCTCTACACGCTCATCTACGCTCGAGAGCAGGGAATTTCAGAGGTCACGACTAGAAACGCCTCGAGTAACCGGGCGATGCTCCGCATCAACGAGCGTTTGGGGTTTGTTCGGGGCGTCGCCGACATCGAACTACTTAAAAACCTGTGAGGCGCGCGGTTCGGCTACCTACCATGAAAACTGCCCGCACAACAAATCCAGGGTCATACAGGGCCAGGAGCGGTCGGGTTTTGAGGTAAGCTTTGGAGCAGTCGTTGTCAACGGCCCGCAAGTAGCGTTACACTCGCTTCGGTGTGCGTGCTCACGACATACGGAATGGAAACGGTGTGGGGCGAGCGTGCTCTGCGTCGGTACCACGGGAGACGATGACGAACTATCCGTACATCAAACGAAAAGTAGACCTGCTGGCTGCGCTCAGCGCGCTGGCTTTGCTGTGGCCGGTAATAGCCCTGGTTGCCCTGGGGGTTTACCGGACGATGGGGCGACCTGTCTTTTTTCGCCAAAACCGACCAGGCAGATACGAGCGTTCGTTTACGATGCTAAAGTTTAGAACGATGCGCGACGACGTAGACGCGGAGGGAAAGCCCTTGCCTCCGGCGGAGCGAATTACCCGGTTCGGGCTCTTTTTACGCAAGACGAGCTTGGACGAGTTGCCGCAACTCGTCAACGTCGTACGCGGCGACATGTCATTTATCGGGCCACGCCCGCTGCTCGAGACCTATCTGCCGTTTTACACCGAGCGGGAGGCTACGCGCCATCAGGTACGCCCCGGTATTACCGGACTGGCGCAGGTAAGCGGGCGCAACACCCTGCCGTGGCCCGAACGCCTCGAGCTGGACGTTCGCTACGTCGAACAGCTCAGCCTAAAACGCGACCTCGAGATTTTTTTGCAAACGCTCGTCAAGGTCGCGCGCCGCAGCGACGTGCTGGATATCCCAAAAGATCATGGTGGCTTTATCGTCTCGCGCCAGGGTATAAAAGGTACGTCACAACAGAGCGCAGCAAAACCGGTCGTTACGGCGAGAGTTACAAAAACGGCTGCGGCGGGTACTATAGAGTATGACGGGTAGGCGGGAGGGCGCGATCAACACACTTTTAACAAGCGCCGGGCGGCGCAACTATCTGGTCGAATACTTTCAGGAGGCGCTCCGCGGACAGGGGAAGGTCTTTGCCGCCGACGCCAAATCGAGCGCGCCCGCGCTTCAAGAGGCCGACGGGGTATTTCTGGTGCCGCCTATCGGTCACAAGCACTACCTGGACGCGCTTTTAGAGTTTTGTCAGCAGCAGCAGATCGGCCTTTTGGTCCCGCTCAACGACCTCGAGCTGCCCTACTTGGCCGCCGCCAAAGACCGTTTTGCCGCGGTCGGAACGACGGTCGTGGCGTCGTCGCCCGAGATTATCAGCCGCTGTTTCGACAAGTGGGAAACGCACCGGTTTTTGCGCGCCCAGGGCGTCCTGACGCCCAAAACCTACCTGTCACTGGAGGCGGCGCAGGCCGCTATCGCGGTGGGTGAACTGACTTTTCCACTGGTGCTCAAACCGCGGTGGGGCTCGGCGTCTATCGGCCTCGAGTTTCCGCAAGACCTCGAGGAGCTCGAGCTGAGTTTCGAGCTTTCGCAGCGTCGTCTGGCGCGTACGGCGCTCGCTACCGTAAGCGAGAGCGACTACGACCACGCTATCTTGATTCAGGAGTTTATCGTCGGAGACGAGTACGGTCTCGATATCGTCAACGACCTCTCGGGGCGTTACGTCACCACTTTCGTCAAGCAAAAGCTGGGGATGCGCGCCGGTGAGACCGACAGCGCCATCACCGTCGCCAGCGAGCCGCTGCAAGGGCTCGGCGAAACCCTGGGCCGGGCGCTGGGGCATATCGGCAACCTGGACTGCGACGTTTTTTTAACCGACGAGGGCGCGTGGGTGATCGAACTCAACCCGCGTTTCGGTGGTGGCTACCCCTTTTCACACGTCGCTGGTGCCAACTTGCCCGCTGCGCTGCTGGCGTGGGCGCGTGGTGAAACCCCCGACCCGCTCTGGTTGCAAAACGAGGTTGGAGTGATGTCGTCTAAATTTAGCAGGTTGATGCTGATTCACGAGCACTGAGCGGCTGCTTTACCAAGCTGTCTCGAGCTGTGAGCGCCGAGGAGAGAGATGTCGGGAATAAAACGTGCGGTCGAAACGGCGCAGAGCGCGCTGAAAACTGAATTAAAGGGGGGCGCGGACATCCCCCTGGCGACCAAAGTCAAGCTCTGGCGGCGCGGCTTTAAGAGTGTGTCTCATCAGCTCTTCGACCTCGAGCACAACGACCCGCGCGACTACGTTTCCGACCTAAACGTCGGCAAAGCGCGGCAGATCAACGGCGAGTTCGGACGTATTCTCAAAGACAAGCTGTTGTTCGCGCCGATGTTCTCGCCTTACGCGCAGGTTCCGGAGATTCTGGGCGTCGTCGAGCGCGGTCAGGTCTATCCGCTGAGCGACCCGGAGCTGAGAAGTGTAGACGCGCTCGTGACGCGCGCCGGGGCCGGGATGATCTTCAAACCGGCGCAGGGCAACAAGGGTAAAGGCGTTTTCAGCGTCTCGCAAGGCGGCGAAGACGGCCTGCGGCTAAACGGTGCGCCTGCTACCCCGACCGAAGTCGCGCAAAAGGTCGCGGCGCTCGATGGCTACCTGATCGTCGCGCGTGTGCAGCAAGCGCCTTACGCTCAAACTATCTTTCCCGGCTCGGCGAACACCCTCCGCGTCGTCACCATGCAAGACCCGGACACGGGCGAGATTTTTATTCCGGCGGCGATTCACCGTTTCGGTACCGAAGCGACGGTTCCGACCGACAACTTTCAGACGGGCGGCGTCAGCGTCGCTGTCAACCTAGACACCGGCACCCTCGAGCGTGCGGTGCAGTTTCCGGCTTATACCGGCGGCAAACTGCGCTGGCTTAGCGCACACCCGGATACCCACGCGCCGATTACCGGCGTCGTCGTGCCGCACTGGGACGAGGTCAAGGCTACCGTAACGAGACTTATCGAAGCGTTTCGGTTTCTCAAATACGTCGGCTGGGACGTGGTGGTAACAGACGACGGTGTGGTGATTATCGAGGGCAACCACAACATCAATCTGGGGTTGCAGGTTCACGGCCCGCTTCTAAAAAATCCCAGGGTACGCCGTTTTTACGAGCATCACAAGATTATCGAGCCACGCTAGCGCAAGATTCCAAAAGTTACAACTTCGTTTCGATGAACCGGCTCGAGTTTTTCGGAATCTGTAAGGGTTCTACTCGCGGCACCCCCGGAGACGCGGGTTTCGGCAGTTGGCCCCATCCGGTAGACCGAAAAGTGTGCTTAGCCCGTGAACCCGGTTAGAGGGTCGACACAACCTAACCCAAAGATAAAACCCGCATAGCTGTTCAGACTGTACGGGTCTCGTTTTGGTTTAGCTGTCAGCCGGATTTTGCTTCTGTATAAAGAAGCTATCCGGAACGGCAAAAGTGTTACCTCGAGCGTCCACCGGGGCTGCTTGCCGGTTGCCGGTTGTTGGGCGTAACGTCTCTTTCCTCGAGCACTTCGGTCGCGTCGCGGCTGTACCGGTAGTTCGCACGTGCGCTGCTGCGTCCGACAAAGGTGGCGGCGAGCCCGAAGATACGGACGCCGCTCCGCTGAAGCAGCTCTACGGCGTCGGCGATCTGCTGCGGGTCGGTGTCTTCAAGCGACGCGACGAGCACCGTACCGGTGCAGAGCGGCGCGATGGTCAGCGTATCGGCTACGTCTAAAAGCGGTGCGGAGTCGATGATGATCACGTCGTAGTCTTTTTGCCAACTCGCCAGACAGTCGGGAAACCCGAGGCTCAGGAGTTCGGTCGGCGAGGGCGCAGCGCGAAAAGTCGGGATGATGTCGAGCGTTTGCGCCAGATTGACGCCGACGTGGGCGGCTTCGTACGCGCCGTGGGGGTTCTCGAGGTGCGTCCGGAGCGGCATGTGGCGGTTGTCGTCCAGGTTGTATTCGCGGGCGATGACCGGCTGGCGCAAGTCAGCGTCGACGAGGAGCGTACGGTAGTTCGCGCGAGTAAAACTTTCGGCGAGGCTCAGCGCCACGCTCGATTTGCCCTCGCCATTGCCGGGGCTCGTCACCAGCACGACTTTGGGGTGCGTGCTCTGGGTGGCCAGCAGCAAGTTGGTTCGCAGGTAACCAGCGGCTTCGCGGGGGAGGCGGCGGGTTTTCTTGGCGGGTCTCGGAAACTCGGCCAGAATCGGCAGGCTGCTTACCGCCTCGAGGTCGTCGACGCTGCGGAGCCTCGTATCGAGCAGGTTACGCATCAGCCAAAAGCCGTAGGCGAGGAGAATCCCGAGAACCCCCGCGATCACCGCGTCGCGCGTCGGTCTGGGCGCAAAAGGGGTGGTAGGTACGGTGGCGAGCTGGCTTATCTCGACGCGGCTGCGGGCCGTTCCGACGACGGCTTCGGCGGCGGCCCGGTTGGTCTGCCGCGAGGCCAGCGTGCTCTGAAGCACCCCTAGCTCTTCGGGAGTACCACCCGACGCTTCGAGTTCGGCGATTCGGGCTTCGGTATCGGCGATGTTTCGGTCGGCCTGCGTAATGATGTCGGCGATGTAACCTTCGGCGCGCCCCCGGTCCCACTCGATAAGCGCGTTTGAGAGCGCGTTGACCGTATTGGCGACGGCTTGGGGGTCAGCGCCGGTCATCTCGAGCACGATCTCGCTGCTGTCCCGAAAAGAACTCCCCTCCGGGGTAGCGAGGTTGAGCCTCCCGCTGACGCTGGCGATACCCTCCGCCGTCGGCTCGATACCGAGCGCGGTCAGCGCCGCCCCGATGACCTCCCGGCCCCTGACCGGCGCTTCGTACGAGTCGGGACTGATCGGCGGCGGGGTAATGAGGGCGACCTCGAAACTCCCGAGGTCGAGGTCGCCGAGCGTAACCAGCATCGTCGCCTGGGACTCGTACACCCGGTCTCTAGAGTTGCTGACGAAATACATCGCAACGGCCCCGAGGGTAGCGAGGATAAGCGCGAGGGGTAGCCCCCGCCTGATGAACCGGAAGATGTCACCCAAACTCACACTGATGTCTTGTTGCATAACGTTCCTATCTGCTTTAGAGCGTTGCGCCCAGGAGGGGTTGAAATCCGAACGAAAAACTGTTCGGTAGATACGCGTTACTCTAACAGATATAGTCTGACCTTCTCCGGCAAGGTTCACAACGTCCGGTGCTCGAGCGGAAACGGTTAAAGCTGCCGGATAGGCGGGCTCCCGGTAGCCGCAGCTCAGGTTTTGGTTTAGGGGGTCTGATCCGGTTCTCGATCTTTATAGTTGGGCCAGGGGCAAGTCTATGAACATCTGCAAGCCACAAAACATCCACAGGCCACACGCCAGAACCCCGCCACCAGATGACACCGACGCGGAACAACCATCAGCACAACCCTCTACAACAACCCCTCGAGCCACGCCGCCGCCGCTTCAACCTCGAGCGGTTCCATGTCCGGTTCTTTGCGAAACCAGGTGCGTTGCCGTTTGGCGTAACGCAAGGTGGCCTGCGTCACGGCTTCCCGGGCGTCGGTCAGGTTCCCGTCGAGGGCCGCGATCACCTCTTTGTAGCCGATGGCTTGGCGGGCGGTGGGGGCGTCCGGAAAACGCTGCCAGAGACGTTCGGCCTCGGCGAGCAGGCCGCGCGCGAACATCGCTTCGGTACGCGCCGTAATCGCCTGCTCGAGCGCCCCGTGCGGCAGCTCGAGCCGTTTTTTGCTGTAGCGGTAACGGGGTTGGGTGAAGGGAAAGTCTCGGGGTGAACGTCCGGTAAGGTTCCAGACCTCGAGCGCCCGCACCACCCGCCGCGGATTGCGCTGCGCGCGGGCGGCGTCTTCGGGGCTCAGCGTGTAGAGGTCGTGCTCGAGCCCCGCCAAACCCTCCCCGGCGAACCGCTCCCAGAGGGGCCGCTGCGCTTCGGCGTCGGCTGCGGGGGTCGTGGGCAGCCCCTGAGTCAGCGCGCGGATATAAAAGCCGCTGCCGCCGACGACCAGCGGCAGCGTGCCACGCTCGAGAACCCCAGCGATAGCGGCCTCTGCCAACGTAACGTAGCGCGCGACGCTAAAAAGTTCATCCGGCTCGGCTACATCGACAAGGTGATGCGGTACCCGCGCCCGCTCCGCACGGGTCGGTTTGGCGGTGCCGATATCGAGCCCCCGGTAGACCATCATGGCGTCGGCGGAGACGACCTCGAGCCCGAAACGCTCGGCGAGCGCGAGCGCGAGCGCACTTTTTCCGCTCGCAGTCGCGCCGCCCAGAACCGGGACGAGCTTTTCGGTGGAAGCTTTAGCCGCGCCCTTCACCCATACCCCTCACGCACACCCTGATGTACAGAACGGTGCCGTGGTAAGAGATGTACGAACGCCCAAATTCAGCGCCGAGACGGGTGCTAAACTCCAGAGATGGAGTTGGACAAACACGACGACACCCGGCGAGACCTGAATCAGTTGCTTATCTTGCGCGACCGGGTGAGCGAACTTGCAGACGGCGTAGCCTCGCAGAGCCTCGAGCTTAAAATCGACCTGCTCGACCTCGGCGAAGCCTACCGGCTGATCGTCGACCTGCCGGGGGTATCTCAAGACGACCTCGAGATCGCCTTGCACGGGCGGCACCTCACCGTCGCGGGCCTGCGCGAGATGAACCGTAGCGACCAGGGATTCGTACTGCGCGAACGCCCCAGCGGTCATTTTCAGCGTTCGCTGGAGCTGCCCACCGACGTTCACTACGAAGCGAGCAGCGCCCACTTGCGCGACGGTCTGCTGATCTTGCACCTGCCCAAAGCCTAAGCCCTGACGAATCCCGTTCATCCTTGCCACTTTTATAAATCGCTCATCATTTTGCCGTCTCTGCCTCGGTAGTGGCGGCGAGTAGCGTACAGTCTCGGCGAAAGGTTTTATAGGCTGTATTCGTCTAATCCGATGTGAAACCCCTATCACGAGTCCCCGATCACGAGTCTTTGCACTGTCCCGACTAAAACCGGTCGTAGCTGACCTCTGCGCGGCATAACCTGACGGTCGGTTGCCCTAACGCCCCAAAGAGCAAAAAGTTACCAATTCAGGGACCATCTTCGCCCTCACCCGTTGAAGGGTCGTCGATGTCCGGGTCTTCGGTATCTTCCCCGGTATCACCCGTATCGCCGGTATCGTCTGCTTCACCTTCAGCTGCGTCGTCCACGCCGAAGGTGGGGGCGTCCTGGTTTTCGGGTACACCTTCGCCCTCGAGCTCGAAGGTCGCCTCGACGCCCCCTCGCACCACCACGTCGTTGCTGTCGAGGTCGTATTCGATGACTTGCCCCGCGACCTCACCGTCTTGGTCGCGGCTGCGCGCCGGGTTGCCGCGCAAGATGGCGAACCCGGCCTCTTCGTCCATCTCGAGCACGTCCGCTTCGCTGGTGCGCCCGTCGGATTCGACCTCGACGTTCCCGCGCAGCGTCTGGGTATCGTCGTCGATATTGATGCTGAGGCGGCTCGAGGACGCAGTCAGCGCCGGAGAATCCCCTTCGGCGCGGCGTGAAAGCTCGACTGGGCCGGTCATCTCACCGACGCCGGTGGCGTTGCGGATGAGGAGCGTAGCCCCGTTGACGGTGGTGCGCCCCTCGGTAACGACGATGCGCTGCTGTTTGTCACGCTTGACGTTGCGCGGACATCCGGTTTCGTCGTTGACCTCGAGCGAACCCCCGAAAAAGTCCAGAACAGCCTTGTCCTGCGCCTCTGCGCCCCCCTCTTTGGGTTGGGTACGGAGTACGGCGCTCGAGCGAATAACGGTATTGTCTACTTTCGTCTCGACGCGTTTGGGGTCGGGCGCGTAGTAAAACGAGATATTCTCGTCTTCCCGGCACTCGGAGCCGCCACGGGTAATGGCGATGCCCCCTTCATCGTCCCTGGCGGTCTGCTGCACGACGATAGGGCGTTCACCCCGCTGAAGCTCGAACGACGGCAGATTCACGTCCGCTTCGGGCTGCGCCAGAGCTACACTGAATCCCAGAGTCAAAAGAATTCGCCGCTTCATGCCAAGGCCATGGGTAGCTAGCCGCCCTCCTCTTCGCCGGTCAGCCTGAACTGGCCCGCGTCGAAGCTCGGTGTCGGGTCGCTCAGCTGCCGCACCACGTCGGTATCGGTGCGCTGCTCGATACGTCCGGCGCGAGTTGTAAAACCGAACGCCTCATCGACCGACACCGCCGGGTTGCCGATCACCTCGGCGCGGGAGGTTTCGTCGTCGTAGTAGACCGTATCGCCGGTGGTGGTGATGTCGCTGTCGATAATCGACACGTTGCCGGTAGCCAAGAGCACGTCGGTTCCGGTCAGCACCCGAATCTCGTCGGCGGTGATGGTCAGGGTGGTGCCGTCTTCGCTCTGACGGCGCGCTACTGCCTGCGAGGTTTCATCGGTCAGCACCGCCAAATCGCGCTCCTCTTCAAAGGTAAGCTCTTCCGCCTCGGCGCTCTGGCTGCCGCTCGTCAACACCACATTGCCCCGGCTTACACTGGTATCGGTATCGACGTTGAACGACACCTGGTCGGTAGTGATGTTGGTGACGTTGTTACCATCTTTTGCAGGTTGAACGACGATAGCGGTTTTTTGAGGCATCACACCGCGTCCGGTCGCTTCGCCATAGTCGAGCGCCGCTCCGGTCGCCGTAAGCCGTCCGCGCTCGACCCGCACACCACCGGAAAAGCTCGCTTCGCGTCGTCCCTCGGCCTCGGCGATTAGCACCTCGGCGGGCGCGCGCAGTTCGCCGCGTTGCGCGAAAATCTCCAGATTCGACACGGTAGCTGCGACGCCGCCTTGCTGCGGGTGCTCGTAGACGTAGGGGCCATAGCGCAGGTCGGGGCTGCTCCGGGTGCCGCCGTCATAGGTGATGGTGATGATGCGCTCGCCCGCCCCGCCCGCTTCGGTTGGCGGTTCAGTCTGGGGCTGGGCGTTCGGCGGTGTTTGGGCCGGAGGTTGCGCGGGGGTGGCATTTTGGGCCGACACCGCGACTGTAAGTAGCGCGCACGCCGTCAGAATAGAGAGAGCGGCACGTTTTGGGCGGGATTTTGCGGTGGGGTTTAATAGTTTTGGCATCATTAAGGGGCGTCTCCTCGAGAATTCGTGCAGCTGTCTAGTCGGCTCGGTCTCTGAAACTGTCGCTGTTTTTTGTTCCTGCGCCGCCGGTTCGGGTATCGGTGAGGTCGAAGTTCATGCTGAAATTTTTAGACGAACTGATAGAATCTCCGTTCCCGTCGGTGATGTCGATAGCTGGCACGACAAACCTACCCTGCTGCTGATCCAACAACACCGTTTTGCCCCCGCCCGCGCGCATGTCGAGCGTCCACTGCACGTCGGGGACGTAGACCTCGATACTCTCTCCGCGGAGGTTTTCCTCCGCGTCGATGGTGATGCGCTCCGACGCCAGCGTAAAGTCGACTTCGCCGCCTACGGTGCGCGCCGAATCACCGATATCGCGCAAGACCGTCTCGCCCGAATCGGGTTGATAATCGACGCGTTCGGAGGCGAACGTCCAGACGGCTTCGGGGTCGGCCTGGGGATAGAGCGTCACCTGCGCGCCCGAAAGCACGATGGTACCGCCCGGTACGGTGCGCGTACGCGCCGGGAGCAGCGACAAAACCACCAGCACCACCACGGTCGCGCCGAGCGCGAGAAGAGAAAGCCGGAACACAGTTCAATCTATCAGCCAAAAGCGGTGAGAAGCGTGATGGAGGCGTAAAATCTGCTTGGGTGTGATGAGTAGCGCCGAAACTTCGCGCCTACTTCACACCCCAAAACCGCCAGCTGACGCCGTAAGAACCGAAGCTGCGAAGACGACATCTTAAACGGCGACACCGCAAAGTAAAGAAACTGTCGCCGGTGGTACTATATAAAGCGCATCTTGAACAAAGAAACTGTGAAGACCGACTCTGCAAAGACAGCCGACCCTACCCGAACGGTTGCGGGCTCCCCCCAGCTGTTTACGGGTTGTGTACAATCTTTACAGTCCCGCAGAACGTGTTCTCTCTGCGTCTTTGAGGAGGCAGAATGAGTCAGGCGAACGTCAAGGTAAAACCTAAAACCAAAACGCCCGCACGTACAAAGGCTAAAGGCGGCAAAACCGAACCCGCAACCGGCCCGGCGTGGCTGGGAGCTCCGCCGATGAAACGCCTTTTGGAGGCGGGCAAACGTAGCGGCTCGCTTAATACCGAAGAGATGACGGCGGCCCTCAGCGCCCATAACGAAAACTTGCCCGAAGGCCAGTCCGAGCTGAGTTTTGAGGATTTGATGAAAGTCGCCGAGGCGCAGGGCGTCGAGATCGCCGACCTGACCGACGAAGAAGCCGGTGACGGTTTCGACGAAATCGGCGAACTGACCGACGCTGACGATGACGCTGACGACGCGCCGCCCGACCGCGAAGAGATGGAGGCGCGCGCCGAAGCGATGTCGGGCGGCCGCCTGTCGACCAACGATCCGGTGCGGCAGTACCTGCACGAAATCGGGCGCGTAAGTTTGTTGACGCTCGAGGAAGAGATTTCGCTCGCGCGCCGTATCGAAGAGGGCGAAGCCGCCGAAAAACGTCTGGCTGAAGAACTTACGGGTCTCCCCGAACGAACCCGGCGTGGCCTGGGGCGCATCGTCGAAGACGGCGAGATGGCGCGGCAGCATCTGATCGAAGCGAACTTGCGGCTGGTCGTTTCGATTGCCAAAAAGTACACCGGGCGCGGCCTGTCGTTTTTAGACCTGATCCAAGAGGGCAATCAGGGACTGATCCGGGCGGTAGAAAAGTTCGAGTACCGCCGCCGCTATAAGTTCAGCACCTACGCGACCTGGTGGATTCGGCAGGCGATCAACCGCGCTATCGCCGACCAAGCGCGTACGATTCGCATCCCCGTCCACATGGTCGAAACCATCAACAAACTCACCCGGACGGCGCGGCAGCTTCAGCAAGAACTCTCACGCGAAGCCACCTATGAAGAGGTCGCCGACGCCATGGGGCCGGGCTGGAACGCCGAAAAGGTCGAAGAGGTGTTTAAGGTCTCGCAAGAGCCGGTGTCTCTGGAAACCCCTATCGGGGACGAAAAAGACTCGTTTTATGGCGACTTTATCCCCGACGACAACGTCGAATCGCCGGTCGATCAGGCGTCCAAAACGCTTCTGAGCGAAGAACTCGACCGGGCGCTCGACAAACTGACCGAACGCGAGTCGATGGTCTTAAAGTTTCGCAAGGGTCTCGTCGATGGGCGCGAACACACGCTCGAGGAGGTCGGCGCACACTTCGGCGTCACCCGTGAGCGTATCCGCCAGATCGAAAACAAGGCGCTCCGAAAGCTCAAGTATCACGAGTCGCGGACGCGCAAACTGCGGGATTTTCTGGATTGAAACGGCAAGTGGCTCGTAGCAAGTGGGAAAAGCTTTTGACCCACAAACCACGTGCTACGCACTACTTGCCGTACTTCGTCCGCCGCTCGAGCCACTTCAGCAAACTCGACGCGACCAGCGTGATGGCGATGTACAGAACCGCGACCGAGTTAAACGGCGGGAACACCTGAAAGTTGGCGGCCTGATATTCGCGGGTCAGCTGCGTCAACTCGCGCACGCCCAGAATCGAGAGCAGCGACGAGTCTTTGAGCATGGCGATAAACTCGTTGCCGAGGGGCGGTGTGACGATTCGCAGAGCTTGTGGTAAGACCACGAACCGCGCGGTTTGCCGCCCGGACAAACCTAGGGTGCGCGCCGCTTCACGTTGACCGTGCGGTACCGCCTCGATACCGGCGCGAAAGATTTCTGCTAGGTAAGCGGCGTAACCGAGGGCGATAGCGACCACGCCGCGCATCAGAATGGGCATATTGAGCAGCCCGCCGGTCGCGTCGCGGAGCGCACCTTGAAGCGGAAAACCGACGTAGAGGATAATCACCAGCATCGGGATGCCGCGAATCATATCGATATAGAGTTCGGCAAAGATGCGTAGGGGGTGCTCACGGCTCCACCACCCGGCGGCGCTCAGCATCAGCAGCAAAACCGCTAAAACTGCGCTCAGCAGAGCCGGGTTGCGCGCCGACGAGGGCAAAAAGCCGACCTGCCAGAGCGCCGGTAGTCCTGCCGGAACGTCTGCTGTAGGAATGAAGGCGGCGCTTACGGTACCGGCCTCGAGCCCCGCTAACGCGTCTTGCGCCGACGTAAACGAGCGCACCCCCATGCCCCCGCCGCCGTACGCGCCCGACTGAATCTGTGACGACACGCGGCTCGGCGTACCCTGCAAGATAGCGACCCGCCCGTCCGTATTTCCTGCCAGCGTGTAGTCGGCTGCCGGACGCGAAAAGAAAAATCCGCTGACGAGTGCCAGCACGAGGGCGGCCCCGGCAAACCGTGAGATCGTCCAGTCCCCGCATTTGAGCAGCAAGAGTCCGGCGAGCCCCAACCCCAGGGCGAGCGCCAGCAGGTAGGCGCACACCGTTACGACCATCGTGATGCCGAGGCCGGGGAGGATATAGTCGAGCGCCCGGTTGTAGTCGGGCGCTGTGGCGAACAAGTAGATGACGAAAGGCAGGGCGCTCAGCAGCACGAACGTGCTCGGCCCGAGACTAAAACCCTGTGCGGGGGTGGGGGAGGGCTTCAAGCCTGCGCCCGTGAACGTGCTCCGGTAACGACCGAAACTGAACCAAAAAAGCCCGGTAGAACCGGGCTACTTGGACGCAAAACCACTACGGCTGAACAGCCAGCCATTTTTCGGCGAGAGCCTCGAGCGTCCCGTCGGCCTTGATCTCGGCGAGTCCGGCGTTAAGTGCGTCGACGAGCGCGTCGCCTTCTTGCACCACAAATCCGAGTTCGGTACCCGACTCTACATCGTCGATACTGACGGTAAGTTCGCCCGCGTACTGTTCGACAAAGGCGGCGGCGGAGGTGCCGTCGATCTCGACGCCGTTGACGTCGCCGCTGAGAAGCGCCTGCACCGCCGTATTGAAGTTGTCGTAAAGACGCAGGCGCTCACGCCCGACGAGACTTTCGGCGGTGACGGCGTTCGTGGTGCCGGTCTGCGCGCCCAGTACCAGGTCGCCCTCTGTAAAGTCCTCTAAGGTCAACGCTTCGTCTTCGACCCGGACGGCTATCGCTTCGGTAACGGCCAGATAAGGATCGGTAAAATCGACGATCTGGTCGCGTTCGGCGGTAATCGACACACCCGAGGCGACCATATCGAACTCGCCGCCCGCTAACGCCGGAAAGATACCGTCCCACGCGGTCGTACGAAACTCGGCGACGCAGTTGACGCGTTCACAGATGGCGTTTACGACGTCGACGTCGAAACCGACGACGTTGCCCTCCTGATCGACCGTCTCGAAAGGCGGGTAGGTGGTGTCCGAACCGACGGTAAGGGTGCGGCCCTCTAGGTCGGCGCTCTGGGCAAACGCCGGAACGGTCAGAATAAGCGCGATTACGGCAAACACTTTTTTCACGGGTACCTCCAGGGTGTCCTGTTACCGAAGCCTATTATAAGCTCTAGCGCCCCGCCCCGTACGCCCTGCTCGAGTGACGGGCTGACGCGGTTTGGTACGGGGTCTCCGTGGTCTGTGATGGCGGATAAAGAATGATGTTCCCAGCGCCGGATCAGACGCCGGGGGCTTCGCTTTCGGTGGTGCGGGCGCGGCGTGAACGACGTACGAGGTCCCAGACGCAGAGCGCCAGAGCGAGGGCGATCATGATCTGGTTGAGGGTAAAGACGCTCCGTAGTCCGGCGACCTGCGCGGCGGCGCTCGCCTCCACGCCACCCGCGCGCGCGGCCCAGAGCGCGCCCAAAACGGCGATACCCGCCGTCTGCCCGAAGGTGCGGGTAAACGCCAGCAGCCCGCCGACGGTACCCGACTGGGCGCGTGGTACCGAGCCCATGATGGCGCTATTGTTCGGTGACTGAAACGTCGCCATCCCGAGACCTATCGGCAAAAACCGCAGCACGTAGCCGAGGGCGCTCACCTCTTCGTCCAGCGTTCCGACTGCGACGTAACCGACCAACACCAGTACGAGCCCGAGCACGGTGATGGGGCGCGCGCCGAAACGGTCGGAAAGTCCGCCTGAAATAGGCGCGATGACGACCAGCACGATAGGCACCACCGCCATCAGCAGACCCACCTCGCGCGGGGCGTAACCGAGGACGTTCTCGAGGTAAAACGGCATCAAAAAGATCGTGCCGGAAATCGCTATAAACGTCGCCAGACCCGACACCAGCCCGATACTGAGGTCGGTAAGGCCGAACAGCCGCAGGTCTAGGAGCGGTTCCGGGGTGCGAAGCTCGAGCCTGATAAACCCTCCGAGAGCGAGGGCGCTGGCGGCGAAAAGACCCAGAATCGGCGGCGCGGCAAACCCCAGCTCTTGCCCTAGCGTCAGGGCCAGCAGCAGGCTCAGAAGCGCCGTGAGCAGCACTCCGGCCCCCAGGTAATCGAAACGGCCCCCCGGCGTCGGCGGGTCGGCGGGAACGACGCGCAGCGCCAGGGCCGCGCCCACGATCCCTACCGGCACGCCCGCAAAAAAGACCCAGTGCCACGACGACGCGCCGACCAGAAACCCGCCCAGCGTCGGGCCGATGACCACGCCCGAAGAGAGCATCGCCCCCGCGACGCCGAGCGCCTTGCCGCGTTCTTCGTCGGGAAATACGTCGGTGACAATAGCGAATGAGAGTGCGGTCAGGAGCGCCGAACCAATGCCCTGAAAGGCGCGAAAGGCGATCAGAGAGCCCGCGTTGCCGGAAAAGCCGCACAACAACGAACCGAGTGTGTAAATCCCGTAACCGAGTAGAAAAAGAGGCTTCTTACCGAAGGTATCGGCCGCGCGCCCGACGAGGGGCAGCAGTACGCTGGTAGCGAGCAGGTAGGCCAAAACCACCCACTGCACGAGCGAAAAGGGCGCGCCGAGGTCGGTGGCGAGAGACGGCAACGCTACGTTGATACTCGTCGCGGTCACGGTTGCCAAAAAGGTTCCGAGGCTGGCAGCGATCAGGACGAGCCAGCGACGAGAACCGTTATCCACAAGCCACTAAAGCACGCAGGTCGTTCGTGGGCCGCGCACTGCATTACAGGGTGCATTGCGGGAGAGGGAGAAAGAACTCAGGACTCGGCACTCAGAACTCAACACTCACAACTTGGTACTCGGTACTCGGCACTCCGCCTGCACCATCTCTGCGATATTTGTGCGTGGTCGGCGTGCGGGTGTTTGTTATGCTCGAGCCTGGTGGCAGAGTCGGTCTGCATCTGCTTCTTTAATATGTATTTTGCATTTCTACCGCGCCGCATATGCGGCAATCATCAGCGGCAACTAGAGGTGAGATGATCTACTCGTTCGATGTTTTCGACACCTGCGTGGTCCGAACGTGCGCGAAACCCAGCGACCTGTTCTATCTGCTGGCTGAAAACCTGCTCGCCGAAAGTGGACGACCCTACGGGCGCGAAGAGGTCGGTGAGCTGGCACTAGGGCGCATCGACGCGGAGAAGCGGACGCATCAAAAGACCGACAAAAACGAGATCACACTTTGCGATATTTACGCAGAGCTGGGCGACCTCTCGGCGTGGGGATTCTCGGCGCAGGTCATGCAAGACGCCGAGGTCCGCCTCGAGCTCTCGCTCATGCGTCCGATCGTCCCCATCCGTCAGCGCGTCGAGGCGCTGAGGGCGGCGGGCGAGCGTGTGATTTTTATCTCGGATATGTATCTGCCGGGGTCTGTGGTGCGCGACCTGCTCGTCGGCTGCGGTTTTGAGGTACCGGAGGGAACGCTCTACGTCTCGAGCGACCTGAACGCCACCAAACGGGCCGGGAGTTTGTTCAAGCATGTGCTCGAGCAAGAGAAGATTTCGGCTCGTGAGCTGAAGCACTGCGGCGACAGCGTCGAGGGGGACGTGGTCGGCGCGCGGCGGGCCGGGATAAGCGCCGAACTCGTCACGGTAACGCAGCTCAACCGTTTTGAGAAGGCGATGCTGGGGGTACCGAGCACGACGCCGTGGGCGACGTCGCAACTCGCTGGTATCGCGCGCGCGACGCGGCTCGGTTTTGCCGAAAGTGGGGAAGATGCACATACGGCGCAGGGCGCTGTAGAGATCGCCTCGAGCGTCGTCGCGCTGCTTCTGACCGGCTTCGTGCTCTGGACGCTGCGAGACGCGCAGGCGCGGGGGCTCAAACGGCTCTACTTCGTCGCGCGTGACGGGCAGGTGCTGCACAAGGTCGCGCTTGCGCTCAAAACCGGCGTAGACGCGCCCGAAGTGCGCTACCTGTACGGCTCGAGGCAGGCGTGGTACGTGCCGTCGGCGTTCGCGGTAAACCGGGATGAACTCGAGTTCGTGCTGATGACCGGGCAGTCGTCTGCGCCGCGCCACAACCTCAAACGCGTCAACCTTACGCCCGAGGCGCTGGCGGCACCGCTGGCGCGCCACGGTTTCCCCCCGGAGACCTGGGAAACGCAGTTAGGAGATGAGGCGGTAGAGCGGTTCTGGGCCTTCACCAAAGACCCCGAAGTCGCGCCGCTGATTCTCGCCGAAGCCGAGCGCGCCCGCGCCCTCTCGCTGGCGTACTTTAAGCAAGAAGGACTGTTCGAAGACGACCGCTGGGCGCTCGTCGATGTGGGCTGGACGCTCCGCACCCAGGGGTCGTTACGCAAGGTGCTGGCGTCGGCGGGGCAGCCGCACACGCTCGGTTACTATCTGGGCGTGTCTAAAACGCGGTTTTCGTCGCGCGCCTACGGGCAGGGTCGGGCGTACCTGTTGGAGGAGGCCGAACAGGGCAGCCTCGCGGCGGTGCGGACGCTGTTTGAGAACAAGGGGCTGATCGACCAGGTTTTTACGATGGCCGACCACGGCAGTACGAGGGGTTACGCGCAGGAGGGCGGCAGGGTCGAGCCGGTTCTCTCCGCGTTGCCGCCGCACCCCGAACGCGAGGCGTTTTTAGCGACCGTTCAGGCGAGCGTCGTCCGCTACGCTGAAGAACTGGCGAAAAGTCCGGCTCGAGCGTGTGAACCCGAACTGCGCGCGTGCGCGCGGCTGGTGACGGGGATGCTGATCTCGGAGCCGACCCGCGCCGAGGCGCAGGCGCTGGCGTGGGCTCCGATCAGCGACGACCCCAACGAACTCCGCGCCGCGCCGCTCGCCAAACCGCTTTTACCCGGCGACCTATTCGGTATCGCCCGCGACGTGATGGTGCGGGTGCGGCGGTTGCGGGCGTCGGCTGCGGCGACCGCCGGGAACGCGCAAGATAACAAGACCGTCCCGACGCTCTTTTACAAAGACCTGTCGTGGGGCTTTTCGTGGCTCGAGGGCTCGGTCGCCATGTCCGGCCCGGTAGCCAAGCTTGCGCTCCGGGCGTTTCGCACGCTGCAACACGTCAACCGCGAGAAAAAAGCCCTCGCCGCCGCGCCCGTGGCGGCCTGGCAGCGGGTTTCGGGGCGACTTGCGAGCGGGTTGGGGCAGCTTCGGAGGCGGCGTGGCTAAACGCGTGCTGTTCGTGCTGACCGGACTCTACCGCAACGGCGCGGTGCTGAGCACCCTGACCACGATCAGACACCTCGACCGCCGGAAGTTCGTACCGGAGCTGTTCGTTTTAGAGCCCGGCGAAGCGTGGCCCGAGCTGTTGGGGGAGACCCCGGTGACGTACGGACTAGAGGCCGGTCAACGCCTCCAAACCCGTTTACCGCAGGTGCTGGCGCGGCTCTGGCACGTCGTCCGCCGCGCCGACGTGCTGGTGGGCGGCCTCGAGATGACCCCGACGTTTCTGGTGGTGACGCTCGGCAACCTGACCGGTAAACCGTCGCTAGGGTTCGTCCGCAACTCGCTCCCCGAACTCTTAAAAACCCTGCCGCGACGCTACACAGCTCTGACGAAACGCCTCTATCCCGGTTTGACGCGCGTGGTGGCGATCTCGAGCGGGATTCAGGAGAGCGTCGAGGCGCTCGTCCCGGCGCTTCGGGGGCGCGTCCGAACGGTTTATATTCCCCTCGAGCTGGACAAGGTGCAAAAACGCGCTCAGGAGACGTTGCCGGAGGGTGTTCCGGCAGAACCGTATCTGCTGGCGGTGGGGCGGCTCGAGCCGCAAAAAGGGTTCGACGTGCTCGTGCGCGCCTACGCGCGGCTCCGGGGGCGGGGGGTCACGCACCCGCTGGTCATCGTCGGTGAAGGGGGCCAAGGCGAGGCGTTGCGAGCTCTGGCCCGGACGCTGGGCGTCGAGGCGCACGTGACCTTCGCCGGGTTTCAAGAAAACCCTTACGGGTGGTTGCGCGGGGCGACGGTGTTCGTCTCGAGTTCGCGCTTTGAGGGCTTTTGCCGGGTGATCGCCGAAGCTCTGGCGGTCGGGACGCCGGTCGTCGCTACCGATTGTCCGAGTGGCCCGGCCGAGGTGCTCGAGTACGGGCGCGTCGGGGTGCTCGTCCCCAACGAAGACGACGCGGCGCTCGCGGGCGCGCTCTACGAGTTGCTGGGCGACGCCGCGCGGCAAGCCGAGCTGAGCCGTTACGGTCCGGAACGGGCGCAGGCGTTTTCACCAGGGGCGACGGTGCGGGCGTTCGAGGCGGTGCTGGAGGAGGCCGTCTAACGGCCCGGCGTGTTCGAGTGGGTGTTATGATGAGCCCGGTGAGGGAGCAGCGACCGGTGATGTCCCTAGTAAGCGGGTACCAGCCCGGTGTATGCGTCCGCCGACGTGTGTGCTGCGGCGCTCCGAGTATCCCGGGGAAGCTATGAACGTTCTGATTACGAGCGCCGGGCGGCGGGTGTCGCTGCTTCAGGCGTTTGCCCGCGCCGCGGGGCCGCGTGGCGGCAAGGTCTTCGCCGGTGACGCGAGCGGCCTGGCCCCGGCGCTCTACCTCGCCGACGGCGCGTTTCACCTGCCGAGCGTGACCGACGAGCGGTATGTACCGCAGCTGCTCGAGCTGGTGCGAAAACACCGGCTCGGTCTGATCGTCCCGACCATCGACCCTGAACTCGAGGTGCTCGCCGAGCACGCCGCAGTCTTTGCCGAGGCGGGGTGTACGGCGCTGGTCTCGAGCCCGTCGTTTGTCGAGCTCAGCGGGGACAAATGGTTGACGCACGAAGCGTTCGCCGCGCGCGGCGTCGCGGTACCGCAGAGCTGGACGGCGGAGGAGGCGGTGGACGCTGCCTTGCCGCCGGAACTTTTCTTAAAACCACGCGACGGCAGCGCGAGCCGCGACACCTATCACGCGACTCCTGAAACGCTCCAGACCGTTCTGGCCCGGGTCGAAAACGCCATCGTTCAGGAAAAGCTGTCCGGGCCGGAGATCACCATCGACGCACTTCTGGACTTTGACGGGACACCCCTTCACTACGTCCCGCGTATTCGCCTTCGGACGATGGCTGGCGAGTCGATTCAGGGTGTGACCATCGCCGCCGACGAGATTCGGGAGTGGTTGGAGGGGCTTTTAGAGGTCGCCGCGCAACTCGGCGCGCACGGCCCGATCACCTTACAAGCCTTTCTGACGCCGCGCGGCCCCGTCCTGATCGAGGTCAACCCGCGTTTCGGCGGCGGGTTTCCGCTCGCTTACGCCGCCGGGGGTCACTATCCCGAATGGCTGCTCGCCCTGCTGCACGGTGAACGCGTAGAACCACGTCTGGGCCAGTATCAAAAAGGGCTCTACATGACCCGTTACAACGTCGAGCACTTCACCACCGAACCCCTTTGGTAACGCCCGCGCCGGGCGTCGTATTCGACCTCGACGACACGCTCTACCTCGAGCGCGACTACGTGCGGAGCGGCTTCCGGGCCGTTGCCACGTACGCCGCGGAGGGTACCGACGTGCTCGCAAACGACGCCTCCAGCTTCCTCTGGGACGCATTTTTAGCCGGGGTACGGGGCTCGAGCTTTAACGACCTCCTGACGCGTTACCCGGAAATAACGGAGCGGAGCGTCAGCGACCTTGTGCGCGTCTACCGGGAGCACCGACCGACCATCGAGTACCTGCCCGGTGCCGAGGCGTTGCTAGCGGAGCTTCAGGGTCTGGGCGTCCGGCTGGCGGTGATTTCAGACGGGCCGCTGGTCAGTCAGAGTGCCAAAGCCGAGGCGCTTGGCGTCGCCCGCTACGCCGAGCCGGTAGTGTTGACCGACGCCTGGGGCGCGGCGTACTGGAAACCGCACGTCCGGGCGTTTGGGGCGGTTGCCGAAGCGTTCGGCCTGCCCCCCGAACGGCTCGTCTATATCGGGGACAACCCTGAAAAAGACTTTCACGCACCTACGCAGCTCGGTTGGACGAGCGTGCGGCTCCGGCTCCCTGGTCAGGTACGCGAAAGCTTGCCGCACGACTCGGTGCCGCCCACCTTCGAAGTTGGCTCGGTCGCAGCGTTGAGGGGAGTGCTGCTCGAGTTTCTGGCAGAGGCGTCGTAGCGCCCGTTTGCCGACTTGTAGCAGCTATCGTCTGGTTTGCGCTACACCAAGTCGAAAGAGCGCAGTTTATTACAACCTTTAAGGGATAAAATCTCAGTACTTCCGCGAAAAGGTGCGACGTCGCTTTGCAGGTCTTGCTAAACTTCAGCGTATAGATCACTTCTCTAGTTGAATACGGTGCGTGCAGGATGACCTCGCGTGACGCACCCGCACCTCCGCTCGACCGGTAACGCGTGTTCAGACCGCCGAACGAACGTTTTGCGACCGTCTCCCGCGTAGCGGCGCGTACCCGAGCGCCGCCGCCAAAACGAGTCCGCCGGTGATAAAAAACAGCGTGCTGTACGCCTCAGGGGGTCTACCTAGGGCCGTATCGGGGAAAAATCCGACGACCAGTCCGAGGCTCCACTGCAACAGCGCGCCGCCGCCGATGCCGAACAAGTTGACGGCGGTGGTAGCGCGTCCGGTCATGTGGGGGAAAAGTCCCTGGGCATGGGTTAAAAACAGCAGGCTCGAGGCTCCCGTAAGTCCAAACACCAGAAACAGCGCCCTTACGACCCAGAGAGGCCACGCCGGTTCGCAGAACGCGAGCACCAGCTGCGTAATCCCGAAAATGCCGCTGGCGAGCAGCGCGGTACGCCCCACGCCGAAGCGGTCTCCGGCCCAGCCGATGACCAGGTAGCCAGCGACTACCCCGCTGCTGAGCAAAAAAAGCAGGTTGCTCGCGGCGACGGCGGGCAGCCCCAGCGTGTCGCGCAAAAAAGGCCCGGCCCACAACCCCTGATACGCGAACATGCTGCCGGTGACGGCGAAACTAACGCACGCCAGCCGCCAGAAACGGGAGTCGCCGAAGATGTCGCGGAGCCGTCCGGGTAGGGCTTCTGGGTGAGCTTTCGTGCCGGGGGGTGCGTCGCGGCCCATGAGTGCGACGAGAAGCGCGCTCACCAACGTTACGGCGGCAGCGCCCCAAAAGACGGCGCGCCAACCGACGAGTGTGTTGAGCTGCGCCAGCGGCGTCGCAGCGGCGAGCGCGCCCGACGCGCCGATCCCTAAAAACAGACCCGACACCGTAGAGAAGCGCCGCGCCGAAAACCACGCCCCAAAGGTCTTGAGCGCGCCCATCAGCACCCCCGCCATCCCCAAACCGATGAGCGCGCGGCCGAGTACGAGGGTGGGAAAGCTCGTGGCGGCGGCGAACAGGGCGCTGCCGAGAACGGCGACTAGCATCAGCGGCGGCGTAACGCGGCGTGCGCCGAAGCGGTCTAGAGCCTTGCCGAGCGGCAGCTGCGCGGCGGCGAAGGCGATAAAAAAGACGCTCGTGACAAACCCGAGTTGCGCGGCGCTTAAGTCAAGCTCACGGGTCAGGTCGCCAGCGATGACGGCGTTGGCGGAGCGAAAAAAATACGACAAGATGTAGGCGAGAGCAAAGACGGCGACGATGTTCAGGCGTTGCGGCACTAGAGTTCGCGCAAGTCTTCGAGCAGCTGCCAGCCGACGCCGGGGGGGGTCGCCTCAAGCTTTTCTTGCAGCACCTCGGCGAGCCACGGCGTCAGCCCTTCGGGGTTGTGATGGCGCGTCAGGGCGGTGAACTGAAAGATATGCTGGGTCGCGGCGAGCGTGCCGTCGTCGAAAAAGGTAAACGGGGGCCGCACCTCGTCCCATAGGAGATGAATACCGGGCTCGAGCTGCGTCGGCAGATAGTCGCTGAGGTCGACGTCGGCGTCTTTGGGATACCAGAGGTAGCCTTGCAACAACCGAACGGCTCTGGGTTCTACTTCGCTCACGGTAGTGGCGCAGGCAGAGGCAGGTCGGGCAGAAGCTGCCGCCACGCCGCTGCGAAACCCGCGTAGGACTCGAGCCACAAGCCCCGGTAGCCGAGCGCCTCGCACGCGGCGATGTTGTCCCGGTTATCGTCGACAAAAACCGTTTCTTCCGGTGGGCGACCGAGCGCCTGGGTCAGCGCCGCAAACGCCGCCGGGTCGGGTTTGCGAACCTCGATCTCGTTGGAGAAAACAAAGTGCTCGACTCGCGCCATCCGGGGATCGTCGCGCACCCCGTCGCAGAGCACCGCGACGTTGTTCGATAACATGCCGACCGTGTAGCTCTCAGGGATAGCGCCCAAAACGCCGAACATCTCCCGCCGCTCACGCACCGCGCCCAAAAAGGTGTCGCGGAAGTCCGGCAGCTCGAGGTCTACCCCCGTTTCCTGAACAAACTTTTGCGAGAAGGTGTCGAAACTGAACGCGCCCGCCTCGAAGTGCTCCATCAGCGGAAAATAGGTCGCGGCGATCTGGTCTTCAGCGCGGCCCGTACGCGCCGCCAGCGCGCGAACAGCCGACGAGTCGAAGGTACCTTCGGTAAAGATGCCGCCCCAGTCAAAGGCGATAGCGGTAATGGTCATGCTTTACGATACCCCACCGCGCAGGTGATTTAGCCTGTCATCTAGCTGATAGGCCGAACACAAAAAACCGGGTTCTGTCGGCCGTTTACACAGCTCGAGGTGAACTTTATCGTCGTGAACACAAGAAGGGAAGAGCGCGAAAGTTTAGGAACGTTGACAGTTATATCGCCTGTCACGGAGTCCCCGTGTTTCCCAAAGGATGAACGTCTACGCAGCTCAGGCAAAGCAACTCGAGCAAGCACGACCGCCGCTAAAGACGGGGGTGATGTTTTGCACGGTCGTCTCAACGTACGGTGCGGGGCCGCACAGCCAGAGTGCCGATAAAAAACGCGCCCACTCAGGACGCGTACACGCAGACCGACGCTTCTCGCTCAGGTCGGCGCGCGCTTGCGGTAGTGCGTAGTGTTTTCTTCTTTGTACCACCTGAAAAAAGTCAGGATAAACGGCAGCCCGAAAGCGATCAACCCGCCCACTTTCATCAGCGCGCCGCCAAAGGTCTGGTCGGCTACGGCGTCACCGAACATCACGTGTGCGGCGTTTCCGTAGGTCGGGTAGAGGGCGTGGTCGGCGAAGGTTACGGCGGCAAAAACCGGTAGCTGCGCGATAGGCAGGACGAACAAATAGACGAGCGCGCCTGCGTGTGCCAAGCGCGGCAGCTCGGGCAGCGGGCTCATAAGCGGCCACCAGAGCAGCAGCGACATAAAAAGAAAGACGACGTGTTCGGCGTGGTGCAGCGCCGAGTTCTGAAGCGCGCCTTCGTAAAAAACCGGTAGGTGCCAGAGAGAAAAAAACGAGCTGAACGTTACAAACGCGACGACCGGGCGGGTCAGCACTTTGGCGACCGGTTTGACGGCGCGGTGAAGCAGCAGCGGGCGCAAAAGCCAGTCGGGGGTACCGCGCAGCATCAGCACCGGCGCGACGTAGCTGAGCAGCAGGTGCTGAAACATGTGGGCGCTAAACGAGTATGTTTCGGCGAGCTCGTGGAGCGGTGAACCTTCGGCGAGGTAGAGGAGCACCAGCGCGGTGTAAAAAAGACCGGCCTGCCGTTTCGGGTACGCGCGACCGGGCGCGAAACGTCCGCGTAGCGGCCCGGTCAGTAAAAAGTAGGTGAAGGCCAGCGTTACGAGCCCACCGATCAGAACCGGGTCGAGTAGCCAGCGCCCGCTCATAGTTAGGGTAGCTCGAGCGTTTGGCGGAGTTCGTAGACCTGTGCGGCGCTGAGTCCGGCGTCTCTTTGCGCGGCGATCTCGTCGGCAGTAAAGGCCGGGTAGTCGGGAAGCGCGTCTAGGTTGTCCCAGCTCGAGAGTACATAGTTGAGCGTAGCCGCCAGTTCGTCGTCCGAAAGTTGCGCCCAAGCGGGCATTATCCCGTTGTAAGGCTCGCCGAGCACCTGAATCTCACCCTGAAGGCCGTAGAGCAACAGGTTGGTCAGGTACTCGCGCCCGCCTTCTGCCAGCGCCAGTTCAGGCGCGTGTCCGGCAAGAGGCGGAAAGGCGTTCGGGACGCCCGTACCGGTCGCCTGATGGCACGACGCGCAGTTGGCGTCGTAAACCGTTTCACCGGCGCTCGAGTCGGTGCTGGCGAGCAATCCCTCGGTTTCTCCGGGTTCTGCCGACCCTTCTGCCGACTGTGCAGGTTCGGTTGCGTCTGCTTGTGCGTCTGTCGTGACCGCTACGGGTTGCGCCGAGAAGGGATCACGCAGGTCGGCGCTGCCGGGGGGTGGTGCCAGCGGGATACCACCCGTCGTGCGGCCGCCCTCACCGGAAAAAGCAGGGGTGTGAAAGCCGCTGTCTACGACGCTGCCCCCCGCGATAATCTGACTGGGCGGGGTCACGTCGATGATCTCGGTATCGAGCGTTTTGGGCGCGGGGTACTCGAAGCGGTGAGACGGGCCGAACACGACCTCGCCCCCGTGTCCCTCGCTTTCACCCTCCGCCTGCGCGTCCGCTTGCGCTCCCGGCTCGCTACGCGCCTCGAGCGTCCCTTCTTCCTGCGGCGTCTGGGCCTGAGCCAAGCTCTGCACGGTAAACAGGGCCGACAACGCGAACAACGTGCCGACGGCGATCACCATCCCTGAGGTAAAAAATCCGGTAAAGGTACGGTCGTCTTGCCGTAAGTGCATAAAAAACGCCACCACCATGATGAATTTGACGACCGACAGGCCGATTAATAACGCGAGAATCCAAAAATTGCTGAGCGCGGCGAACCACGCCTCCTGATACTCGACTAAAGCGAACTCGACGTAGGTAATTGCGCCCAGCACGAGCGCGATAAAGATGTAAAAACCGACGCTCGAGCCCTCGTGGTGACCGGCGGCTTCGTGGTCGTCTTTGTGGTCATTGCTTGTCTTTTTAGCCATAACGCTCCGTTGTTCTTAGATAAACTCGACGAGGTAGATCGCGGTAAAGATCACGATCCAGACGATATCGACGAAGTGCCAGTAGAGTCCGGCGATCTCGACGCTGAGCGAATCCCGCGCGGTCATAGGCCGCACATACGACAAGATCAGCAGCGATAACAGCCACAACACGCCGATGGTTACGTGAACCCCGTGCGTTCCGGTAAGGGTAAAAAAGGTGCTACCGAACAGGTTTTGTTGCAAGGTCAAGCCTTCGTGGACGAAGTGGCGGAACTCGTAAACCTGAAACCCCAGAAAAATCGCCCCGAAAAATGCCACCCCGAGCGTCCACAAGCGGAATTTGGGGATGTCGCCGAGACGGATGGCGTGCAGCGCCAACACCATCAGAAAGCTCGACATCAAGAGCACAAAGGTGCTGACCGTAGTTAATGGAATATCCAGAATATCGGTGGGAAACGGCCCGACCAAGCTGCGCCCGTTGTAAACCA
>JAABUN010001287.1_pt1 | contig 57032 bp, 52 predicted proteins | sample 5559311 | NCBI WGS metagenome assembly JAABUN01 (sample SAMN10711877, study PRJNA513370) | rock metagenome | isolation source: Antarctica rocks | place: Antarctica: Victoria Land, Siegfried Peak sud
CGACATGGTAGCGTTTCGGGTTCATGGTGGCACTCCGGGGGGTAGGACTCGTGCCGCTCCGCGTGGCGGCACCGCCACCCTATCTGCGTCTACCCAACCTTGCAAATCATCCGTGTCAGACCACTAGAGCGGTGCGGCAGGGGGGTTGGCGGTGTTGTACCCATGTGGCGCGGTGCTCTCAGCCCGTGATTCGTCTCGTGGGCAGGAATCACGGGCTGAAGCCCGCGCCACATCATGCCACCGATGCCGCCAGCGTCTCAGAGAACCGCTCTAACAACAACCGACAGGAGTAACCGCAATGAAGGGAAAGCGGCCCAACGGGTCCGGTAGTATCTCGTTGCTCGAAGGCGGAAGGTATCGTGTCACCTATACGTTTCCCGAGGGCAAAAGGATATGCGGCACGAGCGCGGCCCCCTGCGCAGCGGCGAGGGATGCGGACACCCCCACCACGGGCGACAGGGAGCGCAGCGCGACGACCACCCGCACCGAGGAATCGAAGACCCCGCATCGCGTTACCCCCCGCATCTTATCCCCAGCGACGAAACTGCCGGATCACCAACGCCAGCGCGATCAGCACGATCACCGCCAAGACGCCGTAGCCGATGCCGTACCACATCGCGCCCGCCTTTCATACGCACATCGCACGCAAAAAAACCGCCCGTTCCCCATCGCCAACGAGCGGCGCGGCGGCGATGTTCCCCTGTGCGAATGGCGTAGCTACGAATGGCGCAACGGCTAGGCGCGACGGGCGAGATAGTCCGCGAGGGCTTGGCGGTGCGTCGGGAAGGCGAGATCCTCCGGCCATTGCGCCACGGGGAATACCCGCGCCTCCTGCGCATCGTCGCCGCTGCGGAGGGTGCCGCCTATGCTCGCGGCGACGTACAGCACGATCAGCCCGCTCTCGCGGGGTTCCGCGTAGGAGTAGACGCCCAAGAGCGACGTAAGTACGACATCGAGGCCCGTTTCTTCGCGGGTTTCGCGGGCGGCGGCGGCTTCGGCGGCCTCGCCCCATTCCACGAATCCGGTGGGCAAGGCCCACCGACCGCGCCCCGTCGCGCCGCCGCGTCGGACGAATACCACGCCGTCCGCGTGCTCCACCACGCAGCCCGCCACGGGGAACGGATTGCGATACTGCGTGTAGCCGCACGCGGGGCAGGCGGGGCGCGTCACCCCACCCGACGTGCGAGGGACGAGGCGGGTGCTGCAGCGGGGGCAGAAGGTGAACTCCATGCGGCTACTTGTCCGCCTGCACGGCGCGGCGTTCCTGCAATTCGGTCTGCAACCCCGCGAGGTCCGTCAGTCGCTGCTCGATCTGGTCGAGCAGGTCGGCGCGGGGGCGGCGTTCGTACTCGTCGCGCAGCTCGATCAGCATCCCGCACACGCGCCCAATGGTGCGCACCGTGTGATACGGGTCGTCCTCGCGCACGATGGGGGAGTAGCCCGGTTGGTAGCGTGCTTCGTCGTTGCGTGGCAACCTTCGACTCCTTGAGTAACAGGTAACACGTAACAGGCACCGCATCTGGCCTGTTATACCATTACCCCACAATCCCGGCGCACTCGACGTAAAGCCCTGTACCCGTTACCCGTTACTCGTCACCGGCGAGCAACGCGAGCAACGCCACCTCATCGAGCGTCGGCACACCGAGAGTGGTGGCCCGCGCCGCCTTCGAGCCGGGGTCAATACCGACGATCACGCCTGTGGTCTTCTTCGTCACGGTGCTACCGACCGCCGCACCGAGGGCTTTCAACCGCGCCTCCGCTTGCGGACGCCCCATGCTCTCCAGCCGCCCCGTGAGGACGTACGACTGCCCCGCAAGCGGCGATGGCCCCGCAGGTTCTGCGGACACCGCATCCGCCGTGCGCACGCCCGCCGCCTGCAACTGCGCGATCAGGTCGCGGTTCCGAGGTTCCGCGAAGAAGTCCACGATACCACGGGCCATGATGTCCCCGATGCCCGCGATGCCGTCAACCTCCTCGAAGGTCGCGGCGGCGAGCCTTTCGAGCGAACGGAAGTGTTCCGCGAGCAGCCCCGCCGACCGCTCCCCGACGTGCCGGATGCCGAGCGCGAAGACCAGCCGCGACAGTGGGCGATCTTTGCTACGCTCGATCCCGTTCAGGAGATTGTCCACGCTCTTCTCGCCGAGGCGTTCCAGTTCCAGCAGCTTCTCGCGCTCCAAGCGGTAGATATCCGCGACCGTGTGCAGGTAGCCGAGTTCCACGAAGCGCTCTACATTGCGCTCGCCAAGCCCCTCGATGTCCATCGCCAGTCGGGCGACGTAGTGCGTGATGCGCTCCTTCACTTGCGCAGGACAGGAAAGGTTCGTGCAATAGGTCGCCGCCTCGCCGGGTAGCCGCTCGGTCGTCGCGCCACAAACCGGGCAATGGTGGGGCATGGTAAAGGGCTGTTCGCTGCCGTCGCGTCGCTCGATCACGACCGACACGACCTGCGGGATCACGTCGCCCGCCCGCTGAATCACGACGATATCCCCGATACAGATACCCTTGCGCTGTATCTCATCCTCGTTGTGGAGCGTGGCGCGACTCACGAGCACACCGGCGAGATTCACGGGTTCGAGTTCCGCCACGGGGGTGAGCTTGCCCGTGCGCCCCACCTGCACCGTGATACCGCGCACCCGCGTCGTCACCTTCGTGGCGGGGAACTTGTAGGCCGTCGCCCAGCGCGGCTCGCGGGATACGGCCCCCAGTTCTTCCTGCAACCCGAAGCGATCCACCTTGACGACCACGCCGTCTATCTCGAAGTCCAGCACATCGCGTTGCACCAGCCAGAACTGGCACCGCTCCCACACCGCATCGAGCGTGTCGGCGGTCGTCGCGTCCTGCGATGTGCGAAAGCCGAGAGCCTGCAACCGGGCGAGCAGGTCGCTCTGCGACTCCACGGCGGCGAGGGCCGTATCCCGCGTGGTCGCCACCGCGTAGGCGAAGAAGGCGAGCGGGCGCGTCGCGGTGATCTGCATGTCGAGTTGCCGGACACTGCCGGCGGCGGCGTTGCGCGGGTTGGCGTAGGGGGGCAGGCCGTCGCGCTCGCGCTCCTCGTTCATGCGGTGAAAACCCGTGCGCGTCAGATAGACCTCGCCGCGCACCTCCACGGTGCCGGGGAGCGGCTCGCGCAATCGCAGCGGCACGGTGCGCACGGTGCGCAGATTCGCGGTCACGTCCTCGCCCGTCGCGCCGTCGCCCCGCGTCGCACCGCGCACGAGTTGCCCGTCCGTGTACGTCAGGGCGGCGGAGAGGCCGTCTATCTTCGGCTCGATCTCGAAGATCACGTCGGTGTGACCCGCCGCTTTGTACACGCGCTCGGCCCACGCGGTCAGGTCGTCGCGGCTGAAGACATTCGAGAGCGAGAGCATCGCGTGCGGGTGCCGCACCGTGCCGAACTGCGCCGAAGGCGTCGCGCCGACGCGCTGCGTGGGCGAGTCCGGCGTCACGAGGGCGGGGTACTGCGCTTCCAGCTCGCGCAACTCGCGCACGAGGGCGTCGTAGTCGGCGTCGGTGAGTGTCGGGTTGTCGTGGATGAAGTACTCGACGTTGGCGCGATTGATCTCGTCGCGCAATGCTTGCACCCGCGTCACCATGTCGAGCGGTAACGCCCCCTGCTCCGCTGTCGCCGTATCCGCGCCCGTCGCGCCCGTCGCGCCCGTCAACTGCCCCACGTTCCCGCTCACGCCGTCCCCCTCTCGTTCGTCGCCGGAGTATATCATGTCCGTACGCCGAACAAAGATACGGATAGGACGTACGCGGTTGGCCTTGAACGCCGTTGCCATGCCGAAGAACCTTCCCGCCCAGAGGGTACCCGCCTCCCCCCTCTCCACGTCCGTGGAGAGGGGAAGAACCCCTGCGAGTCGAGCGGTGCAAGCAACGCACGGTCACACCACGTCACCTGCGTACGCCCTGACGGAATACAGCCGCGTTACAGAAGACAGGCGGGGCGAGACGTGCGCCCTGCGGTACGATGCGATGCGAGAGGCGGGAATCATGAAAGCGGTACACATCTACGCGCACGGCGGGCCGGAGGTACTGCGGGTCGAGGACGTGCCGGTACCGGAACCGGGGCCGGGTGAACTGCTCGTGCGCGTCGCCGCAGCGGGCATCAACTATACCGACATCGGTTTCCGCGAGGGCGTGTTCACCCGCCCGTTGCCGCTACGCCTCGGCAAGGAGGCGGCGGGTACGGTCGCGGGACTGGGCGAAGGTGTCACCGGCTTTGCGGTGGGGCAACGTGTGGTGGCAACGCTCATTGACGGGGCGTATGGGGAGTACGTTGTCGCCCCCGCCGACAAGTGGGTGCCGATCCCCGACGGGCTGGACGACGCTCGCGCCTGTGCCGCGATGATGCAGGGCATGACGGGTCACTACCTCACGCATGACGCCTTCCCGATCAAGGCAGGGGACGTTGTGCTCTTCCACGCGGCGGCGAGCGGCGTGGCCTCCTTCGCCCTGCGCATGGCGAAGGAACGCGGCGCGACGATTATCGGCGTGGTATCGCGCTCGGAGAAGGCGGACACCGCCTATGCGTCGGGTGCCGATCATGTCATCGTCTCGTCCGGCGAGGATTTCGTCGCGGCGGCGAAACGACTCACGGGGGGCGTCGGCGTCCACGCGGTGTACGACCCGGTGGGGCAGGAAACCTTCGTGCGCAGCCTCGAATGCCTGCGCACACGCGGAACGCTCGTGCTCTACGGCGCGGCAAGCGGCCCCGTGAAGAGTTTCGACACCGCGCATTGGCTGTTCTACTCGAAGTACGTGCTCGCGCCGAGCATCGAGGACTACGTCGCCACGCGGGACGACCTGACGCGGCGAGTGGAAGCAAGCTTCGCGGGCGTGCTCTCCGGGGCGTACCCCGCCCAGATCGGCGGCACATTCCCGCTCACGGAGGTCGTCGCCGCGCACCTTGCCCTCGCCGACCGCACCCGTACGGGTAAACTGATCCTCGTGCCGGGGGGCTGACTCTATCCAGTGGCGAACAGCGAACAGCGAACGGGGAGGGGTGAGGTGCGCATGATCTGGCCGTATTTCTTGCTGGCGATGTGTGCGGGGGCGGGGCTGGCGGTGCAGGCGGGCGTGAACGCGAAGCTGCGGCAGGTGTCGGGCGAACCGCTGTTCGCGGGGCTGGTCAACTTCGCGGTCGGGGTGGTGCCGATTGCCGCCTTCTTCCTCATCTCGCGGGCGGTGTGGCCCCCGCAGGAACGCTTGGCGATAGGGCCACCGTGGATGTGGCTCGGCGGCTTTCTCGGCGCGGTATACGTCGTCTCGTCCATCGTCTCCGCCCCCAAGCTCGGTTCGGGGTCGCTGATCGCCGCCGGGGTCGCGGGGCAACTCGTCGCCTCGGTGGTGATAGACCATTTCGGATGGGTCGGTTTCCTGCCGCACCCGCTCACGCCGGGGCGCGTGGTCGGCGTGGTGCTGCTCATCGCGGGGGTGTTCCTCATCCAGCGTTTCTGAATCGAATTGAAAGGATTCACCACAGAGGCACAGAGAGCACGGAGAATAATCCTCGTCTCTTGTTATTACCTCTGTGTTCTCTGTGCCTCTATGGTGAATCCCTTCGATTTTCGACTTTGCGTTTTCACCCTCTCTGGGGTATGTTTATACGAACGGGTGTACGGTCAGGTTTCCCGTGGAGAGTGAACGCTGTGGTGTGCGATAGGAGCGACGGGGATGACCCCGCCGCCACAACCGAAGCCGAGGCCGAGGGCGACCGCTACGCATGGCTGCGGCAGCGCACGTTTGTGTACCTGCGCGAGCAGGGGGGGGCCGCGCACGAGGATGCCGTGATCCGCCATGTCTTCGGGGCGGGGTCGCCGCCGCAGTTGTGGCGCACGCTCGTCCGCACGGTGCTCGACCAGCCGGAGGCGTTCCGCCTGCGGCCTGATGGGTACTGGATGCTCGTCGAAGAAATCGCTATCCCGCACACGGTGGACGACCTCGCGGGGGTGGGCGAGTACATCGTCATTGACACCGAGACGACGGGCCTGCGCCCCTACCAACAACGGCTGATCGAGGTCTGCGCCCTGCTCGTGCGCGACGGCGAGATCACCGACACCTTCACGACGCTCCTGAACCCGGAAAAGCGCGTGCCGACCTTCATCACCGAACTGACGCACATCACGCAGGAGATGGTGATGCGTGCGCCCCGCTTCGTGCAGGTGGCGGACGCCCTGCTCGCGTTCATCGGGGAGCGGCTGGTCGTCGGGCATAATGTGCGCTTCGACATCTCGTTCATCAACACGGAATTAGGGCGCGTGGGCAAGCCGCCGCTCGTCAACCCCCGGCTGGACACGCTCGCCCTCGCGGTGCGCCTCTTGCCGGGGCTGCGCAAGCCGAACCTCGAACGGATGGCGGCGACACTCGGCGTGCCGAAGGAGACGCGGCACCGCGCCGAGGGCGATGCCCGCCTCACCGCCGCCGCCTTCGCCCGCCTGCTGCCGATGGCGCGGGCGGCGGGCTTGCCGACGCTCGACGCGATGCAAGCCCTCACGGTGCGAGCAAATGACGACGTACACGGCAACGCGGGCGGCGTGGAAAAGGTCGGCAGCGGCAAGGCATACCTCGACCGGGCGTTCCTGCGCACCGTCCCCGCCCTCCCCGGCGTCTATCGGATGCTCGACGAGGACGGGCGCGTGATCTACGTCGGCAAGGCCAAGAGCCTGCACGACCGCCTCTCGTCGTACTACTCGCAGCACTTGGGCCTGACGCGCAAGATGGACGGATTGCTTGAGAACGTCGCCCGCATCGAGATCGAGGTGGTAGGGAGCGAGATCGAGGCGTTGCTGCTGGAATCGCGGCTCATCCACCGCCACCAGCCGCGCTATAACCGGGCGATGCGCAACCACGCGATGTACCCGTACATCAAGATTGACACGCGCAAGGCGTGGCCGCGCATCCACCTCTCGCGCACCGCGAAGCCCGACGGGGCGCGGTATTTCGGCCCCTTCCGCTCGCGCCGCGCCGCCGAACGCACGGTGGAAGTGCTAGAAGAAGTCCTGCCGCTCGTGACCTGTACGCGGGGCTTCTCCGACCCCAAGAAGTGGGGCAATCCCTGCCTGCGCCTAGGGATGGGCAAGTGCCTCGGCCCGTGCGTGGGCGAGGGCGACCCGGCGGAGTACCGCGCCTTCATCGAGGACGCGACCGCGTATCTCGAAGGGCGCAAGGACGGCATCCAGAAGCGGCTGTGGGATAAGATGGGCGTCGCCGCCGAGCGCGAAGATTACGCCGAGGCCGCGAGGCTGCGCGATGCGATCAAGACGGTGGAGGGCGTCGCCCGCACGCATCAGGCGATGATGCGCCACGTCGAGACCGGGTATCTCGCCCTCGCGCTGCCGTCGTCCGAAGCAGGCCGCGCCGAGGTGCTGCTGATCGTCGGCGGGCGCGTCGCGGCGCAACGGCGCGTGCGCCGGGACGAGGCCACCGCCCCCCTCGCGGAATGGCTGATGGCGGCGTATCGGCGGGCCATCGAACTTGCCGCGTCCGCGCCCGTGCCGCTCCCCGTCAAGCGCGGCAAGAAGGCCGCGATGGTAGCGGACGCCGACGCGGACACGGCGACCGCAACCGCGACCATTGACCCGCCCGCCGCGATCCCTGCCCCCATTTCCCAAGACGATGTGGACGAGATGCACATCATCGAGCGGTGGCTGCACCACCACGCGGGCGAGCCGGGTGCCTTCCCGCTGCCGGAGAACCGAAACGCCGCCGCCGGGTGGTGGAGCCTCGCGGCGTCCCTCGCCGCCTACGACCCCGCCGCCGAGGACTGGGAAGCCGCGAACCTCGACGCCGCGTTGCAGGACGCCGACGAGGAACCGGACGACGACGCGCCGGGGCCGGACAATGCGTGACGCAAGGAGCGCAAAGACGCAAAGAACGCGAAGGGAAACGCGAATCGAACCACCAAGACACGGAGAACACCAAGGGGGAAACACAGAGGAATTTCTTCGTTCCCTTCGTGTATTCCTTGGTGTTCTCCGTGTCTTGGTGGTTCGATTCGGTTTCGGTTTCCCTTCGCACCTTCGCACTCTTTGCACTCCTCGGTGTGTCGCGTGAGTACGCCCGCGCTGTATTGGGACGCGCTCGTCGCGCCGGGGCCGCCGTGGGCGCACTTCGTGGCCTGCTCGCTCGCGGCGGTGCCGCGCCTGTTCGACGGCAGACTCGCGCCGCTCCCCGGTACGATGGCGCGGCGGGTGTCCGGGGAGCGGTGCCTCGCTCGCGGCGAGTTCCACAGCGACTGGGCGCGGGCGTGGCAGTTCCCGCCGAAAGCCAGCACCGACTGGGCAAACTTCGCGGACGGAGCGACCGACATGGGCTGGCTCCATGCTTCCGCCTATATCACGGTCATCACGTCGTCGCACCGCCTTTTGGAGGACGCGGCACACGATCTGCCGTCGCTCGGTGCGGCGTTGGCGCAGGTCGCGGCGTGGTGGGCGAACCCGCCGCCCGACGAACGGACGTGGCACACCGGCCCCGCACCCTTCCACGTTGTCTTTCAGTGCGAGGCCCGCCACGCCGCCCGCACCCGCGCCCGCCTCGAACGTGCGACAATCGCGCTGCATGCCCTGTTCCCTGTAAATGAATAGGAGAAAATTTCATGACTGTCTCGGATGAGATTCTACATCACGAAGCGGCCCATGCGGTTGCGATTTTTCGCGCTGATGATCTCTCACTGACTAGTATCGCTTTTTCAGGGGCAATGCCTATGGCGAAACACAAGAGGAATCGCTTACCGCAAACACTTGATGAGTGGTTGTCTTATGCCGAACAAGAGATGCTGGTGTCATTGGTTGGCGGATTAGAGGAAACGCGCAAGCACTACGAAGTTTATGAGCAAGACATGCGCGAGAATGCAATGCGCAAACATTGTATGTTTCCTGAACGCTGGTGGCAAAAAACATATGTAAACGACCTTGCATTGTCGGACTGGGGGAATATTGTCGAACACATTGGGAGGTTCCTAGCAAAAGAATGGATGACCCCTGACAAGGCACAGAGCCTATATGAGCAAAAATTGGACGAAGCGCGTTCGTTCATCGAAGACACTGCGAATCGTCGAGCCATTGATGCTCTTGTTGCGAAAATGCAAGGGCAGGATGATCTGTCAGGGGCTGAGGCAATCGCTGTTATAGAGGTCTCTGATAAAGTCGGGAGATGAAGAACCTGTTATTCTAAGGAGCCGCCGATGAGCCGCCAAACCCTCGCCATGACCGATGCCTTGCAGGACTACATCCTCGCCGTGTCGCTACGGGAACCAGCCGCACTCCGCCAACTGCGCGACGAAACCGCCCCGATGCGCAACGCGAATATGCAACTCGCCCCGGAGCAGGGGCAATTCCTGGCCCTGCTCGTGAAACTGATCGGGGCGCGGCAGGTGTTGGAGGTGGGCGTGTTCACGGACTACAGCAGCACGGTGGTCGCCCTTGCCCTGCCCCCGGACGGGCGCATCGTCGCCTGCGACGTGAGCGAGGAATTCACCGCAACGGCACGTCGCTATTGGGATATGGCTGGTATCGCGGACAAGATCGAACTGCGCATCGCCCCCGCGCTCGAAACGCTCGACGCGCTGCTCGCGGAAGGGGCGGCGGGGTCGTTCGACTTCGCGTTCATAGACGCCGATAAGCCGAACTACCCGCACTACTACGAGCGTGCGCTCCAACTCATTCGCACGGGCGGGCTGATCGCCATTGACAACACGCTGCAACATGGGCGCGTCGCCGACCCGAACGAACATGGCGAGAGCGTGCGCATTATCCGCGACCTGAACGCGCATCTGCACACCGACGAGCGCATAGACCTCAGCCTCGTCCCCATCGGCGACGGGCTGACGCTGGCGCGAAAGCGGTAAATGCGCCTCTCCCCCGGCCCCTCTCCCAAGCGAAGCGCGGGGGAGGGGAGACCTGCACGAGCATAAGAGCGTTCCGCGAACATCCCTGTTTCGCCCTACGCTCCCCCTCCCCACGGGGGAGGGGACAGGGGGGTGGGCCGCATTCGGGTTGACAACCCCCCGTTTCGGGCGTTACAACACGGCGTACGGCGCGACGCAGCCGGGGCAACACGCACACGCACACGGGCGCGGGAGGGAGTGGCGCATGGCAGACCTGTACCGGCACTACATCGGCGGGCAGTGGGTGGAGTCGCGGGGGGGCGGCACATTCGAGAGCCGCAACCCGGCCACGGGCGACCTGATCGGCACCTTCAGTGCCGGTACGCCGGGGGATATCGGGGCGGCGGTGGAGGCGGCGAAGACCGCGTTCGCCAAGTGGCGGCTCCACCCCGCGCCGCACCGGGGCGAAATCCTCTACCGCGTCGGGCAACTGCTCGCCGAGCGCAAAGAGTCCCTCGCCCGCGAGATGACGCAGGAGATGGGTAAGGTGCTGGCGGAAGCTCGCGGCGACGTGCAGGAGGGCATTGACATGGCCTTCTACATGGCGGGCGAGGGGCGGCGGCAGTTCGGGCAGGTCGTGCCGTCGGAATTGCCGAACAAGTGGGCGATGAGCCAGCGACGCCCGCTCGGCGTGGTCGGCTGCATCACGCCGTGGAACTTCCCGCTCGCCATCCCGACGTGGAAGATCATGCCCGCCCTCATCTGCGGCAACACCGTGGTCTTCAAGCCCGCCGAGCAGACGCCGCTTCTGGCCTACCGCCTCGTGGAGATATTCAACGAGGCCGGGTTGCCGCCGGGGGTGCTCAATTGCATGTTCGGGGACGGCGAAGGGGCCGGTGCGCCGCTCGTCGCGCACCCGGATGTGACGCTGCTCAGCTTCACGGGCAGCACCGAGGTGGGCGATCATGTGGCGATCAGCGGGGCGCGGTCGCGCAAGCGCGTGTCGCTCGAACTCGGCGGCAAGAACGCGATCATCGTCATGGAGGACGCCGACCTCGACCTCGCCACCGAGGGCATCCTCTGGTCGGCGTTCGGCACGTCGGGGCAACGCTGCACCGCCGCCAGCCGCGTCGTCGTCCATCACGATGTCTACCGCGACCTCACGGACAAGCTCGTCTCCCGCGCCGGAACCCTCCGCTTGGGCGACGGCCTCGATCCGCAGACCGACATTGGCCCCGTGGTGAGCGACGCGCAGTTGCGGCGCATCCAGTCGTACATCCCCGTGGGGCAGGGCGAGGGGGCGGAACTCGTCCTCGGCGGGCAGATTGCGACCGAGGGCGCGTTGGGGCGCGGCTACTTCCACGAGCCGACGATCTTCGCGGGCGTGAAGCCGGGGATGCGCATCGCGCAGGAAGAAATCTTCGGCCCCGTGACCGCCCTGCTACCCGTGGGGTCGCTCACCGAGGCGATTGACGTGGTGAACGGCGTGGAGTACGGCTTGTCCGCCTCGATCTACACGCGGGACATCAACCGCGCCTTCGCGGCGATGCGCGACATCCACACCGGCATCCTCTACGTGAACGCGGGAACTATCGGGGCCGAGATTCAGTTGCCCTTTGGCGGCACGAAAGCCACGGGCAACGGACACCGCGAGGCCGGCACCAGTGCGCTCGATGTGTTCTCGGAGTGGCAGGCGATCTACGTGGACTACAGCGGCAAGCTGCAAAAGGCGCAGATGGACGCGGTGGGCGAAGAACTGTAATCGCTAGTCGTCAGTCGTCAGAGAAATGCAGATGCCTTGCTTGTACACTGCATTTTCTAGAGACTGACGACTGACGACTAGCGACCAGAGGGAGCGGGTAGTGAACGCGGCGGCGAACGAACCGGCGAGCAACGAATTGACGCTCGCGGTGGGCGCACGCACCGATCCGGGGCAGGTGCGCCCGAACAACGAGGACGCCGTGCGCGTGTGGTCGGAACTGCCGGCCACCGTGCCGTTCGCGGAGCGCGGCTACCTGTTCGCGGTGGCGGACGGCGTGGGCGGCAACGAGGGTGGCGAGATCGCCAGTGCGCTCGCCGTGGAGCGGCTGTTCCACGCCTACTACAGCGGCGACACCGACAACACCGAGGAAGCCCTGAAGGTCGCCTTCAACGCCGCGAACCTCGCGGTCTACGAGGCGGGCGAGAGCCAGCCGTCCGACCGCCAGATGGGTACCACGCTCGTGGCGGGCGTGATCCGTGGTTCGCTGCTGACCGTGGGAAACGTGGGCGACAGCCGCGCCTACATCTTCCGGGGCCGCTCGAACGCGATGCAGATCAGCAAGGATCACAGCATGGTTGCGGAGGCGGTGCGGGCGGGGCAGATGACCGAGGAACAGGCCCGCACGAGCCGTCAGCGCAATATCGTCACCCGTGCACTGGGGCAACGGCAGCGCGTGGAGACCGACATTTTCGAGGTGGACCTGATGCCGAGCGATGTCATCCTGCTCTGCTCCGACGGCCTATCCGGGGTCGTGGACGAGGCCGAGATGAAGCGCATGGCGCAGGAACTCCCCCCCGGCGAAGCGGCGGATGAACTGATCGCCGCCGCGAACAGCCTGGGGGCCAGCGACAATGTCTCCGCTGTGGTGGTGAAGGTGACGCGGGAGGGTCAGCCCGCCCTGACGCCGCTCCCCGCCTCGATGATCGGCGGGGCAGACACGACCACTACCCGCCTCCCGACCGCCGTGCCAATCGCGGCGCGTGGCCCGAATATCGCCGCCATCGTCGCGGTAATCCTCGTACTGGCACTCATCATCGCCGCCGTGCTGCTGTTTAGCTTCGGCTTCATCCGGTTCTAGCGTCGCTCACGGCTCGTTCATTGTCCCCGAACGCCCCCCCCTGCCGCCCTTGCGCATCTTCCCCACGTCCCGTACACTGCGGCAATACACGGGATGTACGTACATGGGAGGGGGAACACCGATGCTATCCGATCTGCGTATCCTCGCCGCGCTCGATGAGGGCGACGTGGTGATCGAGCCGTTCGACCGGGCGCAACTGGGGACGAACTCGTACGACGTGCGGCTGGGCGAGTGGTACTTCCTGCCCAACCGCAACATGAGTACGGTGGATTTCACGAGCGAGGAGCAGACGCACGAGTTCTGGGGCGAACCGTTGCGGGCGACGCGGGAGATCGCCATTCGCCCCGGCGACACGATCCTCGCGCACACGCACGAGGTCGTGGGCGGGCGCAACGGCTACACGACCTCGATGCGGGCGCGGTCGAGCATCGGGCGTTCGTGCATGAGCGTGTGCAAGTGCGCCGGGGTGGGCGATGTGGGCTATATCGCCCGCTGGACGATGGAGATCACGAACCACTCGCACGCCACGGTGCTGCTGCCCGTGGGGTTGCGCGTGGCGCAAATCCTGTTCTTCCATGTGGGCGAGACGAGCCGCGCCTACGGCGGCAAGTACGGTCAGTCCGCCGAGTGGTCGCCCTACGAGATGCTGCCCAAGCTCTACCGCGATCCCGACTTCCGCCGGGACGCGCTCGACGAGGCAGCGGGTGACTAGTCGGCAGTCGGCAGTCGGCGGTCGGCAGCGAAGAAGCGGCATGTGCGCATGTTCGCCAGGTGAAAGACCGCGTGCTGCGTACCGATTGCGTTTTCTGCCGACCGCCGACCGCCGACCGCCGACCGCACCGGAGGTGCATCCGTGTTAGCGGCGGTGCGCGGGGTGGTAGTGGCGACGCTGCCGGAGGGGATTCTGCTCGAAATGGGGCCGGTGACGCTGCAACTCGCGGTGTCGCGCACCACGCTCGCCGCGTTGCCGCGTGACGGATCGCCCGTGCGCCTCGTCACGCATCTCTACGTGCGCGAGGATCAGCTCGCGCTCTACGGCTTCGCCACGGAGCGCGAGTTGGGGCTGTTCCGGGTGCTGCTCGGCGTGTCGGGCATCGGGCCGCAGGTCGCGCTCAACGTCTGCGGCTCCGGCGACCCGGAGGCGATCATACAGGCCGTCGCCGTCGGGGACATAGACGCTCTCGCCCGCATCCCGCGTATCGGCAAGAAAACCGCCGCCCGCCTCGTGCTCGAACTACGCGGCAAGCTCGATGCCCTCGGCGGCAGCGCGTTCCCCGGCCCCGCGTCGGTCGGCGGCACCGGTCCCGGCGACGACACCTCGGAGGTCGTCGCCGCCCTGCAAGCCCTCGGCTACACCACCACCGAGGCGTTCACCGCCCTGCGCGACTCCGACGCCACCCCCGGCATGACGGTGGAGGAACGCACCTTCGCCGCTCTGCGCTGGCTCGGTCAGCAGCGGAACTGAACGGCGCGGAACCTTCCCCACCGGCGCACGTAGAATACGATGCGAATAGCATCGAAGGATCGTGCGAGTCGGGAAGGGTCTGGAGGAAGCCATGCTCGTTGCGACGGGTGCGCTCGCGGGCGCACTGGCGGTACTCTGGGTGATCGTGCGCACGGCGGACGCCCTCGTGCGGCTGGCCCTGCGGCGGCGCGGCGGCAGGAGCCTGCTCGTGCAATTGTGGGCGTTCGTGCTGCTGCCCGGTGCGCTGCTGCGACTGCTCGTGCGGCTGCTCGTGGCGTGGGTGCTGCGCGTGCGCGTCACCGAGGCGCGGCTGCACCTCCCCCGCGAACTCGACGCACGCGGCAAGTTGCACATTGACACACTGGAGATCGCGCCCACCGATGTGCTGCGCGAGAGCCTAATCGAGACGATCCCCGTCATCGCGGCGAGCATCGGCACGCTCGTCGCCGCACTGTTCGCGGGGTACGCCCTGCGCCCCGGCGACCACGCCGACTTCGCCGCGAACCTCCTGCCGCTCGTCGGGGAGGCGTTTAGCCGCGATCCCGGCAGGGCGATCATGGGGACGTATGCGATGATCGCCCTCAGCACGGCGATGGCCCTGCCGGGGCCGCTCGGCAGACGGGCGTGGCTCGCGTCGCTGATCGCCCCCGTGCTCGTGTGGCTGACGCTCGTGGCGTTGGAGGCGTGGCCCCTGCGCCTGCTCCCCTTCGTGGACAGCCTGACAGGATGGGTGCGCGTGGCGACGCAGGCCGTGGCCCTCGCCGCCGCGTTCGACCTGCTGCTGCTGCTCATCCTCGTGATGGGCGGTCTGTGGCTAGGGCGGCGTACACAGCGGACGCACCGGACGCATCGTGCCGGTGCCAACGCCGATACGGTGGCGATGCGGACGCGGTCCCTACCCACGCACACCCTGCCGAACGGCGACCTCGTACCCATGCCGCCGCAGACGCCCACACGCCCTTTCCGGGGGCTGTGAGGGATGGTGTCGCTTGCCGCTCTAGCGGCGGAGGACGGCGAGTACCGCCGCGAGGTCGGGGGGCAGGGGTGCGTCGAAGCAGCGGTGTTCGCCGTTCGGCAACGTCAGGCAGAGGCGGGCGGCGTGGAGAAACTGCCGCGTCAGGCCACGGGGCGGCACGCGGCGCGGGGCGTAGGTCGCGTCCCCCGCGACGGGATGCCCGATGTGCGCGGTATGGACGCGAATCTGATGCGTGCGGCCCGTCTTCAACTCCACATCGAGCAAGGTGAAGCCCGGTAGCCGCTCCGCGACGTGCAGGATCGTCACGGACGCCCGCCCGCCGGGGACGACCGCCATCCGCAGGCGGTTGCACGGGTCGCGGGCGATGGGGGCGTCCACGGTGCGCGTCTCCCACGCGGGGGAGCCATGCACGAGGGCGCGGTAGCGTTTCTCCGCCGTGCGGTCGCGCAGTTGCGCCGCCACGAACTCCCGCGCCGCGTCGTGCTTGGCGACAATCAGCAACCCGCTCGTATCCTTATCGAGGCGATGCACAATGCCGGGGCGCGTCTCGTCGTTCGTGCGCACCTCCGGGGCGTGCGCGAGGATGCCGTGTACGAGCGTTCCCGTGAGATTGCCCGCCCCCGGATGCACAACCAGCCCCGGCGGCTTGTCGAGCACGATCACGTCCGCGTCCTCGTAGACGATGGCGAGCGGCATCGCTTCGGGGGCGAGGGCGGGCAAGGGCGCGACAGGTGGCACGGTGAGCGCGACACCCTCCCCCCCCGCGAGTCGGAAACTCGGCTTGGCCCGCTCGCGCCCGTCCACGCACACGTCGCCGGCCTCGATCCGCGTTTGCAGGTAGGCGCGGGTGAATTGCGGCAGGGCGTCCGCGAGCCAGCGGTCGAGCCGCTCCCCGGCGGCTTCGGGCGGCACGTCGAGCGTGTGCAGCGTAGAATTGGTCATGGGGAGATTGAACCACAAAGACACGAAGACACAAAGGGGGTCGAAAGACAAAGTTTTATATTTTAACAACTTACACAGTTGGCGATGCGCTGACGATCTGCGCCGACGATTCTCACCCTTGGAAAGGTCTTGCTCCCCCTCTCCGCTCAGGTGTCCTCTGGGCAGGAGAGAGTCGGACACCCTCTGGGCAGTAGGGGGATGAGGTCCGCATCCGCGACGAGGCCATATGCGCCCAACTGCGTACATCCTATAAATTTCTATTTCTTCTTTGTGTCTTCGTGTCTTTGTGATTAGTCTTTCAGGGTCGGGCGGTCGAAGAAGAACAGGTAGACCGCGATCACGACCATGCCCACGGTAACAAACGAGTCCGCGACATTGAACACCGGATAGTTGAAGACGCCGGGAACGTAGACATGGATGAAGTCCGTGACGTGACCGAGCCGCACGCGATCTACGAGGTTGCCGATTGCTCCGCCGACCACGGCACCAACGGTGACGCGCAGCACCGTGCTGCCCTGTGGCATGGCGCGGTAGTAGTAGACAAGCAGGCCGATCACGACCAGCCCCACGAGCAGCAGGGTGGTGTTCTGCCCGCGCAACAGGCTGAAGGCGATGCCCGTGTTGTACGTGTGGAGGAATTCGAGGAAGTTCGGGATAAGCGTGATGCGGTTCCCGGCTTCGGGCGGGCCGAGGGCGTCAATCGCCGCCGCTTTCGTCGCCTGATCGAGCGCGAACGCGACCACCGCCACCACGAGCGGCCACACATCGAAGCCCCGCCGGGAGGCGGGGGCGGGGGCAGGTCGCGTCTCGGCGGGTGGTTCGGGGCTTGTGGTCGCCATGCGCGTTACCGAATGCTCGGAATGGCGCGGAACGCCCCGGTTTTCTCGCGCTTCTCCTGCGCCGCCACGGTGTAGCGGGCGTAGGGCAACCGATCCAGCCGCGCTTCGGCGATAGGCACACCCGTATCCTCGCAGATGCCGTAGGTGCCGAGGTCGAACTTCGTCAGGGCGTGGTCAACCTCCACCAGCACCGCCTCGATGTTGGCGCGGATGCCAAAATCGTTGTCCTGCTCCTGCGCGTCGCTGCCCTCGTCCGCCATGTGGTTGCCGACGCCGCCCCCCTCGTCCTTCTGGTCCTGCCCCAGCCGGATGATGTCGGCGTCAATGTCACGCACCTGCTCCGCGAACCGCTCGCGCTCCTCCAACAGTTTCACCCGTTGCGCCGCGAGAAATTCGTCGCTGAACCCCTGCTCGTCCGCCATGCCCACGCTCCCGTTTCCGCTTCGCGTCGCCGCGCTGCCCTGTTGCCCCGGTGCAACGAGTGGTGAGTGTACCACGAAAAGCGGGTAGCGGTAGCAGGCCGCTTTCGCAGCCACAGGGTTTGTGGGTTCTCACGAAATGCACCTAACCCCCCGGCCCCCTTCCCCATAGGGAAGGGGGTGACGCACAGCAAGATCGAGGCGTAGGGAGGAACCGAGACATTCAGGCAGTACCCTCCCCCTTCCCTATGGGGAAGGGGGCCGGGGGGTTAGGTGCATTTCTCCCGCAACACCCGTCGGCGGGGGAACGCGTAAGCCTTGTTCCGCAGCGTTTGTTGGGGTTGTGGCATGTATCGGAGTCGGTGGAGGGCGGTGCTCTCAGCCCGCCGCCTTGACTTTCCCCGCACGGCCCGCCGATTGAAGAATCAATGCGACGGGCCGAGAGCACTACCCTCCACCTGTGCCACAATCTCCGTGAACATTGCCGCCGAAACTCCCGCGACCGCTCGCGGTGCCTGCTCAATCCGCCGCGACGCCCGCCGGGACGCGCTCGTTCGCGTGCAGCAGGCGGGCGAGGAAGTGGCCCGTGTGCGACCCCGGCACGCGGGCGATCTGCTCCGGCGTCCCCTCTGCGACGATCTCGCCGCCCCGGTCGCCGCCTTCGGGGCCGAGGTCAATCACCCAGTCCGCCGCCTTGATGATGTCGAGGTTGTGTTCGATCACCAGCACCGTGTTGCCCGTGTCCACGAGCCGCTGCAAAACTTCAAGCAGTTTTTCCACGTCCGCGAAGTGCAGCCCCGTGGTCGGCTCGTCGAGGATGTAGATCGTCTTGCCCGTGGCGCGGCGCGAGAGTTCGGTCGCCAGCTTGACGCGCTGCGCCTCGCCGCCCGAAAGCGTCGTCGCGGGCTGACCGAGGTGGATGTAGCCGAGGCCCACGTCGGAGAGGGTTTGCAGCTTGTTGATGATCGAGGGGATATTGACGAACATCGCGCACGCCTCGTCCACCGTCATGTCGAGGACTTCCGCGATGCTCTTGCCGCGATACTTCACTTCCAGCGTCTCGCGGTTGTAGCGCGTGCCGTGGCAGACCTCGCACGGCACGTAGACATCGGGCAGGAATTGCATCTCGATCTGGATGATACCGTCGCCGTTGCACGCCTCGCATCGCCCGCCCTTGACATTGAACGAGAACCGACCCGGCTGATAGCCGCGCAGTTTCGCCTCGATCATGCTGGCAAACAGGTCGCGCATCGGTGCGAACAGCCCGGTGTACGTTGCGGGGTTCGAGCGCGGCGTGCGACCGATGGGCGACTGATCAATCTCGATCACCTTGTCAATGTGTTCCATGCCGAGTAGCGAATCGAACGGCTCCGGGCGTTCCTTGCTCTGATAAACATGCTGCGCGAGGCGGCGATAGAGCGTGTCGGTGATGAGCGTGCTCTTGCCGGAGCCGGAGACGCCCGTGACCACGGTGAGCGTGCCGAGCGGGAAACGGCAATGCACGTTTTGCAGGTTGTTGCCCGAAGCACCCTTGAGCACGAGCGACTTGCCGCTGCCCTTGCGCCGCGTCTCCGGGATGGGGATGCCCCGCCGCCTGGAGAGGTACGCCCCCGTGATGCTCGTCGGGTGCGCCTCGATCATCGCCGCCGTGCCTTCGGCGATGATCTGCCCGCCGTGTTCCCCGGCACCGGGGCCGATATCCACGATCCAGTCCGCCGCCCGCATCGTCTCCTCGTCGTGTTCGACCACGATCAGCGTGTTGCCCTGATCGCGCAGCCGCACGAGCGTGTTGATGAGGCGGGCATTATCGCGCTGGTGCAGGCCGATGCTCGGCTCGTCGAGGATGTAGATCACGCCCATCAGGGACGAACCAATCTGCGTCGCCAGCCGGATGCGCTGCGCCTCGCCGCCGGAGAGCGTCGCCGCCCCCCGGTTGAGCGAGAGGTAATCGAGGCCGACATCCACGAGGAAGCCGAGGCGTTCCCGAATTTCCTTGAAGATTTGCTTGGCGATGATCGCCTCGCGCTCCGACAATTCGAGGTCTTCGGGCGTGAATTGCAGCTTCACGCGCTTGTTGTTCGGCCCACCGTTCACGAACACCTCGTGCGGGGGGCCGGGGAGGCGTCCGTCGAGGGCGACGCTGTCGAAGAACTTCTGGGCATCGCGCACCGTCATCGCCGTCACGTCGGCGATATGGTACCCGGCGATGGTCACGGCGAGCGTTTCCGGCTTCAGCCGCTGCCCGCCGCACACGGGGCAGGGCTTGCCCGTCATGTACCGCTCGATCTCCTGCTTGACGTGGTCGCTCGTGGTCTCCTTGTAGCGTCGCTTGAGGTTCGGCACCACACCCTCGAAGGTCGTGTCGTAGGTGCGCACCTTGCTGCTCGTCTCGCTCTGCCACTGCACCGAGAAGTGTTCGCCGTTGTTGCCGTAGAGGATGAGAGCCATCTGCTCCGGCGAGAGCGTGCGCACCGGCACGTCAATGCGGAAGCCGTGGTAATCCGCGAGGGCTTTGAGGAGGGTCAGGTAGTAGCCGGAGCCGCCCGCCGTGGTGCGCACCCACGGCTGTACCGCCCCCTCGCCGAGCGTCAGGTCGCGGTTCGGGACGATCAGGTCGGGGTCGAACTCCATCACGCTGCCGAGGCCGGAGCAGTTCGGGCAAGCCCCGTGCGGGCTGTTGAACGAGAAGGCACGCGGCTCCAGCTCCTCGAACGACTCGCCCGTTTCCGGGTCGGCCAGCTTCTCGCTGTAGAAATGATCGGGGCCGTCCACCTCGGCGGCGATCATCACGCCCTCGCCGTGCTTCAGGGCGGTTTCCGCCGAATCGGTAAGCCGCGAACGGAAGCCCTGCGCCTCCTCGGCGTCCATGCCGCCGCGCACGATCAGGCGGTCCACCACGATCTCAATCGTGTGCTTCTTGTACTTGGCGAGCGTGATCTTCTCGTCGAGGTCCTTCACCTCGCCGTCCACGCGCACGCGCACGAAGCCCGTGCGCTTCGCCTCGTCGAACACCGCCTGATGCTCGCCCTTGCGGTCGCGGATCACCGGGGCCAAGAGCAGCAGCCGCGTGCCGTCCGCGTATTCGAGCAGGCGGTTGACGATCTGCTCGGCACTCTGCCGCTGGATCGGTCGCCCGGAGGTCGGGCTGTGTGCGTGACCGACGCGGGCGTACAGCAGGCGCAGGTAGTCGTACACCTCGGTCACGGTGCCGACGGTGGAGCGCGGGTTGCGGCTCGTGCTCTTCTGGTCAATGCTGATCGCGGGGGAAAGGCCGTCTATGTGATCCACGTCCGGCTTCTCCATCAGCCCCAGAAACTGACGGGCGTATGCGGAGAGCGATTCCACGTACCGCCGCTGCCCCTCGGCGTAGATCGTGTCGAAGGCGAGCGAGGATTTGCCGGAACCGCTGAGGCCGGTGAAGACGACAAGCTTGTCGCGGGGGATAATCAGGTCAACGTTCTTCAGGTTGTGTTCCCGCGCACCCCGAACGATGATTTTGTCGTGCATCTGCGCCTTGCCCCCTTGTATTCGTCGTAAGTGTCCGCGCCCCGTGCGGTGTACGTTCACGCATCCTGCAAGTGTAGCAGCCATACGTACAATGCGCAATACGCCCGCGATTACCGTATGTCCGCGCCCGCGCAAAGCCGAAGCGAACAGGCGTTCGCCTATCGTAGCGGAACGGGGCGAGCGGTGCAACCATTCCCCGCATGTCGTGTCGGGGCTTGTGGGTTCTCCCGCCAAAGGTCGTTGCGGGGGGAATGCGCCCCTCCCCCCGGCCCCCTCCCCCTGTAGGGAAGGGGAAGAATTGTGTCAGCATCGAGGCGTATCGGGAACGCCCGGTGCGTGCCGTGGTTCTCCCCCTTCCCCCACAGGGGGAGGGGGCCGGGGGGAGGGGCGCATCTTTGCCAGAACGCATACGCCTTTGCGTGTCGTGTATGATCACCCGGTTTCGATTTTGGAGAGGAAGAACGCGAGCACGAAGCCCGTCACGGTGATGAAGCCCGTGTAGGCGTGCGTCCCCTCGAAGGCTTCGGGGATGAGCGTATCGGCGAGCATCGTCAGGATGGCCCCCGCCGCGAACGCGGTGACGCCCGCGATCACCGCCGCCGGGAAGCCGCTGAAGACCGTGTAGCCGACGAGCGACGCGACGCCCGACAGGAGGGCGATGCCGATCCAGACACCGAAGACGTACCGCGCCGAACGACCCGCTTTGCGCATCCCGGCGGAACTCGACAACCCTTCGGGGATATTCGAGAGGAAGACCGCCGCCACCGTGACGAGGCTGACGCGCCCGCCACCGATGAGCGAGACACCGATGACGATGCTCTCCGGGATGCCGTCGAGCAAGGCACCAACCGCGATGGCGAGGCCGCTGCCGCCCTGCTCGGATTCCGACGCCTGCTGCTCGCCACTGCGCTTGCGGTGCGTCGCCCCGTGTCGCAAGAGCAGCAGGTTCGCGCCCGTGAACATGGCGGCACCGCCAAGAAAGCCCACCGCCGTAGACGCGAAGCCGCCGCGCTTGAACGCCTCGTCCATCAGATCAAACGCGAGGGCGGAGATCAGCACACCGCCGCCGAACGCCATGATCCCCGCGATTACCCGTTGCGGTATCTGCGCGAGGAAGCCGACGACCGCACCGAGCACGAGCGCGAACCCCGCGAGCAACCCCCAGAACCCCGCCTGCACCCACACCGGCACCATGCGTATCCCGCCCTTCCCGGCAACCGCCCGCGACATCAACATGCGGCGGATGGAGCCACACGCGCACTATCATTGCCACGAGCGAGCGTATTCGAGCGAAGGGACTACTTCGCGTCGCGGAAGTCATACCGCCCAAGAAGCATCAGACCGAGCACACCCGCCAATGCGAGAAGGATGCCCCCGCCCCAATACACGGGGCGAACACCCACTACATCAACGAGCACTCCGCCCACGACCAGCGAGAGCAGTCGCATGGCACTCCACGTCACGTCGAGCAGCGTAAAAACGCGCCCGCGCATCTGCTCCGGGACCGCCCCCTGCACGGTCGAATGGAACACCACCATGCCCGTTGACGTGTTGAGTCCATACACAAACAGGATGACGAGCGCGACGGGGAGTGGAGTAATCACCGCAAGGAGCACATCGCCGACCCCGCGAATGATGTACGGGACGAACAGCCAACGGGCGTCGCGGTAATCGCTGGCGAGCGTATTGGGGATGAGCGGCCCACACAACGCACCGATGCCGATGGCACCGATGAGCCACGCGAAGCCTGCGGGCGGTAATCGGAGGTGCTGCTCGGCGAGCACGATCAGGAGTGCGCCCGTGGCACCCACCGCGAAAGACGCGAGGGATTGCACCACGAGGAGGCGCGACACGAGGCGGTTCCGCGCCGCGAATTGCAATCCCGCGTGGGCGTCCGCGAAGTAACTCCGCAGCCCCCGCGTACTTCCCGCCCCGACCTGTCCCGCGTGCGGCGGGATCGAAAGCAGCGCGATACATCCCGCCGAAACGACGAAGGAGGCCGCGTTGACCCCGAAAACGGGGCCAGTTCCGAGGAACGCGATCAGCCCCCCGGCGAATGCCGAGGCGAAAATCTGCACGAAGCGTCCCGTTGACCACGCGACCGAATTTGCCGCAAGTCGCTGCGTCTCGGTCGTCAATACGGGGATCACCGCCTGCACCGTGGGGTTGAAGAATGTGCTGCCCGCCGCGAGGCCCGCCGCGACGAGATAGACGTGCCACGCGCCCTGTGGCCATATCAGCGAGAAAACGAGCAGCGCACGGGCAAGATCGGCCCCAATCAGCACGGCTTTGCGGTTGAAGCGATCAATGATGACCCCCGCGATGGGGCCGAGCAGCAGTACCGGCACAATCTCGGCAGCGACGACCGCCGCGACCGCAAGACCCTGCCCCGTGAGGCGAAAAACGAGGACCACAAGGGCGATGTAGTGCAGTGTGTCGCCGAAACTGGAGATGAGCTGACCGAGCCACAACGGAAAGTACGTGCGGCTGCGGATCACCCCGATATACGCCTGCCCCACCCGACGAAGCCGCTCGGTCGCTCCTTCCACGGTACTCGTTCCCGTCATCGCGGCCCCGGTTGCGCGGTGGTTCCCGGCTTCACGAGGGGGACGCCCGCCGCGCAGAGGGGGCAGTCTTCGGGGCGGTAGACGGCGATGGCTTCGGAATAGAGCGACACGAGCGGCACACCGAAGTCCACGGGCGCGGTCGAGCGATCCATGATGACGCCGACGCCGACAACCTCGAGGGACCACGGGTCGAGGGCGGCGAGCGTCTCGCGTACGCTGCCGCCCGTGGTGAGGATGTCGTCCACCACGAGGACGCGGGTGCCGGGGGCGAAGGTCGTACCGCGCCGGATGGCCCGCCCCCGCTCGCCTTCGCGCTCGGCATAGGCGGCGAGCACGCCCATCTGCCGCGCCGTCTCGAAGGCGAGCAGGATGCCGCCCGTGGTCGGCCCGACGACAACCTGTACCCCGGCATCCGCGAACGCCCGCACGAAGCCCCGGCAGACCGCTTCCGTCGCGCCGGGGTTGCGTAGCAGGTCGAACTTCTCCACGTACGTGTCGCTGTGCAGCCCGCTCGACAGCAGGAAATGCCCCTTCTTGACCGCCCCCGCCTCGCGCAGCACGTCGCCTACGATCGTCTCGTCGCCCACCTCGGTCATCCTCGTCCCCCATTCACCCCGGCGAAACGATTCCTTCGTCTCGTTTCGCCGGGGTGCCGCGTCACGCAACAGTCGGCACGTCCACTTCCCGTACACGGGTTGTCGGCAATGGCACGAGTTGCCCGCTCGCCCGCAACTCGTCGAGATACATCGCAACCCCTTCGCGGATGAGTCGTTCCGTCTCCTCCTCGGTGTCGGCTGCGGCGATGCAACCGGGAAGATCGGGTACATACGCGGAATAGTTCTCGCCCGCCTTCTCAATGATGACTGCGTACTCCATCGCTCCCCCTCACTTGTCGAGATGCAGCACGGCGGTGCGCGTGCGATGCACCGCGAATCCGGCGCGGCGATGCAGCGCGAGCGAGGCGGCGTTGTCCGGGTGGATGCCCGCGAGTACCACGGTTGCCCCGGCGTCGCGCCCCCACGCCGCGAGTATGCGATACAGCGCGGTAGCGACGCCCCGGCGATGGTGCGCCGGGTGTACCGAGATGTCCTCTACCCATACCGCGAGCGGCTCCAGATCGAAGTGCCGCAGCGGTTGCGCCAGCACGTACCCGACCGCCGCGCCCGCCGCGCCCGCCTCTTCCGCCACGAACGAGCAGCCCGTATCCGCATAGAAGGCGAACGCGGCGGGCGTGATGGCGCGGGTCGCTTCCCGCCGTTCTTCCGTTGCCGTGTCCCAGTCGAAGCCGAGGAAAGCGCGAGCACTGAACCGCATCACGTCCTCATCGAGGGCGCGAAGGGCGGCGTAATCCCCGCGTGCGAACGGACGCATGGCGAAAGGCACCTTACCCCCCTCCCCCCTCTCCGGGGTACAGGAGAAGGGAAGAACTGTTGCGGCATCGAGGCCTCGGCATAGGCCCGGATATCGCAGCGGTTCTCCCCCTCTCCACGAGTGGAGAGGGGGGAGGGGGGGAGGTAATCCCCACTACTCCGGCCCCCGCCGCTCCTGCGGCGGCTCGCTCTGCACGGGCGAGGGGGGGGATTCGCTGTCGTTCACGGCGCGTTCCAGTAGCGCGATCACGTCCCCGTCGGTGGCGAGTTCGCGGGGGGTCTTGCCGTTGTAGTCCTTCGCCCGCACGTCCGCGCCGTTCGTGATGAGGGTTTCCACGATGCGCACGCTGCCGCGCCGTGACGCGCCATGCAGCGGTGTGGTGCGGAACGGCTCGCGGCTCGCGGCGTTCACATCCGCCCCCGACTCGATGAGCATCTCCGCCATCGCGTGATCCTCCACGAAACCGAGCACGGGGATATGATGCACCCCCGGCTGCTTCGCCATCTCCGGGTTCGCCTTCAGCATCTCCGACACCATGCCGAACTCGCCCATGAACACGGCGGAGTGGAAGTTGTGTTCCGCCCCATGCGCGAGCAGCAACTCCGCGATGGCGCGGTTGTGCGTGTGCGCGGCGGCGTCGAGCGGGCGTTCGCCGCCGAACGCAGGGCCAACTCCCGGCTCGTTCACCGTCCCTGCCCGATCCTTGAGCAGCCGCTGCACCTCATCGAGGTTCCCGTGCGATGCCAGCACGAGCGAATTGCGCTCGTCCGTGTGCGCGTCCATCTTCATCCTCCCCACTCAGGCGAATGCCTGCATAAATGCGTCGTACTGGTCCAGGTACTCCCACCGCTCGGCGCACCGCCCGTCGCGGAACGCCCACACATGCACCGTACCGTACCGAATCGCCACCCCGCCGCGCTCCATCTCGGCGACCAGCAGTACCACGCCCCGTTCGTCGTCCACCAGCACCGACTGCACGGACTCGCGGTACGTCGCCTGTGTCAGCCCCAGAACCTTACCGACGAGGGCATGATAGCGATCCCTCGGATAACTGCCGCTTACCCGCGTGCGCCCCGGCACATGGAAAACCGCGTCGTCCGTGCAGTCCGCCAGCACCGCCGCCGTGTCCCCCGCCGCCGCGTTACCATACACGCGCCGCAACAACTCCTCGTGTGGGTGCAATTCGACCTCCCCCGCGATCACGGGCGCGGGCGGCTACCGTTCGCCGCTTCCCCGCGCATCATCGCCAGCAAATCCGCCTCCATTGCCGTGTCGCTCGTGGTGTTCGCGGCACGAAGCGGCATCGGCCCCGGCAGGGCGGCACCGATAATCTCGGCAAGCGTCGTGCCTTCGGCTTCCAGCCAACCGGCGATACCGTCGAGCACATTCGTCGCCGCGTGCGGGTTGACGAAACTCGCCGTGCCGACCTGCACCGCCGACGCCCCCACCATGAAAAACTCCAGCGCGTCTTCCGCCGTGGCGATACCGCCGAGGCCGATCACCGGCACCGCCACCGCCTGCGCCACCTGCGACACGAGCCAGAGCGCGATGGGCTTCACGGCGGGGCCGCTCAACCCGCCGCTCCCCGCACCGAGCATGGGGCGGCGGGCGCGAACATCTATCCGCATCCCCTTCACCGTGTTGATGAGCGAGATCGCGTCTGCCCCCGCCGCCGCGCACGCCTCGGCAATTATCGTGATATCGGTGACATTCGGAGAAAGTTTGACGATCACGGGAAGCGTCGTGTTGGCCCGCACCGCCGCCGTGACCGCCGCCGCCATGCCGGGATCAACGCCGAACTGCATCCCACCGACCGCCACGTTCGGGCAGGAGACATTCACCTCCACCGCCGCCACTCCCCGCGCTTCCTCCAGAAGCCGCGCCATCTCGGCGTATTCCTCGATGCGCTCCCCGGCGATATTGACGATCACCGGCACGCGCCAGCCCTCCCATGTCCGGGCGTACTGCCGCAGCACGTCGCGGAAGCCGGGGTTGTTCAGGCCGATGCTGTTGAGCATCCCGGCGGCGGTCTCGGCGGTGCGCGGCATCGCGTTGCCCCGGCGGGCGTGCAGCGTCGTCCCCTTCGTGACGACCGCGCCGAGCCGCTGCATGTCGGTGATGCGGCCCATCTCCACGCCGTAACTGTACGTGCCGGAGGCCGTCATCACCGGGTTCGCCAGCACGAGTTCGCGGGGGTTGCGCGGCGCGAGATCGGTCTTCAAGTCCATTGCACACCCCCGATAGTATATTTTGCAGTAGGGCGGGCTTCAGCCTGCCCTCCCGGTCGGCCTACCCTCCCGGTCGGCAGAAGGCAGACTGAAGCCCGCCCTACTGCAATGAGAGTACCAGATCGTTCAGCGCGAACACGGGGCCGTCGGTACACGCGAGCGACTGCCCCCGCCGCGTCTCGACGATGCAGCCCCGGCAGGCACCGTAGCCGCACGGGATCGGTCGCCACACCTGCACCTGCGCGGTCGGTGTGCGCACGCCCCGGTGCGACCGCAACACTTCCTGCAATGCGACAAAGAGCGCGTCCGGCCCCGCCGCGAACACCGCGTCCGCCCAATCGAGGTACGGCGGCGCGAGGGCAATGGTCGCCACTATCGCACCTATTGCACCGTCCGCCGTGGCGCGATTGACCTCCACCGCTTCGGGCAGGTAGTGCAGCGGTAGGTGTTGTTCCGCGCTCTCCGCGCCCGCGAGCAGCACCACTTCCGCCCCCGCCGCCGTCGCCTCGTCGAGCAGCGGCACGAGCGCGGCGACGTGCGCCCCCGATGCGACCGCGAGCAGGTGCCGCTGCGTGCCGCCGAGCGCGAAGGGCGTACCGAGCGGCCCGAACAGGTCGAGCGTGTCCCCCTCCCGCCGCCGCGCCAGCCAGTCCGACCCGCGCCCCACCCGCCGCACGAGCAGCGTGATCTCGCTCGCGGCGGCGTCCACGCGCAACGGCGAGTACGGGCGACGCAAGAGCGGATCGCTCGCTCCGTCGTCGGCGGTGCGGATTTGGAAATACTGCCCCCCCCGCGTCTGCGTCGCCACCGAGCGCGGCACGCTAAGGCGCAAGGCGTGCATCCCGCCGCCGATCTCGTCATTTTCGAGTATAGATGCGGCGAAAGTCTGTGTCACGTTCCGCTCTCCATACCTACACGCGCTCCTCTACCAGCCAAGTGAGATATGTGTGTAGCGTGCTTGTACAGACGCGGCTGTCCGTAAAATGATTCCACTGAACAACCTCGTCCCCTACTTTGCCCGATACATAAAGAGGGAACGCGAGACGATCAGTCATTACGTCTTCACGGAAGAACAAGAGACTGTCGAATGGCATGTGTTCACCCCATTCGGGTGATTGGCTCCGTACACGTATGTTCAGCCTTACTCGTACCCCCGGCCCACGCTGCTGCGGTAGTCGGGCATCGTGCGCACGGAGTAGCCGCTGCCACCCGCCTGCAAGGTCTCGATCATCGCTTTCGCGGTGTCAATGCTCGTGATGCAGGGGATGCCCCGCTCTACGGCGGCGCGGCGCATGATGAAAGCGTCCGCGACCTCGCGGTCCACTGGCCCCGGCGTGTTCATCACCGACTGCACGGCACCCGACGAGATCAGGTCGAGCATGTCCGGCGAACCCTGCCCGATGCGGTGCGCCGTGGCCTGCACGGGGATGCCGTACGCCTCCATCCAGTCCGCCGTGCCTTGCGTGGCGTAGACATGGAAGCCCATGCGCACGAACGCCTGAAAGACCGCCGCGTGTTCGTCGGTCTTGTCGCTGTCCTGCAAGCTGACGAGCACGCTGCCGCGCTCCGGCAGGCTCATGTTCGCCGCCATCAGGGCTTTGTAGAAGGCGGGCGCGAAGGTGCGGTCAATCCCCATCGCCTCGCCAGTGCTCTTCATCTCCGGCCCAAGCCCGACCTCGACGCCGCGCAACTTCGCCATGCTGAACACCGGAGCCTTGACCGCCACGAGCGGGCGGGCAGGCCACAGGCCACCTTCGTACCCCTGATCGGCGAGCGTCTGACCGAGCATGATCTTCGTGGCGATCTCCACCATCGGCACGCCCGTCACCTTCGTGAGGAACGGCACGGTGCGGCTGGCGCGGGGGTTCACTTCCAGCACGTACAGCCGCGCCCGGTAGAGGACGTACTGCACATTCATCAGCCCACGCACGCCGAGGGCGTTGCCGATGCGCGTGGTGAACTCCACCACCTGCTCGATCTCCGAAGGGTACAATTTCAGCCCCGGATAGACCGCGAACGAGTCGCCCGAATGCACGCCCGCCCGCTCGATGTGCTCCATGATACCGGGGATCAGCACGCGCTCGCCGTCGCAGATCGCGTCCACCTCGACCTCGCGCCCCGCGAGGTACTTGTCTATCAGCACGGGCTTGTCCGAGAGCAGCACGGCGCGGCTCAGGTAGTCGCGCAAGTCCTCCGGCGTATGCACGACCTCCATCGCCCGCCCGCCGAGCACGTAGCTAGGGCGCACGAGCACGGGATAGCCGATCTCGTCCGCCTGTGCCTCCGCCTGATCGAGCGAGCGCACCGCAGCACCGGGGGGCTGCGGGATGCCGATCTCGCGCAAGAACCGCTCCCACCGCCCCCGGTCTTCCGCCAGGTCTATCGCCTCCCGCCCCGTGCCGAGGATCGGCACCCCCTCCCGCTCCATCGTCGCCGCGAGGTTGATCGCCGTCTGCCCCCCGAATTGGAGAACCACGGGGGGATAGAAACGTGCTGCGTGCTGCGTGCTGCGTACTGCGGAATCAGTGCCGGGTTCGGGGTGCCAAGTGTGGAGCGCGGTAGCGGACGCCGCGCCATTGACGGCTGATGGCTGACGGCTGACGGCTTCCTTGCTCGCCGCCTCGTGGTAGAGAATATCCAGCACGCCCTCGTCGTCGAGCGGCGTGATGTAGAGGCGGTCGCTGGTGTCGAAGTCCGTGCTGACGGTTTCGGGGTTGTTGTTGAGCATGATCGAGCGCACACCCGCCGCCCGGAGGGCCACCGCCGCCTGTACGCACGAGTAGTCGAACTCGATCCCCTGCCCGATGCGGATCGGGCCGCTGCCGATCACCACCGCTTTCGGTTCGGGCAACGGTTTGGCCTCGTTCTCGTCCTCGTACGTGGTGTAGAAGTACGGCGTGGCGGCGTCGAACTCCGCCGCGCAGGTGTCCACCATCTTCGCCACCGGCACGATGCCCGTCGCCCACCGCCGCTCCCGAATGTCGCCCTCCGGTTGCCCGACGAGCCGCGCCAGCCACGCATCGCCGAAGCCGAGCCGCTTCGCCTGCCACAAGAGCAGGTCGGTCAGTTCCTCGCCCCGCAACCGGACTTCCATGTCGGAGATCGCCCGCAGGCGGCGCAGGAACCACGGGTCTATCGCCGTCTCCGAAGCGAGGGCGTCCACCGTGATGCCCCGCCGCAGGCTCGCCATGATCGCCCACAACCGCTGGTCGTTCGGGCGGCGCACGAGTTCCGCGATAATCGCGGGGCCGTTCGCGCCCGCCCATGCCGCGTCTTCCCAGCCCATGTCGCGGTCGTCCCATTCGAGCGAGCGCACCGCCTTGCCCATCGCCGCCTCGAAGCTGCGGTCAATGCTCATCACCTCGCCCGTGGCCTTCATCTGCGTGCCAATCGTGCGGTCGGCGCGGTGGAACTTGTCGAAAGGCCAGCGCGGAATCTTCACCACGCAGTAATCCAATGTCGGCTCGAACGCCGCCTGCGTCTTCTGCGTCACCGCGTTGGGAATCTCCGCCAGCGTCTTACCGATGGCGATCTTCGCCGCCACGCGGGCGATGGGGTAGCCCGTCGCCTTGCTCGCCAGTGCCGACGAGCGGCTGACGCGGGGGTTCACCTCGATCACCGCGTACTGCGCCGAGTGCGGGTTGAGGGCGAACTGGATATTGCACCCCCCCTCGATGCCGAGGGCGCGGATGATCTTCAGGCTCGCGGTGCGCAGCATCTGGTAGTCGCGGTCGCTCAGGGTCTGCGAGGGCGCGACCACGATGCTGTCGCCCGTGTGGACGCCCACGGGGTCGAAGTTCTCCATGTTGCAGATCGTGATGCAGGTGTCGGCGGCGTCACGCATCACCTCGTACTCGATCTCTTTCCAACCGAGCAGGCTGCGTTCGAGCAGGATTTGCCCGATGGGGCTGGCGTGAATACCGGCAAGCACTTTCGCGTCGAGTTCTTCCCATGTATCCGCGATGCCGCCGCCCGTGCCGCCGAGCGTGTACGCGGGCCGGATGATGAGCGGCGGCGGCACGAGGCCGGCGAATGCGTGCGCCTCTTCGAGCGTGGTACAGATCGCGCTGTCAATCGCGGGTTCGCCGATCTGTTCGAGCAGTTCCTTGAACAAGGCGCGGTCTTCCGCCTTCTTGATGCTCGCCAGCGGCGTGCCGAGGAGCCGCACGCCGTACTTGTCGAGGATGCCCGCCTCCGCCAGTTGCACCGCGAGGTTCAGCCCCGTCTGCCCGCCGAGCGTCGGCAAGAGGCCGTCGGGCCGTTCGCGCATGATGATGCGCTCCAGCACCGCGACATTCAGTGGCTCGATGTACACCGCGTCCGCCACGTCGTCGTCGGTCATGATCGTGGCGGGGTTGGAGTTGGCGAGCACCACGCGCACCCCCTCCTCGCGCAGGGCGCGGCACGCCTGCGTGCCTGCGTAGTCGAACTCCGCCGCTTGCCCGATCACGATGGGGCCGGAGCCGATCACGAATACCGTGCGCGGGGTCTCGCTCGTGGAGGTTACGGGGCGCGTCGTCGTCACGCGGGGGTTCTCCTTGCCGTTCGGGGTATCGTCTCGTGGGCAACCGTCAATCGTCGCCCTGTGCGTCGGACATTGTGCGCGTCGCGCCGCCCGCACGTCAACCCCGCCCGGAAGCCGGTTGGGCTTATGCGTTCTCGCCAGATGCACCTAACCCCCGGCCCCCTTCCCCACAGGGAAGGGGGAGCAAGATGGACAAACGCCGCAAATTTTCCCGGAATGCCTCGATCTTGCCGTACGTCACCCCCTTGTATGTTGGGAGAGGGGTAGGATAGAGCGGAGGCGCGGTAGATCGATCACCCCCGGATGCTTGACATCGCAGGAAGCAGGGTCGCCGCGTCCCGGTGCCGTCTCAACCCGAACCGTTGCCGGGGCTGCTACGGCAAGCCCGTATCTGCAAGGAGGGGACGATGGAATGCTTGGTCGGGGTGGACGTGTCGAAGGCGCGACTCGATGTGTGTGCATGACGGGGAGGCGTGGCACGTCGTCAACGATCCGCAGGGGATCGCCGCCCTTGTGGCGCGGCTGCACGCCCTGCCCGTGACCCTCGTGGCGGTAGAGGCCACGGGGGGCTGGGAAGCGGCGATGGTGACTGCCCTGCACGCGGCGGCGGTACCCGTGGCGGTGCTGAACCCGCGACAGGTGCGCGACTTTGCCCGCAGCACGGGGCAGTTGGCGAAGACCGACCGGCTCGACGCCCGCGTGCTGGCGCACTTTGCCCATTCCCTGCGCCCCCCGGCCCAGCCCGTTCCTGACCCGGCAACGCAAACGCTGCGGGCGTTGTTGGCGCGGCGGGCGGACCTAAGTAGGTCCGCAACTGATTCTGGACGGGATAGCGGCAGGTGAAAGCCCGCCGCATCGGGAGAAACCCGCAGGCGAAAGCCCGCCGATTCCGTCCAAATCTCGCTGCCGACCTACTTAGTGGCGATGCTGGCGAGTGAGCGGACCCGGCTGTACACCGCTGCCCCTGCGGTGGTTGCCCACATCGATGCCCACTGCCGCTGGCTGGTGGAAGCCCGTGATGGACTGGACGGGGAGTTGACCGCCGCGATTGCCGGGAGCGAGGGATGGCGGCGGCAGCGGGAACTTCTGGAGAGCGTGCCGGGGGTGGGGCCGGTGCTGGCGACCACGCTGCTGGCCTGCCTGCCCGAACTGGGACGGGCGTCGAGCAAGGAGATCGCCGCGTTGGTAGGGGTGGCTCCGCTCGCCTGCGACAGCGGCACGCGACGCGGGAAACGTGCAGTATGAGGAGGGCGGGGCGAGGTGCGACGGGTGCGGTACATGGCGACGCTCACGGCACGCAGGGTAAACCCGGTGTTCCGGGACTACTACGCTCGACTACGTGCAGGAGGCAAGGCGTGCAAGGTGGCGATGGTGGCATGGATGCGCACGTTGTTGGTGACGCTGAACGCCATGCTCAAGCACGGCACGCCGTGGCAGAACCAAGCAACCCCCGGCGCGTGCGCCGGGAGGTGACGCGGTACCCCGCGCCGCCTTGACTATGGACACCGTTGCTTCCGTGTATGTGCGAACGCGAAAGAAGCGCGAAAAGCCCGCCTGCGCCCCCTTCGTTCGCATTGTTTCGCTTATTTCGCGTTCGCAGTGATCGCGCACTACCGTTCCACGGGTCGCCCGGTTGTCACCTCACTCTCGCACCGTGCAAGCCGCGCATCCGCAAGGGTGCCAAGTGCCGCCGCCAGCCGCCCCGCGTTCAGGTGCCGCCCGAACAGGGCGGATATTTCCGTGCGCGTCATTCCCCCGGCCCCCGCGCCGCGTAGTGCAGCAAAGATCGTGTCCGCCGTGGCGTCGCCTACCCTATCCCCGAACACCCACGCGGCGGATGCGTCGCAGTATTGCCATATGGCGAGGGCGGCGTGCAGGTGTTCGAGGGCAAGCACCGCGCTACAGTCGAGCAGGGCGTACACGAGCGCGAGCCGAAGCACCTGCGCCTCGGCTCGCGCCGTGACCGCGCCGAGCAGCCCCGGCCTCGCCTCCGAGAGGGCAGGGTACACCGCTCGCCAGTGATCGGCAGCGTCCTCTCGCCACCGTAGGGCTTCCACGGTGCGGGCAAACCGTAGCGCGTTGTGAAGACCTGTGACCACGCCGTTCATCGCATCGGGGGCGAGGTCGCCGCCGAAGGGCAGTGCTTTCGAGCGACGCACCGCTGCCCAGAGGAAACGGTTTGCCACGCCGTTCATCGCGTCCGTTTCGGTGAACACGCGCAGCAGTTCGGCGCGGGTGATGTGCGCGATCACACCGATATGCGCCCCGGTCGCCATGAGGGGATTCGTGCGCGTCTGCACCTGTAGCCGCCCGCTATCCCACGCATTGCGCAGCACGGCGGAGAGCGTACTGCCCTCCATGCGTTGCGCGGCGAGCAGCCCCGCGAACTCCGGTGCCTGCCAAAGTAGCCGCTTGTCGGTCGCGCCGGGGTCGGCCACGTCGTCCGTGCGGGGATCGCGGCGGGCGTCGCGCACGCATTCAATCAGGGCTTGCCCGCTGCCGATGCCGTCCACCACGCGCCCCGTCGCCCAGTTGGGCACTACGCGCTCGCACACCGCCCGGACGTGGCCCCACGAAGTCCCCTTGCGCCCCTTCGCGCTGTCCCCCACGAGGCAGAGGAACAGGTTCGCGCCGTGGCGGTCGGCTTCCACGGGAACATGCGGCCCGCGCCCGATGATGCAGCCCACCGCCGCCAGAAATTGCAGCAGGAGTGCGGCGGGATCGGCCTCGGTGTGTGGTGAGACGACGCGCACGAAGTCGCCTGCCAGCCCGGAGAAGGCATCGGCTTCGAGCAGCGCGGGCCATTCGATAGCACGGGGCATCGGGGGCGTGATTGCTCCGTCAGGCGGCACAAGCGCGGAGAGATCGCCGGGGTACGCGGCGAGCGCGGTGGTGAGGCCGGGGGGAACGCTTTTCGCGCTCCCCATATCGCTGATGAGTACCCGCCCGTCGGCGTCGCAGTGTGCAGCGACGTGATGCACGCGCAGCCAGTCGAGAGCGGTATCAAGTTGCATGGTCGTCATCGCGCCCTCCGGTCGAGCGCGGCGCGAAGGGCTTCCAGTCGTTCCGCAAGCCATGCTCGGCTGAAGTGATCGCGCTCGTGGTCAAGGCGAAAGCGCACCGCTCGCCCTTCGCGTCGTAACGCAGCGGTGTCCATCTGTGCGAGGTCGAGGTGATGCCACCGTTCGCACTCTTCCATCGTGTCGTTGACGTTCGGGATGTGATAGAGACGGTCGAGGAACGGCGCGGAAAGGGGAGAACGCCGCAACGTCGTACTGGTCATGGGACTGTCCCTGTCCGGTGCCGCGCCGGGGTGTGCTACACTGCGGGTGCCGCCCACAGCACGCCGCCCCCCGGCCCGTCCACCGGGGTTAGCGGTCGTGTGCATCGGCACCCTGCGCGGCGACTTCGTGACGGGTGAGGTAGTCCAGCAGGGCTTGACGCGGCACGCGCACGCTTCGCCCTAAGCGAATATGGGGCAAGGTGCCGTTCTCTATCAGGCGGTATGCTTGCGTACGTGAAATGTTCAGCAGCGTCGCCACTTCGGGGGCGCGAAGGTACACGGGATGACCGCCCCCCATGCGGGCGGTGATCGGTAGCGGTTCTGCCAGTAGTGACACGTTCGGGTTCCCTTCGGTGTTCCCACGGGCTGCTTGCCGTGGCACGAAAGGGCGAGAAACAGAGCGCACCCCCGGGAACCTCTCTCGCCCTTTCGTGCGAGGAAAGCAGGGGTGCGGCACCGATTACGGACTTTTCCGCCTCACATCCAGTTGTGGCTTCCCGTCAGCGACGGACGCTAGAAGGGTGGCATCTCCACTTCGTTTATCGCGCCGCAGGTGGCGCATTCGATGCGAGCAGGGAGCGGCACGCCAAAGCACGGGAGGCATCGCCCGCCCGTCTACGCGCACCACACGCCCCCTTGCGCAAATAGGGTCGGCCTCACCTCGTTAATCGTGCCGCACGTCGCGCACTTGATGCGTACCGGGAGCGGCGTGGAGAACGTCGTGTTGAGAAAGATATTCGCGGCGGTAGGTACGCCCTCCCGTGGTGCGCCTTCTACACGGATGCCGACGCCGCCCCGGTCTATGCTGAACCTGCGGCGCGGCACCCGCTTGCGCGGCGCGTAGAATCCCGGCTCCTTGCGCTCGTAGCGGTAGGAAATCCTCGCGCTGCCTTGCACCGCACCGCGTGCAAACAGGGAACCCACCTCACCAAGCAGGATGTCACACGCGGCGCAGTGACAGTCGAAGCAGCGGCGCGGGTACTTCTCGCTGAATTGCTCACGATCTTTGCGCCGTACCAGCCGCGCCCGCGTATCTGTCTGTGCCATGTAGCCCCTCTGTCCCGTACGTGCATAGTGTACCTACTCTTACGTAGGGTGCAAGCACCGATGTGTCAGTGGGTATGCCGTCCCATTTGTTCCCGCGCCGAAGGGTGTACTCGTGGTCGCCGCTGATCGCACCTATTGCTGCACCTGTTTGCACCCGGATTCGTTCGGTAGGCGAGGAAGTAGCGAACACGAGCAATCTCCCTCGTGACAGCAAGCAAACCGGGGGACGACAGGAACACGCGGCACACGTCTCAACGCTACTCTGAATCAGGTAGGTGGGGTTCGAATCCCTGCACCCCAGCCACTTTTTCTCTTTCTGATGCGGTAAACGCGCTGCGCCGATACATGTATTTCCCACGGATGCAAGGGGAAATACGACCACCGTGTTTTCCATGCACCCGCGTACACTCTTGCTTCTCGCGTTGAAGCAATATCAGACGTTCCCCTGCGACGAAACGGGTAGCCGTGCGCCGCTTTGCCCCAGCACGTCGCAACCTTCGGCCTATTTGTGATTGCATCACGCCACGTTGCAGCCAAGATTCGGGAACTCGCGCAACGCGGTCTCGTCCCCGAACTTGGAGCTGCCCCGGTTCGGTGGCTCTTCCGCGAAGTTGACGATGACCTACCACCAGTTGTGGTCGCTTGCTGTCCCGACCCCAACCCATCGCGCCGCTTCACCAACTCCCCGGACGAGCCGGTTTGGTGGACAGTAACAGACTACGCGACGCAATCAGTGATTATCCATCTCCTTTCGTACTCTGCAGATGCGATGTAGCCGGGGACGAAGTGGCCACGGCGCGGGTTGTAGAAGCCCTCGACGTAGTCCAAGACCACCATGCGTGCCGCCGCATGAGCGGGGAAGCGGCAACGCCACACATCGTCACATTCCGGTCCGCTGTACAGTTGACCACACGAGGCGTCGTGCAGTAGCACATTGAGGGCGTATGTCTGCTATGCTACTGTCTCCCCCTTGGGAGAACGTCCGGCCTCGCTGATCGCAGTGCGTGGCGGGGTTCGTCCATGTTCAGTGTGACAGTGACGAGAGGAGCATTACCGTGTCAGACACACATGACGAACGTGCGGTACCTTCCTTGCAGCGTTCCCAGACGCGGCGGCAGTTTCTCCGCAAAGCTGCGCTCTCGTCGCTCGGTCTCTCGGTGGCGGGAGTACTTGCGGCATGTGCCGAGTCCGCCACAGCCCCCACGAACACCGCCGCCCCTGCCGTCGCCGCCGCGCCGACCACTGCCCCCGCAACGGCACGTCCCGCGCTGCCCGCGTCGGCGGTAAGCGGCACCACCGCCCCCGTGGCGTCGGCACAGCCACTCGCGGCGAAACAGGGCGGCGAGTTGACGTATGCCCTCGCCACGCGGTTCGACACCCTTGATCCGAACGTCACCACGTTCAGTGTCGTCGGGCGGATGGCCTTCCACATGTTCGACCAACTCGTGCGCGAGCCGAATCCGGGCCAGTTCGTCCCCGGCCTCGCGGAGAAGTGGGAGATCAACGCGACCGCCGACGAGTACACCTTTTTCCTGCGCAAGGACGTGAAGTTCCACGACGGCACGCCCTTCAACGCGGAGGCCGTGAAGTTTACCTTTGACCGCGTCGTAGACCCAAATACGAAGTCGCAGGCTGCGTTCTCCGCCCTCGGCCCCTACCAGAGCAGCACGGTGGTGGACCCGTACACCGTTCGGGTCAAGTTCAAGTCGCCGTATGCGCCCTTTCTCGATTCTGTCTCGCAGCCGTTCCTCTCGCCCGTGTCGCCAACGGCGGTGCAGAAGTTCGGCAAGGACTTTGGCAGCAACCCGGTCGGCACGGGGCCATTCAAGTTCGAATCCTACCGCACCGACAACGTGGTGCGGATGGTGAAGAACCCGGACTACAACTGGGCACCCTCGATCCACCGGCACAGCGGCCCCGCCTACCTCGACGCGATCAACTGGCGCATCATCAACGAACCGGCGACGCGGGCGGCGGCCCTCAAATCCGGTGAGGTACAGATGATTGACGACGTACCGTTGCAGGAGTACGGGGAGTTCCGGGGCAACGCAAACTTCTCCCTTCTGCAAGGCGTGATGGCAGGGTCGGGCTACTCCATGATGATCAACGTCACGAAGCCGCCGACCGATGACGTGAAGGTGCGACAGGCTCTCGCCTACGCGACCGACAAAGCCAACATGATCAAAACGGTCTGGAAAGATGTCCACAAGCCCGCGTGCAGCGTGCTCACCTCGGTCACGTTCGGACACGATGCCTCCACCTGTCAGTCGTTCACCTATGACCCGAAGAAGGCCGCTGCGCTCTTGGACGAAGCAGGTTGGACGCTCTCCGGCGGCGACACGCGCAAGAAGGGCGGGCAGGAACTGGTACTCGCGCTCTTCTACCGCTCCGACAACCCCGACAACGTGGCGCAGGCGACCTTTCTCCAAGCGACGTATCAGCAGATCGGCGTCAAGCTCGACCTGCGCGGGCTGGCGCAAGCCGGCTACTTCGACGCCGTGCGCCGGGGCGACCACAACATGCAGTTCTGGTGGGGGCCGGCGACCGAGCCGGACGTAGTACGACAGTACTACTACTCCGCCAATGCCGAGGGCGGCACCAACCGCAGCCGCTACAAGAACCCGGAGATGGACAAGCTGATTGACCAAGCCGCCGGGGCGACCAACCCGGAGCAGCGCAAGATGCTCTACGCCCAGATTCAGAAGCGGGTGCTGGACGAAGGGATCATGGTCTTCTTCGCGGACTCGCAGAACATCTTCGCTTACCAGAAGGCAAAGGTGAACGACGCTGTCCTCGACTGGTCGAGTACCTACCCGCTGCTCTACGACACTTCGGTGAACCGCTAGAGACGGCGAACGGGCGTCGGGTGCGGGTATACTGCACGCGACGCCCGTGCGTGGTCTCGCGGTCGGCACGAATCGGAGGATGGCGGATGATTCAGTATGTACGGCAACGCCTCCTGCTCGCGGTTCCCACGATCCTGCTCACGTCGCTCGTCGTGTTCCTGATGCTGTTTCTCATCCCCGGCGATCCGGCGTCCATCTACCTCGGCGAGAATCAGGCGTCGCCCGAACGGCTCGCGGAGATTCGGCGGTCGCTCGGCCTCGACCGCCCCATCTACGTCCAGTACGCGGACTTTCTCTGGAAGGCGGCGCGGGGCGACTTGGGGCGTTCGATCCAGACCAGCCGCCCCGTGGCCCTCGAAATTGGCGACCGCCTCCCGAACACCATCGTGCTCGCCCTCGCCGCGATGACCCTTGCGGTGCTGCTCGGCGTGACGCTCGGCGTAATCTCCGGCCTGCGGCAGAACACATGGGTAGACACGGTGCTGATGCTCGCGGCCCTCACGGGGGTTTCCGTTCCTGTGTTCTGGCTCGGCATCCTGCTCATTATGCTCTTCGCGGTGCGGCTGCAATGGCTTCCCGCCACGAGCAACGACGGGCTGCGCGGCCTCATCCTCCCGGCGATGTCGCTGGCTCTGCTCTCCACCGCGACCCTCGCACGCCTCGTCCGCTCCAGCATGATTGAGGTACTCGGTCAGGAGTTCCTCACGAGCGCACGGGCGAAAGGGCTACGCGGGAGCGTCGTGACGCTCCGCCACGCGCTACCAAACGCCCTCATTCCGGTCGTCACCGTGATCGGCTTGCAGTTCGGAAGCCTGCTTAGCGGGGCGGTCATCACCGAGACCGTGTTCGCCCGCCCCGGCCTCGGCAAGCTCGTGGTGGACTCGATTCAGAACAAGGATTTCCCGGTCGTGCAGGGGGTGATCCTCGTGCTCGCCACGATCTACGTGGGCGTCAACCTGCTCGTAGACCTCTCCTACGCGGTCATAGACCCGCGCATCCGGTTGCAGTGAGCGCGACCGTTACCTGAGGAGAATGTGTAGCTCATGGCAGAAGCAAACATGCGAACCGCCCCGGTTGTCGTGCGACCGGTGGCGAAACTCACGGGGGGTAAGCCGCGCAGCCTCTGGGGGGATGTGCGGCGTCGCCTGCTCCGCAACAAGGGGGCGGTGGTCGGGCTGGTCGTCTTCGCCCTGATCCTCGCGGTCGCGGCGGCGGCACCGCTCCTTGCCCCGTTCAACCCCGTGCGCATCAACCCCGCCGACTCGCTCTCGCCGCCGACCACGCGGTACTGGATGGGTACCGACGCATTCGGGCGCGATGCCTATAGCCGCATCCTTTACGGCTCGCGCATCTCGGTGCAGATGGGGCTGGTCGCGGTGGCGATCTCGGTGGTAGCGGGGGCGACCCTCGGCCTAATCTCCGGGTACTACCGGGGCGCAGTAGACATGACCATCGCACGCCTCACGGACGTGATGCTGGCGTTTCCCGGCATCCTGCTCGCGCTCGTCATCATCGCCATTCTCGGTCGCAACCTCACCAGTGCCATGATCGCGGTCGGGGTGTCGGGGATGCCCGTGTTCATTCGCGTGGTGCGAGGTGCGGTGTTCTCCGTGCGCGAACGCGAGTACGTGATAGCGGCGCAGGTGATCGGCTGCTCGAACGCCCGCACGCTCACGCGCCACATCCTGCCGAACGTCGCGGCGTCGGTGATTGTGCTCGCCACGCTCGGCATCCCGAACGCGATCATCGCCGGGGCGTCGCTGAGTTTTCTCGGCCTCGGCATCCAGCCGCCCACACCCGATTGGGGCGAGATGTTGAGCAGCGGGCGCAGCTACGTTAGTACCGCGTGGTGGCTCTCGACCTTTCCCGGCCTCGCCATCCTCGTCATGGTGCTGGCGATCAACCTGTTCGGCGACGGACTCCGCGATGCCCTCGACCCGCGCCAGACGCGCTGAACTGTGTGCCGTCAGGAAGGAGCGAGCCAATGCGGGTACACATCGTCGGCGCGGGGGCCATCGGGGGGATGGCGGGCTTCCATATGGCAGAGGTTGGCGAGAACGTCACCTTCGTGGATCGCTGGTCGGAGCATGTTCGGGCGATGCGGGAGCACGGACTGCGCATCACGGGGCTGCGCGGCGAGCGCACGATCCCGGTGCGGGCGATGCTCCCGGAGGAACTCGACGAACCGCTCGAACTCGTCTTTCTCGCCTGCAAGTCGCAGCACACCGAGGAGGCCGTACGCGGCATCATGCCGCACCTGACACCGGACTCGGTCGTGGTGTCGCTCCAGAACGGCATGAACGAGGAAAAGATCGCCGCCCTCATCGGCGCGGAACGGGTGATCGGTGCATTACCCGACTACACCGCCGCCCTTGTAGACCCCGGACACCTCGAATTTACCGTGAGCGGCCCTGTCTATGTGGGCGAACTCGACGGTGCCGACACGCCCCGGCTGCGCGAGGTGCGGCGGTTGCTCGCGTTGACGACCGACGTGCGGCAAACGGCGAACATCGTCGGGCGGGTCTGGACAAAGCAGTGCTACACCTGCTGGATCGTCATGACGGCACTGGTGAACGCCTCGACGCGGGAAGTCTGGCAGTCGGAGCGGAACCGCCTGCTCGGCTTCGCGCTCGTGCGCGAGGCGGTGCGCGTTGCGGACGCATACGGGGTGACGCTGGAAGCGGACGCCTACTTCCTGCCCGACCTCATCCGGCAGACGTACCCGGAGGCGCGTCGTTCGCAGATCGCCATTCTCGGCGTCCTCTCCGAGCACCTGAACCGCGCCGCCTCCACGTCGGCGCAGTCTCCCGATCCCGACTATCAGTACGTCAAGAAGGGAAGCGGCATGTGGTGGGACATCGTCTACCGCCGCCGTCCGAGCGAGACGCGCTGGCTCACGGGGGCGTTGATCGAGCGGGCGAACGCGGTGGGCGTGCCGATGCCCCTCAACGAGAAGAAAGTCGCCATGATCTACGAGATCGAAGCCGGGACGCGGGCGATGGGATGGGACAACCTCGACGAACTTGCGGCGTATGCCCGCGAACTCGGCGAACCGCTCGCCGTGGACGATACGACGCCGCACGACGCCGGATAGAGAGGCATACATGGTCACGCTGCTCCGTGGGGGGACGCTGATAGACGGCACGGGTCGCCCGCCGCTTCCCGGTGCCGCCGTACTCATCGAAGGCGAGCGCATCGTCGCCGTTGGCCCCGCTGGCGCGATCACACCGCCACCCGACGCGGATATTCTCGATGTGTCGGGCAAGACGATCATGCCGGGGCTGATTGACGCGCACGATCACCTCGTCCACACGAACCGCGACCTGAACGAACACGCGACGCGCCCCCTCAGCCTGACGATGATGCAGGTCGCGGACAACCTGCGGGTCACGCTCGAAGCGGGGATCACGACGGTGCGCGACGCGGCAGGGCTAGACCTCGGCTTCAAGCTCGCGGTGGAGCAGGGGCTGATCGCGGGGCCGCGCCTCGTGATCTCCCTGACGATCATCTCCCGCACGGGCGGGATAGACGACCCGCGCACGCGCAGCGGCGTGGATTTGAGCTGGCGCAACCTTCCCGGCCTCCCGTCACCCGCCGCCGACGGGGCGGACGAGTGCCGCAAGCGGGTGCGGGAGGTGCTGCACGCGGGCGCGGACGTGGTGAAGTGCGCGAGCACGGGGGGGATCAGTTCGCAGACGCTCCCCGCCACGGTGCAGACCCTCAGCCTCGCGGAGATTCAGGCTATCGTAGAGGAGGCGCGGTTTATGGAGAAGCGCACAATGTGCCATGCGCACGGCGGGCCGGGGCTGCAAGCCGCCGTAGAAGCGGGCATAGATTCCATCGAGCATGGCCCGTGCCTCTCGCGCACGCCGGAACTGCTCGAAAAGATGGCGGCGCGGGGCGCGTTCCTCGTACCGACCTTGCGTATCCTCGTGCTGCACCGCCAACGCGGCAGCCCGTGGGCCAAGCGCAAGGCGAGCGAACTCTACGACGACGCGATCCGCACCGTGCAGATGGCAATGGAGATGGGTGTCCCGCTTGCGATGGGTACGGACGCGGGCGGCTACGGGCATGGACACAACGCCACCGAACTCGCGCATCTCGTGGACGCAGGGATGACGCCGATGCAGGCCATCGTCGCGGGAACGAAGACCGCCGCCGAATGCCTCGGTATGGAGAAGGAAGTCGGCACGCTGGAGCGCGGCAAGTTCGCGGACGTACTCGTCGTGGACGGCGACCCGCTCGGAGACGTGGGCATCCTCGATCAGCAAGAACGCCTCGCACTCGTGATGAAAGGCGGTATCGCGTATGTGGATCGCCTCTCGTCACCACCCGCGTACCGCGATGTGCATCGCGCCGTTCGCTGATCGGTCGCCTGAATGTGCGACGATACGGACTGTAATTAGACAGGGGGAACAGCATGGCGGGAGCGTTCGCGGGGAAGGTTGCCATCGTTACCGGGGCGGCGTCGGGCATTAGCCGCACGATCCTCACCCGCTTCGCACGGGAAGGGGCGGCGGCGGTAATCGCGGACACCGACAGCGAGTGGGGGGAGCGCGTGGCCCGCGAACTGCGCGACGAGGGGAACCGCGTGCTGTTCGTGCAGACAGATGTGCGCGACAGCACGCAGGTGGACGCGATGGTGGAACGCACCGTGGCAGAGTTCGGGCGGGTGGACATCCTCGTACACGGCGCGGGCGTCAGCGTCCACAAGGAGATCGTCGAACTCACCGATGCGGAGTGGGACATTCAGGTGAACGTCCAGCTGCGCGGCGCGTTCCTGCTCAGTCGCGCCGTGGGGCAGCAACTGATCGCGCAGGGGAACGGCGGACGCATCATCCTGATCGGCTCAACCGCCGGAAACAACGCACGGGTGCGCTCCGGCCCGCACGCGGCTTCCAAAGCGGGGGAGATGCAATTGATGCGCGTCATGGCGTTGGAGATGGGCAAGCATGGCATCACGGCGAACATGGTGTCGCCGGGGCTGACGAACATCGGCGGCATCTCCCGTAGCGTGCAGCACCCGGAGTACCAGGAGGTGTTCGTCACGCAGGTGCCGCTGGGACGGCTCGCGGTGCCGGACGAGATCGCGGATGCCGTACTTTTCATCGCATCAGACAAAGCACGTTTCATCAGCGGGCAGGTGCTCGTCGTGGACGGCGGCTACTCGGCGGGTAAACTCGCCATTCAAGGGCCGCATGTGAAGCCCGTGTACGCCGAGGTTGGCCTCGAAGACCCGCTGGACAGCGAGTGACGACGAGCGGGGACGAGCGGGGAAAAGGGGGAGACGATGCTTGACCGAACTGCCACACCGACGCCGGACGTGATCCTGCTCGGCGCGTACCTTGACGGCACCGGGGCAGAACCGCGAACCGGAGCGACGCTGACCGTGCGCGATGGCGTGATCGTGGGCGTCGGTGGTGCGGACAACGTACCCCGCGACGCGACGGTTCTCGATCTGCGGGAGTACACCGTCCTGCCGGGGCTAGTCAACATGCACGCGCACACGATGCTACCCGGCGACGGTACCCCATTCGCGGAGTGGATGGAGCTACCGGACGAACTGCTGCTGCTGGCGGCGCACGCGAACGCCATGACCGCGCTCCGTTCCGGCGTGATGACGATCCGCGACTGCGGCGGCAAGGGGCAACTGATGTTCCGGTTGCGGGACGCCATCGTGCGGGGCATCGTACCGGGGCCGCGCTTCGTGCTGTCCGGTCGCCCCCTGACGATAACGGGCGGACACTGCCGCTACTTCGGCGGCGAGGTGGACGGGGCGGACGCGATGCGTCGCGCCGCACGACAACTCCTCAAGGAGGGCGCGGATTTCATCAAAATTATGGCATCGGGCGGTGGCACAGTTGGTACCTATCCCCAGTTTCCCGCCTTCGACGTGGACGAACTCGCCGCTGCTATCGGCGAGGCACACAAGGTCGGCAAACGGGCGTCCTGCCACTGCACGGCAACAGCGGCGGTAGCGTTGGCACTCGACGCCGGGGTAGATCACATCGAACACTGCAACTTCACCGCCCCCGACGCGCAATGGCGGTACGATGAGGCGGTGGCGCGGCGGGTCGCGGACGCGGGTGCATACGTCACGCCGACGCTGCAAGTGGGGGTGGATTCGATGGCGGCGATGATCGAGCGGCACGCACAGGGCATCGCCACGCCGCAGGAGGCGGAGATCGTTACACGAACGCCGAACCGCAACGCGGACACCATCGCCAACACACGCTACCTGCACGAACTCGGCGTACCCATCGTGGCGGGCAACGACGCAGGCTGGCGATTCACGGGCTTCGACACCTTTTACCGGGAACTCGAATGCCTGACAATGGCAGGTCTGACGCCGCTTGAGGCCATCTACGCGGCAACAGGGCGGGCGGCAGCGGCATGTCAGCTGGGTGGCGTAATCGGTACGGTCGCTATCGGGTGCGCGGCAGGCCTCATCGCCGTTGCGGGCGACCCGCTCGCAGACCTCAGCGTACTCGCGCAGCCATCCGTCGTGATACAGAGCGGGCAGATCGTTGTAGATCGGCGATGAGCAGGAACAGAGCCATCGTCTTCGCGTTGCCGCCCCGAACGCACCTAGGTGGCCTGCCATTCCGCGTGCGGGGATGCGGGAACGGTGTGCGTTGCCGCGAGCCGCTGCCACGGGGTTTGCGCCACATCCCACCGTCGCCGCACCCGCGTCTCGTCCCGCTCCTTTGCCACGAGGTGCAGCACGGGCTGGAACGGGTTATAGTAGCTGCCCATCGTTGCGTACAAGTCGTTCGGGGCCGCGCATTGCGGCGGGGTGGCGGGGTGTCGAGGCGGCGAGAGCCGAGATAGGCATGTACCGGCGAATAATTTTTCTGCTCCACGAAGCGGCTGTCGTTTTTCTGGTAGGGGCGGGAGCGCGTCAGCGTCAACCCGGTAATCGCCTCGCCGAAAAAGCGCACCGGATGGTTGTTGAAGGACGCGCTGCCGTTGTCGGGGTGCAGGTGGACCAATGGGAAGGGCAGACGGGCAAGGATGCGCCGAAAGCCCCGCTCCATCGGGGCCTGCCCCGGACCGAGGATCGCCACCCGTTCGCTCCACCCCGTGGCGATGTCCACCAGTTGGAGCGTATGCACGTATTCGCCCGCAGCGGACTCGCCGCAGTGATGCACCGGGTCCACCTCACCGTATCCCGGTTCCGTCACCTGCCACGGCAACCGCCCCATTGCCACCGCACGGCGCAGGTGGTTCGCCTCCTGTGGCCCCTTGCGCGGGAGGCGTGGCGTCGGGCGGGGCAGGGGCCGCAACAGGCGGGCGACCGTGGCACGGCTGATCTGGGCAAGGTGTGCCTCCACAGCGGGGGGAAGGGCGAGTTCGCCAAAGGTGGCGAGATGACGGGCGGTGGTGAGCAGTTGCGGGGTGAGGCGCTCGGCGCACACGTAGTCGAGGCTTTCCCGGACCGCCCGCACCGCCTACTGCACCTCGCGTCCATAGATACGGGAGCGGGGGCGACAGCGCGGCGGGGGCGGGGTGCGCGGGCCACACATCGGGCGGATCAGGCCCTTGCGATGCAAGCCCGTCATGATCTCCATCTCGGTAAGCACTTCCCCCCACATGGCAGGCGTTGCCCGCCGGTGGCGATCCTACATGCGGGCAAGATAGACGTTGCGTTCCGGTGTTGACATTCGTTCTGTGACCGCCACGATTCACCCTCCTGAGTAGCATCCTCATGCGAGTGAACCGTACCCTCTCCTGTAGCATTTTCAGCGAGTGAACGGGGATTGACAGCCCGCCACTGCTGTCCTACGATACGCGACCAAGTGGTATAGACATTTTTGCCCCGGTGGTTCCGGGCGGCGAGAGAGCGACACGACGGGCGCACACAGCGCGACACGCGAAGGGCAGGCAGCGATGCGCAACACAGACACATACGGGGCCACGCGCTCGCTTTCCCGGCGCGGGCTGTTGCGCCTCGCCGCCGGAGCCGGTGCCGGTGCCATTCTCGCAGCGTGCGGTGGCGACGAGATTGCTGCCACTGCCACACGCGCCGCCATTAACCCAGCGGGTGCCGCCACGGCGGTCGCCACGAATGTGAGCGGGGCCGCCACGGTTGCCGCCACCGTGGCGGGTAGTGCCGTTGCCCCCGCCGCGACCGCTGCCGTTGGTGCGGCGAGTGCCGCCGTCGCCACCGCTCGTCCCGCGACGACGGGGAGTGCGGTAACAGGTGCGACGACCGCCCCTGCCGCCACGACCGCAACCACGGGTGCGGCGGCGACGGTCGCGCCCGCTGCGATGGCAGGCGCGACTGCTAACCTCGCGGTGAGCAAGAGTGGCTTCAAAGGCACGTTGCAATACTGGATTCTCGGCTACCAGGCGAACGGCGGCAACGCCACGGGCAAGCTAACCGATGCCGCTGTCGCCGCTTTCACCAAGGCAAACCCCGATATCAAGGTCGAGACGACTGGCTACACCGGCGACCAAGCGGGCTTTACGAAACTGACGCAGGCCGTGCAGGGCGGCGGCTCGGTAGACATCTTCCGCCTGCCCTCGGACATCTTGCCGCTGCTCGTCGCGGACGGCCTCGTCGCGCCGATTGACGATTTCCTCTCCACCGACGACCGCGCTGATCTCATCGCGTCGGTGTTCGACGCCACGAAAATTGGCGGCAAGGGGTACGCATGGCCCCTGTGGGTGCCGCCCGTGGGCATGTTTCTCAACACCGACATTTTCAAGGAGAAAGGCGTCGCCCTGCCGGGGCCGACGTGGACGTACGATCAGTTCGTGGAAGCCGCGAAGCAGCTTACCTTCCAGCGGGGAAACGGCGAGCGCGTCTATGGCTATACGGGCGCGATTGACCCCGGCCTCGTCAATACGTGGCCCTTTATCCTCAACGACGGCGTGCTTCCCCTCGCGGCGGACAACTCGAAATACACCTTTAACACCCCGGAAGGGATCAGCGGCCTGCAAAAACTCGTGGACCTCGCGCAGAAGCACAAGGTGACGCCGCCCGACTTCGCCACGCAGACCACGCAGGACGTGCTCACGAGCTTTGGGGACAAGAAGCTCGTGGCGATGTACAGCCATCCGAGCGGCGACGCCGCCAGCCTTCGCGCCGCAAAGGCGAACTTCGAGGTGCGCCCGATGCCCACGGGCAAGACTGGCAAGCCGGGAACGGCGGGCGGTATCGGCCTGATCTCGGTGGCGCAGAACGCGAAGGACAAAGCGAAACTGACCGCCGCGATGGATTTCGGTCGCTACCTCACGAGTGCGCAGGTCGGCAAGGACGTGGAGGGCTACTACCTCGCGCCGGGGGCGCGGAAGTCCGTCACGGTGAGCGACCCGATAGACAAGTTCACGCCGCTCGTGCCAGACTGCTACATCACGCCAATCATCGCGGAGTGGCCGCAGATTCGCACGATCATCCACCCAAACATTCAGAACGCCGTGTTCGGCAAGTCTTCGGCGGAACAGGCAATGAACGCCCCCGCCAACGAGATCAACGGCATTCTCGCCAACCGCAAGAAGTAGTGCCGAGTGCCGCCGAGTGCCGAGTAAGAACGGAGTGGTGCGCAGATGGCGACGACAACGCGAACGACGCATACCACCGACTCGGCACTTGGCACTCGGCACTCGGCACTTGGGCGCATCGGGCGGTTCTTCCGCCGCTACGGGTGGGGCTATGCCTTCGTGCTGCCGAGCCTGCTCACCTTCAGCCTCTTCACGCTCGTGCCGATGGTCTGGGCGATCCTCATTTCGTTCCAGAACTTCCGTCTGAACGCCCCCGCAACGTGGGTAGGGTTCGACAACTATACCGCCGCCTTCACCACGCAGAGCGGCGTCTTCGTGCAGGCGTTGCGCAACACCGCCCTTTACACGCTCTTTACCGTGACTACAAACGTGGTCGTCGGCCTCGTGCTGGCGAGCCTGATCGCGCCCCTCGGCAGGCGGGCGCAGACCTTCTTTCGCGCCGCCTTCTACCTGCCCGCCGTGACGAGCGCGGTGATTATTGCGATGGTCTGGCGGTGGCTCTACAACGCGCAGTGGGGCTTTTTCAACTTCCTGCTCGGTCTCGTGGGCATTGCGCCAATGCGCTGGCTCAACGATCCGGACATCGCCCTCACAAGTATCACGCTTTCTACAATGCTGACGATTCCAGCTACGGCGGTGGTGCTCTTTAGTGCCGCCATCGGTGCCGTTCCGAAGGAACTCTACGAGGCGGCGGAACTCGACGGGGCGTCGCGCTTGCGGCGGTGGTGGCGGATCACCGTGCCGCTCATCAAGCCGACGACGTTGTACCTCAGCGTGCTGTACACCATCGGCAGTTTCGAGGTCTTCGACAAGGTGTACATCATGGTGCCGTCAGGCGTCGGGAACAGCACTCAGGTGCTCGTCACGCAAATCTATCAGAACGGCTTTCAGCAGTTCCGCTACGGGATCGCGGCGGCGCAGGGCGTCATCCTGTTCCTGCTCATCCTCATCGTGGCAGTGGTGCAGTTCCGCGCTCTCAGGAGCGATGTCGAATACTAGGAGTTCCGAGTTCCGAGTTCCGAGTCCCACGTTTCGGTTGCACGTGCCGAGCGAATGAATACGGGGGAGCGATGAGCGCAAACACCACGTCAGGCAGCAACCCCGCCACACACGGAACTCGGAACTCGGAACTCGGAACTTTGCCCCGGCGCAATGTGCTGCCGTGGGTGCTGCTCATCGGCACGGCGATCATCTCGCTCTTTCCGATGTACTGGCTCTATGTGCAAGCCCTGACGCCCACGCTCAACAGCCCGAAGACACCGCCCGACCTGCTCCCGATCCATGCCAGTATCGAGAACTTTGCCCGTCTCTTCAGTCGAGCGAAAGACTACCCGCGCTGGATGGGGAACAGCCTGCTCGTGAGCGGCGCGATCACCGCGTTCCACCTCGTGTTCGACACCCTCGCGGGCTATGCCTTCGCCAAAAAGCAGTTTCCGGGGCGCACACTCCTGTTCTGGCTCATTCTTAGCACGCTGATGATCCCCTCGCAGGTGACGCTCGTGCCGCTCTACATCGTCACGCGGCAACTCGGCCTCATCAACAGCCTGTGGGCCGTGATCCTGCCGGGAACAGCCAGTGTCTTCGGCATCTTCCTCATGCGTCAGTACATCCAGACCCTGCCGCGTGAACTCGAAGAAGCGGCCCGCATGGACGGGTGCAGCGAGTTGGGTGTGTTCTGGCGGATCATCGTGCCGCTGTCGCGCCCCGCCCTCGCCGCCCTCGCCATCTTCACCTTCGTGCGCGTCTGGAACGATTTTCTCTGGCCCCTCGTGGTGCTGCAAAAATCCCCGAACTTCACACTCGTGGTCGGCGTCGCCAGCCTGCAAGGGGAATTCAGCACCGACTACGGCATCATTTTCGCCGGGGCTGCCCTTGCCGCCCTGCCAATGATCGCCTTCTTTCTCGTCTTTCAGCGATACTTCATCGAGGGTGTGCGCATGGGGGCGGTCAAGGGGTAGTTGCTGTTTGCTCGTCGCTAAGTAGATGAATTGCTAAATACATCACAGGAACGCATTTGTATTTCACTTAGCGACGTAGCGACGAGCAAGCGAACGGAGTGAGCCATGATCGCGCAGACGCTTGCCCGCATGACGGTCGCTGAGAAAGCCGGGTTGCTGCTCCTCGCTGCCGTGCCGGGGCCGTCGCTCGACCGCGACACGGCGGCGATGCTGCGCGACACCGGGGTGAGCGGGGCGGTGCTGCTCGCCCGCAATGTCGAAAGCACACCGCAACTCCGCGCCCTCAGTGCCGCCATTGAAACGGCGTGTGGGCGACCGAGCCTGCCCGCGATCATTGCCAGCGACGAGGAGGGCGGGCGTGTGCAGCGGCTACGCGACCTCGCCCCGCCGTTTTCCGGCGCGATGGCGGTGGGTGTAGTCGAGTTCGCGCTCGACGCGAGTTCGCGGGCCGAGGAGGGCAGTGCATCGCCGTCGCCCCTGCTCGTCGCCGTGCGGGAGCGGTTTCCGGCGGCACGGGGCGCGACTGTCCACGCCGCGTACCCCATGGCAGCGGAAAGCGCGGCGGCGACCGCCCTCGCCCGCGAGTGTGTCGCCCTTGTGGTCGGCACGCGGGATGCGCACCTGTACCCGGCACAGGTAGCGGCGCGGGACGCTCTGCTCGGCGCAGCGGCGGGCAAGCGGGTGGCGGTAGTGTCGCTCCGCGCCCCGTACGACCTCGCAGGCGTGGCGGGCTTCACGAGCGTCGCCTGCATTGCCATCTACGGGGACGAACCCGCCGCCCTCGCCGTCGCTGCGGCGATGCTTGGGGAGTAACGAGTAACGAGTTAGTGTTGCAGTCGCGTCAGCACCCGCAGTGTCCCCGTACTCGTGACTCGTTACTCGTTACTCCTGTACAGGAGGCCCGCGTGATTCGTTTCGGTCTTGATGTGTTGTTAGAAAATCCCCGCGCCGTTTTGGGCGATGCCCGCGTCGGGCTGATCTGCCACCCCTCCAGTGTGGACGGGGCGTACCGCCACGCCGCCGACCTGCTGCACGCGCACCCAGATGTGAAACTACGTGCGCTGTTCGGGCCGCAGCACGGCATCTGGGGCAACACGCAAGACAACATGGTCGAGTGGGAGGGCGGGTTCGCCGACCCGCGCACCGACCTGCCCGTGCATTCGCTCTATGGGGCGCACCGCGCCCCGACACCCGCCATGCTCGCGGGCCTCGATGCCCTCGTGATAGACCTGCAAGACATTGGCACGCGCATCTACACCTTCATCTACACGATGGCACTGGCGATGCGGGCGGCGCGGGCAGCGGGCCTGCGTGTGGTTGTCCTCGACCGCCCGAACCCCATCGGCGGCGTGATCGTGGAGGGCGGCGTGCTGGAAGCGGGCCACGAGTCGTTCGTCGGCCTCTATCCGCTGCCGACGCGCCACGGCATGACCATCGGCGAACTGGCACACCTGTTCAACGACGCGGACGGCATCGGCTGTGACCTCCATGTCGTCGAGATGCAGGGGTGGCGACGGGCGATGTGGCACGACGACAGCGGTGCGCCGTGGGTGTTGCCAAGCCCGAACATGCCCACACTCGACACCGCCACGGTCTTCCCCGGCATGGTCCACATCGAAGGCACCACCCTTTCCGAGGGGCGCGGCACTACCCGTCCCTTCGAGTTGATTGGTGCGCCGCACCTCGATCCGTGGGAGTTGGCGGACGACCTGACGCGGGAAAACCTCCCCGGTGTCGTCTTCCGCCCGCACTCGTTCGAGCCGACCTTTCAGAAGCACGTCCGCACGATCTGCGGCGGCGTGCAGTTGCACGTCACCGACCGCGAGGCGTTTCCCTCGGTGCGGGCGGGCGTCGCCCTCGTGCGGGCGGTGGCACAGCGGTACGGTGTTGACGGCTTGTGGAAGCAACCGCCGTACGAATACGAAACGACCCGTCTGCCGTTCGACGTGATCGCGGGAACGACTGCCCTCCGCGCCCAGATCGAAGCGGGAACCCCGCTACGCAAGATCGCGGAGAGTTGGCAACCCGCCCTTGACGCCTTCAACGATCTGCGCCGGGCGTACCTGCGGTACGAGTGAAGAGTTCCACGTTGAGAGCAGGGGACAATGACCACGAGTGAGACGACCACGACGGGGTTCGACAACTTGGAACCTGGGATTTTCAACGTGGAACTTTCCGCGCTGACGACGGAGGGCGTGAACCCCGACACCGCCGATCTCGACCGCATGAGCGCGGCGGAGATCGTGCGGGCGATGCATACGGCAGATGCGACCGTGGCGGCGGCGGTGGGGCGCGAGTCCGACGCCATTACCCGCGCTGTGGAGGGGATCGCGGCGCGGTTGCGGGCCGGGGGGCGGCTCGTCTACATTGGCGCGGGAACGAGCGGGCGGCTCGGTGTGCTCGACGCCTCGGAGTGTCCGCCCACCTTCGGCACGCCGCCGGAACTCGTCGTCGGCTGGATTGCAGGCGGACCGGACGCCCTCACGCACGCCGCCGAAAACGTCGAGGACGACGTCGAGGCGGGCCGCCGCGACGCCGAGGCGTTGGGCATCACAGCGGCGGACGCTCTCGTCGGCATCGCCGCCAGCGGGCGCACGCCCTACGTCCTCGGAGCGGTCGCGTATGCGCGGCAACAGGGTGCGCTGACGATTGGCCTCGCGTGCAACGCCGCCACGCCCCTCGCCGTCGCGTGTGAGATCGCCATTTCCCCGGTTGTCGGGCCGGAGGTCGTGAGCGGTTCCACACGGTTGAAGGCGGGAACGGCGCAGAAAATGGTGCTGAACACCCTCAGCACGGGGGCGATGGTGCTGCTCGGCAAGACGTACGGCAACCTGATGGTGGACGTTCGCGCCACAAACGAGAAGCTGCGCCGCCGCGCCGAACGCATCGTGGCGCAGGCGACCGGACTGAACGATGACGCGGCGGCGCGGTTGCTGCACGAATGTGCCGACGAGGTGAAGACCGCCATCGTCGCCGCGAAAACCGGAGCGTCGCCCGACACGGCGCGGGCGCGACTCGCTGCGGCGGGCGGCGTGGTGCGTGTCGCCGTCGAAGGCAGCGAAGCCAACGAAGGGGCATCGCCGTGAGCGACGCGCTGTTTCTCGGCGTAGACGGCGGCGCGACGACGACGCGAGCGGTCGTCGTGGACGCGACGGGGACCGAGCGCGGGCGCGGTGCGGCGGGCGGCGCGAATCAATCCGCTATCGGGGCGGGCAGTGCGGCGGCGAATGTACGGGCGGCGGCAGCACAAGCAGTCGCGGCGGCGGGCGGCGCGGCGGACGAAGTGCGGGCGGCGTGGGTGGGCCTTGCGGGAGTAGACCGCCCCGCCGACCGCGAGGCGTTCGCGCCGCTCTTGGCCCCGCTCGCCCCCGCCGTGCGTCTCACGAACGACGCCGCCCTCGGCCTCGCCGCGCTTCCCGGTGGCGTCGGTGTGATGCTGATCGCGGGAACGGGGGCCATCGCCCTCGGCGCGAACGCGGGCGGCGACACCGCACGGGCGAGCGGGTGGGGCTGGCTCTTGGGCGACGAGGGCAGCGGCTTCTGGCTCGGCCTCCAAGCACTGCGGGCGGCGACGCGGGCGGCAGACGAGCGCAGCGGCCCCACGGCCCTGCTCCCGGCCCTGCTCGATCATCTCCATCTGTCGCAACCAAGCGACTTGATTCCTTGGACATACGCCGAACGCGACAACGCGAAAATCGCGGCCCTCGCCCCGCTCGTATTTGCGACTGCACGGGATGGCGACGCGACGGCGCGAGGGATTGTGCGGCTCGCTGTATCGGAGTTGAGTAGCGCGGTCGCGGCGGTCGCGGACGAACTCGGTTTCCCGGACGGCATACCGCTCGCCCTCGGTGGCAGCCTACTCCTTAACGAAGTGGGCTTCCGCAAGGCCATCGTGCGACAGTTCCGGCGCGTTGAACCGCTCGCGCTCGTACACGACGCCGCAATCGCCGCCGCACGCGGGGCAATTGCGCTGGCGAGGGGCGCAACGGAAGGGGCGGGCGCATGACGGCGGCGTACGCGGTGCGTGGCGAACTCTTGCTCGGCACGCAACTCGTGCCGGGGGCGGTGGTGATCGCGGGTGGGCGCATCGCCGCGATCCACCGCGACCCCGCCACGCTGCCTGATGGGTTGCCCGTGCGCGAGGCGGGTATCGTCGCGCCGGGGTTCGTTGATCTGCAAGTGAACGGCGGCTATGGTGTGGAGGTCGGCCCCGACGCCGACGCCCTGCGGTTCCTCGCGGCGCGGCTCCCGCAAACGGGCGTGACGGCGTGGCTCCCCACGGTGATCTCGTCGCCCGCCGCGTGCTATCCCGGTGTCCTCGCTGCCCTCGCCGCCGCGCAGAACGCGCCGGGGGCCGCGATGCTCGGCCTGCACGCGGAGGGGCCGTTTCTTGCAGTTGCACGAGCGGGGGCGCATCCGCCTGCGGTCATCGGGGCGGCGGATTGGGGGCTGCTTGACACGCTCCTCGCCCCCGGCCTCGTGCGCCTCGTCACCCTCGCCCCCGAACGACCGGGCGCGATTGAGGCGATGCGTCGCCTCGTGGCGGCAGGCATCGTGGTCGCCCTCGGTCACACCGACGCCACCGCCGCGCAGTACGCGGCGGGTGTGGACGCGGGCGCGACGATGGCGACGCACCTCTACAACGCCATGTCACCCTTCGCGCACCGCGCACCGGGGGCTGTCGGCGTGGCCCTCACCGACGACCGCTTGGCCGTGGGGCTGATCGCGGACGGCGTTCATGCGCACCCCCTCGCGGTGCGCCTCGCGGTGCGGGCGAAGGGGGCCGAACGAATCGCCCTCGTCACGGACATGATGGCGGCGGCGGGAATGCCCCCCGGTTCCTACCCGCTCGGTGGGCGCAGCGTGATCGCGGATAGCGTGGCGGCGCGGCTCCCCAATGGCACCCTCGCGGGGGCGATACTGACGATGGAGGCGGCGGTACGGAACGTCGTTCAGTTTGCGGGCGCGTCCCTTGGGGAAGCGTTGGCGATGGCAAGCAGTGTTCCGTCGCGGTTGCTCGGCCTCCCGGATCGCGGTTGCCTCGCGGTCGGGACGCGGGCCGACCTCGCCCTGCTCACGCCCGATCTGCATATGCAGGCCACGATTATCGGCGGCAAGTGCGTCTATGACGCAGTAGGCAGTAGGCAGTAGGCAGAATAATCGGTATTCCGCTGCCTACTGCCTACTACAGGCGACCGAAGGGAGCGACCATGCACGGCGCACACATGGCAACCGAGATCGCCGAGCAACCGGGGGTCTTCGCCCGCATCCTCCGCGACGGCGTGGGGGCGATTGCGTCGGTAGCGGCGACGGTGCGGGCGCGGGGGCCGCGCTTCGCCGTGTTCGTCGCCCGTGGCACGAGCGACCACGCCGCCCTCTACGCCAAGTACCTCGTCGAGACGCGCCTCGGCCTGCCCGCCGGCCTCGCGTCGCCCTCCACGATCACGGTGTACGGGGCGCGGCCCGCGATGGTGGATGTCCTCGCGGTCGCCGTCAGCCAATCGGGGGCGTCGCCCGATCTCGTGGAGAGTCTGACGCGGATGCGGGCGGGCGGGGCGATCACCGTGGCGATCACGAACACGCCGGATTCGCCCCTCGCACAGGCGGCGGAATGGCACCTCAATATCCTTGCGGGGCCGGAACAGGCAGTCGCGGCGACGAAAAGCTACACCGCGCAGCTGCTGACACTGTACCTGTTCATCGAACACCTCGCGGGGGGCGGCGTGCCGGACGATGCGACGCGCTTGCCGGAGCGGGCGCGGGTGACGCTGGCGGGCGCGGAGGCAGTCGCCGCCCTTGCGGTGCGCTACCACTTCGCGGAGCAGATCGTCACCACGGCGCGAGGCTACAACCACGCTACCGCCCTCGAAGCGGCCCTGAAACTGATGGAAACGAGCTACCTCGTGGCGCACGCCTTTTCCGCCGCCGACTTGCTGCACGGGCCGCTGGCGATGATCTCACGGGGGTTTCCCGTGGTCGCGGTGGTGCCAACAGGGCCGGGAGGCGACGCCCTGCGCCCCGTGCTGGCGCGGCTCCGGGAGCGCGGGGCGGACATCCTTGTCGTGGGAGACGTGGCGGTGGCACAGGCGTATAACGCCCTCGTCCTGCCGCTACCCGATGTCGGTCCCGAACCGCTCTCGCCGCTCTTGGCAATTCTGCCGCTGCAACAGTTCGCGTGGCAACTCGCTCGCCTGCGCGGTGAAGACCCCGATGCCCCGCGTGGCCTGCGCAAGATCACCGAAACGCGCTGAGGCGGTGGGCGGGTGGCGGCAGACCTCGCGGCATGATATGGGAAGGGGCAAAGATGCAGTCACGCTTGACGCAGCCCTGCGTGCGGCGGGGGTAGCATAGACGGCGTACCTGCGCGAACGGGGGTGAAACGTGCGTTGTCTGTCAGGATAATGTCTCTGGTGCGTGAGGGCCAGTCACAGCGTCTCACGAGCCGCAGGCACAGCCTCGTTTCAAGACATCGGTACTCCATCGGACTACGCCCCACCTACTACGCCCACCGGGATAAGCACGAGACAACAGCGAGAAACGTTTGCAGCCGGATTGTGCCGACTCCACCGAACGAATGAACACCATGCGACGCGGGGAAACGAGGCAACGCCGAACCCCGAATCAGGTAGGTGGGGTTCGAATCTCTGCACCCCAGCCATTCGCTTTTTCTTTTCCACATAAGGGAAAACAGGGGCGGTGCCAGCATCACGGCACCGCCCTTTCTGCGTCAACCCTAGCCACCGGGACTTGTGAGGGCATCCTAGTCCTCGACCACGGTAGTTGTGACAGGAGGGAATAGGTGGGATGCTTCTCCCGACGAAGGAGGAGCCGATGCGAGCGAAAGTGTGCACCGTGACGCTCAACGACGAGGAGCAGACGACGCTGC
>JAABUN010001288.1_pt1 | contig 57028 bp, 48 predicted proteins | sample 5559311 | NCBI WGS metagenome assembly JAABUN01 (sample SAMN10711877, study PRJNA513370) | rock metagenome | isolation source: Antarctica rocks | place: Antarctica: Victoria Land, Siegfried Peak sud
TCGCTCACCGTTGATGGGTGAGCGACGCACCGGCCCGGACACCGTCGGACGATCAGGCGTTGCCCTGCTCGACCAGTGCGGTATTGATCTGCTCCGACAGCTTCTGGGCGGCCTCGGCCGGGGTCGCCTGCTCCAGCAGGACGCTCTGGACGGCATCGATCATCGACTGCGGGATCGATCCGAGTGGGATCTGCGGCCAGGTCTTGCCCTGCTCGGCCAGCGCGAGGAAGGACGCGGACCACTTGCTGTCCGGCGGGGTGACGTCGGATCGGACGGTCCGGTAGTTGTAGAACGGTCCGGCCTGCCCCTCCGGGCCGCCGATGTACTGGAGGAAGCGCCAGGCCTGCTCCGGGTGCGGCGAGTTGGCGAACATGACGTTGTAGTTGACCTCGAGGAAGGTTGCTGGGGTCAGCTTGTACGGGATCGGGCCGAACTGGACATCAGCCATCTCGTCCGGGTACGACGCCTCATAGCTCTGGATCCACGGGCCATCGACGGCGCTGGAGACGCCGCCGGTTGCGAAGCCCTCGTCCAGCTGCTCGTAGCCCCAGGAGGCGACATCGCGCGGGGCAATCCCGTGGGCAAACAGCAGGTCGTAGTAGAACTGGAAGACTTCGGTCGCACGGGTCATCTCGGCCGGGTTGTCGGCCCAGGTGTTGTGCCAGACGCCGCCGCCGGTATCGACGGCGATCTCGAGGTTGTTCTGCCACAAGTAGACGACGAGTTCCTGCGGTAGCCGGACCGAGGAGCCGCAGAAGGCGAAGCCGGAGTAGCCGACCTCCTTGAGCGCCAGCCCGGCCGCGATCAGGTCGTCCCAGGTCGCGGGGACGCCGGCGACACCGGCCTCCTCGAACTGGCTGGCGTGGTACTGGTAGTTGCGGATGCCGAGATACTGGGGCATCACGCTCATCGTCTTGCCATCGAAGACGGCGCCCGCCTTGATGTTGTCGGCGATCCCGGCCGAGCCGGCCCAGGCCGCCCACTTGTCGGTGTAGTCGGCCAGCAGCCCGAGGCTCTGGTAGGTGGGGACGTTCTCGGCCAGCGCCCAGGCAACGTCCGGCAGGCTGCCGCCCTGCGAGGCGACGACGAGCCGGTTCTCGAGCTGCTCGAACGAGACCGTCTGCGGCTCGACCTTGACGTCCGGGTTGGCGGCCTCGAAGCCGGCGATCAGTTCGAGGGCGGCGTCCCAGTCCTGGTTGGTCGAGTCGATCGGCCACCAGAGCGAGATCGTGACGGGCTCCTGCGCTGACGCGGGAGCGGGCCGGACGGCCCCGCCGGCGACCATCGCCGCGCCACCAGCGACGGCGGCTCCGGCGAGGACGGTCCGGCGGCTGACTGGATGGGTAACGATAGTGCGCACGGGTCGATCGTCGTGCTCATCGGAACGGTTTACCACGCTGCTGACTCCTCTGCGGGCTGCAGTGCCCGCCGTGTTCGTGACCCGGTCACCCGGCAGTCCCGCCGGGTGACGTCCTGTGCGGCTCATCGCTCCGGGGTCTGCCGCGCCCCGTCCACGGACCCCGTGGAGTGGTCCGGCCGGGCGAGCGCTCCGTCCGCCACGGGAGGTGTGGGCCGGCGGCCAGACCCCTCCCGTGGCGGACAGACCGACCCACGCGGCACGATCTCGACCGGGAAGAGCTGTCCCTTGCGGAGTTCGGTCCGATTCGACTCGCCCCCGTCCGTCCGGGCGTCCGTACCGGCGTCGACGCCGATCGTCGCGATGAGGCGCTGGGTCGCCGCCCGGCCCATTTCGTAGGCGGGGAGGCGCACCGTCGTTAGCGGTGGGTTGGCGTACCCGGCGAGGTAGATGTCGTCGAACCCAGCGATGCTGACGTCGTCCGGGATCCGCAGCCCCCGCTGCTGGGCGAACTCCATGGCACCGAGCGCCGTCAGGTCATTGACGGCGAAAACGGCCGTCAGGTCCGGGCGGCGGTCCAGCAGTTTGGCCATCGCGCTGGCGCCGTGGTGACGGAGATGGCCGGCCACGACGACCAGCGTTGGGTCGATCGGGATCCCGACGGCGGTCAGGGCGTCGCGGTAGCCCCGGAGCCGGTCGCGCTCCGGCAGGCTGAGTCGGCCGGCGAGGTGGCCGATCCGGGTGTGGCCCTGCGCGATCAGGTGGGTGGTGACCTCACGGGCGCCGCCGCGAAAGTCGGCGTAGACCCAGTCGGCCTCTGGGGCGTTGGGACGGGTCGGGATCATCACGTACGGGTGCCCGACGAGGTGCTCGGGCCGAATCGCGGGGTTGTCCTGCCGACCATCGATGATGATCGAACCATCGGCCCGGCGCCCGGGCGCGACGGACGACCCCGCGTCGGGCTGTGGGTTGATCGCCTCGAGCAGAATGGCGTAGCCAGCTTCGGCCGCGGCGTCGACGATCCCTGAGACGACCTCGTCGATGAACGGCTCGGTCAGGAACCGCTCGAAGCGGCGGACGATGACCAGGCGGAGGGTCTGGGTCCGGCCGCGTCGGAGGCTCTGGGCAGTGTGATCGGGCTGATACCTGAGCGTCGCGATCGCGGCCTCGACTCGCTGGCGCATCTCAGGCGTGACGTGCTCGCCGCCATTGATGACGCGAGAGACGGTCTTGTAGGAGACACCGATCGAGCGGGCGACATCCTTGATGTTGGGGTTCACCGCTGATCCCATCCGCCGGTTCATGCAGCTCAACCGGGATTGTCCGACGTTGTCATGCTTGCTGATGACGGCAGCCTATGTCCCATGTCCCACGTTGTCAACTGGTATCATGAAACGCATCCGGATAGACGGACCGGTCATGGGCAGCTGGGAACAGGCCATCGCTCGCAACGTAACCAGGACGGCGAGGGGGATGGCAGTCGTTTTCGTCGGGCACGGATCTGGCTGATGATCGTCTGGCGACCAGGGAAAGCCGTCGTAGCGTGAGGAGCGTCGTCATGCCGAAGTCACACGACATCATCGCGTCCGCCAAATGGAGCTACCGGAGCCCATTCAGCCTCATGAGCGCCTCCAGCGTCGGGAGTCTGCTCAGTTTCGCTTCGGTCCTCAGCATCGGCAGTGCCGGGTCGATCCTGAGCATTGGGAGCGCCGGGTCGATCCTGAGCATCGGGAGTACGGGGTCGATCTTGAGCATCGGCAGCGCCGGGTCGATTCTGGGGATTGGCAAGGCCGGGTTCTCACCGAGGGGCTGGAAGGCGAGCTGACCCCACCCCAACCCCTCCCCATCCGCGGATGGAGAGGGGCTCCATCTGTTGGCTGCGCCTGCCTGAGGAGTGAGCGGTGTCCGGTCTCGCAGGGGCGACCCTTGTGGTTGTCCGGTCGCTGCAGCGATCACGTCCTGGGGTCATGGGCTCTCGCTTGGCTGGCCCTGACCTGCCGTCGCAGGGGCCCTCGACGGTAGACGAGACGGCGCGGCAAGTTGAACCTTGTTCGATGAAACTGGACCCTACAGCGGCTATCAGGTGACATGCCCACTCCTGATTAGCCGGAGAGGGGCTGGAGGAGAGGTCTGCTCCGGCACCCGGGTAATTCACATGAGCACTGCTCTAGGAAATGGTGAGGATCGCCATGATGGCCCGGTGGGATTCACCATCGGGCGCGAACAATAGGGTGCCGGCGAACGCAGTTAACGCAGTGCGCCGGTCATCGCCCGGCGGGGCAGTGGCCGCTGCGGCGGCCGGGTAGGGCAAGCCCACGCCCCTACGAACGACGGCCACCCGGCCCCCTCACCCTGATCGGTTACTGCTCTCGGCGGGGCTGGCGGCGACGGCCAGTCGCAAAACCACGCTCAGCCATTCGCAGAACATCTGACGATGCCATCGGCTCGTCGACGACCGGCGAGTAGCGGACGTGGTCCGCCTGCTCGTCCAGGACGCGTGGCGACAGTGGGGCGGCCTTGAGCATGACGCCGATCTGCTGCTGGGCCGCGAAGACGGCGCCGTAGTCGTGGCGCTGGGCACTGCGGGCCGCCTGGCGACGGAGCTGGGCGGCACCCTGGATCGCGGCGGCTTCCATGACGGTCTCATCCGTCGCGGCGGCGTAGACCTCGACGGCCGGCGCGGCGATCATTGGAGCCACCGGGACGGCGTGTTCGTGGTGGGTGCCGTCGATGTCCCGCCATGTCGCTCGAACCGCGATTTCATGCGCCGTGCCGGTGGCCGTGCCAGCGAAGGTCAGCCGGGCGACGAGTTCGACTTCGGACGCCTCTGGCAGGTCGCCGACCGCGACGTGCGTCGTCCCGGCGCCGGTCTCGGCGGGGTAGTTGTTGAGCAGGTCCAGCGTCGCGCCGGTCGGGACTGTGATGGCGACCGACACGCCGCGGGCCCCGATCGAGACGAGTTCGTCCAGCTCCTGGGCGAAGAAGGCGGCCAACTGGCCGGGGTGCTCGATGAAGGCAAAGTTGCCGCCACCCGCCTCGGCGAGCTGCGAGAGGAACGGGCCGTCGAAGTCGACGCCGACCCCGAGCGTGGTCGTGGTGATCCCGCGCCGGCGCAGCTCCTGGGCATGGGTCGCGAGCTCGTCCGGATCGACGATGCCCTGGTTGGCCTGGCCGTCCGTCAGCAGGATCACCCGGTGGACCCGCTCCGTGGAGACGCCCGCCGCCTCGTCGCCGACCGATCCGGCGAGTTGGCCGCACCCTTGCAGCCAGCCGCCGGAGAGATTGGTCGAGCCGCGGGCGTCGACCATCGCCAGGACTGAGCGGAGCGCCTGCTGCGTGCCAGCCGTCGCCGGCATCAGCGGCAGCAGGGTATCGACCTCGTTGTCATAGACGACCAGCGCGATCCGGTCGCGGTCAGTCAGCCGGGTGACAGCGGAGAGGATTGCCTGTTTCGCGAGGGGCAGTTTGTCGCCGGCCATCGAGCCGGAGCGATCGAGGACGAACGCGACATCGACCGGCAACCGGTCGCTCTTCTGAATGGAAGCTGGTGTCACGATGTTGAGCAGCAGGGTGGCGACGCCGCCCTCGGTGGCGACGAATGGACGATCCCAGTGACCGGTAACGGCGAGGGTTGGGGAGAGTGGCTGCATGGGTAGACCTCCTGCGGGGTGACCGGCTCTGGCCGGTATGGGGCGACGATGGGCAAGACGACGGTGAAGTGGCGCGGCCCCGTCGTCTCCGGTGTCAGCGGAAGATGGCGCGGGCCCAGCCCGTCAGCCAGTCGATCCGGTCCCGGAGCCGGTGATAGGCGCCGCTCCTGACGAGAAGTTCCACGTCGTCGCCGATTCTCAGACGGACCCAGTTCTCGGCGGTCGCGGTCGTGTCATACGGCTCGTCCTGCTGAGACAACGGGTCGGGTGGCGGAACCATCGGAACCGCCTGACCGACCGTCAGTGGGGAGGGAGGCGGCATCTGGCCAGGGGAAGTTGGGGCGTTCGGGGCCGGGGATGGCTCGGTTGGCCAAGGCTCCCACTCATCGTCCTGCGCCTCCGGTTCGGCGGGGGAGTAGGCCGTCAGGCCGACCGGCGACATGATAGAGGGGGGCGCAACTGGGCTGTCGCCCCTGGCGATTCGCTGGAGGTAGTCCGCGGCCGAGTCCTCCCTGATCACGTGAGTCGCCGGATCCCGTCGAATTGCCGGGGCAGTGCGGGGTCGAGCTTTGGTGGCGGCCGTGTCCATCTCTTTCAGTCGGCGTCGGACCGCGGCGTCGTCCAGCCCGGTCAGTTGGCGACGAATCTCCTTGAGCGGCAGATAAGCGTCCTTGAGCCGGAGGATGAGCTGCAGACGGTCGAGGTGGGCCTGGCCGTACATAGCGCCCAGCCCCACTCCCTCAGGCGGCGGCATGAGTCCCTCGACGATGTAGTACCGGACGGTCCGGGCGGAGACACCCGCGGCGGCGGCGAATTCGCCAATCCGCATCTGCTCGTTGCTCATGCCGACATCATGACACTATGACGTCATGATGTCAATAAACCTCTTATCATCGCTCTGGCCCGGTGGTAGACTGCCGGGATGATGACCATCGCTGGTGGCGAAGCAGCCACTGTCCGAACAAGTTCGGAGCACCAATGACGATCGATCATGGCCAGTCCCGCACGGTTGTGTCCTCTCATTCTTTGCGTCAGGATGGCAGTTCGCCGGATCAGACAATGGCGTTTGCCGACCTTAGTGGACTGGACACGGTCGACCCGGCCGCGCTGCCACTGGCGGGAATCCGCGTCGTCGACCTGACGCGGGTCATGACCGGCCCGTACTGCACGATGATGCTGGCCGACCTCGGCGCCGACGTGATCAAGATCGAGCAGCCCGGCCGGGGCGACGACACCCGCCACTGGGGACCACCGTTCTACCCGCCTGGCGCCGACAGTCCGGAGGGGAGCGACCGCGAGTCGTCCTACTACCTGGCGATCAACCGAAACAAACGGTCGGTTGCCCTGGACCTGAAGAGCGAGCTCGGCCAGGAGGCGATCTGGCGGTTGATCGACCGGGCCGATGTCGTCGTCGAGAACTTCGCGCCGGGGGTGATCGACCGGCTCGGCTTCGGCGCCGACGCGGTTCGGGCCCGCCGTCCGAAGATCGTCTACGCCTCGATCTCCGGCTTCGGCCAGGACGGGCCATCCCGGAGCCGGACGGCCTACGACCTGATCCTGCAGGGAATCGGCGGGACGATGGGCATCACCGGGCAGCCGGACGGCCCACCGACCAAGCACGGTCTGCCGATCGCGGACATGGCGGCCGGGATGTTCACCGCTTTCGCGGTCGCCTCGGCGCTTGTCCGGCGGGAGCGGACCGGTGAGGGGTCATACATCGACGCGTCGCTGCTGGCTGGGCAGGTCTCACTGTTGACGTACCAGCTCGGGATCTTCCTCGCGACGACCGAGATCCCGACCCGGATGGGGAACGCCCACCCGAGCATCGCGCCGTACGACACGTTCGAGACGGTAGATGGCTACATCAATCTGGCGGTCGGCAACGACGCCATCTGGCAGCGGTTCTGTGCCGCGCTCGGCCGGGGCGACCTCGCGACGGACGAGCGCTTCACGACCAACGCCCTCCGGGTGGGAGCATTGGCGCCGCTCTACGAGCAGATCGTCCCGGAACTGAAGGGCCGCACGACCGTCGACCTGATCGCGTTGTTCGACGCGGCAGCGGTGCCATCCGGCCCGATCCTGCGGATGGACGAGGTCTGCCATGAGCCGCAGGTCGCGCAGCAGGCCCTCCTGCGCGACCTCTCGCACCCGACGGTCGGCCCGATCCGGCTGGCCGGCTTCCCCTACCGGCTCGACGGCAAGCCTCTGCCGATTCGCCGCACCCCACCGACATTAGGGGAGCACACTGCTGAGGTACTGGCCGAGCTGGGTCTGGCGTGACCTGTCTCGCCGCCCCGCCTCTCGGTTTCGGTCTCATCCCCGCGGGGGCTCACCGGATGGAGCGGGGGAAACGGCTCGCGAGCCGTCGCGATCCCTTCACTCGGCACATGGGCTGGCCGTGGCTGGCGCGGATCGTAGGGGCGACCCTTGTGGTCGTCCGGCCGCCGCAGCGGCCATCGCCCCGCAGGGCGATAATGGGTGCTGCGGGTTAAGCCCTCGTCGATCCGACCCATCGACCTCGGTTACTCACCCTCGATGAGCCGCCTGGCATACGCCGTCACCCGCTCATCCTTCTCGATAGGGTAGGTGTACCCAAGCTGCCGACCAACATCCATTGCTACCCGGCGATACAAGCCGACCGTCCTGAACAGCGCCTCGGCATTCTCGGCCATGCTGCCGCCGGCGTACGACGCCTCCAGCTCCCGCCAGATGTCGTCTGGTAGCCGATGCCGCAGCCCCTTGCCAAGCGAACCGACTGACCGCGACCAGCCCTCGGCGCAGCCCACCCACCACTCCAGCATTGGGCGCAGGTAGACGTGCATCATGTCGAAGTCGAGCACCCACTTCAGCGGAAAGAGGTCGCCGCGACGGACGCACTTCGCGACGTAGGGGACATCGCTGAAGAAGTCGTTGATCGCGGCCTGGAATTCCGACTCGTCTGGTCGCACTGGGCGATAAGCAGCATAGGTCGGCGGTCGAAGTCTGACTGTCAGGCAGTCCCTGTCGAGCAGTACCCGGTAGCCAGCGTCGAGTTCAGCGGGCAGGGCGTCCCGTTCGACGACGGCGGTGAGGTGCGACACCGGCCAGAGCGTGAAATCGATCTTCAGGCCGTCCGCGTACCGGACGACGTTGCCGCAGTGGTCCCGATTGAAGTCCATCCCAGCGTCGACTGGATCCCAGTAGGCGACCAGCACCTCGCCGAAGACCTCGATCCAGCTGCGATTCTGAACGAACGGGGCGACGTCCCGCACGACCAGGATCACGTCATGGTCCGAGAGGTCATCCACCGTGGCGTTGGGGACGGCGCGGGTACTGGTCAGGAGCATCGCCCGGACGGCGTCCTGCCTGGCTGCCCAGGAGATTAGTTGCCGGATGACGGGGTCGGGGTCGGGTGCGTCTGGCATCGTCGTGCTCCTGTCGGCGAACCGCTGGCGGACGGATCGAACACGTCAAATCGAGGGACTGGCATTGGGTCGGGATGGCGCCGCACGGAATGTGCGGACAGTGGTGGCAACGCGGACTGGCGTTGCCGATTGCACCCCAAGGGATCTGCCGTGGCAACCATCCCGCTCCCGATCGCCTCGAAACGCAACGTCCACCGGGCACTGCTGGCCGACGGCTGGGTCGATGTCTCCCGGCCCCGCAGTGACCACTTCATGCTGGAGCACCCGGACCGACCCGGCCGTCGGATCAAGCTGTCGCACGGATCGCGGCCGCTCTCCAAGCCGGTGATCAACCACATCATTGAGCAGGGCGGCTACACCCGGGAGTCGTTCGTTGCCCTGCTGGACCGGACGTAGACCCTCTGCGCCGAATCCACCTGCGTCCGGCCATCGCAATCGTTCGCCGGTAATGCCCGGCAGTGTCGATCTTCGAGGTTGCCGGGCGGCTTCAGCGCCCGGTCAGGTTCGCGCATCTCCAGTCGTGACAGCGTTGATGGAACGCGCCCCGGTCCCGGACGAGTGGTGAGTCGTTCGTAGACGGGTTGAACCCGGAGCGCCGGTTATCGCCCGGCGGGGCGATGGCCGCTGCGGCGGCCGGGCGAGGCCAGCGAAGCAAGAGCCGTCGCCCCTACGACGATGCCGCGCCGCCATCCCCGTCGGGAGCGCTTTAGCGCGACATGGGAAAGCCCCTCTCCGGGACCGGTGAGCCGACATCACCTTCAGGTGATTGAGCGAACCGGGACCGGGGAAGGGGTTGGGGAGGGGTCTGCACACCGACCGCCATCGCAGTTCGTCTCCCCTCTCCATGCGCAAAAATTGCAAGGGCGTCAGCGAGATGACCCGCTGGGGGTGGGGTCAACCGGCTTCCGTCAAGAACAGGCGGACGACGGCGATCCCGGCGACGCAGCCGGCGATGCTGAGGATGTTGCTGCCAAGGACGTAGAGCAGTGCCCGGCCGCCGTGGCCGTTGTCGAACAGCTGGACAGTCTCGTAACTGTAGGCGCTGAAGGTCGTGTAGCCGCCGAGGAAGCCGGTGATCAGCGCCCAGCGCCAGGCAGGGTTGGTTATGCTGCGGTCGAGCAGGAACGTGCTGACCAGCCCGATCAGAAACGACCCGGTCACGTTGATCACGAGCGTGTTGAGCGGGAAGGCTGTCCCTGACCACCGCGCGATCAATGTCCCAAGCCCGTAGCGCGAGCAGGCGCCCAGACCGCCACCCATGAAGATCCAGATGAATGCCATGCCTGCTGGCTCCTGAGCCGATCGTTCATCGCGATGATCCGAAGATGAGTCCCGTCCGTCACCGTACCGTAAGCAATCATATGGGATCGACACCATGGAATGGTTTGTGCTTTCAGATTTACGATTCATCGCTGATGATTCGCTCCCGGTTCCACGCCCCCTCGTATGATGAAGCCAGGTCCCTATGACGACGTTGCGTCTCCAGATACAGACCCCATTCCAGAGTCTGACCCCCAGCGCCGGGGATCCCGCCCGCGATGTCCTCCTGCACGATGATATGGCTCGCCGGTCGCATCTTGCCGATCTGTGGGTCGGTGTCCCCCGCGCGCTGGTCCTCGTCTTCCTCCGGCAGTTCGGCTGCCCGCTCTGCCGGGATCAGATCGCCGCCCTGCGAAGCCAGCTCGCCGCGCTTCAGGCCGAGGGTATCGCCGTCGCCGCTGTCGGTCAGGGCACTCCGCGGGACGCCCGTCAGTTCGGGAAGCACCTGTCGGTCCCGTTTCCAGTTCTCTCCGACGCCAACCGCTCTGCCTACGCCGCCTACGGCCTGATGGATGGAACGTTCGAGCAGGTCTACAGCCCGACACCGGGGCTGAAGCTCGCCAGCGCGATAATGCGCGGTCACCTGCCGGGCCGCACCGTCGGTAGTGTCCGGCAGTTGCCAGGAACGTTCGTGATCGATCGCAACGGGATCGTCCGAATGGCCCATCCCGGCCTCCATGCCGCCGATGTCCCGGCGGTTGCGACGCTGCTGCCCCGGATCATCGCGGCCGTCCCGGAGCGCGTGTCCGCCCCCTGACCGTCCCAGCAATCCGAATCTGCCCGCGCCATCATGCGATCAGACCATGATTTGGGCATCTTGCCCATCGAAGTGGGTCGTGTCGCTCCCGATGCCGGTCCTATCTGGTAGCATCCGTCTGGATTCATCTCCTTCATCCGACCCAGTCTGTCGGCCCCGGTCGTCGCCTCCGAACGGGCGCTGCCGGGATCGGATGCTAGGCCAGTGAGGGGAACCCAACCAGTCACCGGAACGGGTGCGTGGCCCTTCCGGTTTTGTGTGCGCCCGGACGGCCGGTTGCGCACTGCCGCCTGGCCTCGCGCTGGGTGACAAGGGAGTGACCGAGTGAGCTTTGAGACCAGCCAGACCCCGAGCAGCCCGAACGTCTTCCGGATCAGCCGGCGAGCCATCCTCGGCGGCCTCGCCGTTGCCCCGGTCCTGGCCGCGGCCGGGTTCAGCACCCGCCGGGCCGTCGCCCAGGACGGTGGCCAGATCACGATGGTGACCGACACGGCCGGCATCGGTGACGGCAACTTCAACGATCTGACGTGGCTGGGGGTGCAGCAGGCCGGCGACGCCTTCGGGTACAGCTATCGCTACCTGGAATCGATCGACAATAACGCCTACTACCCCAATCTGGTTGAGGCTGCCGAGTCCAGCGTGATCGTCATCGTGGTCGGGTTCCTGCTCATCGATGCCTTGGCCGAGGTCGCACCGCAGTTCCCGGACGTCCCGTTCGTCATCCTTGACGGCGAGGTGCCGGGTGACAACATCGAGTCCTATCTCTTCAAGGAGCAGGAAGGCTCCTTCCTTGGTGGCGTCGCCGCCGCGATGTACAGCACGACCAAGTCCCTCGGAGTCGTCGCCGGCATGGAGATCCCGCCGGTGGTCCGCTACGAGGTCGGCTTCACGGCCGGCGCCCGGACGGTGCTCGGCAACGACTTCCAGCCGCTGGTCAATTACGTTGGCTCGTTCGGTGACCCGGCCGCCGGCCAGGAAGCCGCCTCGGCCCAGTTCGACCAGGGCGCCGATATCATCTTCCCAATCGCCGGGCTGTCCAACAACGGCGTCTTCGAGGCCGCTCGGACCCGTGGCCTGGTGAACTCCATCGTCAGCGGCGACGCCGACCAGCGCTCCATCGGCGCCGCCGAGCAAATCTTCTTCGTCGGCAAGGCACTCGACGTGGCCGTCTACACCGCGGTCGAGACGCTCTCCACTGGATCGTTCACCGGTGGGCTGAACAACCTCGGCCTGATCGAGAACGGCACGTTCATCGGCGATCCGGACGGCAAGCTGTCTCCCGAGATCATCGCCGCCATCGAGGTCTACCGCCACGCGATCATCAGTGGGGAGATCGTGGTCCCGGTCGACCGGGACACGCTGGCTGCGTTCGTCCCGACCGTGCTCGATGTGCCGGTCACGGCCGCGACACCGGGCGCGCCCCCGATGGTCGAGGGCACGCCCTTCGGTACACCCGAGGCCACTCCGGCCGCGTAGTCCGGTTCACGCGCATCGTTCCAGCCGAGCGCCGTACCCCAGCCGAACGCCGAGGGTCCGGCGCTCGGTCGCTCCAGGAGGCGCAAGCCGCTCGGCGGGCATTGTCAGGGCGCCCCTTGTGATCGTTTGTCCGCCGCAGCGGCCCTGACCGGCCGCCGTAGCGGCCACCGCCCCGCAGGGCGATGACGGCGTCCCGGGTTCAGCCGTGGTCGATAGGATCTCCAGCGTTGCGAATGCATGCTGAACGATCATTGGGTTAATCCGCTTGCCGCGATCCCGCCTGCCGGCGAGGGCCACTGCGGTGGCCGGACGACCGCAAGGGTCGTCCCTACGTCGTCCGCCACAAGGGTCTCCCCGACCATGGACCACCGGACCGGATCAGATCGGTTCACGCGGTATGATTGCGCGACCGCATGATCGAGACGTCACGCCAATGGTCGCCGCATCCAGCCGGAGCTTGCCGCTCCACCGGGAATGTCCATGGAGCGCCCCTACGCCGTCGAGATGCGCGGCATCGTCAAACGGTTCCCGAACGGGGTCGTCGCCAACGATGGCATCGACCTTCTTGTCCGTGAGGGCGAAATCCACGCCCTACTCGGGGAGAACGGAGCCGGCAAGTCGACGCTGATGAACATCCTGTTCGGGATTCACCACCCGGACGAGGGCACGATCCGCGTCAACGGCCAGCCCGCCATCCACACCGGCCCGCGCGAGGCCGTCACCCACGGCCTCGGCATGGTCCACCAGCACTTCATGCTGATCCCCCGCTTTACCGTTGCCGAGAACGTCATCCTTGGGCAGGAGGACCGGATCAGCAGTGGGATCACGCTCGACCGGGCGACCGCTGAGCGCAAGGTCCGGGAGATCGCCGACGGGTACGGGCTGACGGTGGACCCCGGCGCTCGGGCGGAATCGCTGCCGGTCGGGATGCAGCAGCGCGTCGAGATCCTGCGGGCGCTCTACCAGGGCGGCAGGATCCTGATCCTGGATGAGCCGACCGCCCTGCTTACTCCACAGGAGGTCGATGACCTCTACGTGATCCTGCGCCGGCTGCGGGAGAACGGCACGACCGTCATCTTCATCACCCATAAGCTCCGCGAAGTTGCCGCGATCAGCGACCGTGTCACCGTCATCCGGCGGGGCAGGACGGTCGGGACGCGCGAGACCGCCGAGACGACGGCTTCCAGCCTGGCTGAGCTGATGGTCGGGCGCGGCGTCAGCCTCAAGGTTGACCGGCCCGAGGCCCACGCCGGCGAGCCGGTCCTGTCCGCGACCAATCTCCGGATCGGCTCATCCGAGAGCGGTGCCCTCAGGGATCTGTCGGTGTCGCTGCGACGGGGCGAGATCGTCGGCCTGGCCGGGGTCGAGGGCAACGGCCAGGCCGAGCTGATCGAGGTGCTGGCCGGGCTGCGTCGGCCCGACCACGGCACCGTCACCTTGAACGGCCGCGACATCACCGGCCTTAACGCCGAGCGCCGCCGCCGGGCCGGGATCTCGTACATCCCGGAGGACCGCCATGAGCGTGGGCTGGTCCTCGACTTCTCCCTGACCGAGAATCTCATGCTCGGACGGACCGACACGAAGCCGTTCAGCCGGCACGGCTGGCTAAACCTCGCCGCCGCCCGGACGATCACCCGCGACCTGATGGCGCGGTTCGATGTCCGCGCACCTTCGTCCGAGACGCCGGCCCGGTCGCTGTCCGGCGGCAACCAGCAGAAGCTGATCATCGCTCGGGAACTCTACCGCGGACCCGATGTCCTGCTGGCGACGCAGCCGACCCGCGGCCTCGATGTCGGCGCGATCGAGTTCGTTCACAAGCAGCTCGTCGCTGAGCGGGACCTCGGCCGCGGTGTCCTGCTGGTCTCGTTCGATCTGGACGAGATCTACGACCTCAGCGACCGCATCCTCGTCATCTACGGCGGCCGGATCGTCGGCGACTTCCCGAGCGATCAGCTCTCCCGAACGCAATGTGGCCTCCTGATGGGCGGCCGGACCGACGATCCGGGGCTGGCCGATCCGGCAAGCTCGCGATCGGGCAGCAGAGTGACCGGGGAAGGTGCCGCGCGTGTCTCAGCTTAGGGGCGGTGCGCAGGCGATCGGCCTGTCCCTGCTGGCCATCCTGGCCGCCTTCGTCGTCGGCGCCGTCATCATCCTCGTCACCGGCGGCAACCCGATCACCGCCTACCGGGCGCTGATCGACGGCTCGCTCGGCAGCGACCGGGCCATCGCCGAGACGCTGATCGCCGCGGCGCCGCTGGCGCTCGGCGGGCTCGCCTTCGCGGTGGCGTCACGGGCCGGCCTGTTCAACATCGGCGTCGAGGGCCAGCTGTTCATCGGCAGCCTTGCCGCCGGGCTGGTCGCCGCGACGGATCTCGGCCTGCCGGCCGTCCTCCACCTCACCATCGTGGTCATCATCGCGATGGTCTTCGGTGGGCTCTGGGGTGCGATCCCCGGCGCCCTGCTGGCCCGGACCGGCGCCTCGGTCGTCATCACGACGATCATGCTCAACTACATCTCCTATCGGATCTCGTCCTACGTCGTCCGGCAGGACGACCTGCTGCCCGTGGACCCAGAGCAGAGCGGCACGGAGCGCTCGCTGGACTCGGCTCGGTTCGACATCCTGGTTGATGGTACCCGGCTCCACATCGGGGTCGCGCTGGTCCCGATCGCCGCCGTCGCCGTTTGGCTGGTCCTGTTCCGGACGACCTTCGGCTACCGGCTGCGAACCGTGGGGCTGAGCCGCGGGGCGTCGGATTACGCCGGCATCTCCTGGGGCTGGATGGTCGTCGTGACGATGGCGCTGAGTGGGGCGCTGGCCGGGCTTGCCGGCGCGACCGATCTCGCCGGCGTCTCCGGGCGCCACACCAACCCCAACCCCGGCTACGGTTTCACCGCGATCGCCGTCGCGCTGGCCGGGCGCAACCACCCGACCGGGGTCGTCCTGGCCGCGCTGCTGTTCGGGATGCTGTCCTCCGGCGCAATCCGGATGCAGAGCGTCGCCGGGACCTCCTCGCAGCTGGTCGAGATCCTTCAGGCGCTGGTCATCCTCGCGGTCGCGGCGACGGGCGCGTTCACCCATTTCAAGCTGGGCCGCTTCCTCAGCCGGGGCAAGCCGCTCGCCCCGGCCGGTAACTCTGGTGTCGGTACGACCGGCACGGCTGGCACTCAGCCAGCGGCGGACCAGGCATGACCACTGACATGACGACCATCACCCTCATCCTACAGCGGTTCTCATTAAGCCTGTCGCGAGCGAGCGGCCAGCCCCACCCCCCGACCCCCTCCCCAGCGCGATTCCAGATGTGTACCGCGAAGCTGGTGGGGAGCTGGAATCGGATGGAGAGGGGGAGAACGCGGTCAACCCCTGTGAGCCGCGCTGTAAAGCGGTTCTCGATCTGGCTGCCTAAGCTCGATTGGCGGCGCTGCTCCCCTCTCCGGGTACCTGCGCAGCCGAAACCGCTTCAGCGGGTGAGTGAGCAGGTGCGCCGGGGAGGGGCTGGGGGAGAGGTCATCTCCGCCACCCGTGCGATTCAAACGCAATCCGCCCTGACCCCGGCCCTCCGGCACGATGACCTGGCCAGCGACGCAGTGGAGGAACCGTGGACGATTTCCTGACCCTCGGGCTGCTCTGGGCGATGCTCCGCGCCACCGCGCCGCTGCTCCTGACGGGCCTGGGCGGCCTGATCTCCGAGCGCTCCGGCGTCGTCAACATCGGCCTGGAGGGGCTGATGCTGATCGGCGCGTTCGGCGCGGCCGTCGGCTCCTATTACACCGGCAACGCCCTCGTCGGCCTCGCGATCGGGATGGGCTCAGCCCTCCTGCTTGGGCTGATCCATGCCTTCTGGTGCATTACCCTGCGCGGCGACCAGATCGTCGCCGGCACCGCTATCAACATCCTTGGGCTGGCGGTTCCGGCCTTCCTCAGTCAGCAGTTGTTCGGTACCTCCGGCCGGACGCCCGACGCGAGCAAGCTGTTCAGCTTCGGCAGTGGCATCCATCTCCTCGTGCCGGTCGCCTTCATCCTCGTCCCGATCGTCTGGTGGTATCTGGCCCGGACCAAGAGCGGCCTCCGGATGATGGCGGCCGGCGAGGACCCGCGCGCCGCCGAGAGCGTCGGGATCGCGGTCAACCGGACGCGCTACGTCGCGGTGCTGGTCGGGTCGGTCCTCGGCGGGCTGGGGGGAGCCTGCCTCTCAATCGGCGACCTGTCCTTCTACACCAACGACATGACGCAGGGCCGCGGCTTCATCGCCCTCGCGGCGGTGATCTTCGGGAACTGGACCCCGGTTGGGACGCTGATCGCGACGCTGCTGTTCGGCGGCGCGCAGGCCTTCCAGATCCAGGCCCAGGCGACCGGGTTGCCGATCAACACCGACGTCCTGTTGGCCCTGCCGTACCTGCTGACCCTGATCGCGATCACCGGCGTCGTCCGCCAGTCGATTCCGCCGGCCGGGCTGGGGAAGCACGCGACATGACCCAAGGAACCCGCCCGTGCATCGTCGTGGGGCGTAGTCCAGGTAAAGATCACGGATGCGTGTGATCTCTCGTAGGGGCGATCATCTTCACCAATCCTGGTGGTCGCGTTCATACAGACCCTTGACTGATCTGGCATGTCAATTCAATGGAACTGACCATGGCGGCTTCGTCGACCAACCGCACGCATCAGAGAGAAAGCCGTTGGGTGGGCTTCGACTACCACCCGCCCGGGATCCATGTCGTCGCGATTTGCATGATGAACTGACACGCTCTGCCTGGTTGGGTCCGTGACACAGCTGCCTCCATCCTTCACCTTTCAGGTTGGTCCTCCAGGTCAACGGTGACGGGCGAAGGGGTGATGATCTTGATACGCTCGCAGGTCGCCCGAGCGCGATGAAGCTCGTCCCTTGGCGCAGGCCGGGACGTATCCGGACACGGGCATCGGCAGTTGGCGTCGTGTCCACGATCTCCTCCGGCGGTCCCTGATACGTCCAGGCCAGGGGCAGCAGGAGCTCCATCGTGGGCTGGCGACTACCTGTCTCCAGGCGCGAGAGGGTGCTGACCGAGTTCCCGGTCGGGGCCAGGATCCAGGCTGGCGTCGCCCCACGCTGCTGTCGAAGGGTCCCGTAATCGTGGCCCAACCGCCTCGATATCTGATCAGGGAATCATCGGTGTCTGCGGGGACGTCGAGTGCGTCATCGCTCATGGGCGTCCTGAGCGGCGGGAGCAGGGCCGTCTGTCGAGCAGGCCCGCGAATGCTGAGGCGACAATGGCGGCATGATGATCCGGGCATCGGCCATCGTGGGCCGCCGACCGTCTACGCATCCTGGCGCCCGTCGGCGATCCGGGTTCGGATACCTGTGAATAACAGATCCAGCCCGAAGGCAAACTCGGCGTCGTGGTTAGTGTCCGTGAGGGTCGTTCGGAGCCGGGCGATCTCGGGAAACTCGTCCGTCGGAAGCGTGTCGGGGTGGATCGTTGAGCGGCCAGGCTCCAAGGCGAAGCCGCGCAGTTCGACCAGGGCGAAGCCGATCGCGTAGTCGGACAGCGCCCGGAACACCGATAGCGCCGTCGGTCCGTCCAGTCCGATGGTCCGCATCATCCCGACAAACCCCTCGATGAGGCGCGCTTCCGTCCGTGAGTGCGGCGCCCGGTCGAGCAGCAGCAGGAACAGGTTGGGATGGGCCCGCGCGACATCGCGGACGGACCCAAGCGCCTTGCTGGTCAGCGTTTCCCAGTCATCCACGCCGACCACTTCCGGCACGGTGATCCCGAGGATCAGTTCCTCGGCAATGGCAATCAGCAGGGCGTCCTTATTGGGCACGTATCGGTAGAGCGACATCGCCTCGACTCCAATCTCCTGCCCGATTCGCTTCATGGTGAGCCCGGCCAGTCCCTCACGGTCCGCGACCCGAATGGCCGCTGCGACGATCTGCTTCCGGTCAATCCGCGCTGTTCTTGGCATTCCCCCCCCTTGGCACTGGCCCAGTTGACAGACCACCGCATCAGCCATAGACTTACGTTGTACGTTTATATCATAAGCGTACATCGTACTGGGGCGGGTCTACCCTGTCAGGCGCCCAGACCCCAGTATCCACCGAGCGCAGGGGCGCCGGCACGCGGCATGGAACCGGTCAATCCGGGGAGTATGCGCCAGAGGAAGGACTACCCAGCATGAGTGACGAACACGCGATCCATACCGCCTCCCCCCACGCTAGCGTGACAGTGCCGACTCGGTCTCGACCCATCAGGCGACCGGTCCTGGTACCGCAGCCGCTCGATGTAGCCATCGGAACCGGAATCTGGGTTCTTGCGACCGTCGCGATCATGGTCGTCGGTAATCGGGTTCTGCCCGATGTCGATGCCGGCTTCCCTACCCTCGTCGCCTACTTGATCGTCTGTGCCGCGACCCTAAGTGGAACGTACGCGATCGCCGGCGTGCGAGCACGTCTTGGTCGGACGGCTCTGAACGCCATCACCGGGCTCCGCCTGGGAGCAGTCATCCTGGTGATCGGACTCTTCCTGGACGGTGTCCTGCTTGCGGCGACTGGGTTTAGCTATCCCAACGTCGACGCGGGCCCAACCAAGACGATCGCGGTGGCGTTCTTGCTCGCTTACCCGCTGGCCGTCGTCGGTCCCTGGCTGGCCGGGCTTCGTGCCGAGCGGACCCGTCCCGCCTGACCCAATTCTGGTCAGCCCGAATTGCCGTGCCCCAGCTGGTGAGGCGATGTGGTCTCCGGAGCCAACGATCGTACCAGCCTGCGCGTCAGCTGGAGCCGGCGGCGCGCGGGCCGGTGCACGCAATGTGCTACGTTTAGAAGCCATCGGTGGTTACCGCGGGGGCGGGGCATCCCACGGTCTGCCCGAGAACCCAGTCGGCGATCGGGAGCGCCATCGTTGCCATCGGGAGCCATGTGTGGGCGTCAGGATCGAAATCGGTATTCTTGTCATCCTCATCTTCGCCAACGGCATCTTCTCCATGTCCGAGATCGCGGTCGTCTCCTCTCGCCGCGCCCGCCTCCACCAGATGGCCGATTCCGGCGACGCGGGAGCCCAGTCGGCGCTGCGCCTCAGCGAGAACCCCGGCCGCTTCCTCTCCACGGTCCAGGTTGGAATCACCCTGATCGGCGTCCTGTCCGGTGCCTTCGGTGGCGCGGCGCTCTCCAATCGCGTCTCACCGTTGCTCGAGCCACTCCCGGTTGTCGGCAACAGCGCCCAATCCGTGGCCTTCGCGCTCGTGGTCATCATCATCACGTATCTCTCGCTGATCCTGGGTGAGCTCGTACCAAAACGGATCGGCCTCTCCAACCCCGAGCGGATCGCCTCGCTGATCGCTCCACCGATGACGACGCTGGCCCGGATCGCCTCGCCGGTCATCACCTTCCTTGAAGGAAGCACCCAGCTGGTCCTCCGCACCCTGCGCTTCCGGCAGGGCGAGGAACTGCCCGTCACCGAATCCGAGATCTCGGTCCTCCTGGATCAGGGTACGGAAGCCGGCGTCTTCGTCGAGGCTGAACGTGATCTGATCGGCCGGATCTTCGAACTGGGCGACCAGCGAGCCGTCAATCTCATGACTCCTCGGCCTGAAGTCACCTGGCTGGATCTCGAAGATTCGTTCGAGATCAACCGCGAGCTGATCGTCACGTCCCACCGCTCGATCTTCCCGGTTGCGATGGCCAGCCTGGACGACATGCGCGGCGTCGTCCGGGCCAAGGACATCCTCGGCGACCTGCAGGCTGGCACGATCAAGGAACTGGAGAGCTATCTCCGTCCGGCCGAATTCGTCCCGGAGGGTTTGCCGGCACTTCGGTTGCTGGAGACGTTCAAGCGCGCCGACGACCCGATGGCGATCGTCGTCGATGAGTACGGCGGCACGCAGGGCATCGTCACCTTGCACGATGTGCTGGAAGCGATCGTCGGGGACCTCGGTGAGGAAGGGCCGCTGGACGATCCAGACACGGTCCTCCGGCCAGATGGCTCCTGGCTGCTGGACGGGATGGTCCCGGTCGACCGCTTCGTCGAGCTGCTCAACCTGGGCTCGATCCCCCATGATGAAGAAGGGGAGTACAACACGCTCGGCGGATTCGTGATGGCCCGGACCGGTCGGATCCCGCAGGAGTCCGAGACGTTCGAGTGGCATCACTGGAGCTTCGAGGTCATTGACATGGACGGTAACCGGGTCGACAAGGTCATCGCTACCCGGATAGCTGATGTCTCTGATGAACCGGAGCCGGTCATGGATCAACCAGCCGAGAACATGGCTGTCACCTAGCGGGCTGTTGACCCATCCGGGGGACAGCAGGCGTTGAACATCGAGACAGGGCGGCTGACCATCGCGGTCAGCCGCCCTGTCCTTTGTGCCTGCGCTCGTTAGGGTGTTGTGCGGTCTGCACGACGGGGGCTACACCTCGGGTGTCGCCCCCGGGGTCGCGTTGTCCGAATCCTGATCCTGGCCAGTCCCGACCTCGACGACCGGTGTGGCGGCGTCGGTGGGCAGCGCCGGGATGGCGATCTCGACGACGTTGAACGGCAGGTCGGGCGCACTGGACTCGCGGGTGTCGAACTGGGAGTTGCAGACCAGCACAGTGTCGCGGTCCGTCAGGGCGATCGTGGTCGGGAAGGCGAAGGCTGGGTCGCTGAAGGCATCGATGAAGGTCGCGGTGCTGGCGTCTTCATTCAAACGGAGCCGGCTGATCTGGCCAACTGAGTTCTGGCAGACGTAGAGGATATCGCCGTCTAGCGCCAGGCCGTCGCCTCCAGTCAGGTCAGCATCACCGATTTCGATGGCACTGATTTCACCACCATCGACGGTGTAGCGGTAGAGGGAGGCGGTCCCACTGTCGATGATGATGACATGTGCCTCATCGGCGGTCAGCTGCAGGCCATTGGCATTGAAGCCCTCGCCGTACTCGTAGACCGTTCCCTCGAAGCTGACGGTCTCCGGTGCGCCGAGCTGCCCGTCCCTGGCCCGGATGATCAGCAGTTGCGGCGTCATCGAGTCGGAGAAGTAGCCGGTGCCGTCAGAACTCACGGTGACATCGTTGATGAACGTCATTCCCGGCTCAAGACCGTTGGCGGCCTGGCCGACCAGGGCGCCATCCACGGTGTCATAGACCGCCACCAGGCCTGTCGCAGCCCCGCTGACCCAGAGCCGTCCCGCCTCATCGACCTCGAGCCCGGTGACGCTGATTAACCCCTGATCGGCCCCCTCGAGGAAGACCGTCACCTCGCCGGTCGCGAGGTCGCCGCGGTAGATGGTGCCGGTCGCGGCGCTGCCCACGTAGAACGTCCCGGCGGCCTGGTCGAAGGCGACTCCCTCCGGGTAGACGCCGTCCCCGGGCAGGTCATAGCTGGTGGTCTCGGATCCGGACCCTGCGTCTGGAGTCGCTCCCGACTGGGAAGATGCCTGAGGCGGTACGGTAAATGTCGCATTGGCTACAACTGCCCCGGCGCCAGCCATCAAGGGAACCAGTGTTCGTCGCGTGATCTTCATGTCAGTCCCCTGTCTCTGGCCGGTAGATGACGAACAGCCACGTCATCCACGTTGCGACCGTCTTCGCGTTTTTCGGACCAGCAACTGACCAGACGACGGAGTATGGGTTTGAACCGGGTTGGTCCGTTCGGGTCAACCCGACTGGATGGTGCCATATGAACCAGTTCATGATAAGCGACGCACTATTGACCCACGAATCGTCGTGTCTCGTCAGATGGTATTTTGGTTTTACATTATCCCGACTGTGTCGTGTGTGGATTCTTGCCCTTTGTCAACCACATGGCCGGTAAAAGACTAGGACGAGAGGCTCGCTGTTCGTGTCGGGTCAGCGGTCAAACGGGACTATAGTCCCGTTGAGCCAGCGCCGCTTGGCTTCTACACTTGCTGGAAGACCCGGTTAACCCAGCCCGTGATCCGGTTCTACCCCGCACGGTGGGCGAATCATGTCCACTGGCATCGACATCCACACTCCGTCCCGAGAGCACCCGACTGATCAGCAAGGTCCTGTACGATCGGCGCTCCTGTCGGCATGGGAGTCGCCAGAAAGAGGAACTCGTCATGACCGAGAACGCACCCGAGCAGACGGCCGAACAGACGGCTGAGAAGACGATCCGGGTGCTGATCGTCGAACGCGAGGCGTTGTTCCGGCGCGGCTTGGCTGGCTGCCTGACGCTGGCCCCGGAACTGGTGCTCGTGGGTAGCGTCGGGACGTCGGAGGAGGGGTACCGTCTCGCCGATGAGACAGGCCCTGACGTTGCGCTGGTTGGCACGACCTTCCTGGAGACACCGGGTCTGGGGGTTGCCGCGGAGATGCGTCGCCGTCACCCAGCCCTGGCCACGATCATCGTCGCCGCCAACGAGAGTGACGATGAGCTGTTCGGGGCGATCCGGGCAGGGGCGTCGGCCTACACCGGGAAGGACGTCAACGAGGAGGACCTGATCAACCTGATCCGGCGGTCCTCCACGGGTGAGTACGTCATCAACGAGCAGTTGCTCGACAAGCCCTACGTGGCTGCCCGTGTCCTGGACCAGTTCCGGAACGCGACCAGCAGCGACCTGGCGCCGACGAGCGCCTTCGCCCCACTCACCGAGCGCGAGTTGGATATTCTGCGGAATGTCAGCGACGGGATGACGAACGCCGAGATCGGCTTCGCGCTCGGGATCAGCGCCCAAACGGTCAAGAACCACGTCACGTCGATCCTGCGGAAGCTGGCCGTCAACGACCGGACCCAGGCTGTCGTCACGGCCCTGCGCCGGGGCTGGCTCTCGATCGACGAGCACCCGTCGGCGAACGGTCGGCATCCGGTTCAGCTTCCATCCGAGGGGCGCTCCCGCAAGTCGTCCAGCTAGGCCGGTATTCCACGGTATTCAGTGGAGTTGCCCGGCGGCGGAGCAGACCTCTCCCCCAGCCCCTCTCCGGCTCACCGGCTTGCTCACCCGCTGAAGCAGCTTCGGCCCGCAGGTGCCCGGAGAGGGGAGCCGCGCCGCCGATCACGCGCAGCCATCCCAGTTGAAAACCGCTGCAATCGACCCTGACAGAGTCGTCCAGGTAGACCGACGCCCTTCATGTCTCGCATTTGAGTGGCGAGGGCGTCTTGCTGTCAATGGTCGAATGCCTGAGCCGGTCTGACGTGCGTCAGGCTCGCCGGGCGAAGGTGACGATCTCGCGGCTCTCCTGGTTGAGTGATCCACCAGACCAGTCGCCCTGTTGCGCGTCGATGGAGAATCCGGTCTCGGTGAGGAATCTGGTCAACCGCTCGACATCGAGAAACCGCAGACTCGCCTGGTCCACCCGCAGCACCGTCCCGTCTACATCGCTGGTCGTCTCGGTCAGCGTGACGACATCGCCCACAATCGACTGGACCTGATAGGTAATCCGCAAGGCACGACCGGCCGCGTCGACGACCTCGATCGGATGATCAGGATTCCACGTCTCCCACTCGCGCACAGCGGGGTTGCGGGTCTCGAAGACGAAACGCCCGCCATCGACCAGCGCGTTGCGAATGACGGCGAGCGACGTTCGAAGCTCGTCATCGGTGACCAGGGACTGGAAGGCGTGGCTCATCATCACCGCCAGCTCGAACTCACGCTCCCAGACCATCGAGGCCGCCGTTCCCTCCATCCAGGTGATGTCGTCGCGCCGCCGGGCAATGGCGAGTGCGGACCGGTCCGGATCGACGCCGACCAGGCGACCACGATGACCCGCAGACCGCGCCCGGTGCAGCATCGTGCCTGTACCGCAACCGACATCCAGTACCGACGAGGAGTCCATTACCAGGGCGAGATAGAAGTCATCACTCGCGCCCCATGCGTTGAGCAGATTGTAGAGTTCCGCAGCCGCGGCATCCGAATACATTCGGCTCTCCTGAATAACGGGTAGCACAGCCATGAGGCCATGGTGGCCTGGCTCAAGACCGATCAGACCGAGCTGGCGATGATGTCGCTGAGACGGGCCCAGCGGGCCGGGGAATCGACGGCGCCGGGAGAGTTCTCCGGCCGGCCACCGGTCGCCCAGCCCGAGCCGAGGTCGCGGTTGGCGAGGACGGCGAGACTCAGTCCGGTGCGTGGGTCGGCCCAGACCAGGCAGCCGGACTGGCCGATGTGGCAGATCGTCCCCGGCGAGGTCAGATCACCGGTCCAGTGGGCGGTCTTGTCGCCCCGGACTTCCCAGCCGAACGCCCACGGGCAGGCGGACCATTCCCGGAGACCCGGGATGCCGCCGGGGAGCGCCGCGGCGGCGCGGCGACTCGATTCCAACGGTGGCTGGGGATTGGGGGTCGGGAGCGGGACGGCGGCAGCGGCGGTCTGATCGGTAGTCATCATCCGAACACTCGCCCCGCTGACGCCGCCCGCGCGGGACCGGTGGATCGCTCCTTCGGCAAAGGCCCCCGCGAACCGGGCCAGGTCAGCGGCGGTCGCGTAGAGCCCACCGGACGGCGAGCCAAGCTGTCGGCCATAGCTCATGTTGGCGATCCGGTCGGGACCGTATCGGCGAGCCAGCAGCGTCACGACCTCGTCGGACGGGTTGAAGGTGCTCTGCTCCAGACCAGCCGGCCGGAGGACCAGTTCCGTCGCGACCTCGTGATAGGGGCTCTGGCTCGCGGCGGCGATCAATCCGCCGAGAACCCAGTAGCCAGCATTGCTGTACGTGACCCGCTGCCCCGGCGGCTGGATCAGCGGCACGGCGGCCGCCGAATCGAGGATGTCGGCGAATGGGGCCTCGCGGGCGAAGAGGCCGGGCAACTCCGGGTCGTCCTTGGGCAGCCCGGCGACGTGGCAGAGCAGCTCTCTGGCCGTGATCTGCCGACGGGCGCTCTCGCCGGTCGGGGTGGCGAACTCCGGCAGCCAGCGCCGGATCGGCTCGTCGAGGTAGAGGTCGCCGCGCTCGATCAGCGCCATGACCGCGGCGGCGGTGACGGGCTTGGTCAGCGACGCGACCGGGTAGCGGGTCTCGGCGGAGACCGGGGCACCGTTGCCGGCCGACAACTTGCCGGCGGCGTGCGTGAACACGACCTCCCCGCGCCAGGCGACGGCCAGGGACACACCCGGGACGAGGCGCGATCCGACCCAGTCATCGGCCATCGCCGCGGCCTGGGCGAGGCGGGCCCCGCTGGGAGCCGCTGGCCAGGTCACGGTCTGGCCGTCGCCCGTCGGCTGGTCGCTCATCGTCCCCATGGTCCTCATCTCTTCATCCGCCATCCGCGTCCATGTTCAGCGTTCAGCGTCGCCTCGTCCCCCGGACACACGAGCGCCCGGACCCGCATCAGATGGTAGCGGGTCCGGGCGTCATGGGTCGGTGTTCCGCACGGGTGAGGTCCGATGCCAGGTATGCCTACCCGGCGATCGCGACCGATGCGGGTTCGCTTGTCGCCACCGGCAGCGGGACGTCGGGCAACATCTCACCGGCTCGGCCGCCTTCGAGGCTCCGCGGCAGTTCGTGGATGAAGCCGGCGAACCGGCCGACGAACGCGCTGGGAAGCGTCCCGTGCAGGGTCACACCATGCTCGTCGTAGGCCGTGTCCTGAACCCGGGCCAGCCGGTGGAAGCGGTCGACCAGTTCCTGCCGGTCGAACGGAATCCGAACCCGGACCGGAACGAAGTCATACTCTGCCTCCAGCGTGACCTCGACGGCGTCCATCATCGTGTCGAGCCCGTAGCCATTGCGGGCCGAGATCGGGATGGCGTTGGCCAGCGCGTCCGCCCCGACCGCCTTCCTGAGCGCGTCGAGGATGGCCGGGTCGAGCTCATCGAGACCGCCGGCGCCAAGCGCGTCCATCTTGTTGAGGGCGAGCACGATCGGCTTGTCGTCCGCGCCGAGTTCCTCAAGGACCTCGTTCACCGTCGCGGCCTGCTCAGCCACGTTCGGGTGGGTGACATCGAGGACATGGACCAGGACGCTGGCCTCGTTGATCTCTTCGAGCGTCGCCCGGAAGGCGGCCACGAGCGTGGTCGGCAGGTTGTTGATGAAGCCGACCGTGTCCGTCATCAGGGCCGCGCGGCCGCTGGGGAACCGGGCCTGCCGGGTGGTCGGGTCCAGAGTCGCGAACAGCTTGTCCTCGGACAGCACGTCCGCGCCGGTGAACGTATTCAGCAGCGTGCTCTTGCCGGCGTTGGTGTAGCCGACGAGGGCGATGATCGGCGCCTGGTTGTCGCGCCGCTGGCTGCGGTAGAGGTCACGATGGGTCTCGACCTGCTCGAGCTGCTTCTTCAGGAAGCTGACCCGGGCACCAGCCTCGCGGCGGTCGGCCTCGAGCTGCGTCTCACCGGGGCCACGGAGCCCGACCCCACCGGCGGCCTGCCGGGAGAGGTGGGTCCACATCCGGGTGAGGCGAGGCAGGCGGTACTGGAGCTGGGCGAGCTCGACCTGGAGCCGACCCTCATGCGTCTGAGCCCGACGGGCGAAGACGTCGAGGATCAGGGCGGTCCGGTCGATGACCAGGACACCGAGTTCCGTCTCGAGGTTACGCTGCTGGGCCGGGGTCAGCTCGGCGTCCACGATGATGATGTCGTAGTGGAGCGCCTCGCGGAGATGCTGGATCTCCTGGAGCTTGCCGGAGCCGACGAACGTGCCGGGCACCGGGTGCGGCAGCTTCTGGGTGACGGTCCCGACGACGACGACATCGACCGTTCCGGCCAGCCGCTCGAGTTCGCCAAGCGAGTCGTCGATCTTCCACATGTTGCCGGGCTCATCGAAGTCGACGGCGAGGAGCAGGGCCTTCTGGGCCGGGCGGTCCGTCGGGTAGGGGCGCTCGGAGGGTGGAGCGGTGTAGTGCTCGACAGCCTCGGAGAAGGTGGGGACGGGTGCGTCGGTCTTGCGGCGTTTGTTGCTGGACAGGGGCGAACCCTCGGGGTGAGGCGGGTGGCCGGCATTGGGCACCCGCGGCGAATGTGTTCGGCACAGCGGCCGGGCCGGGAAACCATGACAGGCGAGAAGCGGCCCGATCGGCTGATCCCAGTCCAGTAATTATACGCTATCGTGTCACGCGTTCCTCACCGGAAACGAGCGTCTATCGGTCAAGGAACTCGGCGACGACGGCCTGGACCCGTTCCACGGTCGCCGGAGCGAGTCGACCGCGATACCGGACGAATCGCTCGATGCTCACCGACTTTGCCTGTTCACACATGATGACCGACCGGGTTGTCAGACCACCTTCCGGTGGATCGACTGGCACATGATAGCGAAGTCCACGGTCCGTACTCGTCATGGGGACAACGACGTGCAAACCATTCGGTGCCCGGTTGAATCTATTGTGCGAGATGACTACGGCGGGACGACGACCCCCTTGCTCTCTTCCTACCTGAGGATCGAAGTCAAGATCCCAGACCTCGCCCTTCATCGGTACGGAAGGCCGGGTAGGGGTCCGTTGCGACAAGTTCGGCCTCCTCTTCGGGCGTGTAATACGGCTCCTCGTTCTCGAGGCCATCGCCTGCGAGCGTGTCCCAGAGCGCGATCTCGTCCTGATAATCCTTCCAGGCGACGGGGTCGGCCCGCAGACGCGCAAGGTCCTCCTCAACGCCTGCCCAGAACCGCTCCTTGCGGTACTGCCTGACTGCGTCCTCGATGACCTGCCCAATCGATCGCTTCTCTTCCAGAGCGATCTCCCGGAGGGTGGCGTGGAGTCGATCATCGACTCGAACCGTGTTGGCCATTGCTCTCCCGTCTTTTGGCGGTACTATCACGAGACATACTATGGCGTGTGCCCCTCAAGTGTATACAAAAGTGTATACATGACCACACTCCGGGGATGGAACGGGACAACGGGGTGTTGGCGATGAACCGGACCGACCGGCTGACCGGGATCCTGCTGGCATTGCGCAACGGGCAGCAGACGGCGGCGCAGTTGGCAGACCGGTTCGAGGTCAGCCGGCGGACGATCCTGCGTGACCTCGACGCGCTGGGTGAGCTTGGTGTCCCGGTGATGGCGACACCGGGGACGGGCGGCGGCTTTGCCCTGCCGGAGGGGTACTGGTTGCCACCGCTCCGGCTGTCGGCCGCCGAGGCGACGGCCGTGCTGCTTGGGCTGGCCGCGCTCGGGCCGCCGGAGACGAGCCCGTTTGGCGAACCCCGCCGGACGGTCGAGGAGAAGATCCGGGCGATCGTCCACCCGGAGACGCTGCGCACGACGGACGCGGCCCTGCGCCACATCACCTTCGACGACAGTCTCGCCACACCGGATGCAGCCCATATCGAGACGCTCCGCCGCGCCGTCGGGACGGGCCAATGGCTCCGGATCGTCTATCGCTCCGCCCGGCGGGTCGCTGATCACGAGGTTCTGCCGCTACGGCTGGTGGCGGCCGAGGGGAGCTGGTACCTCGACGCGATCTCCCGCGGTGCCCGCGCCCGGCGCCGCTACCGGATCGACCGGATCGACGCCATCCGGGCGATCCCCACGCCGATCGATGCCGACATGGTCGCCATCGAGGCGGATGTCCCGGCCGACTACCACCACCCCGACCACCCAGAGGTCGTTCTGCGCCTGACCGAGGTGGGGGTCGTTCGCGCTCCGGAGCTGCTCGGCGTCCGGGTCACGCCGGAACGTCGCTGCGACGGCTCGTGGGAGATCCGGCTGCGCTGCCCACCGTCCGAGCTGCCCTTCTACGCCCGCTGCGTCCTCGTCCTCGGCGACGACTGCCGGGCCGACGGCGGTCCTGAAGTGGTCGCCCTGATTCGGGAAACGGCGCAGCGGACACTTGACCGGCATTCACTGCCTCGGGACTGATTGGTGACAGGACGGTGTCACTGACCTGCCTGTAGGCTGGGATGACGTACCGGCCCGTCTACGGTCCAATGAGAGGGCAACCCGTTTGCCAACAACTATTTCCGAGGTCGCAATCGCCCCAGTCCAGCAGCGTCGCGATGAGCACTGGGGATACACCCCGGCGACGCGACTGTCGTCCTGGGCTGCCGCGCCCGCGCTGATCGAGCGAGCCGGGTTCGCCACCCTGTTCCCGGCCTCGCCGGAGGTTGCCAGCCTCTACGCCGCCTTCGTCGGGCCGGGCGTCCCGACCGATTCCGGTCACTCGACCCCTTCCGGGGAGGTCTACTCCTGGCGCTGGGAACTTGGCCGGCGCGAGGTCGCGTTCTACGGGACGCTGGTCCGGGGCAAGCCGACGTGGGTCGCCTGGGATGTGCTGCCGGCGATCCTTCGGCTGCGCGGTGACCTCCGGCCGGCCGGGGAGCAGCACGCCGCCGGAGAGCTCTCGGCCGACGCGCTCCGGCTGGCCGAGGCTCTCGCCAGTAACGGCGGCACGCTCACGACCGGCGAGCTGCGCCGCCTGGCCGGCTTCGAGACGGGCCGGGAGCGCCGCGCGGCCTACCTGAAGGCCGTCGCTGAACTCGACCGTCGCCTGTTGGTCGGTCGCGGCTTCGGCCCGGCCGACGATCCCGATGACCACGACATGCGGCAGACGCTGATCGCGATGCGTCACCCCGGGGCGATTGCGGCGGCTGAGGAGATGGATGACGACGCGGCGCTGCGGCTCGTGCTGACCCGGTATCTGTCGGCTGCCGTCTTCGTTCGGCCGACGGTGTGGTCACGCCACTTCGGTCTCGCCCGTGCCGATGTCGATCGCTGCCTGACGGCGCTTGAGCGTGCTGGACTCGTGTGTCGGACCCGGTTCGAGGGCGAGAAGGACGAGACCTTCGTCCTTGCTACCGATGACTTCACGACTGGAGGCACATCATGAGGATGATGGAACGATCGATCGATGATCGGCTGGCGGCGGCACAGGCGTACCTCGAGGGGCAGGCAGCGACGCGGCCGGTCGAGGCGGCACAGGGGTGCCTGCTCCTCGGGCTGGGCGGGGTCGACGATGTCCTGGAGTCGCTTGCCCGGTATCAGAACGAGGACGGCGGCTTCGGCAACGGGCTGGCGCCGGACATCACCGCCCCGCGGAGCAACCCGTTCGCTGCCCGTCTCGCCCTGCTGACCATCGTTGAAACCGGGATCCCAACCGGTGATCCCGTCGTGACCTGGCTGGTCGGCTGGCTGGAGCGGACGCAGGGGGAGGACGGCTGCTGGCGCTGGGAGCCGGGGACGTTCGACCACCCGATCGCCCCGTGGTTCGCGGCCTGGCAGTTCCCGAATCTCAACCCGGCGCTCTGCCTGGCCGGCGCGCTCGCCCAGCTCGGGCTTGGGTCCGAACGACTCCACCGCCGCTGCCACGATCTCTACGATCTCTACGTCAGGCTGGCCAGCGCCGACGAAATGGCGAATGGTGATTACTACGTCCTGCTGCCCTACGTCGAGTCTGTCCCGTGGTTGACCGACCTGCCGGACCGGGATGCATCACTCGATGCCCTTGCGGGTCACATCGTCCGGGATCTGACCACTGGAACCTACACCACCCCTCAGGAAGCCGCCGAGCACATCGGGCCGCCAGACGACCCCCTCGCCCAGCACCTGCCGGCCGGGACCCTGACACGGATCCGGGCCGACGTGCTCGCGACGCAACAACCGGACGGCCACTGGCAGAGCCCGTTCAGCGACCACTGGAACCCCTATCAGACGCTCAGCGGCATGGCGATCCTTGCGCACTACCCTGGCTGACCCTGATCTGGTGATTCACGATGCCGATCATGGTCGAGCAAGGGGCGACACGGCGATCGTGATCCCGCGCCTCACGTTTCCAATGGCTGCGTCGTCATCCTTATAGAGCGACATGCGGTTGTTCATTCGCCTTCACCGACAGGGATGCAGCCATGACCACGCGGAACCACTCGTTAGGATCGACCAGCCCATCAGTGCATCACGCCGTCGTCGTCGGAGCTGGCTACGCCGGGGTCATCGCGGCCAACCGCCTGCTCTCATCCCGGTCGAGGGGTGAGCGGGATCTGCTGCGGGTGACGATGGTCAACCCGCGGCCCGACTTCGTTCAGCGGATCCGGCTGCACGAGGTCGCCGCCGGCACGATCGGATCGGCGGCGATTCCGCTGACCAATGTCCTCCACCGTGAGGTCGAGCTCATGATCGGGACGGCGGTCCAGATTGACCCGGACGCCAGAATCGTCGACGTCGAGCGCGACGGAATCATCCAGCCGCTGCCCTACGACACGCTCGTCTACGCAGTCGGCAGCCAGGCGGCCGTCACGGTCCGGGGCGTCCGCGAGCACGCCCTGCCGCTCGCTGGCGCCGACGAGGCGGACCGGGCGAGCCAGGTCATCGCTGGGCTGGCCGCCGGCTCTCGCGTCATCGTCGTGGGGGGCGGACTGACGGGCGTCGAGGTCGTCACCGAGCTGGCCGAGCGTCGCCCCGATCTCACACTGACACTGGTCACCAGTGGAACGGTCGGTTCGACGCTGAGTGAGGCGGGACAACGGAACGTCCGACGGGTCCTGGACCAGCTCGGGGTCGAGATGGTCGAAGGCACGCGGGTCGAGGCGGTTGCGGCCGGCCAGCTCACCCTCGCCGACCGGCGCCAGCTCCCCTTCGACGCCTGCGTCTGGACCGTCGGCTTCACGGTCCCGGATCTTGCCCGGCGAAGTGGTCTCGCCACCGACGCCACCGGGCGACTCCGGCTCGATGCGACCCTGACCAGCATCGACTCGCCGCACATCGTCGGCGCCGGCGACTCGATCGTGGTTCCCAACGACGTCGGTGGTCACCTGCGGATGTGCTGCGCGGCGGCCCTTCCGCTCGGCGGGCACGCGGCCGATACGGTCCTGGCTCGGCTTCGGGGAGCAGACCCAAAGCCAATCTCGATCGGCTTCACCGGGCAGTGCATCAGCCTTGGACGCCAGCGCGGCCTGATGCAGCTGGTCCATGCCGACGACACGCCCCGGCAAATCATCATTCCGGGACGCGCGGGAGCGTGGGTCAAGGAGCGCATCTGCCGATATGCTGTCAGTACCATGCGGAACGAGCGCCGCCGGCCGGGCGCCTGGCTTGGTGTCGGTGGCCCGGGCGTCCGCTCGACCGTTGAACCGGAGCTCTCGCGATGACGTTCCTGCCCGGAGACCCCGAATTCCAGCACCTGTTCGGGGTTGCCTACCGGCTGCTCGGATCGGCGCAGGACGCCGAGGACGCGATCCAGGAGGGCCAGATCCGCTGGCAGGAGCTCCCGGACGGCGACCGTGAGCTGATCCGGGCGCCGCTCGCCTGGCTGACCCGCGTCGTCAGCCGGATCTGCCTGGACCAGCTCGGGTCGGCCCGGGCCCGGCGGGAGCAGTACGTCGGCATCTGGCTGCCCGAACCGGTACCCGGCCAGATCGACCCGCTGGTGAGCACCGCACGTTCCCGTGATGCGAGCGACCCGGCCGACGCCGTCACACGGGACGAGTCGGTCTCAATGGCCCTGCTCGTCGTCATGGAGAAGCTCAGCCCGGGCGAGCGCGTCGCCCTGATCCTGCACGATGTCTTCGGGGTCCCTTTTGGCGAGATCGCGACGATCGTCGACCGCAGCCCGGAGGCCTGCCGCCAGCTCGCCTCGGCCGGACGGCGCCATGTCCGGTCCGGATCACGGTTCTCGGCCAGCGGACCGGAGCGCGATAGTGTCGTCGCAGCCTTCGTCCGGGCCTGCATGGGCGGCGACCTGCTGGCGCTGGCCCAGGTCCTCGATCCGAATGTCGTCTCCCGGGCCGACGGCGGTGGTCTCGTCTCCGCGGGGACGCGACCCATCCGTGGGCTCGACCGGGTCGCGCGACTGCTGGTCGGTCTGGTCCGCCGTGGTCTGCCGGGAGACCCCGACATCACCTGGCGACTGGCGCCCGTCAACGGCCAGACCGGGCTGGTCATCGAGGCCGGTGGCGCGATCGTCAGCGTCATCGACCTCGCGATCCGCGATGGCCGGGTGGTCGAACTCGCGACGGTCGTCAATCCGGACAAGCTCACGCGCTGGAACCAGGCTGCGCCGTCCGGTCCGGTTATCGGCTGAACACGATCAGCAGGTCGCTGAGCGCATCGGGCTGCCGGATGGTCGTCTGTCCATCGGACGCCTCCCACCCTACGGCCTCGATCCAGCGGTCGCTCAGATTCCAGCCCTCGGCGCTCCAGCCGGTGAGGTCGACGGAGAGGGTGATGGTGGACGGTTCCGGGAGATAGATCGCCAGCCTGCCGCCGGGCTCGTCCATCCCAACCCGGGTCCCGCGAGGTTCGTCGACGAGCAGGTCCGGCCGGGAGGTGAGGTCGAACAGTTCATGCGTCTCGACGATCCGTCGGATCAGGCCGACATCCCAGGCGCCGGGGAACTGCATGGCGACCTCGGCCGGGAACGGCAGCCCGGCGCCGGCCACGTTCAGGAACTGGTCACCCGTGCGGTGCCAGGACCAGACCCCGTGGGCACCGTAGCCGAGGCCCGCTCCGGCCCCGCTCAACACCCCGGTCCATGAGGATCGCCGGACCGACGCGGCTAGGTGTCGCCCCGTCCCCCGGTCCGACGCGTGGCCCTCGTAGCAGGGCTCTATATCGAGGATCGGCCGTCGCACCGGCAGCGCCCGGTAGCGTCCGGCCAGCCGCTGGGCGACCTCGTGGCCGTCCGGGCCGTGGCTGGACTGATACGTGTAGAACCCGAGTCCAGGGTGTCCGAGCAGCTGGGCCGGGGTCTCGTGCGTGGGTGAGGAGTGGATCGTCGTCAGGCGTTCGGGCCGGGCGGACTGGATCCGGTCAAGGACCCGGACGTACCGGTCGATGGCGAGGTCGTCCGTGAAGTGGTCGTCGCCGCTGACGCAGAGGATCACGGGGAGATCGCCAACGGCGCCGAGGAGGGCGTCGACGTAGTGGTCGGTTTGCTCTGGAGTCAAGTCCAGACCTGGAGCCCGTTTCGCCGCCCAGGTACCGGGGACGTACGTGCACCAGAGCACGACGATTACCGGCACGATTCCATGCCGCAGCGCCGTCTGGGACATGGTTCGTGCTCGTTGGAACCAGGCGTCGTCCGGTCGGTCGAGATCCCATGAGCTGTCGGCCCGGACGACGAACGGGGCCGGGGCGCCGGGCGAGATTGACTGGTCGTGAGCGATCGGGAGCATACTGATGGCGACGGCGTTGAAGCCCTGCCGGTGGCGATGCCGGAGGTAGCCGTCCCACTCCGCCGCTGACACCCGACCGAACGCCGCCCAGCAGGTGTCGGCCAGCAGGAACGTCGGCCGCCCGCCCCGCAGGAGTCGCCGCCCGCCCGGTTCGACCATGAATGCCACGTCGTTCACATCCTGATCGTTCATGACTGGATCGCTCCTGTCAGGACGGCGACGAGGTTGGCCAGTCCCTCGGGAAAGACGGTATCGGTCGTTGATCGGAGCTCGGCCAGCGTCCACCAGCGGTGCTCACGGAAGACCACGCGCTCGGCGTCCTCGATCCCGTCCCAGGAGATCGCCGTCACATGGGTGCGGCCAATCAGGTACGTCTCTCGAAAGAGGACCGGCTCACCGTCGAACACCATCGCCTTCTCGCGATCCAGCACCGCGCGGCCAAGTGCCACTGACGTCAGGCCGGTTTCCTCCCGCAGCTCGCGATTGGCGGCGTCCCGGACCGTCTCACCCGGTTCCATCCCACCGCCGGGCAGCGCCCAGGATCCGTTCGGCGACGCTACGGCTGGCAGCCCGGGGTCGCTGATTCGGTCGTCCTCGAACCGGTAGAGCAGCACCCGGTCGAGCGGGTCGAACAGCACCACCCGGACCGTCGGTCGCACTCTCATCGCTACGCTCCTCGTTCCTTCGAACCCCTACTCGCCACGAGGCGTCGGACTTCGGCAGGATGCACGGAACAATCGGTAGTCGGCGTTGAAGTCGCTGCGGATCGGCTGTCAAGGAGGCGACACATGCAGTGGTGTGGGTGCAACGATCACAGCTACAGTCCTGAAGGCATTGAGCGTTGCCAGTGGTGCAAGAAATCCTTCCGCAATCCCAAGAGCTGGAATGACGAAGTCATTCGATTCGATCCCAGGCTTCCACTCAGGAAGACTATACCGGTTCTGCAGGGGCGTGAATCAGGCGACTCGAGTCTGCAGAATCTCAATGACGGAAAGGCTCGACGAGAGCGCATGGTCAAGGAGAATCGCAAGAGGTTGCTGGCGGCCGAGCGAGGGTCCCGCAGGATGAGTCAGACCGCCTCGTCAGTACTCAACCTTCCCAAGGGCAAGCCACACTCAATGAGCGATAACCAGCTATCTGGGACGACGAGCTCCATTGGCACTGCAGAGGTAGGGACGAAGACCAACGTCTACAACGCATCCATCATCGTCATCACTGTTCGGCAGGATACCGATGGCACATGGAAGGCAGGTTTCTGGTGCCCTAGCTCCGGCGAGCGTTTTCCAGCGTATCCCTGCGAGACGCTGCCAGCATTTCATCAGGACATTGTTTGGAGTCAGGCTGCTACCAAGGCATTGAGGCGTATCGTGTCGCGGTCTGGCTCTATTGGGTGGCGACCATACAACACGAGACCGACGTCGTGGAACGAGGAAGTCATCGCTGTGCGAATGCCCAGGTTGAGTAAACCGACATGCGATGCTTCTCAGAGAGTCAAAGGCTCAACTCCCAGGAGAAAGTCGAGAGACCATATGAATCCAGGCAAGAACCGCAGATGTTTTTAGCGCGACCAATGACGATATGGACCGGCTGTTCGACGTTCTGACGATCTGGCGTGACTGGGCCGACGACGTTGCCGCCAAGCCGATCGAGGCCGGCCACTTCCTGGCGGAGGAGAACCCGTCCGCCGTCCTGGCGGCACTGACTCCGTTCCTGCTCCCGGACACCCCACAGGTGCCGGATGAGATTTCGACTCCGCTACAATAGTCGCCAGGAAACACTTCACCGCATATATGCTCGCCATATGTGCTCGTCGGAGGAATCAGCATGACGGCGACCTCTACATTCCCGACCGAACTCACGGACCATCTCGACGATGTCCGGGCGATCTGCGCGCGATATCAGGTTCAGGCGCTGTACATCTTTGGGTCCGCCGTCCAGGGCACATTCGACCCAGCTGCCAGCGACCTCGACTTCATGGTCGACCTTGGAGAGTATGGGACTGACGTCGCAACCCGGTTTTTCGATCTCCTGTGGGCGCTTGAGGCGCTGCTCGAACGAGATGTGGATCTCATCACGGTTCGTTCAAGGGGTGATGCGGCGTTCCTGGCCGAGGTCGAGGCGACGAGAGTGGCAGTCTATGCCGCCTAAAGGCCGTTGGACGCGAGAGCAGCGCCTTCGTCAGGCTATCGAAGCCATAGATGAGATCACTACCTTCATCGAGGGCCTCAATATCGAGGACTATCTGACATGCTCGCTCCATCAGAGTGCGGTCGGACTCCAGTTGATTTCAGGTTGCCGAAGCGCTCAAGCCGCTGGACGAAGCCGACGATTCCCTCCAGCATGACATTCTTCAGCTGGGCCGGATCATGAGGACGCGCAACCTCAACGCGCATGAATACAAACGCGTCGATGACCAGATCATCTGGACCATCGTGACGACCGACCTGCCAGTCCTTCGAATTCAGTTACTCGAACTACTGGAGAACGAGTGACCGTGCTCTCGTGTGGTTACTTTTCCTTCGAACTCCGGTTCGCCAGATCAGATTTCATCTGGAGGAGAAACGGCGAGGGTTTCCTCCGTACTGGAGGCGAGCCGGATGCTCAGATGTACTGGCCGCGCTAATCCCATTCCTGCTCCCGGACACCCCGAAATGGTGACCAAGGCTCTGGCTCCGGGTCGGGCACCTGGAGTGATTCAGTCTGAGTAGGTAATCGGTTGTGACTGGTTGGCCGTTTCCGTGACCGGATATATCGGGTTACACTCAAAAGGACGAAGACGAGGTAAGCGCTTCTTTGCCCCGTCAGTGACAAGGAGTCTGCCAATGCCCTCCATCGTTGCCAGCCAGCTCGATGATATTCGCAGGGTCTGCCGGGAGAACGGCATCCGTCGCCTGGATCTGTTTGGTTCGGGTGTAAACGACACCTTCGATCCGACTCGCAGCGATCTAGACTTCTACGTTGATCTCGGCGACTACGACCGGACCGTGGGCACACGCTACCTGAAGGTCGTTTCCTTCCTGATCCGAATGTTCGGTCGTGACATCGATGTCGTAACAACCCGGGGCGTTAGGAACCCGGATCTTCGAACCGAGATCGAGTCGACGCGAACCCCCCTCTATGAAGCGTAGGGTTGCGGACGCACTGTCGCACGGACTGGCCGCGATCGATGTGATTCAACAGCTGATCCGTGACATCGGCTATGACTTCTCTCGCTACGATCAGGATGTGCTCTACCGGTCAGCGATCGAACGACAGTTTGAGATCCTCGGCGAAGCGATGTACCGGGTAGATGAGATGGACAGCACCCTCAGGTACGCGCTGCCAGCAATCGGCGATGCAATCGGGATGCGTAACATGATTGCCTACAACTACGACAGTGTGGACAACGAGGTCGTTTGGGCGACGATGATCGAGAACCTCGACCCGCTCCGGAAGGCGATCCAGGAAGCGCTCGCCGGACTCTGAGCGACCTCGCCACCCAAACGGTCATGGCTTGCTACACGGCTAATGGCGCTGATTCCCCGTCGGATCGGTCATCGGGTGCTCGCCGTGAGCCAATGAATGGCGCGGGCCAGATCGTCCGGCGCAGGACCGCTCCGGCAACGCCGCCAGCGACCAGCGCCAGGCTGGCCCAGGTCGGGCCGGGCAGTGGGCCGACGTAGACGCTGTCCGTCCGGATCGACTCGATCAGGCCGCGCTCGATCCCGTAGAGGATCATGTACGCCCAGACCGCGTCACCCTCCCGGAGCCGCCGGCTGCCGGGCATCTTCAGGATGAGGATGCTTAGCACGACGGCGTTGAACAGGTTGGCGATCGACTCGTACAGGAAGGTCGGATGGAACGTCGCCTGGTCCGCGTACTCGGCCGGGCGCCGGGCCGGGTCGATCGTGACCGCCCACGGCACATCGGTTGGCGTCCCGAACGCCTCCTGGTTGGCCCAGTTGCCCCAGCGGCCGATCGCCTGCCCCAATGCGACCCCCACGAGGATCAGGTCGCCCCAGAGCAGGAAACGCTGATGGGCCCGATGGCACAGCCAGGCGACGATCAGGGAGCCGAAGAGGACCGCCCCGTGAATCGCGATCCCGCCCTCGCGGATGTTGAGGGCATCGAGCGGGTCATCGCGGAACTGGTCCCATGAGACCGCGACGAAGGCGACCCGGGCCCCGATGATCGCGACGGCAACCGTCAGGGGGGCGATGTCGAGGATGAACTCCGGGTCCATCCCGCGGCGCCGGGCGAGCGCCTGAATAAGCAGGATCGCGGCGATGATCCCGGTCAGGATCAGCAGGGCATACCACCGGATCGAGAGCCCGAAGAGATCGAAGGCGACCGGGTCGTGAAGCGTCGGCATGGGGTCGGTCTCGTTCCTGGACGCATCGATCGGACGCTGGCAACCGGTCGTTCAGCCGCTGATCGCCCTGCGTGACCAGCGTGGTCGAAACCATGGCAGCGGCCGTTACGCCGTCATGACGCGTTTCGGGTCGTCACGATAGCGCATCGAACGTGACGAGCTCGGAACGCGTGCAGGATCAGGGGAGCCGGAGCCAGCCGACGCCGCCGTGCCAGTGCCGGCCGGAGCGGATGTGGCTGATGGCAGCCCGTTCCAGCGTCGTCCGCTGCGGGTAGGCGTCGAGCGGCCGATCGGTCTCCAGCCCGAAGACGAACCGGAGCGTGCTGTCATCGTTGTCCTCGGACTGGAAGGCTTGCTCGAAGCGGCGCTGGAACCGGACGATGTTGGAGGTCGCCGGCAGATACTCGGCTAGTTGCTCATCCAGCAGCCACGAGTAACAGACGCCGATCCCGTAGTGCTCCTCGGGGAAGTGGTCGGCGAAGAACAGCACCGTGGCGGCGAACGACGCGTCGCAGGCCGCCGGCGAGAATGGGCCGAAGTAGCCGGGAATATGGACACTCAGCGCCGGCGAGTCTGGGCCGTACGTCGGATCGATCGTGCCGATCGCGCGACCGACGGTGTTCCCGAGCCGGATGCGCTCGAACTGAAGCCGGCCGAGCTGGTAGATCGCGCCGGTAAAATGCAGCGTGATCCAGACGGGGTCGTCGAACCCGCTCTGCCCGGTCCGCTGCCGATAGACCGCCATCTGCCGGCCGAGGTCCGCCAGTGTCACCCACGAGATGTCGTCCGGGATGCCGCGCTCGCGGTGATACGCCCGGACGTGCGGCAGCGCCGCGACGAACACGTAGACGAAGAAGAACCGGTGCAGCGGCCCGAGCGACGCCGGCAGAGGCGGGATCTTCACCCACTCCTCGACGACGCCCATTCGCTGAATGAGCGCCTCGACTGACCGCTCGATGAGCCACCAGATCTCCGGATCGCCGTCCGGCGTCGGGCGCAGGGCGAGCAGCGTGTCGATGTCCTCGTGGACGACCGACAGCCGCAGCAGCGTCTGGACCAGCTCGCTCCCCTCGGGGATCACGACCGTACTGGTGGTCTCGCCCAGCCCGTCCAGCCGCTCGATCCACGTCCGGATGGCGTCGCCCCCGCCCAGCCGCTCGATCAGCCGCTCAGTCGATATCGTCTCCATAGATGATCTCCAGAATCGGTCGTGAGACCATCAGTCTGCGTCGAACGCTTGCTTCTACGGTGGACAGGATGCCGCGAGATTCCATCTCCTTCAGCGCCGTTCGGCCGGTAGGGAGGGAAACCTCCAGGATACGGCTGGCTCGGGCAACGGTCATGTATGGGTTGGCGAGCAACGGGTCGATCAGGACGATCAGTTTTGGGCGTGACTTGAGCTCCTTGAGAAGCGTCTCACGGTAGTCGATCAGTTGACTCGTCTGTCCTACTGCCCGTCTGGCTGTGACCGATACGCCTTCCAGAAAGAACAGAATCCAGTTCACCCAGTCACCGTGTGTGCGGACCCGTTGCAAACTCTCGTAATAGGCCAGCCGGTTAGCTTCGATGAACTCTGACAAGTACAGCAACGGCTGGGAGAGGCGATTCCGCTCGATGAGGAACAGGGTCACCAGCAGACGACCGACCCGGCCATTCCCATCGTTGAACGGATGGATTGCCTCGAACTGCTCATGCATCAGGGCGCACCGGATCAGATCGGGCAGGGGCGATGGTTCGTTGACGAACCGTTCCCAGGCTGTGAGGCAGTCATTCAGATGTTCGGGTGGCGGTGGGACGTACTGGGCCGTCCCGGGATTGCTCCCCGGCGACCCAATCCAGTTCTGCGTGGTGCGAAACCGGCCTGGTGAGGCGTTTCGGCCACGCTCGCCCGGGATGCCGCTCATGAGCCATTGATGCAGGGACAGGACGAGGTTGAGTCCAATGACCGGGCGAGTCTTCAACGACTCCAGGCCATGATCTATCGCGGCGACGTAGTTGCGGATTTCCAGTACATCGATAAAGTCCGGTTCGTCGCCGCGGGTGTCGGGGTCATCGCGAAGGACATCATCAAGGCTGGCGCGGGTCCCCTCAATTCGGGAGGACAGAACGGCTTCGCGTTGGAGGTATGGTCGGATCAGGAGTTCCGGAGAGGGAAGTAGACGCCCAAGTCCGGAGAGCTCGCCGAGGATCGCATCTGCTCGTGAGAGCGCCGCGGCCAGATCATTGGTCCAGACGAGACTGGGCGGCAGAGGAGATGGAACAAAAGCATCATTGCCATCCATGCCACGAACGATCCGACCAGCCTCTGGGTTGATGTAGTCACTCGATCTCATGCTACCCACCTATGGCTGTGACGATACGGCCGGTGGGGTGATTCTCACACGGCCATCAGCTGAAAGAAAGAGCCAAAGTCTTTCACGAACGAGGGGGCAGCTGAAAGATTTCTTTCAGCTGCCCCCTCGTTCGTGAAAACAATCGTCCCTCTGCTTTCAGGTACAGCGACCCTGAGCGGACCGCGCTATCCGATCGTCTGCTCCAGATCACCACGCAGGTCGTCGATGTGCTCGATCCTGACCGGGAGCCGGACCAGACCCGGCTCGACCTCGGTGCCGGCCCTCGTTGGGAGGTGATCGGCGATGATGCCCGTACCGGGCCGTCTGTCTGCTCACGCCAGATCAGGACGTGACGGATGGTTCTCTAAAGAAGTGGCGAGTGGAATGGAATCGACGCTGATCCGATCGATCCTGCTGTTCGTGGCAGCTGGCCTGTGTGAGATCGGGGGCGGCTACCTCGTCTGGCTCTGGCTGCGGGAAGAGCGCGCGATCTGGCTCGGGGTGCTGGGCGGCCTGATCCTGTTCGTCTACGGGGTGCTGCCGACCTTCCAGCCGGAGGAGCATTCGTTCGGCCGGCTCTACGCGGCCTATGGAGGCGTCTTCGTCGTCCTCTCCCTGCTCTGGGGCTGGTGGATCGACGGTGTCCGGCCTGACCGGTTCGACGTCATCGGCGGAGCGATCGTCCTGATCGGCGTCGGGGTCATCATGTACGCGCCCCGGCCGTAGGGGCCAGGGCGCGACGGGTTCGTCTGGTCCTGACGGACGGACCCACGTGCTCAGTCGCCGAGCAATCCCTCGATGAACGCTCTGGTCCCATCCGGACCCGTCATGCGCAGCCAGATCGGTCCGGAATCCGGCTCGTAGACCACCTCGAAGCGGAAGAACGTGCAGCACTGGCGCTCGGATGCGATGAACTCCACGATCCGGTTGCCCCAGGGTCCCGTCCCCGCGAACCGGAAGGCGTACCCATCGGCCAGCTCCCGCTGCTCTTGGGCACCGGCGAACAACCCCTGACGAATGCCCTCCGTCCGCTCGGCCAGTTCCCGGTTGCCAAGGGAGCAGGCGATCGGCAATGAGCCGGCAGGGTCCGAGACTGGATTGATATCTGCCTGTTCGTTCGATGTCATGTTCATCGGTACTCCCTGTTTCTGCCGAATCATCGGTGCGTTCCTGTCAGGGAGCACCGTACGACTTCACGTAGACTTGAAGTCAAGTGGCAGAGGAGAGCAGCGCATGGAACAGTTCACGATCGGTGAGATCGCCCTACGGGCCGGCATCCGGACGTCGGCAATCCGCTACTACGAGTCGGTCGGCCTGCTGCCGGCGGCGCGTCGGGTCAGCGGCCAGCGGCGCTATGGCGAGGAAGTCCTCACCCAGCTGACACTCGTTCAGATGGCGCAGGAGGCTGGCTTCCGGATCGACGAGATCCGGACGCTGCTCAGTGGGTTTCCGGAGGAGACACCGTCGGCGATGCGCTGGCAGGATCTCGCTCAGCGCAAGCTGCTGGAAGTCGACGCCCTGATCGCCCGGATGCAGACCGTTCGCCAGGTATTGGAACAGAGTCTCCAATGCGACTGCTTGACACTGGACGCCTGCGCGGTGCATGGCTGGGCGGGCGGCACGACGATGCCGGCCCGGGCCATCGTCGCCGGTGCGTCGAACCGCGATCCCGCCCGCGGAGTTGGTGAGCGGGTGAGCGACCTCGCCGAGGAACGCTCACCCAGCCAGGGCCGCTGATTCGCTACCCGATCGCCTGCTCCAGGTCACCGAGCAGATCGTCGATGTGCTCAATCCCCACCGAGAGCCGGACCAGCCCTGGCTCGACCTCCGCGCCCGTCCCGACGACCGAGGCGTGCGTCATCGCGGCCGGCACCTCGATCAGCGACTCGATCCCGCCCAGACTCTCGGCCAGCCCGAAGATCTTGGTCCGCTCGACGATCCGGACGGCGTTGTCGACGCCACCCCGGGCTGTGAACGAGACCATCCCGGAGAAGTTCCGCATCTGCTTCGCGGCGATGTCGTGGCCGACGTGGTCGGCGAGGCCGGGGTAGAAGACGCGCTCGACGCCGTCGTGCTCGGTGAGGAAGTCAGCGATCGAGCGGGCGTTAGCGCTGTGGCGATCCATTCGGACAGCCAGTGTCTTGATTCCGCGGAGCGTCAGCCAGCAGTCCATTGGTCCGGAGATGGCGCCGGCGGCGTTCTGATGGAACTTCAGCGTCTCGAACGTCGCCTCATCGTTGCCGATCACCGCTCCGCCGACGACGTCGGAGTGGCCCCCGAGGTACTTGGTCGTGCTGTGCAGGACGAAGTCGGCGCCGTGGACGAGCGGCTGCTGGAGGTACGGGGAGGCGAACGTGTTGTCGACGACGAGCTTCGCGACGTGGCCATCGACGACCGACGCCAGCCCGGCGATGTCGACGATCTTGAGGTAGGGGTTCGTCGGCGTCTCGGCCCAGACCAGCCGCGTCTCCGGGCGGAGAGCGGCCTTCACCGCGGCGAGGTCGGCCATGTCGACCAGGCTGAAGTCGATCCCGTAGTTGACCATCACCTGGGCTGCCAGCCGGTAGGTGCCGCCATAGGCATCGTCGGACAGCAGGATGTGGTCGCCGGGCCGGAGGGTGTACTGCATCAGGTTCTGCGACGCGGCCAGCCCCGAGGCATAGGACAGCGCCCACTTGCCGGCTTCGAGCTCGGCCAGAACGATCTGGAGGGCGGTTCGGGTCGGGTTGTCCGTTCGTGAGTACTCGTAGCCCTTGTGCCGCCCGACCCCATCCTGGACGTAGGTGCTGGTCTGGTAGATCGGCGGGATCACGGCCCCGGTCGATGCGTCCGGGTCCTGCCCGGCGTGAATGGCGCTCGTCTCGAACTTCGGCATGTGTCTGGTTCTCCACTGGGATTGGCAGAGGTGGTCGTTCCACGGGTAAGGGTAGCGTGCCGGCACCTTGTCGGTGAGCGGGACGCGTTTCCAGTCGCAGGGACATGGGTCGCCTCGTCCGCGCTGCCAGACGCCATCTCTGACCGGTCCCGATTCGCAACGAACCGGTGAGTCGCCAACACCGTTATCGCCCTCCGGAGCGATGGTTGCTACAACAGCCGGGCTCGCAAGCTTCGCCCCTACAACGAGTCGCTTCGGGAGCCGCGACAAGGGCTAAGACCAGCGTCGTGATGGGTGTCGTCCCACAGGACCGCTGCGGAGGACGGAACTTAGGTCATACCGAACAGGCAACGCCTACTCCGCCGCCTCAGGCTCCATCCTCAGCGAGAGCATCTTCGAGACGCCGTCGGCGCCCATCGTGATCCCGTAGAGCGTGTTGGCGATCTCGATCGTGCCGCGGTTGTGGGTGATGACGATCACCTGCGTGCTCTCGCTCAGGCGCTGGAGCTGGGCCCGGAAGCGGACGACGTTGGCCTCGTCGAGGGCGGCGTCGACCTCGTCAAGCATACAGAACGGCGTCGGGTTGACCCGCAGGATCGCGATCAGGAGGGCTGCCGCCGTCAGCGATCGCTCGCCACCGGACAGGAGCGACAGGTTCTGGAGCCGCTTGCCGGGCGGCTGGGCGACGATGTCGATCCCGCCCGATGCGCCACCGGTGCCGCCGCTCTCACCAGTCGTGAGAACGAGCCGGGCGGAGCCGCCGCCGAACAGCTCGGTGAACGCCTCGCTGAACGCCTCGGCGACCTTGCCAAATGTCTCATTGAAGCGCTCGCGCATCGTCTCGTGGAGCTCGGCCAGGAGCTGGCGCAGCGAGACGGCGGCCTGCGTGACGTCGGCGAGCTGCTCACGCATGAAGGCGTGATGGCTGGACTCGCGCTCGAACTCGCCGATGGCGTCATCGCCGACGTAGCCGATCCGGCGGAGGCGCTCCTTGAGCCGGGCGATCTCGCGCTCCGGGTCAGCCGGCATCGCTGGGGTGAGGGGTGGTGCGCCCTGAGATGGATCCGCGTCGGTCAGGGCGAGGATGGTGGTGGGGTCATCGAGCTGGAGGTCGTCCATGATCCGCAGTTCGACCGCGGTCAGGTCGGCCCGCGCCCGTTCCAGCCCGAGGCTGGCCTCCCCCCGGGCGCGCTCATGGCTCAGCTGGGCGCGGCGCTCGGTCTCGATCCCGACGGTGATGCTGGTCAGGGCTGCCTGCGCGGCCTGAACGGCGGCGTCGAGCGGCTGGCGCTGCTCCCGGGCCGTCGCGAGCTGCGTCTGGAGGACAGCTGTCTCCCGCTCCAGCCGCTGGCGCCGTCCGTCCAGGGCGGCGATCTCGCCGTCGAGCGTGGAGGACCGCTCGGATCGAGTGGCGAGCTCGTCCTGCAGAGCCTGCCGCTGGGCGGTCAGCGATGCTTGCCGACGACGTTCGGCCCGGAAGCGTTCCTCGAGCGTGGCGAGGTCGCGCTGGTGATCGGCGATGGCACGCTCGGCGGTCGTCGCGGCGGTGCCCACCGCGGCCAGGGCGGTCTCGGCCGACTGGAGCCGGGTCTGAAGCTGAGCCTGGTCCTCGGCCAGCATCGTCTCGGATGCGACGATAGCGGCCCGCTCATCGCCACGGGAGGCAATCGCCTGCCGGATCGTATCGAGTCGGCGCTCGGCCCCACGCTGTTCGTTCTCGAGGTCGGTCAGCCAGGTCGCGAGCCGCTTGCGCTGGCCAGCCCGCTCCCGCGCCATCGCCCGGAGCCCGGCCAGCTCGGCCTCCGCAGACCGGGCCTCGGTCGCGATCATCGCCGGCGCGGACTCGGCGGCGGACAGCGCATCGATACAGCCCTGGCGCTGCTTAGCCAGTGCCGCAACGTGTTCAGGGAGCGCTCGCAGTTCCCGCTCCCGGGCGAGGGTTCCCGTCTCCCGGACGGCCGCGCCGCCCGCCACCGAGCCTCCGGTCCGGGCAATGTCGCCACCCAGGGTGACGGCGCTGAAGCCGGTCGGCAGGTCCCCGAGGATGAATCGGGCGACGGCCAGGTCGTCGACCACGATCGTCCGACCGAGCAGTGCTTCGGCGACCCCCGCGAATGCGTCGTCGATCTCGATCAGGTCGCTGGCGACGCCGTGGACACCGGGCCGACTCAGCACGGCGTCCGGTCGGCCCCGACCAGCCCGGCCACGGACGGTCTCGCGCGGCTGGAACGTCGCCCGGCCCGCCCGAACACGGCGCAGGTGGGCGATCGCCGCCTCGGCGTCGGCCCAGCGATCGACGACGACGTCCTGCAGGTGGCCGCCGAGGGCGACCTCGATGGCGGTGTCGTAGCGGGGCGGCAGGGCGATCAGCTCACCGACGGTCCCACGGATGCCGGACAGCTCACCGGAGCGGGCGGCCTGGACGACGGCCCGGACGCCGGCGTGCAACCCGGCGCCACTGTCGTGCATCTGCTGCAACGCGCGCTGCCGGGCGGCGGCCTCGCCGAGGTTCCGGTCGGCGTCGGCCAGGTCCCGCCGGGCCGCACCAACGGCCGCCGTGGCGACCTGCTCGCGCCCGACGATCTCCGCCAGCCGGGCCGTCAGCTCCGCCTCGGAGGTTTGCTGGCTGGCGACCGCGGCGTCGTGGGTCGTGAGGTCAGTTCGGGCCGTGACGATTCGCTCGGATCGCTCCGCGATGGCGTGCTCGTGACGGGTCAACTCGGCGGCGTCGAGTTCCCGGCGCTGATCGAGCAGGGCCGCCTGGCGCTGCTGGTCGGTCGCCCGGCGTTCACGGTCGCGCAGGTCCCGGCCGAGCCGCTCGACCTCGCGCTCATGGCCCGTTCGCCGGGCACTGACCTCAACGGTCTCGCGGCGAAGGGCGGCGATCGCCTCCCGGGCCGTGGCGACGCTGGCCTCGACCGCCGCCGTCTGGGCGATCACGGCGGCCAGTTCAGTTGCCATCGTCGCGGCCTGCTCATCCAGCCCGGCCTGCGTGTCAGCCATGTCCTGGCGCCGTCGGGTGAGGGCCAGCAGCCGCTCACCCGCCAGGTCGCGCTGATGCCCGACCCGCTGTGACTCCTCACTGGTCGCCTGGATGTGGGCGCCGAACCGCTCCAGCGCCTGGGTCGCCCGGTCGAGTTCCTGGCGGTGAGTAAGCTCAGCGGCGACGTGTTGCGCCAGCCGGGTCTCCCCGGCCGTGACTGTCGCTTCGGCCAGTTCGGCGATCTCCTGCGCGGCGCGGGCTGCTGAGGCCGCGACGGTGTAGAGCGAGCGGTAGTGCGTTCGCTGGATGACCAGCAATGTGTCGCGGACTGACTGCCAGTCGCGGGCCTGCCGGGCGTTGCGCTCCATGGTCCTGAGGCGCGGCTCGAGTTCGCTGAGCAGGTCGTTGAGGCGGGTGGAGTTGGCGTCGACCTCGGCGAGGTTGCGCTCGGACTCGGCGGCCTTCATCCGGAGCCCAGCGAGGTCGGCGGCGTGCTCGAACAGGCCGCGGCGCTCCTCCGGACGCTGACTGAGCGCGGCGTCCATCAGTCCCTGCCCGACGACGGTGTAGCTCTGACCCAGGGAGGCGACGAGGTGGTGAACGTCCCTGAGCCGGACCCGGCGGCCGTTGATCAGGTAGTTCGAGTCGCCACCGCGGAAGGCGCGGCGGGTGATCGTGACCTCCGTGAACTCACTTGGTAGCCAACCCGTGCTGTTGTCGAAGGTGACGGTGACCTCGGCCATCCCGAGCGGGGCTCGTCCGTTGCCGCCGGCGAAGATCACGTCGTCAGTCCTGCGGCTGCGGAGGGCGTTCTGGCTGGTCTCGCCCAGCACCCAGCGAACAGCGTCGGAGACGTTCGACTTGCCGCTGCCGTTCGGGCCGATCACCGCGGTGATGCCCTGCTCGAAGACCAGCGTCGTCCGGGTGGCGAAGCTCTTGAAGCCGTGGACCTCCAGCTTCGTCAGGCGGGGGCCGATCGCGGCGGGTGTCTCGGGCAAGGCCGGGTGGCCATCGTCCAGCGTGGGGAGGTCGGGCGCTGGAACATCGCCGGGATTGGCGCTCAAGCAGGACTCCTCCTCTCTGGCGAGTGACGACGGGCTGACTGCCTGGGTCGGCACGGTTGCCCGGCGACGGCGATGCCTTGCCCAGCGGGGGCGGGGAAAGCGTCGGACGGCAAATGGGATAGGCTGAATCAGCCGAAGATGGTAGCACGCCGAGAGAACAGGCGACCGATCCCTGGGCCGTTGCCGGGACGCCAGAGCTGGGCAAGATCTGTCTCGATCGTCGTCCGCCAGTCTCCGGTAGTCTAATGAAGGTTCGCCCGCGGCGACAGCCGATTCCAGGTTGCGGACATCGGCTTCGACGATGGCCAGACGTAGAGCCGGTGTGGAGCCGGTGTGGAGCCAGTGTGGATTATCACGATCGATCACAGGGAAGCATGACGACGGCTAACCGTCTGGGGCTTTCGACCGGGGCGTTCTGGCCCCATGCCAGAACCATTGATGCGCCAGGGCTGGTCGCCCAGCTCGGTGTCCGGGATGTCGAGGTCATGCTGCAGGAGCCGGTGGAGTATCACTCCGCGTTCGCCCGTGACCTCCGGCTGGCGTTTGACGCTGCTGGGTCCCGCGTCCGCAGCGTCCACGTCAAGCAGGCGTTGCACACCATCTTCAGCGATGATCCGACTCAGGTCGCGGCTGGCTGGGAGTTGTTCGACCGGGCGATCGAGGTCAGCGCCGTGCTGGGGGCGACGGTGCTGATCTGGCACGGCCCGTCGCGTCGGTTCGAGACCGATGTGCCGGCGTTGATGGCCGGATTCCCCAATGCCGCCCTTCGGTTGGCCAAACGCTGCGCCGCGTCGGGGATCACGCTGACGATCGAGAACGTCTCGTACTGCGCGCTCCCGAGCGTCCGGGATGTCCGCCGGTTCGTCGAGGGGCTGGACGCGAGCGGTGACGGACGGATCAGGTTCACCTTCGACCCGTTCCAGGCGGCTGAGGCCGAGGCCAACCCGTTCATGATGCTCGGGGCGATGGGAAGCCGGCTCGCGAACGTCCACCTGAGCGACTTCCGTTCTGGTTCCGGAATCGCTGGTCAGGGTATTCGTCATCTGCCGCCCGGAGACGGTGACCTTCCATGGTCGGCCCTGCTCCGGGCGATCGCGACGCGCTACGACGGCCCGCTGATGCTGGAGTCGCCGCTTGGTCCGGAGCCCGCCGAACCATTCCAGCGGGTCTCGGTGTTCCTCCAGCCGTTGATCGCCGATGCACGGCGTGATGTCCTGGCAACGGGCACCCTGCCGCCGGGGGTGCGTGAGGGGATCGCGCTGCACAACGCCGGGGCGTACTACGCGGCCCACGATGCGATCGAGGCGGAGTGGCACGCCGAGCAGGGACCGGTCCGGCAGCTGTATCAGGGCATCCTGCAGATCGGGATCGGTGTCCACCATGCCCGGAACGGCAACCGATCCGGGGCGATCATCAAGCTGTCCGATGGGATCGAGCGGGTCTCGGGCTTCCTGCCGGAAGTCGTCGGGATCGACACCGCTGGACTAGTCGCTGACGCCCAGGCGTATCGGGACGAGGTCATCGCGACCGACGGTGACGCGGACGAGACTCGGGCGCTCGTACCGCCCCGGATCTGTATCGCCGCACGGATTACCTAACGATATCCGGTGACAGACTGTCTGCGAGACAGCACCTGGAGGAGCTGGCCGGGGGAGAAGGACAGCCCGAAGTCATGACTGTGTCACATCTCCTTTGCCAACTCGAAAACGCCAGCAGGCCAGTCCGGATATTCCGGACTGGCCTGCTGGGTGACCCTAGTCTGGTGAAGGGTCCCGTTGCCGGGTCATTTCACCTGGTCAAGCATGGACTCTGATTAGACCCTGCGGCGGCGCAGACCGAAGCCCGCGGCAACCACACTAGCAACAGCCATGAGCGCGACAAGCACCCAGGTCATCGACGTGCCCGTGCCAGAGTCGCCAGTACCGGTGCTCGGGAGGGACGTCGAGCCACCCGGTCCTGTCGTTCCGGTCGTCGTACCGCCGGTGTTGTCACCGTTGTTGGCGTTGCCGCCACCGGTCGAGCCACCGGCGCCGCCACCGGTCGAGCCACCGGCGCCGCCACCGGTCGAGCCACCGGCGCCGCCACCGGTCGAGCCACCGGTGCCGCCACCGGTCGAGCCACCGGTGCCGCTTGGCTTCTTCGAGGCGTTGCCGTTGTTGCTCGGCTTCTCCGAAGCGTTGCCGTTGTTGCTCGGCTTCTCCGAAGCGTTGCCGTTGTTGCTCGGCTTCTCCGAAGCGTTGCCATTGTTGCTCGGCTTCTCCGAGGCGTTGCCATTGCCCGACTGCGAAGCCGAGGCCCTGGCGCTGGCCGACTGGGAAGCGGATGGCGAGGTCGACGCGACACCCGACTGAACGGCGGACGGCGACGCTGACGCACTGGCGCTGGCCGACTCGGACGCTGAAGCCGAGGCGATGGCCGACTCACCTGCGACGACGCCTGACGGGGACGCCGAGGCGCTGGCCGATGCCGAGGCGCTGGACAGGGTCTGGCAGTCATTGTTGAAGATGGCCTGGCCATTCGCGTCGAAGTTTTGCGAGAAGGTCTGACCGTTGAAGGTGAAGGTCGGGATGATGTCCCGCTTCTGCGGCTCGGACGGGCTGGTGATCCGGTTGACCGCAGCCTGAGCATCCACCGTGATCTGGACGAATCCACCGTTGCCGAGGGACTGGCAGAGCGTTACCCGGTTCTGATTGTTGTCGCTGGCCGACGCCGACGCACTGGCGCTAGCCGACTGGCTGGCCGAGGCGCTAGCCGACTGGCTGGCCGAGGCGCTAGCCGACTGGCTGGCCGAGGCGCTAGCCGACTGGCTGGCCGAGGCGCTAGCCGACTGGCTGGCCGACGGGGACGCCGACTGGCTGGCCGACGGGGACGCCGACTGGCTGGCCGAGGCGGAGGCCGACTGGCTGGCCGAGGCGGAGGCCGACTGGCTGGCCGAGGCGGAGGCCGACTGGCTGGCCGAGGCGGAGGCCGACTGGCTGGTCGAGGCGGAGGCCGACTGGCTGGTCGAGGCGGAGGCCGACTGGCTGGTCGAGGCGGAGGCCGACTGGCTGGCCGACGGGGACGCCGACTCGTCCGGAACGTTGCAGTTGTTGAGGAAGATAGCCTCTCCTTCGGCGTCGAAGTTCTGGGAGAAAACCTTACCCTCGAACGTGAACGTCGGGACGATGTCGTCCGGCTGGACGAGGGAGCCTTCAACCCCGATCCCGTTGGCCGCTGCCTCAGCACTGATGGTGTTGACGACGAACGGGTTGGACTCGCTGCCAGTAGCCTGGCAGATCCTTATCCGGATTTGGCGGTCACTGGCGTTGGCCGTTGCCGACGACGAGGCGACGGCGACGTCCGAAGCAGCAAGGGCGGCGTCCGAGGCGACGGCGGCGTCCGAAGCAGCAAGGGCGGCGTCCGAGGCGACGGCGGCGTCCGAAGCAGCAAGGGCGGCGTCCGAGGCGACGGCGGCGTTGGACGCCTCCACGGCAGCGTTCGAGGCAGCGGCGTTGGCGGCGGCGGCGTTGGACGCCTCCACGGCAGCGTTCGAGGCAGCGGCGTTGGCGGCGGCGGCGTTGGACGCCTCCACGGCAGCGTTCGAGGCAGCGGCGTTGGCGGCGGCGGCGTTGGACGCCTCCACGGCAGCGTTCGAGGCAGCGGCGTTGGCGGCGGCGGCGTTGGACGCCTCCACGGCAGCGTTCGAGGCAGCGGCGTTGGCGGCGTTGTTCGACGCGGCGGCAGCCTGGTTGGACGCGTTGCCGTTGCCAGGTCCTTGGCTTGGAGCTGCCTGTACGATCTGGCCCTGGCTGCTAGTGCCGCTGGCAAGGCTCGACATGACGACATTTCCCGTCAGGCCTAAGGCCAGCACGAGCGCGGTCAGAACAGACACAAACCGTAACAGTCGTGATGTAGACATACCTGACTACTCCTCCTGCCCGACCACCCTCAACGGCGGCTAAGCAAGCCTGGTTGACCATTCCGCTTCGTCACTCTGCCTCATCCGACCATTCGGATGTCATCCGTAGGACTTTCTGGCAGGGTAATAGGTCATGCCGATCGTATCACCGAAAGTCCTAGTACGCAATTGTCTGCATATCAGAATACTCGGCGAAACTGAGTTTTTTACACACCACGCCGATAGGGACTTGGCATCGATTGGTAAAGATGTGCGTACGTACGAGCAGTGGCGTAAAAGCAGAAGCCTGACTCATTGTCGTGATAGCCCATAAGTCCCAAATGTGAAGATCGTTAGTCTGATGACCTAAGTGCGCAATTCCTAGCAAGTAGGAGAGTAGAGTTGTGGATCATAGGCATGGCCGGGCCGATCGATTACCGGGTCGGCAGGAAGGTGCATGCTCTTCGAATGACGATGGGTCCGACTCAGCCCCACCATCTGGCGGCGGAGGGCGAGGCTGGTTTATACAGCGATCCAAACGTCATCGGAGGATGGATCCAGTCCAAACGGGTGAAGCAGCGGGCTGAGCAGTGACGATTCGGGCACGGGGCAGGGCGCCCCGGCGATACCGTGACGTATTGAAGCTTGTCTGGTCTTCCCATCAATAAGGAAATGGGTGGCTCATCGGAGCGTGATCGATTCTCGACTCAGCTCTTCCTGGTTCGAGTGGAGCGAAGGGTCAGTCTCGGCGATTTCGCGCCCGGTTCATCCCGGAAGATGCCGCCAGGGCACGGCTGTACGGAGGGGGAACTCGCCAGTACCGGCGTCGCCGCCGTTGCCGATTCGATCGTCGACCGCCGGCGTTGACTGTCCGGCGAATCTCTCCACGGCGCGCCCACTGTCGCCCTCCTGAATACGCGCCTCCCCACCGGTGGACACTCCGCCGCCCTGGTTGACTCTGGCTGGGAAACATGATCAAATGTGCTGTACGTACACCGTGTCCTGGCTCGGGTGATACTGAAGCTGGACTAGGTCGTTCCACTGACTGACGTTGACTGGAAGTCCATATATAGGTGCCTGGAGAATTGTCCGCCACTAGAGGTTGTGGTTTGGTGATCTCGCTGGTACGATATATGCCTCAAGGGGATCTCAGCGTGCCGCGCTGAGCTTCCGCATCTCCTACAGGTACTCTTCGAGTCACAACGCAGGGGAATACCGCGAGTTCAGACCATTCTGACCAACGATGCCCAAGGTTGCCGTCCCGCCGAACCCTGGTGTCGCGAAATCCGTGGTTGCGGACCGTCGTCCGTCGCCTCTCTTCGTAGCTGGAGATGACCATGTCCGAGCACACCGATTCACGCCGGTCTCCTTCCACCCAGCAGGGCGCAGGGCTGACCGTCCCCCGGCACTTCACCACCGCTGGCACCGACGTCTACGACGCGATCGCCTGGAACACCCGGACCTCGCGGATCGCGAACCCGGATGGCAGCGTCGTCTTCGAGATGAAGGACGCCGAGGTCCCGGCGGCGTGGTCGCAGGTCGCCGCCGACATCATGGTCTCCAAGTACTTCCGCAAGGCCGGCGTGCCGCAGATGGACGCCGAGGGCGAGCCGGTCGTCGACGCGGACGGCCAGCCGGTCCTCGGGCCCGAGCGCTCGGCCCGACAGGTGATCGGCCGGCTGACCGGCGCCTGGCGCTGGTGGGGCGAGGAGAACGGCTACTTCGCGACGACCGCAGACGCCGAGACCTTCGAGGCCGAGCTGTCCCACATGCTCCTGACCCAGATGGCCGCGCCGAACTCGCCGCAGTGGTTCAACACCGGGCTGGCCTGGGCCTACGGCATCACCGGCCCAGCCCAGGGTCATTACTTCGTCGACCCGGCCGACGGGCAGGTCAAGCAAAGCGCCGACGCCTACACCCGCCCCCAGCCGCACGCCTGCTTCATCCAGAGCGTCTCCGACGACCTCGTCAACGAGGGCGGCATCATGGATCTCTGGATCCGCGAGGCCCGCATCTTCAAGTACGGCTCCGGCACCGGAACCAACTTCTCCAGCATTCGTGGCGAAGGTGAGCCGCTCTCCGGTGGCGGCACGTCGTCCGGTCTGATGAGCTTCCTCAAGGTTGGCGACCGGGCGGCCGGCGCGATCAAGAGTGGTGGCACGACCCGTCGCGCCGCCAAGATGGTCACGCTCGACATCGACCACCCGGACATCCCGACGTTCATCTCCTGGAAGGCCAACGAGGAGAAGAAGGTCGCTGCCCTGATGGCGGCCGGCTACTCAAGCGACTTCAACGGCGAGGCCTACGCGACCGTCTCGGGTCAGAACTCCAACAACTCCGTCCGCGTCTCGAACGCCTTCCTCAAGGCCGTCCGGAACGACGAGGACTGGGACCTGATCCGCCGGACCGACGGACTCCCGTCGAAGACGCTCAAGGCACGCGACCTCTGGCGGCAGATGGCGGAAGCATCCTGGGCCTGCGCCGACCCCGGTCTTCAGTACGACTCGACGATCAACGAGTGGCACACCGCGCCGGAGTCGGGCCGGATCAACGGCTCGAACCCCTGCTCGGAGTACATGTTCCTTGACAACTCAGCCTGCAACCTCGCCTCGCTGAACCTGCACAGGTTCGTCGACGCCGAGACGGGCGCGATCGATATCGAGAGCTTCCGCCACGCGGTCCGGCTCTGGACGATCGTCCTCGAGATCAGCGTCCTGATGGCGCAGTTCCCGAGCAAGGAGATCGCGCAGATCTCCTACGACTTCCGGACCCTCGGCCTCGGCTATGCCAACCTCGGCACCGTGCTGATGCGCTCGGGGATCCCGTACGACTCCGATGAGGCTCGAGCCTTCGCCGGCGCCATCACCGCCATCATGACGGGCGAGTCCTACGCGACGTCGTCCGAGCTGGCGGAGCACCTCGGCCCGTTCGCCGGCTACCGGCTCAATGAGCGTCACATGCTGCGGGTGATCCGCAACCACCGCCGGGCCGCCTGGAACGTTCCGGCCGAGGAGTACGAGGGGCTGGAAGTCCGGCCAATGGCGATCGACCCGGACCTCGCGCCGGCCGACCTGCTGACCGCCGCTCGCGACTCCTGGGACCGCGCCCTTGCCGGTGGCGAGCTCCACGGCTACCGCAACGCCCAGGTGTCGCTGCTCGCGCCGACCGGCACGATCGGTCTGCTGATGGACTGCGACACGACCGGTGTCGAGCCGGACTTCGCCCTGGTCAAGTTCAAGAAGCTGTCCGGTGGGGGCTACTTCAAGATCGCCAACCAGAGCGTCGAGCCCGCCCTGGAGAACCTCGGCTACGACGATGCCCAGCGCCGCGACATCATTCGGTACCTGCTGGGAGCCCTGTTCCTGGAGACGTCGCCGCACATCAACCGAGACTCCCTCAAGGCGAAGGGTTTCACGGACGCCGACCTCGCGAAGATCGAGGCGTCACTGCCGGCGACCTTCGAGCTGAGCTTCGCCTTCAGCCCGTGGTCCCTCGGCGAGGAGACGCTTGGCCGCCTCGGCTTCAGCATGGAGCAGGCGACCGCGCCGGACTTCGACCTGCTGCGGGCGCTCGGCTTCAGCAATGCGCAGATCAACGAGGCCAACGAGTTCGTCTGCGGCACGATGACCGTCGAGGGGGCGCCACACCTGCGGGACGAGCATCTGCCCGTCTTCGACTGCGCCAACAAGAACGGCCGGAAGGGCGTCCGGTACATCAGCGCTCACGGCCACATCGCGATGATGGGCGCCGCCCAGAGCTTCCTGTCCGGCGCGATCTCCAAGACGATCAACATGCCGCACGAGGCGACCGTCGAGGACATCGAGGCCGTCCACATGGAGTCGTGGAACCACGGTATCAAGGCGATCGCGCTCTACCGTGACGGCTCCAAGATGAGCCAGCCGCTTTCGACCAAGAGCGATCGTCAGAGCGAGGACGAGGCCGAGGCGCTGGACCCGGAGGAGATCCGCCAGTTGATCGCCGACGCGGTCAGTGAGGCGATGGCGCAGGCCGAGACAGCCCTCGCCGCGGAGCATGAGACGGCAGCCGTTCGGCTGGAAGCGGCCGAGGGGCGCGCTGCCGCCGCGACCGCCGAGGTCGCCCGGCTCAAGGCTGACATCGCGCAGACCAGCGCGTCCACCACGAGCCCGGCGCCGTACCGTCGTCGCCTGCCGGCCCGTCGCCACGGGTTCACCCAGGAGGCGCGAGTCGCTGGGCACAAGGTCTTCCTGCGAACCGGTGAGTACGAGGATGGCACGCTCGGCGAGATCTTCATCGACATGCACAAGGAGGGCGCCGCCTACCGGTCGATGATCAACAGCTTCGCGATCGCGATCTCGAAGGGCCTCCAGTACGGGGTGCCGCTCGAAGAGTTCGTCGAGACCTTCACCTTCGTCCGGTTCGAGCCGCAGGGCATGGTGACGGGCCACCCGAACATCAAGATGGCGACGTCGATGATCGACTACGTCTTCCGCGTCCTCGGGCTCGAGTACCTCGGTCGGTCGGACCTCGTCCAGGTCCAGCCCGATCCGAGCGACCTGATGTCGGAGGCCCTGCCCACGGTGTCGTCTGGTGATGGCGACACCTCGAACACTGGGGGCGCATCGTTCCCGGGCTGGGCTGGAGCCGCCACCCCGTCATCCGGTCCAGTCGCTCCATCGTCCACCGAGCCGGTTCAGGCCGTCGCCACGTCGGCTGTGTCCACTTCGAGCCCGGTCACCGCCTCGTTACCGATCGCCTCGGCGAGCGGGGTTGGCCACGTCGAGCACCAGCACGAGACCACGAACGCCAACGGCACGAGTAACGGCAACGCTCATTCCAACGGCAACGGTCACCCCCACGAGCCGGTCAGCGCGATGCCGGAGCTCCGGGTCAGCCCGACGGCGGTCGCCGATCGACCGATCACGGACACGCAAGCCTTTGCGGTGATCCCAACGGCCGGCCCGGTCGGCGGCGCCAACCAGATGGACGCCTACCTGTCCGAGATGATGGGCGACGCCCCCTTCTGCGACGTCTGCGGGCACATCACCGTCCGCAACGGCGCCTGCTACAAGTGTCTGAACTGCGGGAACAGCCTCGGCTGCTCGTAGCGGTTCGGCTTCAGCCAGGACGATGTGAACGGAGCGGCCCCGGCGGGAGCGATCCTGCCGGGGCCGCTTGTCATTTCATCAATCCAGAGAAGGTGTCGGAATGGCCACGGACTATGGGAATACCTCGAGGGTATAAAGCAACGTGATGCTATCAACGGCTCAATGCGCACCACCGAGGGGGTAGCTCAATGAATACCGCTATTCGTACACTGGACCGCGGCAAGGTCGTGCTTGAAATAAGCGACCAAGCAAAGAGATGCGGGCAGTGCGGGGCCACAATATTCTGGGCGAAGAATCTTCACGCGGCCAATGAGATGATCGGATTCAATGACAAGGCCTGTTATTCGGAGCACAGCTGCGGACGACACCTGTTCGACATTCTCGATTCCACCACGGTCGATCCGTCGTCAGTCCCCCCGTCCCGAAAAGTTCAGGCCAAACAGCTTGGGCCCACTAGAGCGGTTCTCACGGTACATGTCCGGGGACGGCGTAGCCACAGTGGCGATAGTAGGCGGTCAACTCGGCCGACGTCACGCGGTCGAGTGCCGCCCCAATCGCGTCA
>JAABUN010001289.1_pt1 | contig 56996 bp, 50 predicted proteins | sample 5559311 | NCBI WGS metagenome assembly JAABUN01 (sample SAMN10711877, study PRJNA513370) | rock metagenome | isolation source: Antarctica rocks | place: Antarctica: Victoria Land, Siegfried Peak sud
GGTGTCCAGGTCGGCGTCCACGCGAACCTCCTGTTCGGCGTCGGGTTCCAACGCCGATCCTGGGCACCCTCCACGCGTTCCTCAGCGCAACACGCCGCACCAACCCTTGGAATCGGTCATCTAGTCGTGGCGCTGGCCGAGCCCGGCGAGATGACGTTCTTCCCCGGCCAGTACGTCGACGTGCGCGTGCCGGGCTCGCAGGAGACGCGCGCCTTCTCGATGGCCAACGTGTCGTGCCGCGAGAGCGGACAGCTCGAGTTCGTCATCCGGGTCTACCCCGGCGGGCTGTTCTCCGAGCTGCTCGTCAGCGGCCTCGAGACGGGCGACGAGCTCGAGCTCACCGGCCCCTTCGGCGTCTTCACGCTGCGCGAGAGCACCCGGCCGCTGGTGTTCGTCGGCGGCGGGGCCGGCATGGCGCCGATCCTGTCGGTGCTGCGGGCCATGGCCGAGCAGGGCAGCGAGCGCCCGGCCACCTACTACTACGGCGCCCGCGGCAAGCGAGACCTGTGCTTCGACAAGGAGCTGCGCGCCCTCACCGAGCAGCTGCCCGGTTTCGGCTACGTGCCGGCGCTGTCGGAGGCCGGCCCGGACGAGCAGTGGGACGGCGAGCGCGGCCTGATCACCGACGTCCTGCGCGCCCATGAGAGCGACCTGTCGGGCGCCGACGCCTACGTCTGCGGCCCGCCGCCCATGGTCGAGGCGGCCATCGCGGCGCTCACCGGCCTCGGCGTTCCCGAGGGCCGCGTCTTCTTCGACAAGTTCACCACCACCGGAAGCCCTGCCTAGCCCCCTCGCGACCAGCCAGCGCACGCCCAGCAGCCCCCAGCAGAGAGGACGGCGAGCACATGCCCCCCACCACGCAGGCCGAGCCGCAGAGCCCGGTCGACGCGAGCACCGAGCCGACAGCCGAGGCCGCCCCCGAGGCGGCGCCGGCCCGCAGCCACCCGCGGCCCTCGTTCACCGACGCCGAGGCGGGTGCGAAGGTCTTCCCCGACTCGACGGCCCGGCGCTACAACTACTTCACACCGCAGAAGCGCAAGCAGAGCCACTACGAGGACGTCACCGTCGAGGTGCAGCCCGACCCGCGGCACTACCTCGCGCAGGGCTGGATCTACGGCTTCGCCGACGGGCGGGGCGGCTATCCGCTCGAGTGGACCGCGCTCAAGGCGTGGGGCAGCGACCGGCCGGTGCCGGAGCGCTTCCCCGGTTCGGGCGGGAGCGGCTACGACTGGCCGGCGCACGGCTGGCACGAGTTCCGCGACCCCAACGAGGAGTGGGAGCTCACGTTCTACCGCTACAACGCCAACGTCGTGCGGCAGATGACGGCCAACGTCGACGCGGCCCGCGAGACCAAGGCTTTCGAGCAGTGGACCCCGAACTGGGTCGACTTTGTCTCGCGGCACGTCGGCGCGTGGATGCACGTCGAGCACGGCCTGGGCCTGTACGTGTTCGCCAACGCCAACCGGCGCGCACCGACGAACATGCACAACAACGCGATCAGCGTGAACAGCATGCACCGCATCCGTTTCGCGCAGGACCTCGCGCTGTACAACCTGACCCTGACCGAAGAGATCGAGGCCTTCGACGGCTCAGCGCACGTCGACACCTGGGCGAGCGACCCGGCGTGGCAGGGCGTGCGGCGGGTGGCCGAGCAGCTGACCAGCACCGACGACTGGTGCGAGGCGATCTTCGCCACCAACATCGTGTTCGAACCGCTGGTCGGTGAGCTGTTCCGCAGCCAGCTCGTGCAGCAGGCAGCCCCGCGCAACGGCGACTTCGTCACCCCGACCGTCGTCGGGGCCGGCGAGTACGACTACGCCGCCCGCGACCTGCGCTACACGCTCGCGATGTTCGAGCTGCTCACCGGCGACAAGGAGTTCGCCGCCCACAACAAGGCGATCATGGACGGCTGGCTGTCGACGTGGGTGCCGCGCTGCCTGGCCGCCGCCCGTGAGCTCTCGCCGCTGTGGTCGCAGCCCGATGCCCGCCCGCCCCGCTTCGAGGACGGGCTGGACCGCGTCAAGAGCCGCTTCGCCGCCCTGCTCACCGACCTCGACCTGACGATCCCGAAGGAGCTCTCGCAGTGAGCGCCCAAACCACGAGCAGCCAGACCACGAGCCCGTTTGCCGTCAACAGCACCGCCTCGGGAATGTGCGGGGTGACGCTGATGAACAACCAGATCGGCGCCGTCGTCGCCGAGGTCATGGGGACGCAGAAGAACGTGAAGGTGACGCCGCTGCCCTCGATGATCCGGCTGGACGCGACGACGCGGATGGACTTCGACTTCGACGAGATCTCCGAGGCCCTCGGCGAGGAACCCGGCTACTTCGATGCCGCCGAGTTCGAGAACAACATGTCGACGCACTACGGGAAGATGGTGCACGAGGACGACCGCACCATCATGTTCGCTTCTCCCGAGGACGCCGCCGCGCACATGGGCTGGGACCTTCCCATAGCCCGCTAGAAACCCGTACCGAGACAGCCGCCAGCAAAGGAGCGAACATGTACCGCAAGGACGGCGAGAACTACTTCGTGGTCGACAGCCACATGCACTTCTGGGACGCGAGCCCGGCCAACTGGATCGCCGGTCAGGAGCAGTACGCCAAGGGGTGGATCGAGTGCTTCCACGCCTACCAGTCGCTCGGCCCCGAGTCGACGCACTGGCCGATCGAGAAGTTCCAGAAGTACTCCGAGGACGACCTGATGCGCGACGTGTTCGAGGACGGGCACGTCGACGTCGCCATCTTCCAGCCCACCGACCTCAAGCAGTGGTACGGAGAGGGCTTCAACACGACCGAGCGCAACGGCGCCCTCAGCGAGAAGCACCCTGGCAAGTTCATCAACAACGTCCGCTTCGACCCGCGCGACGGCGAGGAGGGCATCAAGGCGCTGCGCCGTGACGTCGAGCGCTGGAAGCCGCTCGGCGTCAAGCTCTACACGGCGGAGTGGAAGGGCGACTCGCGCGGCTGGAAGCTCGACCAGCCCGAGGCGTACCGGTTCTTCGACGAGTGCCTGGCGCTCGGCATCAAGAACGTGCACGTGCACAAGGGCCCGACGATCTGGCCGCTGGACAAGGACGCCTTTGACGTTGCCGACGTCGACCGGGCGGCGACCGCCTACCAGGACCTCAACTTCATCATCGAGCACGTCGGGCTGCCGCGCATCGAAGACTTCTGCTTCATGGCGACGCAGGAGCCGAACGTCTACGCCGGGCTGTCGGTCGTCACCGGTGGGCTTATGCACGCCCGCCCGAAGTTCTTCGCCAAGGTGATGGGCGAGCTGCTGTTCTGGGTCGGCGAGGACAAGATGACCTTCGGCAGCGACTACGGCATCTGGGAGCCCAAGTGGCAGGTCGAGGGCCTGGTCGACTGGGACTACCCGGACGACACGTTCTCGGACTACCCGCGCGTGAACGTCGACACCAAGAAGAAGATCCTCGGCCTGAACGCCGCCAAGCTCTACGACATCGAGGTGCCGGCCGAGGCGCAGATCGCCGACGCGGCCGCGCCTGCCTCCGAGGACGCCGCGACCCTGGTGGAGGACGGGGCGCTGGTGTGAGCGCCGGGCTGGTCGAGGCGAAGGACGCTGAGGCTGCCGCGACCGAGCCGGGCCGGGGCGAGCTGACGGGCGAAGTGCTCGCCGCGCTCGCGACCGTGCGCGACCCCGAGCTCGACGCGCCGGTCACGACGCTCGGCTTCGTCGCCTCGTGCGAGGTGTCGACGGCTGGCGTCGCGCGGGTGCACCTGCGCCTGCCGACGTACTTCTGCGCCCCCAACTTCGCCTTCCTCATGGTCGCCGACGCCTTTGACGCGGTCGGCGCCGTGCCTGGGGTGCGCCGCGCCGAGGTGGTGCTCGACGAGCACTTCGCCTCGGACGCGATCAACCGCGGGGTCGCAGCGCGGGCCGGCTTCGAGGCCTCTTTCGACGGGCTCGCGGACGGTGAGCTCGACACGCTGCGTCGCGACTTCGTGCGCAAGGCGGTGCTGGCCGGCACCGACCGGGTGTGCCGTCCGCTGCTGGCGCAGGGCAGGACGGCGCAGGATCTGGCCGACCTGACCCTGGGCGGCACACCCGGCTCGCCGGAGCTCGACCGGCTGCGCGCGCGCCGGGCCGAGCTGGGCCTGCCGGCGGGCGACGACGACGCGCTGCTCGTCGACGCCGTGACAGGCGAGGCGGTGGGGGAGCAGGCGCTGCCGCTGCACCTGCGCAAGGCCCGCCTGACGAGGGTCGGTGTCGAGGCCAACACCGGCATCTGCCGCGGGATGCTCGCCCAGCGCTACGCCAGCCCGGGGATCCACGCCACCACAGCAACGGAGGAGCAGTGATGAAGGCCGTCCGCCTGCACGACTACCACCAGCAGCCGGTCGTCGACGACGTGCCGGAACCCACCGTCGACGGGCCGCTCGACGTCATCGTCAAGATCGGAGGCGCGGGCGTCTGCCGCACCGACCTGCACATCATCGAGGGCCAGTGGGAGGCGGCGATGTCGCCGACCCTGCCCTACATTCTCGGCCACGAGAACGCCGGCTGGGTAGCGGAAATCGGTTCGGCGGTGACCAACGTCGCGGTCGGCGACACGGTGATCCTGCACCCGACGCCGACCTGCGGGCTGTGCCGGGCGTGCCGCGCCGGCCAGGACATGCACTGCGCCGAGAGCACGTTCCCCGGCCTCGGGCTGGACGGCGGCATGGCCGAATACCTACGCACCTCGGCGCGGGCCTGCGTGCCGCTCGACGCCAGCACCCGTCCCGAGGACGTCGCCGCGCTCGCCGACGCCGGCATCACCGCCTACCACGCGGTGCGCAAGATGGTGCCGCTGCTCTACCCGGGCACGACCTGCGTGCTCGTCGGCGCTGGCGGGCTCGGCCACATCGGCATCCAGTGCCTGGCTGCGCTCACCGCCACCCGCATCGTCGTCGTCGACCGCAACCCCGACGCGCTGAAGCTGGCCGAGAAGCTCGGTGCGCACGAGACCGTCGTCGCGGACGGCGACCACGTCGCGGCCGTGCTCGAGCTGACCGGCGGCGCCGGCGCCGAGGTCGTCCTGGACTTCGTCGCCGAGCAGGGCGCGGAGAACGAGGGCTTCGCGATGACCCGTGCCGGCGGCTGCTACTCGGTCATCGGCTACGGCGGCACGCTGTCGGTGCCGACGCTCGACATCATCTCGACCGAGCGCAACGTCATCGGCAACATCGTCGGCACCTACAACGAGCTCGCCGAGCTGATGGTGCTGGCCCAGAGCGGCCGGGTCACCCTGCACACGAGCAGCTACCCGCTCGACGAGGCCGGCGCCGCCTTTGCCGCGCTCGACGCCGGCGAGGTGCGCGGCCGGGCGATCCTCGTGCCCTAGCACCCAGACCGCACCGTTCCCGCAACCCGAGAGGCGCCAGCATGGCCAAGCAGCTGTTGTTCAACGAAGACGCCCGCTCCCACCTGCTCGCCGGGGTTGACCAGCTCGCCGAAGCGGTCAAGTCGACGCTCGGGCCCAAGGGCCGCAACGTCATCATCGAGAAGATCACCGGCAGCCCCGTCGTCACCAACGACGGGGTGACGATCGCCCGCGAGATCCACCTGCCCGACCAGTTCGAGAACATGGGCGCGCAGCTGGTGAAGGAAGCGGCGATCAAGACCAACGACATCGTCGGCGACGGCACGACCACCGCCACCGTCATCGCGCAGGCGATCATCCGCGAGGGCATGCGCGCCATCCAGGACGGCGCGAACCCGGTGCTCGTGAAGCGCGGGATCGACATGGCCGTCGGCCGGCTCGTCACCCACCTGCGCGGGGTCGCTCGGCCGGTCGAGACCGAGCACGACTACGCGCGCGTCGCGGCCATCTCGGCCAACGACGACGACATGGTCGGCGGGGTGCTCGCCAAGGCGCTGTTCACCGTCGGCGACGGCGGCATCGTCACCGTCGAGGAGTCGAGCACGCCCGGCATGTCGGTCGAGTTCGTCGAAGGCTTCGAGTACGACAACGGCTACGTCTCGCCGTACATGGTGACCAACCCGGCCTCGCTCGAGGCCGTCGTCGATGACCCGTACATCCTGCTGTGCAGCCAGAAGATCAGCCGGGTGCAGCAGATCATGCCGCTGCTCGACAAGGTGATGCGCGCGCCGCGTCCGCTCGTCATCATCGCCGAGACCGTCGAGGGCGCCGCGCTGTCGATGCTCGTGCAGAACCACATCAACGGCATCTTCACCTGCGTGGCCACCAAGGCCCCCGGCTTCGGCGACCGGCGGCTACGCAAGCTCGAGGACATCGCCACCGTCACCGGCGGCGACGTGCTCTCGCAGCACTCGGGCTTCACGCTCGAGACGATGACGCTCGAGCAGCTCGGGCGGGCGGCGCAGGTGCGCGTCACCGCCGACACCACGGCGATCGTCGGCGGAGCGGGATCGGCGGAGGACATCGCCTTCCGCGTCGCCCAGCTGCGCTCCGAGCTCGAGCGGGCCACCTACGGCATCGACGGCGAGGTGCTGTCCGAGCGGATCGGGTCGCTGTCGGGCAAGGTCGCCGTCGTCAAGGTCGGCGCTCCGACCAACGCTGAGCTCGCCGAGCTGCAGCACCGCGTCGAGGACGCGCTGTCGGCGACCCGCGCGGCGATGGCCGAGGGCATCGTCGCCGGCGGCGGGGCGGCGCTGCTGCACGCCGAACCGGTGCTCGCCGAGCTCGACGTCGAGGGCGACTACGCGATCGGCGTCGAGATCGTGCGCCGGGTGCTGCCGGCGCCCGCCTACCTCATCGCCCAGAACGCCGGCCACGACGGACGCGAGGTGGTCGACAAGATGGCCGGCATGGGCCTGGACGAGGGCTTCGACGCGCTCGCCGGCCGCTACGGCGACATGATCGAGATGGGCATCATCGATCCGTTGCGGGTGTGCCGCTCGGCGCTGCAGAACGGTGCGTCGGTGGCCGGGCTGCTGCTCACGACCAACACGCTGATCGCCGAGGAGCAGACCGCCTGGGGCGGCAGCCGGGCGCTGATGACCGAGTTCGGCTCGCTCGACGAGGGGCTGCACCAGCCCTCGCCCGACTCGAGCACGCCGCAGTCGCTGGGCCTCGGCCCGTCGGTCGGATGACCGCGCAAGCCGAGGCGCCGGTCGTCCGGCAGCTCGGGTCACCGGCGGCGCTGGCCGTCGCAGACCTCGCCGCCTCGCTCGAGGACATGCAGACGGTGCTGCGCTGCTGCGAGCGCCTGCTGGCCGAGGTGGGCTCGGCGCCGCACCTGCGCGACGAGCTGGCCGTCGAGGCGCTGTGGACCACCGCGCTGCTGTCCTACGCCCGCTGTTTCGACCCGGGTCCGCGCGGCACCGGGCTCACCGCCGCCGACATCAGCGAGGGCAGTGGCCTGAAGGGCGACCTCGCCGGCTGGCACGCGGTGCTGCTCGAGCTGGGCCGGCACTACGGCTCGACGACGACCAACCCGCGCGAGAGCTTCCTGGTCGGCGTCGCCCAGGACGCCTCCGGAGCGCCGGCCGGCATCGCCGTCACCGGCAGTCGCACCGCACTCGTCGACGAGCTGACGGTGCGCCAGACCGGGGCGGTGGCCTACGCGCTGTCCACCCTGCTCGAGCAGCGGATTACCGCCCAGCAGGAGCTCGCCTTCGCCGGTCTGGACGCGATGTCGGCGGGCGACCTGCAGACGCTGCCGCTGCTCGACGTCGCCGTCCCGGCTGCGACCAACGGCTCGCCGCCGTAGCCCCGGCACCCGCCTGCCCACCCGGCCCCCGCCCGACAATGATCCAGATGGATGGACAGGCTCTGGGCCGCCACGAGCGACGGATCCCGGTGACGATGACTGCGCAACGGGGCTCCTCTCGGCGGACGACGACGACGCGATGCGCGAGACCGTCGCGGCGCTGTCCGCCCCAAGCTGATGGTCGCCCACCGCGCGGGCCAGGAAGCTCTGCTGGCTGGCGAGCACGTCGACGCCGACGGGCTGGCGGTGGCCACGCGCAAAGCGGGACGTCCGCTGCGGTGACCGGCGCGTACGGGCTGCGTCTGTCGCGGCCGGCAGCAAGGGCGCTGACCGATGTCCTACCCAAGAAGGTGGCGACTGCGGCGTGCGCCTTCATCACGGGCCCCTGCGCAATGAGCCACTGCGTGGGCAAGTCGCTCGAGGCGCCGTGGGCCCCGGCCTGGACGGCTCGGCAGGGCACCTACCGCCCCCTACCGCATCGACGACGTGGACGGCGCCGTCGAGGTGACCGCAGTCCGGCATCGTGCAGACGCATGTCGCGCCTGACGGCTGCCTACATCGGCGCGGGGTCCTTCCAGATCTTGTCGGGGAACTCCGGAGGCGCCGCCACCCCGGCCTTGGCCGACCAAGCCACCAGCGCGTCGCGCAGCTGTACCCGCGCCAGGTGCACGAGTGCGAGCAGGTCCAGGCCGATGGTCGCAGACGCCCGCACCTGTACCGAGGCCTCGGGGTCGCGACCGGCGAAGCGTGCCGTCTTCGTCTGCCGCTGGCTGTCTGCGGCGAGCCAGAAGAAGACGAAGAGGCGCTCGTCGTTGATGCCCGACCACCAGTCGCGGTGCGGCTGACTCGCGTTGAGCATGAGGCACACTCGCTGTAGCTCGCTCCGGTAGCGGCCCGGCACCCAAATGCGGGCGTCGTGGAGCTCACCGGTGTCGTTGACCGACACCTCGACCCAGTCGCCGTCCCCCACGAGCAGCTTGGGACCGTCCCGGTTCGGCGCCCGCTCCTCCAGCGCATCGAGCAGCTCCTCGGGCCAGAACTCCTCGACGAGCTCGTCCGCCGGCAGCAGGTCAGGATCTGCCAGCACCGCCTCGAACACCTGCTGCCCCTGCTGCACCACCGAAAGCCGCAGGAACCACCACGAGTCGCTGACCTCAAGGATCTGCGCCCAGTGCTCGAGGTCGGCAACTCCGTCACGGCGCACGTAGGTCAGGCGGTGTTGTGCGGTGTCCAGCTGCCGGGCGTGGTCCTGCCACGCTTCCCGCAGGGTTCCGGCCCGCTTGACCGACAGCCTCTCGACCGCCTCCGGGTCGGCCGAAAAGCGCTCGAGGTCGCCCCAGAAGCCTCGTTCGCCCACGACGTCCCCCCAGCGCTTGTCTCGGAAGACTGACACAGGCTGCCCTATGCCGAAGGCGAAAGCTCCTGACTCGAACGCTCGCCGGCGGCCGCGACCGAAGGCTCTGTCCGCGCGACCGACAACTCGGGCGACGAGGCAGCCGCCACGCGGCAGGATGGCGCCGTGCTGCTGACCCTGTCGACCACCATGCCCGAGGCGCGCGACCTCGGCTTCCTGCTGCACAAGCACCCCGACCGGCCGCAGTCCACCGTCGTCAGCGCGGGTGTCGCGCACGTGCTGTGGCCGCAGGCGGACGCCGAGCGCGCCACGATGGCGCTGCTGCTCGAGGTCGACCCGATCGCGCTGGTGCGCGGCGGCGCCCGCGGGGCCGACGGCTTCTCGCTGGCGCAGCACGTCAGCGACCGGCCTTACGCAGCCGGCTCGCTGCTCGCCGTCGCTCTCGGCAAGCTGTTCCGCACGGCCATGGCGGGCCGGTGCGACGCACGCCCCGACCTGGTCGACCGTCCCGTGCCGCTCGAGGTGCACTTTCCCTCGCTGCCGAGCCGCGGTGGAGCCGAGCTGTGCCGCCGACTGCTCGCACCGCTCGGCTGGGACGTCCGGGCGACGCCGCTGCCGCTCGACCCCGAGCAGCCCGCCTGGGGCGACTCGGCCTACGTCGCGCTCACCGCGTCGGCGACGATGACGGTGGCGGACGCCCTGACCCAGCTCTACGTGCTGCTGCCGGTCCTCGACGACGCGAAGCACTACTGGGTCGGCGACGACGAGGTCGACAAGCTGCTGCGGGCGGGCGGCACGTGGCTGGCCGCGCACCCCGAGCGCGAGCTCATCACCGCGCGCTACCTGCGGCACGCACGCAGCCTGGTCACGACCGCGACCGACCGGCTGGCGGAGCGCGACGACGCCGCGAGCGCAGCCGACGATGACGACGCCAATGACAAGGCCGAGCCGCCTCGCCCACTCGCGGCCCGCCGACGCGAAGCCGTCGTTGCCGTGCTCAAGGCTGAGCAGGCCCGCCGCGTCGTCGATGTTGGCTGCGGCGAGGGGACGCTGCTGCGCGAGCTGATCGCCGACCCGGCGTTCACCGCCGTCGTCGGCGTCGACGTCTCGGGGCGCGCTCTCGAGCGCGCCGAGCGCCGCCTGCAGCTGGACCGGATGCCCGACAGCCAGCGGGACCGGCTGCAGCTGCTCCAGTCGTCGGTGACCTACCGCGACGACCGGCTCGCCGGCTACGACGCGCTGGTGCTGATGGAGGTCGTCGAGCACATCGACCCCGAGCGGCTGCCGGCGCTCGAGCGCAGCGTCTTCGGGCACGCGCGTCCCGGCGTCGTGCTGGTGACGACGCCGAACGCCGAGCACAACGTGCGCTTCCCCGACCTGCCGGCCGGCGCGCTGCGGCACCGCGACCACCGCTTCGAGTGGACCCGCGAGGAGTTCCGCGCGTGGGCGCAGGCGTGCGCCGAGCGCTACGGCTACGCGGTGCGGTACGAGGGCGTCGGTGACGACGACGCCGAGGTCGGCCCGCCGACGCAGCTCGCGGCCTTTCGGCTTTGTGCAAGCCGGCGGTCGGCATGAGCGCGCTGGCCGTCCCGGCGCTGTCGCTGGTGTGCCTGGTCGGCGCCAGCGGCTCGGGCAAGTCGACGTTCGCCCGCAAGCACTTCGGGCCGTACGAGGTGCTGTCCAGCGACGTCTGCCGGGGCCTCGTGAGCGACGACGAGAACGACCAGGACGCCACGACGGCCGCCTTCGACGTGCTCGGCTACATCGCCGGCAAGCGCCTCGCCGCCGGTCGGCTCACCGTCGTCGACGCCACGAGCGTGCAGAGCGAGGCGCGTCGTCAGCTCGTCGCGCTGGCCCGCGAGCACGATGCGCTGCCGGTTGCCGTCGTGCTCGACCTGCCCGAACGGGTCTGCCTGCAGCGCAACAGGAGCCGCCCTGAGCGCGCCTTTGGCGACGACGTCGTGCGCCGGCAGTGCGACCAGCTGCGCCGGTCGCTGAAACACCTGCGCAAGGAGGGCTTCCGCACGGTGCACGTGCTGCGCAGCCAAAACGACATCGACGACGCCGTCGTCGTGCGCGAGCCGCTGCGCAGCGACCTGCGCCACGAACCCGGCCCGCTCGACGTCATCGGCGACGTGCACGGCTGCCGCAGCGAGCTCGAGGGCCTGCTCTCCGCGCTCGGCTGGACCCTGGTGCGCGACGAGCAGGGCCGGCCTGTCGACGCCGTGCCCGACCGGCCGCGCACGGCGGTGTTCGTCGGCGACCTCGTCGACCGCGGACCGGACAGCCCCGGCGTGCTGCGCCTCGTGATGGGCATGGTGGCCGCCGGGCACGCGCTGGCCGTCCCGGGCAACCACGAGCACAAGCTCGTCCGGGCGCTGCGGGGCCGGCAGGTGCGCGTCAGCCACGGCCTGGAGACGACGCTGGCGCAGCTCGCGCACGAGCCGCCGGCGTTTCGCGAGCAGGTCAAGCAGTTCTGCGACGGCCTGGTCGCGCACCTGGTGCTCGACGACGGCAAGCTCGTCGTAGCGCACGCGGGCCTCAAGCTGAGCTATCACGGGCGCGCGTCCGGCCGGGTGCGCAGCTTCGCCCTGTACGGCGACACCACCGGCGAGACAGACGAGTTCGGTCTGCCGGTGCGCTACCCGTGGGCGCAGGACTACCGCGGCGCCGCCATGGTCCTCTACGGCCACACCCCGACGCCGCAGCCCGAATGGATCAACAACACACTGTGCCTGGACACCGGCTGCGTGTTCGGCGGGGCGCTGACCGCGCTGCGCTATCCGGAGCGCCAGCTCGTCTCGGTGCCGGCCGAGCGAGTCTGGTACGAGCCGGTGAAGCCGCTGTCGCCGCCGGCCCGGGACGGCGACGACCTCGCCATCACCGACGTGCTCGGGCGGCGCGGGGTCGAGACGCGGATGGCCGGCCGGGTCAGCGTCCGGGAGGAGAATGCCGCCGGCGCCCTCGAGGTGATGAGCCGCTTCGCGCTCGACCCTCGCTGGCTGCTGTACCTGCCGCCGACGATGGCGCCGACCGCTACCGAGCCGGCCGGCGCGCTGCTCGAGCACCCGGCCAGCGCCTTTGCGTCCTACCGCGAGGCCGGCGTGAGCGACCTGCTCTGCGAGCAAAAGCACATGGGGTCGCGGGCGATGGCGCTGGTGTGCCGCGACGCGGCCGTGGCCGCCCGTCGTTTCGGGGCGACGGGCGGGGAGTCGGGCGTCGTCCACACCCGCACCGGCCGGTCGTTCTTCGCGCCGGCCCCGACCGAGCAGCTGCTCGACGGGCTGCGCGGCGCGCTGTCGGCGACCGGCGCCTGGGACCAGCTCGACACCGACTGGGTGCTGCTCGACACCGAGCTGCTGCCGTGGTCGGCCAAGGCCGGTGAGCTGCTGCGCGGGCAGTACGCCGCGGTGGGCGCCGCAGCCCTGGGGGCGCTGCCGGCCGCGGTCGGCGTGCTGACCGAGGTGGCGGCCCGCGGGCACGACGTCGCGGCCCTGCTCGAGCGCACCCGCTCCCGCGAGCGCAACGCCGAAGCGTTCACGGCCGCCTACCGCCGCTACGTCTGGCCGACCGAGGGCGTGTCCGGGGTGCAGCTCGCTCCGTTCCAGCTGCTCGCCACCGAGGGCCGCACCTGGTTCGACCACGACCACGGCTGGCACCTGGACCTGGCCGACCGGCTGGCTGCGGCGGCGCCCGCGCTCGTGCGTCCGACCCCGCGGCTGCGCGTCGACGCGAGCGATCCCGCTTCCGTCGACGCCGGCGTGCGCTGGTGGACCGAGCTCATCGGCGCCGGCGGTGAGGGCATGGTCGTCAAGCCGTTCGCCGGGCTCGTCCCGGTCGGGCGGGGCTGGGCGCAGCCGGGACTGAAGGTGCGCGGTCGCGACTACCTGCGCCTCGTCTACGGGCCCGACTACACCGAGCCGGCGAACCTCGAGCGGCTGCGCGGTCGCCACCTCGGGCACAAGCGCTCGCTCGCCGCCCGCGAGTTCGCCCTCGGCGTCGAGGCGCTCGAGCGGGTCGCCCGCGGCGAGCCGCTGTGGCGCGTGCATGAGGCCGTCTTCGCCGTGCTGGCCCTGGAGAGCGAGCCCGTCGACCCGCGCCTGTAGCGCTGGGGCCGACCCTGCCCGTGCTCCGCTTGCCCGTGCCGCTCACGCCGCTCGCCCGTGCCCCGCCCCGCCTCCGCTGATCCACAGAAGGATCCGTGCGATTTCGCGCCTGAGGAGCGACCGATCCTTCTGTGGATCACCGCGGGGGGCGGGAAAGGGGTGCGGCGCCGCGAGAACGCAGCGGTGGCGGTGTCCTGCGGGAGACGTGGCCCGGTCGGCGCCCGTCGGCGACCGGCTACGACGCTGCGGGCTCGCGGCGGGCCGCACCGCGCATGAGGTCGAGCACGAGCTCCTGCTCACCGGTGGGTGTGCGGGCGGCCGCGGGCGCGATGCCGTCGGCGTGCGCGAGCAGCGCGATGTCGCTCTCGCCCTGCTCGGCGACCTGGGCCATCGCCCAGCGGGAGAACACGCGGTCGCCGACCGAGCGTGCGTCGAGCAGCGTGACGCCGTCGTGGCGCGGGTCGCCGCAGATGCGGGAGAACAGCTCGCGCACCACCGTCTCCTCGCCCTCGAGCGTCTGCACGAACGTCTGCGGGCCGAGCAGGAGCGCACCGGTGACGCCGAGCTCCTTGTTGTTCCGGCGCGCGAGGGTGAACAGCTCGCCGAGCTCGGCGCGCCTGTCGGTGGGCGCCATCCGGTCATGACTTGCGTAGATCAGCCGGAACACCTGCGTCGCCTCGGCCGGCATGGCTCTCCCCACGGGTCCGTCGGCACGGCGTCGTGCCGACGAGGTTGATCGTGGATCAACGTCGGTGCCGCCGCCGTCTCACCTTGCGACGGCTCGCGCGTGCCCGCGAGAGCGGCGGCCTGACACGCACGCACACAGCCTGATCGTTAAGCGCCCCTTCCGTCATGCTTTGCACGGGTACGACGCGCAGAAGTCGATCAGGCTGTGTGCAGGAGTGTCGGCAGCGGCCGAGCAGTGCCCAGGGAAGGCCGGGCAAGGCGTGCAGCCACGGGCTCGGCGTCGCGCCGGCCGCACCGTCGCGGCCCAGCGACCCTCGTCAGGGCGGTCGGCACGGCGCCACGACATCGACCCCGGCAGCACCACGGCCCGGCCCCTGTGCGGGTACCGGGCCGTCAGGCGCAGGCGGGTGCTAGCCGAGCTCGGCCGCGGCCGCCTCGGTGACGCCCTGGATCGGCTGCGAGCCGCGGATCCACGCCTCGAGCGCGGGGCCGGCGACGTCGTCGCGCACCTGGCGCGGCGGGCTCTTCATGAAGTAGGTCGACGCCGGGTGCACCGGACCCCCCTCACCCCGGTCGGCGGCGATCTTGGCGCAGCGCAGTGCGTCGATGATGACGCCGGCGGAGTTGGGAGAGTCCCACACCTCGAGCTTGTACTCGAGATTCAGCGGCACGTCGCCGAAGGCCCGGCCCTCCAGGCGCACGTAGGCCCACTTGCGGTCGTCGAGCCACTGCACGTAGTCCGACGGGCCGATATGCACGTTGCGCGCACCCATGTCGTGCTCCATGTTGGAGGTGACGGCCTGGGTCTTGCTGATCTTCTTGGACTCGAGCCGGTCGCGCTCCAGCATGTTCTTGAAGTCCATGTTGCCGCCGACGTTGAGCTGGTAGGTGCGGTCCAGGATGACGCCGCGGTCCTCGAACAGCTTGGCCATCACGCGGTGGGTGATGGTGGCGCCGACCTGGCTCTTGATGTCGTCGCCCACGATCGGAACGCCTGCCGCGCGGAACTTCTCGGCCCACTCGGGGGTGCCGGCGATGAAGACGGGCAGCGCGTTGACGAAGGCGACCTTCGCGTCGATCGCGCACTGCGCGTAGAACTTCGCGGCCTGCTCGGATCCGACCGGCAGGTAACAGATCAGCACGTCGACGCGTGCGTCGCGCAGCGCCTGCACGACGTCGACAGGTGTGTCGTCGGACTCCTCGATCGTCTCGCGGTAGTACTTGCCGAGCCCGTCGAGGGTGGTGCCGCGCTGCACGGTGACGTCCATCGGCGGCACGTCAGCGATCTTGATGGTGTTGTTCTCCGAGGCGACGATCGCCTCGGACAGGTCGCGGCCGACCTTCTTGGCGTCGACGTCGAAGGCGACGACGAACTCGATGTCGCGCACGTGGTAGCCGCCGAGCTCGACGTGCATGAGGCCGGGCACGCGCGCGGCCGGGTCGGCGTCGCGGTAGTACTCGACGCCCTGCACCAGCGACGCGGCGCAGTTGCCGACGCCGACGATGCCGACGCGGATCGGCGTACGGGATGCCATCAGGGCGCTCCTTCGGAAGGTGGGGTGGTGACGCCGGGCGATCTGCTCGGCGGGACGGGAGATGAGGTGCTGCGCTCGGTCTCGATCAGCTCGGTCAGCCAGCGCACCTCGCGCTCGACCGACTCGAGGCCGTGCTCCTGCAGCTGCAGGGTGTAGCGGTCGACGCGCGAGCGGGTGCGGGCCAGCGCCGCGCGCACGCCCTCGCGCCGCTCCTCGAGGCGCGAGCGCCGACCTTCGAGGATGCGCACCCGCACCTCGGGATCGGTCTGGGCGAACAGCGAGAAGTGGACGCCGAACGTGTCGTCCTCCCAGGCTGCCGGCCCGGCCTCGGCCAACAGGTCGGCCAGGTGTTCCTTGCCGTCGGCGGTGAGCTTGTAGACGATGCGGCCGCGCCGACCGGTGAGGGCGGGGGCACCGGCCACCACCTCGGCGTCGCCCTCGTCCTCGGCGATCCAGCCGGCTGCCCGCATCCGCTTGAGCGTCGGGTACAGCGAGCCGTAGGAGAAGGCCCGGAAGGTGCCGAGCGTCGCGCGCAGCCGCTGGCGCAGCTCGTAGCCGTGCAGGGGTGAGCCGTTCAGCAGGCCGAGGACGGCGAGCTCGAGCACGGTCGTCCTCCTGCCTGTTCCGGTTCGCTCGATGTATCGGGCCGATACATCGTCGTGCAACGGCTAGCGTAAGCCGCGCCCGGCCGGAAGTGCAACAGCGGGGGTCCGGCAGGTGGCCGGCGGGTGAACGCACGCCGGCACGGGAGGCGCGTCTCACGTCACGGCCGGGCACTGCGAGCCCCGCTCGTGACGTTGTGTCGACGACACGAGACCGAACCCAGACCCGACGAGTGCCCGCCTAGACAGCGCCCGCCCAGACAGTGATGGAGCCATGGCCCGACGACGCATCCGCTGGAAGCGACTGATCCTGCTCGGCGGGGCAGGTTCGGTGCTGCTGGTGCTGGCCCTGGTCGGGATCGGCTACGCCGTCACCGACGTCCCCAAGCCGAACGACTCGGCGACGGCGACCGCGACGCGCATCCTGTACGCCGACCGCAGCGAGATGACCCGGGTGGGCGCCGAGAACCGGCTCCCGGTGCGGATCGACCGGGTGCCCGTCCCGGTGCGCGACGCTGTGCTCGCCGCCGAGGACCGCGGTTTCTACACCGAGCCCGGCATCAGCCCCAAGGGCATCGCGCGGGCGCTGCTCACCAACGTGCGCGGCGGCGGCGCCGTCAGCCAGGGCGGCTCGACGATCACCCAGCAGTACGCCAAGAACGCCTTCCTCAGCTCCGAGCGCACCTACACGCGCAAGGTCAAGGAGGTGTTCATCGCGCTCAAGATGACCCGCGAGCTGTCCAAGGACCAGATCCTCGAGGACTACCTCAACACCATCTACTTCGGCCGGCAGGCCTCCGGCATCGAGGTCGCCTCGCAGAAGTACTTCGGCCGGCCCGTCCAAGATCTGTCCGTCGCTCAGGGCGCCGTGCTGGCTGCGACGATCCGCTCGCCCGCGAACCTGGACCCCACCCGGCACCCCGAGGCCGCCAAGGAGCGTTGGAGCTACGTGCTCGACGGCATGGTCGAGCAGGGTTGGATCACGCCCGCGCAGCGCTCCGCCCAGGTCTACCCCGAGGTGCTGCCGCCTGGGTCGGGGCCGCGCAACAACGACCTGTCCGGACCCAAGGGGCACGTCGTCGCGCAGGTGCTCGACGAGCTGGCCGCGCGCGGCATCAGCGAGGACCGGCTGGCGAGCGGCGGGCTGGTGGTGCAGACGACGATCCGCCGGGACGCGCAGGAGGCGGCGACCCGCGCCGTCCAGCAGCGCACGGGGACCGAGCCCGGCAAGGAGGGGCTGCAGGGCGCGCTCGTCTCCATCAAGCCCAGCACCGGCGAGGTGTGGGCGTACTACGGCGGCGCGACGGGCACCGGCTTCGACTACGCCGACAACAGCGGCGTCGGACGGCAGCCGGGCTCGTCGTTCAAGCCCTACGTGCTGGCGACGGCGCTGTCGCAGGGCCTCTCGCTGCGCACCCGGCTGGACGGCAACAGCCCCGCCTCCTTCGAGGGGGTCCGCAAGCCGATCGTGAACTTCGGCGGGGCCGACTACGGCCGGGTCGACCTGCTGACGGCCACCCGCAACTCGGTCAACACGGCGTACTTCGAACTGGGCCAGAAGGTCGGGCCCGACAAGGTCGCCGCGCTCGCGCACGCCGCCGGCATCCCGGACAGCACCACGCTCGAGAGCTCCGGCGGTGACACCGCCGGCAGCATCGCGCTCGGCAGCTACGACGTGCAGGTGATGGACCAGGCGTCCGGCTACGCCACCTTCGCCAACCGCGGCGTGCCGGTGCGGCCGTTCTTCGTCCGCTACGTCGCCGACAGCGCTGGTACCGAGGTCTACAACGCCCAGGTGCGCCGGGGGCCGGCCGCGTACAGCCCCGAGGTCGCGGCGGACGCCACCTACGCCATGGAGCAGGTCGTCGATCGCGGGACCGGGCGCGCCGCCCAGCTTGCGGGCGGCCGCGAGGCGGCGGGCAAGACCGGGACGACGAGCGAGAACTACGACGTCTGGTTCTGCGGCTTCACTCCGCAGCTGTCGACCGCCGTCTGGTTCGGCTACGGCCAGAAGCGCACGGTGCGGGTCGACGGTGCGCAGGGGACGGGCGGTGGCGTGGCGGCACCGGTGTGGAAGTCCTACATGGACGCCGCCTCCGACGGCATGGAGAAGGTCGACTTCCCGAAGCCGGCGTTCGTCGGTGGCCGGGGCGGCTTCACCAGCAACACCCCCGCGCCGCGCTCGACCCGCACGTCCGCCCCGCGCCGCACGCGGGCACCGCGGTCGTCGGCCAGTCCCGCCCCGGACGCCACGCGCGTCCCGTCCGCCGTACCGAGCCCGGCGCGCACGACGGCGCCCGCCGCGTCCACAAAGGCGCCGTCCACGAAGGCCCCGTCCATAAAGGCCCCGGCGTCGCCGCCCGCGACCAAGCGGACGTCCGCCCGTCCGGCTCCGGCCAGCCAGCCTGCTGTGCCCCCGCCGCCGCGGTAGCACGGCGCGCAGCCGCGTCGCTGACCTGCCGTACGGCAGGATCGTCGGCGTGACGGTGTCGACGCGCCCGGGGCAGCCCGGGTCTTTCGACGACCCGGTCGTCACCGGTGTCGTCGACGCGCTCGGCGGCCCGGCCGGACGGCACGCTCGCCTGGACCAGCGCAGGTTCTGGACGCCCGTGCGCTGGCTCGTGCTGTTGACCCTGCTGACGAGCCTGCTCGGCTGGTGGCAGAAGTCGCCGTGCCGCGAGCACTCCTGGGACGGCGAGTACCAGTACACCCGCCTCTGCTACACCGACGTGTTCGCCCTCTACGGCGCCGAGCGGCTCAGCGAGGGCAAGACCCCCTACCTCGAGCACCCGGTCGAGTACCCCGTCGTCATCGGCGCGGTGATGGCGGTCGTGGCCAAGGCCGTCACCGTCTTCGAGCCGGCCGAGCGGCCCCGCCGGTTCTACGACCTCACCTGGGTGCTGCTGACGGCCTGCGCGCTCGTGGTCGTCGTGACGACGACGCGGCTGGCTGGCCGAAGACCCTGGGACGCGGCGGTCTTCGCGCTCGCGCCGCTGTTGGCGCTGCAGGGCTCGACCAACTGGGACCTGGTCGCGATGGCGCTGGTGGGCCTCGGCCTGCTGCAGTGGGCCCGGTCCCGCCCGCTCGCCGCCGGGCTGCTGCTCGGCGCGGCGACGGCCACCAAGCTCTACCCGCTGTTGTTCCTCGTGCCGCTCGCGGCGCTGTGCTGGCGGGCAGGGCGGCTGCGCCCCCTCGCGGTCACGGCTGCGGCAACGGTGCTCACGCCGATCGCGCTGAGCCTGCCGGTGTACCTGGTGAGCCCCTACTTCGCCGACCCGGGCGTCGCCGGCCAGGCGGTCGTCGCGGCGAGCCCGCTCGACCGGTTCGGCAGCGAGGGGCTCGCGGCGCTGGCACCGAAGGTGTCGACGACGGTGGACGGCGGCCCCGTCGTCGGCGTCAACGCCGCCTATCGCTTCGTCGAGCTCAACAGCACCCGGCCGGCCGACTGGGACTCGCTGTGGTTCGCGCTGCAGAAGCTGCGCGGTGACGTCCCGCTCGACACCGGCGGCGCGCCCGGAGCGGCGCCGACCATCTTGAACGCAGCCGTCGCGCTGACTCTCGTCGCGGCGCTTGTCGGCGTCGTCGTGCTCGCGCTGCGTGCCCCGCGTCGTCCGCGCCTGATGCCGCTGCTGTTCCTCACCGTGCTGGCGTTCCTGCTGACCAACAAGGTGTGGAGCCCGCAGTTCTCGCTGTGGCTGGTGCCGCTGGCGACGCTCGCGCGGCCCCGCTGGCGGCCGCTGCTCGCCTGGCAGGGCGCCGAGGCGCTCGTCCTGCTCACCCGGCTCTACTTCTTCGTCGGCCTGTCGGGTGACAACCAGGGCATCGAGTACGGCTGGTTCCTGTCCGCGCTGCTGCTGCGCGACGCGGCTCTGCTCGTGCTTGCCGGCCTGGTGGTACGCGACATGCTGCGGCCCGGGCACGACGTCGTGCGTGCGGACGGCAGCGACGATCCGGCCGGCGGGGTGCTCGACGGCGCCGCCGACCGCCGCGAGCCGCTCGCGGCAGAGTTCGATCCGGGCGAGCCCGTCGCTGTCGCGGCACCGGACCGGCACGCACCCGAGCTGCCCAGCGGTGCGGCCGACGGTAGGTTCTCGCGACGATGATCGCGCTGCTGTCTCCGGCCAAGTCGTTGGACCTGGCCTCCCCGCTGCCTACCCGCAAGCGCTCGCATCCCCGCCTGCTCGAGCGGTCCGACGAGCTCGTCGCCCTGATGCGGCAGCGCTCCCCGGACGATCTCGAGCAGCTCATGGGCATCTCGCCCGAGCTGGCCCGGCTGAATGCCCAGCGCTTTCAGGATTTCTCGATCCCCTTCACCCCGCGCAACGCCCGCCCGGCCGCGCTGATGTTCGCCGGCGACGTCTACCAGGGCATGGACCCCCGCGGCCGCTTCGGCGAGCGCGACTGGACCGAGGCGCAGAAGACCGTCCGCATCCTGTCCGGCCTCTACGGGCTGCTCCGTCCGCTCGACCTCGTGCAGCCCTACCGGTTGGAGATGGGCACCCGGGTGGCGAGCGCGCGCGGCGAGACGCTCTACGACTACTGGGGCGACGCGGTGACCGACCTGGTCAACGACGACCTCGCCGCCTCGCCCGGTCCCGAGCTGGTCGTCAACCTCGCCTCCGACGAGTACGCCCGCGCGGTGCAACCCGAGCGGCTGGCCGGGACGCTCGTGTCGCCGCGCTTCCTCGACGAGAGCGCGGAAGGCCGCTATCGCGTCGTCTCGTTCTTCGCCAAGCGCGCGCGGGGCGAGATGGCCGCCTGGCTCGTGCTGAACCGGATCCGCTCGGCGCGGGCGCTGCGCGCGTTCGACGCGGCCGGCTACCGCTACGACGCCGAGCGCTCGAGCGCCGACCGGCCGACGTTCGTGCGCGAGCGCGGGTAGGACACGCGTCGACGACGCCGCCGACACGTTGGGTCGCCCGAAGGTCGCCTACGTCCGTTGCCACGGCGGGCATGGGGTCGTCGGCGTGGACCTCAGCCGGATGCGCGAGCGGCTGGGTGATGCGGTGTGGAGCTCGAGCCGACGCGGCCAGGACGGTGTTGCGTCCGGGTCAGGAACTGCGCAGTACTTCGCCCACGGCGAGCGAGAGCAGGACCACGGCGGCGACCTCCGCCAGCATCCCCACAAGGAGCAGCCAGCCCTTGAGCTTGTTCCGGGACTGCGCGGTCTCCAGCACCTTCAGGCGTGTCGCCACGACGCGTCTGCGGCCGTCCGACTGGGAGTCGTCCCAGTTCTCTTGAAACACGGCGGTGGACTGAGCGACGTCGATGTTGGCGTAGTTGAGCGGCAGATTGGTGAGAAGGGCCAGCAGCGCAGCCATGACGAATGCCACGAGCGCCCAGCCAAGCAGGTCGTGCACTGGCTGCGGCAACACGTACTCGTTCGACCTGGTCAGCAGCGTGACGAGCCCGAAGAGCAGCGTGACGAGTGTGCCGCTCGTCGTGATCACCGCCAGTCCCCGCTTCTCCAGCGAGTCCTTGCGGGCGTCCTGTTCAACAGCGAGTTGCCCGACGTAGGCAGAGAACTCGGCGCCGGCACCCGGATCCGACACTGTGCCGACGGCGTCAGTCATCATCCGCGGTGTCCGGTTGGGGCCGGCGCCGCCTGTCCTGATCCCTGTCGTCGTGCGGCTTCTCGACAGCCTCGTCCGAGTCGATCTTCACCTCGTTTCCCGTCGGGAACCCCTTCCACGGGTCGTCCTTGTCGGGGTCCTTCACCGTCCACCTCCGGGAGGTCCGCTGTCCCCGTCGCCATAGGGCAGTCGCCAACGCTAGACCTGCGACGGGCCACGTCAACCCGCGGCGTCGCGGACGCGCCGACCAGGTGTGGCGGCCGGGCGCCAGGCTCAGCTTGTGTCCGCCGCCGTCCGGCACCACCCCTGGCCGGCGACACGTGGTCGCTGGCGCATCGAACGGTGCGTAGCGATCACCACAGCCCGTAGACGACGACGTCGCCGTCGTCGGTGCGGGTGAGGTCCAGCCCGTTGGTGCTGCGGTCGGCGGCGCCGTCCCACGGCGTACCTGGCAGGCGGGAGCGGTGCAGCACGACGGTGCGGAAGCCGAGCGCGCGCAACACGTCGACGGAGGCAGCGTCGGGAAAGCCGGCGGTGGCATTTCGGAGCTGGCTCAGTGCCGGGGGCAGGTAGGAGGCGCTGCCGTTGCCGATGCGGGTGAAGTCGTCGGTCGACCAGAGCATGTAGGCGGTGTCGTTCAGCGAGTCGCTCGGCAGGTGCAGCACCGGATCGGCGAGGCCGTTCAGCGCGGCCGGGCGGGCGGGCACCGGGGCGAGCGGTAGGGCGGGGGCGCCCTCGTAGGCGACGGCGGCGGTGAGGGCCAGGGCCAGCAGCGGCGACAGCCAGGGCCGGGTCCTGCGCGCCACCGCGTCGGCCAGCTGCTGCGCCCCGAAAGCGGCGAGCAGGGCGAGGCCGAGGCTCCAGAGGAAGGCGAGCCGGCCGGGGGTGCGCAGTCCCTGCCAGCCGGGCGCGTAGGACAGCAGCGGGTCGTAGAGGAGCCCGCCGCCGACGGTCAGCCCCAGCGAGAGCACCAGCACGAGAGCGGTGCCGCCGGCCAGGCCCAGGCGCAGCCCGCGCCTTGCCCCGGCCCAGCGCAGCCCGACGAGCGCCAGCACCGTCACGACCAGGCCGGGGAACAGCACCTGCTCGGGCGGCCACGGCAGGCTCTCGCGCACCGCCTGCGTCGCCTCGCCCCAGGCTCGCGACTCGGCCGGTGCGGCGAGCAGGCTGCGCAGCGGCGGGGAGTAAAAGGCCACTTGCTCGCGGCCCCGGGCCGCCGACGGATCGGCGGACAGGATCGCCAGGTAGGGCCGCACCATGACGCCGGTCACAGCGAGCAGCAGCGCGCCGCCCGCACCGGTGGCGACGACGAGGGCGCGCGGCAGCCGTCGTCGACCTCTCCACAGCCAGACGAGGGCCGCGAGCCCGGACAGGGCCGCCAGCAGGTAGGCGAACCAGATGCCGAGCGCGAAGCCGAGGGTGAGCTGCCAGGCCGCTGCGGCCCAGCCGGCCAGCACCTGCCAGGCTCGACCGCGCCGGTAGCCGCTCGTGAGCAGGAACAGCGTGAGCGCGACGCCGCCGGTCGAGAGCACGTTGAGGTGGCCGTTGTGCGTCATTCGCCACGGCGCCCAGGCGTAGGCGACGCCGGCCAGCGCAGCCGCGGTGGGCCGGCAGCCCAGCTCGCGGGCCAGCAGCGCCGCGGCGGCGAAGCACACGGTGTAGGCGAACAGGAACACCAGGTCGTAGCGCACGATCGCCGCCGGCACGCCCGCACCGACGAGCGAGGCCGGCAGATAACCGAGCAGCGTGTCGGAGAAGGCGTAGCTCGGGCTCGACGGCCAGAAGGTGTTGGCGTTGAACAGCGACGTGGGTGCGGTGCGCAGCGCGTGGCCCGGCCAGGCGAGGAACCACGCCTGCCCGAGGGGGTCGCCGGCGTCCTGCGGCACGACGTCGCCGAGGTGGCGGACCAGCGGCCAGGTGAGGCTCACGGCCAGCAGCCCTCCGGCGACGAACCACCCGAGCCACTCGAACCGATGGCGGGCCGGTCCGGGCGGCCCCAGCACCGGGCGCGGGAGCCGGCGGCTGCCTCGCGGCTCCCCCGTCACGCTCGGCGAGGGTAGCGGCGCCCGGAGGTGCCGAGACACGGGCTGCTGGCCCTGTCGCCGCGGCGAGGCACGCCGACCGACCGACCGACCGACCGACCGACCGACCGACCGGGCTGCTGCGCGTGCCGGGCTACGGGCTCAGTCTCAGCGACGTCGCCGCCGCGTTCCGCGGGTGAGCCGCACGAACGACATCTCGTGTGCCGCGTTCTCCCTCTAACCTCGCAGGCGAACCGGTCGAGGGCTCGGCGCCGGCCCGTCTGCGCAGGAGGTCGTCCTGAGCACACGCGTACCGGCCACGGGCAGGGCGCCGGCGGGCGCGGCGCCAGGGTCTGCTGCTCCGGCTCGCCTGTCGGACGCCGAGCACGCGGGTCCACCGGCTGCGGCCTCGCACGCCGACCGGCTGCCTCGGCTGTGGCGCGGCCCGGTCGGCTACTGCCTGCGGGTGTACGTCGCCTTCCGCCTCGGCCTGTTCGCGCTCGGCGTCGTCGTCGCCGGGTTGCTGCCGCACAACGGCGATGTCGGGGTGCCAGGCTGGCCCGCCCCTGCGCCCAGCGGGTGGTCGACGGCGGTCACCGGGTGGGAGAACGCCGATGCGCTCTGGTACCTGCGGATCGGCTCGCAGGGCTATGCCGACGACGACGGCTCGGGCGCGTTCTTCCCGCTGTACCCGCTGCTGATCCGGGTCGTCGGCGTGCTCACCGGCGGCCGCTGGCTGCTGGCCGCCTACCTGGTGTCGAACGCGGCGCTCGTGGTCGCCCTCGTGCTGCTCTACCGGCTGACCGCCCGCGAGCTCGGCGATCGGGCGGCGCGCCGAGCCGTCGTCTACCTGTGCGCGTTCCCCACCGGCTTCTTCCTGTTCGCCCCCTACAGCGAGGCGCTGTTCCTGGCGCTGTCGGTCGGCGTCCTGCTCGCCGCCCGCTCCGGTCGCTGGTGGCCCGCCGCCGCCCTCGGCCTGCTCGCGGCGCTGACCCGCAGCCCGGGCGTGCTGCTGGCTGTCCCGCTGCTCGTCGAGGGCGCGCTGCAGGCCCGCGCCAACCGGCGGTGGCGACCGCTGCTGGCCGGCGCCGGAGCCGCCGTCGCCACCGGCGCGGGGCTCGCCGCCTACCTGGGCTATTGGCAGCTGCGGCTCGGCGACTGGCAGCATCCGATCACTCTGCAGCAGTCGGGCTGGAGCAAGGAGCGTGCCTGGCCGTGGGAGACCCTGTGGGCGGGGGCCAAGGCCGCCGTCCAGACGCCGGGCGCCTACCCGGGCGGCTACTTCCTGGTCGACCTGGCCGTCGTGGCCCTCGTCCTGGCGGCCGGTGTGTGGGTGGTGCTGCGCACCCGGGCGACCTATGGCGCCTACGTGGTGGCGAGCGTCGTGTTCCCGCTGCTGCTCATGTGGCCCGGGCGACCGCTGCTGAGCCTGCCGCGCATCTACCTGGTGGCGTTCCCGGTGGTCTGGGCGCTCGCCCGGCTCGCCGAGCGCTTTCGGATACACGACCTGTTGCTCGCCGCGAGCACGGCCGCGATGGCGGTGCTCGCCGCGATGTTCGTCAGCGCGAACCCGCTGTTCTGACTGTGCCCAGCCGCCAGCAGGCGCGGGCAAGCAGCGCCACCAGCACGACGAGCAGGACGGCGCGGGCGGCCAGCAGCAGCACCGGCGTCAAGGCCGCGGTGTCGACCAGGTCGTCGATCAGCAGGGGGTAGACCGACTGCGTCAGGGCCAGCGCGCCGACCAGCGGCCAGCGCGCCGGTCGCAGCGGCGAGCCCGGCCGGCTGAGTGAGAGCGCGACGATCCCCGCCAGCCACAGCGGATACTGCGCGCTGAGCACCTTGTCGAACAGCAGCACCCCGGCCAGCAGCAGCGCCGCCAGCGCGACGGCGGACGTCGCGACCTCGGCGCCCGCCCGGCGCGCCCGCAGCGTCAGCAGCGCGACCGCCACGACGACGACGGCGGTGCCCGCCGTACTCACCGCGAGCATCGCCGGAGCCCACGGACCGTCGACCTGGTTGCTGCCGAAGGCGAAGCCGGTGGACATCCGCTCGTCGCCGAGCGCCCGCGCGAGCATCAGCGGCAGCGCCGGGACCGCCTCGACCTCGAGGCCCCGGTCGCGCTGGTAGGTCAGGAAACTGAACAGCTGCGGGGCGGCTCCGGACAGGCCGACGGCCAGCAGCGCGACGACACCCGTCGCGACCGACCCGACGACCAGCCGTCGCGGCGCCGGCACCAGCGCGAGCACGAGCGGCACCAGCAGTCCGGGCCACAGCTTGACCAGCCCGCCGGCGGCCAGCAGCACCCCGGCCAGCGCCGGCGCGGCGGTCAGCGCGGCGAGCCCGCCGACGGCGAGCGCCGTGGGGACGACGTCGAAGCGGGTCAGCGCCACCGGGCCGAGCAGCGGGACGGCGGCGATCCACAGCCAGGCGCCCGTCCACGTCGAGGTGTGCCGGCCGACGACGACGAGCACGGCGAGCACCGCGGCGTCCCACAGCACCATCTGCCCGACGAAGCCCGCGACGTAGGGCAGGCCGGGCAGCAGCGCCGGCGCGAGGACCACCGGCACCGCTCCGGCGGGGTACTCCCACGGCCCGTCGACGAGCGGCACCGGTGCGCCGTCGCCGGTGAAGGCTGCGCCCCAGCGCACGAACACGCCGATCTCGAACGGGTCGTCCTGGTAGGGGTAGAGAGCCCGCGAGCGCGCGACGAGCAGCACCGCCGCGCGGGTCAGGACGTAGGCCGCGAGCAGCAGCGCCATCCGCTGGCCGGGCCGCCGAGCGGGGTCGCAAAGACGGTGGGACGGCACCGGCGCCACGCTAGGTGCGCCCGCCCGTACCTCAGCTTCCCCAGGTCTACGTCGCCCTGACACGCCGAAATGGCGACCGGAGGCTGGGGAAGCTGGTGCCGGCCGGCGAGCGCCGACCGGACCGTAGTGCCCGACGCCGGTCAGGTCACGCGCGCAGGTGCCCGCGCAGAAAGGCGAGGTCGGCCGCCTGCCCCTGGCTACCACCAGGCGTCTCCACGACCACCGGCGCGCCCGCGGCCTCGACGACGGCGACGAGCAGCTCGGCGTCGATCTGCCCATCACCGAGGTTCGCGTGCCGGTCGGCGCCGGAGCCAAAGGCGTCGCGCGAGTCGTTGCAGTGCACGAGGTCGATGCGCCCGGTGATGGCGCGCACCCTGTCGACGACGTCGAGGAGGTCCTCGCCGGCGGCGTGCGCGTGGCAGGTGTCGAGGCAGAAGCCGACGTTCGGGTAGCCGCCGACGCCGTCCCACAGCCGGGCGAGCGCGTCGAAGCGCCGAGCCACCGCGTGCTCGCCGCCGGCGGTGTTCTCGATGAGGATCGGCAGCGGCGCGTCCATCCGCTCGAAGGTTTTGATCCAGTTTTCGACGCCGACCTCGGGCCCGTCGCCCTTGGTGACGTGCCCGCCGTGCACGATCAGGCCGCGGGCGCCGATCGAGGCGGCGACGGTCGCGTGGTCGAGCAGGATCTTGCGCGATGGGATGCGGATCTTGTTGTTGGTCGAGGCGACGTTCACGATGTAGGGCGCGTGCACGTACAGGTGGGGGAGCTCGTCGTCGCGGGCGCCCAGGTCGGGGACCACCGCCTTCTTCCAGCTCTGCGGGTCGCCGAGGAAGAACTGCACGAGGTCGGCGCCGCGCTCGGCCGCGCCGGCCAGCGGGTCCTCGCTGCGCACGTGGGCACCGAGCAGGGGGGCGGGCACCGCGTCACCGTAGGCGAGCGGGTGGGCTCGGTCACGGGGAAGGTTTTCGCTAAGGCCTGTCGGTCGCGGCGCCGAGGTGCGAACATGTGACTGTGCCTCGTTCGAAGGCGGCTGACTGTGCCGCGCCCGCCCTGTCCCCCGCGTCTCGCCTCGATGCGCCGCGGACCTACGTGGCGTGCCCGGCGCCAGACGGACCGGCCCGCGTGAGCCGCCGCCGCTCGGCCGCGTTCGCGGTGGCGCTGACGGTGGTGGCCGGCAGCGGGCTCGCCTGGTCCGCGCCGGCCCTCGCAGTGCCGCTGGGCAGCGCGGCGGTCTTCTCGACGGCGTCTTCGGCGGCCGCCCCGACGGAGGCGACGATCACCGTGGAGGGCGGCAAGGTGACCTCGACCGAGGTAGCACCCGGCGGCAGCATCACGTTCGAGAACGCCGACGACACGGCTTACAAGATCACAGGTACGTCCGAGAAGTGGGCCTTCGGTCCCCTTTCAATCGAGCCGGGCAAGCGCGTGGCGGTTCCCGTGGCAGCGCCGACCGACCCAGGCGACTACGGCTACAGCGTCAGTACCGAGGGCATTGACACCTTCACCGGGAAGGTCGTGGTGCCTGCCGCGACCACGCCCACCGAGACGAGCCCACCGCCCACCGAAGCGCCGACCGCGACGCCGACGCCGACCGCGACGCCGACCGCGACGCCGACCGCGACGCCGACGCCGACGCCGACGCCGACGCCGACCAAGACGACTGCCCCTGTGTCCCCGACGCAGCCCAAGACGACTGCCCCCGTGTCCCCGACGCCGACCACGTCGACACCGACCTCAACGACATCGAGCAAGCCCCCGAGCTCTGGCACCACGACGACGACGAAGAAGCCCGGCGGCGCGACCCCGGTCAAGCCGTCCACCACCGGGCCGAAGAAGAGCACGCTGCCGGCTCGGGCCTCGACCAGCAGGCCCGTCGCGTCGCCCAGCTCGCCGCGCAGATCGGCGGCGGCTGTCGTCCCCCGCCGCGCGTCCACGTCCACGTCCACGCCGACGACGACGAGCGGCAGCACCAATCGGACCACAGGCAGCGCCCCCCGCGGGCTGCCTGCCCGCAGCAACCGCTCGCCCGCGGGCACCGGCTACGCGCAGGCCCAGCTGGGCTCCGGCTTCGGGAGCCTGTCGCTGCCCGGTGGTCCGCTGCCCGATCTGCCCGACCTGCCGGCTCCCGAGGTGGCGCCGGCGCCGGAGGCCGACGTGCTCACGCTCCCGCCAGCCGAGTCGCCCAGCGTGGCGCCGAGCGTCCCGGATGTCAGCACCGCAGAGCAGCCCCTGGCCGAGCGCCGCAGCGTCGCGCTGAAGCTCAGCCCGGTGGCCGACGAGCCGCTCGGGGTGCCCGCCGTGGTGGCGGTGGCGCTCATCGTGGGCGCCACCTCGCTGTTCGGGCGGCTGCTCACGCTGACGCCGGCAGCGGTGCGCCGGGGGCGCACCGCCGCCTCGACGCCGGCGACGACGCCCCCGTCGTCCTGACCCACCGGCCGGCCGCACCGCGCTGGTAGTCTCGGCGGGTTTGCTGACGCGAACGCCCTCCTGCCACGGATCGTCCGTGGCCGTGAAGTCCACAGGAGGAGGTGGGTCACTTGCGTCACTACGAGCTCATGGTCATCCTCGACCCCGATCTCGAGGAGCGGACCATCGCTCCTTCGCTCGACACGTTCCTCAACGTCGTGCGCCAAGGCGGTGGCAGCGTCGAGAAGGTCGACGTCTGGGGCCGCCGCCGCCTCTCCTTCGAGATCGACAAGAAGTTCGAAGGCATCTACGCCGTCATCGACCTGTCGGCCGAGCCGGCCACGATGAAGGAGCTCGACCGCCAGCTCAACCTCAACGAGTCGATCCTGCGCACCAAGGTGATGCGTCCCGAGCTGCGGGCAAGCAAGCCCAAGGCCAAGGCCAAGGCGGCACCGGCACCGGAGGGTGCTGCCGATGGCTCCGGCGCCTCGGCGCCGCGGCCCGATGGCCCCGTCCCGGGTCCCGGCCCCGCCTAGTCCGACCAGCGCGGCCGTCGGGCCGGGTGCCGCTCGACGAGGGTCGGCGGAGCCCGGCAGCGGCGTCGTCCACAGCCTGGCTCGATCACCGACACGCTGCGCCCGCATCGTCGAGACTGACGCAGCGGCACCGCAGCGGAGCCCCACCGGGACACCGCCTCCCGCATCACCCGCTTCCCGCACGACCCCGCACCCCGACGCCGTCGGGCTCACCAGGAGGACACCGTGGCTGGCGACACCGTCATCACCGTGGTCGGCAACCTGACCGCCGACCCCGAGCTTCGCTTCACACCGAGCGGCGCGGCCGTCGCCAACTTCACCGTTGCGTCCACGCCGCGCACCTTCGACAAGAACGCCAACGAGTGGAAGGACGGCGAAGCGCTGTTCCTGCGCTGCTCGGTCTGGCGGCAGGCGGCCGAGAACGTCGCCGAGTCGCTGCACAAAGGCACCTCGGTCATCGTGCAGGGGCGGCTCAAGCAGCGCTCCTACGAGACCAAGGAGGGCGAGAAGCGCACCGTCTACGAGCTCGACGTCGACGAGGTCGGACCGTCGCTGCGCTGGGCGTCGGCCAAGGTCACCAAGGCCTCGCGGGGTGGTGGCGGCGGTCAGTCCTACGGCGGCGGTGGCGGTGGCGGTGGCGGTGGTCAGTCGTACGGCGGCGGCCAGTCCGGCGGCCAGTCCGGCGGTCAGTCCGGCGGTCAGTCCGGCGGCAACGACCCGTGGGCCAGCTCCGCCCCGGCCGGCGGGCAGTCCGGCGGCTGGAGCGACGAACCGCCCTTCTAGCACGATCCCCCACTTCGAGAACCCCGAGGAGAGACGCCGTGGCCAAGCCACCCCCCAAGAAGCTCAAGAAGAAGGTCTGCCAGTTCTGCAAGGACAAGGTGTCCTATGTCGACTACAAGGACACCGGCACGCTGCGCAAGTACATCTCCGACCGCGGCAAGATCCGCGCCTCGCGGGTCAGCGGCAACTGCCGCCAGCACCAGCGCGACGTCGCGATGGCGGTCAAGAACAGCCGCGAGATGGCGCTGTTGCCCTACACCTCGCTGGCGCGCTGATGGCCACCATGAAGCTGATCCTCACCCACGACGTGTCCGGGCTCGGAGCGCCGGGCGACGTCGTCGAGGTCGCGCCGGGCTACGGCCGCAACTACCTCGTCCCGCAGGGCATGGCGATCGTGGCCACCCGCGGCGCTGAGAAGCAGATCGCCACCATCCGGCGGGCCCGCGAGGTGCGCGAGGTGCGCGACCTCGGTCAGGCCCAGCAGATCAAGTCTGAGCTGGCGAGCCTCACCGTGCGGCTGCCTGCGCGCAGCGGCGAGGGCGGCCGGCTGTTCGGCTCGATCACGTCCTCCGACATCGTCGCCGCGGTCAAGGCCGCCGGTGGGCCGACGCTCGACCGGCGCCTGGTGAGCGTGCCTGCCCCGATCAAGTCGCTGGGTAGGCACGCGGTCGCCGTCAAGGTGCACCCCGAGGTGCACGCTGAGCTGTCGCTCGAGGTCGTCTCGGCCTGACCCCCGGCAACGCCGCAGGATGCGCGGATCGGTGGTCGTCAGCACGACCACCGATCCGCTTTCCTCTCTCCGTCCGGGGCGGCGTGGCTAGGATTCGGTGGCTGACGGCAGCGGCGGGTCGTAGCGGGTCAGCGCCCGGACCGGCCCCAGCCGCCGCACCGACTCGATGTCGGTGCCCTGCAGCCGGGCCAGTCGCGGTGCGAGCGTCTCCGGGACCGAGGGAAAGGTCCAGATGCCGTTGCGGCTGACGACACTGGGTTCGCCGCGCAGCCGGGCGAGCTCGTCGCGCACCTGCTCGCACTGGCCCTCGAAGGTGCGGTAGCGGGTGTCGGACAGCAGGAACATCGGCCGGTCGCCGGCCAGGGACGACAGCTGTCGGGCCACCGCCGCGGGATCGGCGGCCTGCTGTCGGGCCGTGTAGTCGGTCCAGTCGATGCGGTCCGGCGCCGCCAGCGTCGGGTACACCCGCTGCGGCACCGTCGGGCCGAGCAGCCTGGCGACCTCCGGGCCCAGCTGGTCGGGGCAGTAGGCGAGCATCTCGCCGGGCGCTGCGGCACGCTCGAAACCGGCGGCGATGTCAAAGGCGTCGGTGCGCGAGTTTCCGGCGGCCCGCACGCCGGTGACCGCGCCGACGACGACAAGGACGGTGAGCGCGAGCGCCGGGCCGCGGCCGGGCAGGCGCAGCGCACCGCACCCGGCGAGGACCGCCAGCAGCGGCACGACGACGGCGGTGTAGCGGGTGGTGTACGAACCCCCGCCGACGTACACGGCCACGAAGGCGAGCAGCAGGGTGCCGAGCGTCACCGCGCCGATCGGGCGCACCCCCCAGGGCACGACGGGCAGCGCGCGCACCCGCAGCACCGCGAGCACGCCCAGGGTCAGCAGCACGACTCCCAGCACCAGCCGGGCCGGGTAGGTCCCGCCGCCCCAGTACAGCGGGGTGCGCAGCAGTTCACCGAGCGCCAGCGGCTCGGCCCACGGCGCGCCGGTGTGCGCCGACTGGAACAGGAACGTCGGCAGCCACGGCGTAAAGGCGAGCGCCGAGCCGGCGAGCGCAATCGCGGCACGCACCTCGAAGCGGCCTCGGCGGACGAGCCCGGGCAGCAGCGCCGCACCCACGGCGGCCAGCAGGAACAGCGACCAGTAGTGCGTGTACAGCAGTCCGGTCGCCGAGGCCCAGAGCGCCAGCTGCGCTGCGCCGGTCGGGACGCCGGCGCCCGCCCGGCCGCGCAGCTCGACCAGCGCGACCGCGCCGCCGAGCACGAGCACCACGACGAGCATGTACATGCGTGTCTCGGAGCCGTACCGCATCGTCCAGGGCAGCGCGGCCAGGACGATGACGCCGGCCCGGGCGGCGGCGCATCCCGACAGGCGCTCGCCGAGCCGGTGGACGAGCGCCAGGGCGAGCAGTGTCAGCACCGCCGAAAGCACGCGCACGGTCACCGTCCCGGTGCCGAACAGCCTCGTCCAGCCGTGCAGCAGCACGTAGTACAGCGGCGGTGCGCCGTCCTGACGCAGCCCGCCAAACAGGGTGTCCGGACCGGTGCCGAACAGCGCCAGCCGGGCGATGTTGACCGACAACGCCTCGTCGAGCCACAGCGGCCCGGAACGCATACCGGCAACGACGCCGGACAGGCAGGCCAGCAGCGCCCCCGCGACGAGCCAGGCACCGAAGCGACCCTCCAGCGCCGCGACAGGCAGTCGCCGGCGAACCCGCTGCAGGCGGGCGACAGCCTGGCGGGGGGCCGGCCGGGTCGCGAGCCGGACCGGCCGATCCGTGACCGTCACGGCTACGCCGCGCTCTCCTCCCGCGCCGGGCGGCGACGGGGCAGGATCGGCGCGTCACGCCCGGTGCCGGGGCTGCCGGTGCCGGCGCTCTTCGGCGCGAGCGAGCTCGGGTAGGTGGCGGCCGGGTCGGTCGCGCCGGCGGAGGTCGAGGACGTCTCGTGGTAGTCGTCCTCGACGTTGACGGTCCATACGTCGTGCTCGCTGCCCGTCACGATGTTCTCCACCGAGAGCATCGCCGTGAGCATCGAATGGTCCTGGTTGTTGTAGCGGTGCATGCCGTTGCGGCCGACCGGGTGCACGTTGGGCACGGCTTCGGACAACCAGGACCGCAGTACCTCGACGCGCTCGGCGTAGCCCTCGTCGTAGACCGGGTAGGCCTTGGGCACCCGTACGACGTAGCCGGCCTGCACCTGGTCGACGCGCGCGAGCCCCATCTGCACCAGCTCGGCTTTCGCCAGCTCGACGAGGTCTTCGTCGCTGGACTCCCACAGGTCGTTGCCCTCGTCGACGAAGTACTCGAGGCCCAGGCAGGTGTAGCCGTCTTTGACGAGCTCGGGCGACCAGGAGCCGAAGTTCTGGATGCGTCCGACGCGCACTCCGGGTTCGTGGATGTAGATCCAGTTGTCGGGGAACCCCGCCTCGACCGGGACGACGATCGCGACGGTGAGGAAGTCGCGAAACGACAGCTCGTCGGCGGCCAGCCGCACGGCCGCGGGTGCCGGCGGTTGCATCGCGCGCACCAGCTCGGGCAGCGGCATCGTGGAGACGACGGCGTCGGCGGGCAGACGCCTGCCGCCGGCGACGACGGTGTGCGCGTAGCCGCCCGCGTGCTCGACGCGGGTGACGGGCGCCTGCATGAGCACCTCGCCGCCGCCCGCGACGACGAGGTCGCGGCAGCGCTCCCACATCATGCCGGGGCCCAGGCGCGGGTACTGGAAGCGCTCGATCAGCGAGGTGACCTGCTTGTCCGGCTTGCCCCTGCCGAGACCGAAAGCGCTCGTGACGGCGTTGAGCAGCGACAAGTCCTTGATCCGCTGAGCCGCCCAGTCGGCCTGGATCGCGGTTGCGGGCACGCCCCAGAGCTTCTCGTTGTAGGTCTTGAAGAAGATCGAGTACAGCCGCCATCCGAAGCGGGCGGCGACCCACCCCTCGAGGTGGCTCTGGTCCTTGGGCGGGTGCACCCGCACCCAGGCGTAGGACAGCACGCACCGCAGCGCCTCGAGCACGCCGAGCCCGAACAGGGCGTTGAAGGGCTTGAGCGGGTAGTCGAACAGCTTGCCGCGGTACAGGATGCGCGACATCCGCGGCCGGGACAGGAAGTCGGAGTCCGGCAGCACCTCGTGCCAGAAAGCCTCGACCGCCGCAACCTTGGTGAAGAACCGGTGCCCGCCCAGGTCGAAGCGCCACCCGTCGCGCTCGACGGTGCGGCTGATCCCACCGACGGCATCACCGGCCTCGGCCACGGTGACGGGCACGCCGGCCTGGCGCAGCCGCAGGGCTGCGGTGAGGCCGGCTGGGCCGGCGCCGATGACGACCACGCCGGTGTCGGGGTCGGGGGTGCTCACGGGGTTCGGTACTCCTCGGGGCGAGTGGACACGGTGGGCAGGGTCGGCACGGCGGTCGGGTGCGGAGGTGATGCCGCCACCAGGGTGGCGAAGGCACGACCGTCATCCTCCCAAGTGTCGCGGATGGTGAGCCCGGCCGTCGACGCGACAGGCGGCAGCGTGGCGAGCGACACCAGCGACCAGTCGAACCAGGCGCTCGTGACACCGAGGCCCTCGAGCCGCACCGGGCCCGCGGGCAGCTCGCGCGGGTGCAGCTCGACGAGCAGCTCACCGTGCGGGGCAAGCACCGCGCGCAGTCGGCGCAGCAGCCGTACGGGGTCGCCGCCGATGCCGATGTTGCCGTCGGCGAGCAGGATGCTGCGCCAGCTGCCGGGCGTCGGCAACGGTCCGAACAGGTCACCGATCAGCAGCGGGGCGCCGGCGGCCCGGGCCCGGACCGGCACCGCGTCGAGCAGCTCGACGCCGAGCACCGTCGTGCCCTGCCGGTGCAGCTCGGCGCACAGCCGTCCGGGACCGCAGCCGACATCGAGCACGGGACCGCGGGCGCGGTCGAGCAGCGCGCGGTCGACGTCGTCGACGCCACCGGACCAGCGCGCCACCGGCAGCCGCAGGATGGTGCCGTCGGCGCACCGCAGCAGCCGTGGTTGCCGGTCGTCGCCGGCTGCGGTCTCGTGCAGCCACGTGGTGAGCACGACCGACGGCGAGGTGTCCGCGGCGTCGCGTCGCTGCGGGTGCTGCCCCGTCGGGCCGAGGTCGTGGTGGCAGGCGCGCCCGGTGTGCGAGAGCACGCGGTGTACCTCCAGGGCAAGGGCGGACGGGTGACGGGCTGCGCGGCGGACGCCCTGCCGGGACTGCACCGTCCGGTCCATAGCCGTCAGGGTGCACCCGCCGCGGGAGTCCACACAGCCCGGTCCCCCGCTGAGGCGCTTTCGATGCACGGTCGTTGCTGACTTGAGACGAGGATATGTGCCGGCCGGGCCGCCTCGGGTCGGTGGCAGGCTCGGGGCGTGCCTGCCCGCAGCTGGACCGTCGCGGCGGCGCTGTCGCTGGCTGCAGCCACCGTGCTGGCCTGGCGTACGACGCAGGAGCGCAGCATCCTGGGCAACCACGACCGGTTGCTGGTCGAGATCCTCGCGTGGTGGCTCGTGTGGGCGCTGGCCATCGCCTGCCTGCGGCGCACGAGCGGACGGGCGACGGTGCTGCTCGTGCTGCTGGGCGCGGTGGCCCTGCGGCTCGCGGCTCTGACGCCCGTGGTGCCGCTGTCGGACGACCTTTACCGCTACGCGTGGGACGGCTCGGTCCAGGCCTCGGGGTCCAGCCCGTACCGCTCTCCACCGCTCGCGCCCGAGCTGGCCGAGCTGCGCACCCCGTGGCTGTTCCCCGGCGGGGCTGGCTGCACCGAGCAACCGGGCTGCACCAAGATCAACCGGCCGTCCGTGCGCACCATCTACCCACCCGTCGCGCAGGGTTGGTTCCTGCTCGGGCACCTGGCCGGCGCCTCGCACCTGCGCGACCTCGGCTGGGAGCTGGTGGCGCTGGTGGCCGACGTCGCGACCGGGGTACTGCTGTGGCAGGTGCTGCGCCGGCGTGGCCGCGACCCGCGGTGGGTCGCGGTGTACGCCTGGAGCCCCGTCGCCGTCCTCGAGGGCGTGCAGAACGGCCACGTCGACGGGCTCGCGACGCTGTTGGTCGTGGCCGCCGTGGCGCTCGCGGGGCGTCGTCCCGCGTGGTCGGGGGCGGCGCTCGGCGCCGCGGCGATGGTCAAGCTGTACCCGGCGCTGCTGCTGCCGGCGCTGCTCGTGCGGCGTCCGGTGCGGGTGGCGAGCGCCTTTGTCGGCGTGTGCTCGCTCAGCTATCTGCCGCACGTGGCCGTGCTCGGCGCCGACGTGCTCGGCTACCTGCCCGGCTATCTGCAGGAGGAGGACTACGCCTCCGGCGGGCGCTACCTGCTGCTGCGCCCGCTCGGGCTCGCGGGAGCGCCGGCGACGGTCGCGGCCGCGCTGCTGCTCGGTGCGGTCGTCGCCTGGGTCTTGGCGCGCCGGCGGGCGCAGGACCCGGTATCGGGGGCGCTGCTGCTGTTCGGCGCGGTGCTGCTCGTCGCCACTCCCGTGCAGCCCTGGTACGGGTTGCCGCTCGCGGCGCTGGCCGCCCTCGCCGGCCGGGCCGCCTGGCTCGCCGTGCCGGCCGCGGCCTATGTGGCGTTCTTCGCCGTCGTACCGGCCGGGCCCTCGCCCGAAGCGTCCCGGCAGGGCAGCATCGCCTTTGCGCTCGCGCTGCTCGTCGTGCTCACAGGCTGGGCCTGGCGCCGGTCCGGCGCGGCGCGGGCGCACCGGACTACTTCAGGTTCAGCGTGATGGTGGCGACGCCCACCGGGAAGAACTCCGTGAGCGCCTCGGTCTCGAACACCATGTTGAGGGCGTCCGCGGCCGTCTTGGTCAGGCTGACCGTGGTGCCCTGGAGCACCCCGGTGTCGCCCTCGACCTTGAGCGGCTCCAGCGTGCGGCCGTCGAGGAAGAACAGCGGCACGGCTTCGCCCGACTCCGGGAAGGGCTTGTTGTTCACCATGACCTTGCCCATCAGCATGCTGGCGCCGGGGTCGACGACGAAGTCGGCGAGCTCGACGGTCGTGTCGCCCTTGGTGAGGGTCAGGCCCGACTGGCTGTGCTCGATCATGCCGGTGACGTAGGGCTGCACGCCGGAGTCCGGGTTGAAGTAGGTGGCACTGCCGCCCGTGATCGGGAAGGTGAGGGTGTCACCGTCGAGCATCGCGCCCCCGGTGACGCCCGGGGTCAGGCCGAGATCGGTGAGGCCCTTGAGGAAGGCCGGGTCGAGCTTGACCGCGGTGCTCTTGCCGGTGAGGTTCATCAGCGCGGCGACGGGGCTCGGCGCGGTGCTGGGCGCCGCGCTCGGCTCCGAGCTCGACACGGCGGCGGGGCTGGTCGAACCGGTCACGGTGCTGTCGTTGCCGCAGGCGGCCAGGCCCAGGGTCAGGGTCGCGGCCAGAGCCAGGACGGACGTGGTCGTACGGGTGTTGCGCATGGTGCTCCTCTCGGGTGCCGGCCGAAGGCCGGCAGGTGCCCGGGCGATGAGCGCCTGAGAAGGCGCACCGCCCGGGCCGAAACCGTGGTCTGTGGCGTCGTGCTGCAAGGTCTTCGGCCACCACGTTGACCCGGTTCACCCGATTCGTCCCTCAGGAGCCGGTCGAGACCGTGATCTCCGCCACGCCGACGGGGGAGAACTCCGTGAGGGCCGTCGTGCCGAACGTCGTGTTGAGCAGGTCAGCGGCGGCCTTGGTCAGCGACACGGTCGTCCCGGCCAGCACCGCGGTGCCCGGCATGGCCCCGTTCGCGAGCGGCTTGAGCGTGCGTCCGTCGAGGAAGAACAGCGGGGCCGACGGCGCGGCGACCGTCCCGTCGACCTCGACCGACCCGGTCAGTGTGCTGGTCCCGGGGTCGACGACGAAGTCCGTCAGGCGCACGACCTTGCCGTTCGGGCCGGTCAGCTGCAGCCCGCTGCCCTCGTGGTCGACGGCGCCCTGCACGAAGGGCCGCACGCCCGAGGACGGGTCGAAGTAGGTGAGGTCACCACCGGTGATCGGGAAGGTGGCCCGGTCGCCGACGAGCGTCGCCTTCCCCGTCGCGGCGGGGGTGAGCGTGAGGGTGGTCAGCCCCTGCAGGAAGGCCGGGTCGAGCACGACGGTGGTCGAGACGCCGGTGAGCGGGTCGATCGCCGCGACGGGGGAGGGCTGCGCGGACGGCGCGGGGCTGGTGTCGCCCAGCACGACGGCGGGGTTGTTGCTGCCGCAGGCCGACACGGACAGGACCAGGGTCGTCAGGGCCGCGGCGGCCAGCACACCGCCGGCGCGCCGTGACCTGACGCGTGCGCTGCCTGCTGCGGTCCTTGCTGACGTGGTGGGCATGTGCTGACAACCTCTCCGGTGCGGCCCCGTGACGTCGGGTGACGGACGTGGGCGGTTCTCGATGATGCTGCCGCGCACCGGACGCACCGCCGACGGGGCACGGCCGGCGGTGCGCACCTGTCTTTCGCAAAGCGGCACGCGCCGGTTCTTCCCCGCGTACGGTGATCGACAGCACACGGGTGGCGACGTGCGCCATCCCGTCGACAGCCTGGTGTCGGAGGCGCCGTGCGGTCTTCGCGAAGGGAGCTTTCCTGATGCAGGCGCGCACCCTGCTCGAGCGGGGGCCGGGCGGACCCTTCTTTGCACGGTCCTGGCGCAGCCCGCTGCGCGGGCCGTGGCTCACCTCGGTGTTCGGGGTGGTGCTGCTCGTCGGGCTCCCCGTCGTCATCCTCACCGGCCTGGTGTCCTACGCCGCCTACGACCCGCGCTTCGGCGGCAGCAACGACCAGACGCCCGGCGCGGGGCTGCTGGCGGCCTACACGTTCTTCGACTGGCCCGCGTCGCCCAGCTGGCTCTACCGCGTCAACCAGGGCACGCACGTGCTGCTCGGCCTGGCGCTGGTGCCGCTGGTGCTCGCCAAGCTGTGGTCGGTGGCGCCCAAGCTGTTCGAGTGGCCGCCGGTGCGCTCGGTGGCCCAGGCGCTCGAGCGGGCGACGATCTTGCTGCTGGTCGGCGGGATCCTGTTCCTGTTCGTCACCGGCGTCATGAACATCCAGTACGACTACGCGTTCGGCTTCTCCTTCTACACCGGGCACTTCTATGCCGCCTGGGTATTCATCGCCGCCTTTGTCGCGCACGTGGCGCTGAAGATGCCGGTGCTGGTGCGCTCGTTGCGCAGCCGCTCGTTCCGCCAGGAGCTGCGCACGCCGGTCTCGCAGACGTTGCCCGAGCCGCCCGACCCCGACCACCTGGTCTCGCCCGACCCGGCCGCGGCGACGGTGAGCCGGCGCGGTGCGCTCGCCTTCGTCGGCGGTGGCTCGCTCGCGGTGCTCGGCCTGTCGATCGGCCAGAGCATCGACCCGCTGCGCCCCACGGCGCTGCTGTCACCGCGCGGGCAGTCCTACGGCGACGGGCCCAACGACTTCCAGGTCAACACGACGTTCGGCGAGATCGGTCTCGACGAGGCGACCACCGGCGCCGCCTGGCGCCTTCGGCTGGAGGGGCCGGGCGGAACGATCGAGCTCGACCGCGCGGCGCTGCTGGCGATGCCGATGCAGACGCGCGAGCTGCCCATCGCCTGCGTCGAGGGCTGGTCGACCGCGCAGCGCTGGACGGGCGTGCCGCTCATCGCGCTCGCCGAGCTGGTGAGCGCCCGCGCGGCGCCGTCGGTCTTCGTCGAGTCGCTGCAGGAGCGGGGTGCCTTTCGCACCATGACGCTCAACGGCGGCCAGCTGCGCTCGCCCCGCACGCTGCTCGCGCTCAAGGTCAACGGGGTCGACCTCTCGCTCGACCACGGCTTCCCGGCTCGGATGATCATCCCGGCGGCGCCAGGTGTGCGGAACACCAAGTGGGTCCGGTCGCTGACCTTCGGGGAGCGCTGATGGCCAGCCGGCGGGTGGGTGCTGACCCCGTGGAGGGCACGTCCGGCGCCGTCGACCCCGACGCGGCCGCCGCCGCGACCACCGACGGCGGCGCCTCGACCGGAAGGCGGCTCCACGCGCTGTACGGCGCGTCACCGGGCCATCTCGTCGCCGTGCTGGCCTGCCTGCTGGTGGCCGCCTACACCGTGTCGCGGCTGTTCGGATCCTCCTCACTGCTGCGCATCGGCGTGTGGTTCGTCGGCGCGGCCGTCGCCTGGGACCTCGTGGGCGGCCCGCTCGTCGCGCTGGTCGACCGTGGTCTGCAGCTGCTGCGCCGCACCGGTGGCGGGGTCGCGCTCGTCAACCACGTGCGCGCCCCGCTCGGCATCTCGGCGCTGCTGCTCCTGCTGTGGACGCCGGTGATCTTCCAGCGCTCGGAGCGGACCTTCATGCGCAGGAGCGGTCTGGACGAAGATCCTTTCCTCGGGCGGTGGGTGCTCGTCACGGTGGGGCTGTTCGCGCTGTCGGCGGCGCTCTACGCGCTGCGGGTCTGGCGGGCGCGGACGCGCGAGACGGCGTAGCGGGGCGTCGTTCGGTTCAGCGCCAGCACGGGCGCGATCGCCTGCGCGCAGTCGAGGTCGAGCACCGCAGCCTGGACGTCGAGGATCGGCTTGGCGGCGACGCCGGGGACGGCGGTCGAACCCACGTGCTCGATCGGAGCGACGAGCCAGCGGCCGAGCGCGGCGTCCAGGTGTCGGCACAGCTGCTCGCCGTGCTGTCGCCATGCGGGGCAGGGCGCCTGGACGCGCACCTGCTCGGTCGCCCACCCCGGCCAGTCGTCCACGACAGCATCTTCGCCTGGGCACCCGTCGCGTGCCGCTCCGATCGCGCGACGGCGCCGACGGGAGCGCACCCGCCCGTGGCTTTCTGTGCCCACAGCGCCCGACGGCCCCGGGCGCGCTCGATGGGGGTGGTTTCGGCGGTGGCGCCGCTGCTCCCCACAGCCGTCCCCAGCCCCGTCCACAGGACGGAGCCGGCACGTGCACACCCCGTACCCAGTGCCGTCCACAGCCGACCGGGGCCGACCTGCGGCGACACGTCGAGAAGTGTCGTAGCCAGGCGCTAGTCATGTCCTGCACGCGCCGGCAGCGGGTCGGCGGCGTCGCCGGCAGCACAGCCCGGCGAGGCGACAGACGAGGAGGCGCCGGTGTCCGAGCGGGTCGTCGAGCTGCCCTCGCAGGCCGCACGCCCGGCCGAGTTCGAGCGCACCCCGCCGCAGGACATCGCCGCTGAGCAGTCGGTGCTCGGCGGCATGCTGCTGAGCAAGGACGCCATCGCCGATGTCGTCGAGGTCGTGCGCGGCACCGACTTCTACCGCCCCGCCCACCAGACAATCTTCGACGTCGTGGTCGACCTCTACAGCCGCGGCGAGCCGGCCGATGCGATCACCGTCAGCGCCGAGCTCACCCGCCTCGGCGAGATCGGCCGGGTCGGGGGCGGCCCGTACGTGCACACCCTGCTGTCCAGCGTGCCCACCGCGGCCAACGCCGGCTTCTACGCCCGCATCGTCGCCGAGCAGGCCGTCCTGCGCCGGCTGGTCGAGGCCGGCACGCGCATCGTGCAGATGGGCTACGGCGCGTCCGGCGCCGGCGGCGTCGACGACGTCGTCGACCGCGCGCAGCAGTCGGTCTACGAGGTCACCGAGCGACGCACCTCGGAGGACTACACGCTGCTCGAGCAGCTGCTGCAGCCGACGATGGACGAGCTCGAGGCCATCGGCGGGCGCGGCGCCATGTCGGGCGTCCCCACCGGCTTCGCCGATCTCGACGGGCTCACCAACGGCTTGCACCCCGGGCAGCTGATTGTCATCGCCGGCCGTCCCGGGCTCGGAAAGGCCCTCGCTCTCGACACGCCGCTGGCGACGCCCACGGGGTGGACCACGATGGGGGAGGTGGCTGTCGGCGACCGGCTCCTGGGCTCGGACGGCCGAGCGACCGCCGTCACGGGGGCGACGCCGGTCCTGACCGGCCGCCCGTGCTTCCAGGTCACGTTCTGCGACGGCACGGTCGTCGTGGCCGACGCCGAGCATCAGTGGTTCACGCAGACGCGCAGTGAACGAGGCAGCGGTCGGTCCGGGACGGTGCGGACCACAGCCGAGCTCGCGAGCACGGTGCGGTGCCGGAACGCCGACGCGCGGGCGAATCACTCGGTGACCACTGCTGCTGCCCTCGACCTCCCGCCGGCTGAGCTTCCCTTGCCGCCGTACGCGCTCGGTGTGTGGCTGGGCGACGGCCACAGCGCCGGGGCGCGCCACACGAGTGCCGACCCTGAGATCGCCATGTACGTCGAGGCCGAGGAGACCGTGGGCGGAGCACCCGTGGCGGCGCTGCTTCGCCAGCTCGACCTGCTGGACGACAAGCACATCCCGGCTCGCTATCTGAGAGCCTCGCGCGATCAACGCTGTGCGCTGCTTGCCGGCCTGCTCGACACCGACGGCACCGTCACGACGACGGGCAACGTACAGCTGGCCGTGACCTCGGAGCGGCTCGCCGATGACGTGCACGAGCTCGTCCTCAGCCTCGGCCACCGGTGCACCCTCACGACGGAGGCGGTCCCGGGTCGGCGGCCTGATTCCTCCACGCGCACGCTCACCTTCACCACGGACGAGGCGGTGTTCCGCCTCGAGCGCAAGATGCCGGCGCACAAGCAGCGCAGCCGCCGCGGCACCCGCACCGGTCTGAGGTGGATCACGAAGGTGACCCCGGTCGCCAGCGTGCCCGTCCGTTGCGTCGAGGTGGACAGCGCCGACCACCTCTACCTCGCGACGCGATCGATGATCCCGACGCACAACTCCACCATGGGTCTGGACATCGCTCGCAGCGCCTCGGTGAAGAATGGTCTGCCCAGTGCCATCTTCTCGTTGGAGATGAGCAAGACCGAGATCACCATGCGCCTGCTGTCGGCCGAGGCGCGGGTGCCGCTGCACCACATGCGTTCGGGCACGATGACCGACGACGACTGGAACCGGCTGGCGCGGCGCATGGGCGAGGTCGCCGAGGCGCCGCTCTACATCGACGACTCGCCGAACCTGACGATGATGGAGATCCGGGCCAAGGCCCGGCGGCTGCGCCAGCGGCACGACCTGCAGCTCGTCGTCATCGATTACCTGCAGCTCATGACGGCGAACCGCAAGGTCGAGAGCCGCCAGCAGGAGGTGTCCGAGCTGTCCCGCTCGCTCAAGCTGCTCGCCAAGGAGCTCGAGGTCCCGGTCATCGCGATGAGCCAGCTCAATCGCGGCGCCGAGCAGCGCACCGACAAGAAACCGCAGCTGGCCGACCTGCGTGAAAGTGGATCAATCGAGCAGGATGCGGACATGGTTATCTTGCTGCATCGCGAGGACGCCTACGAGAAGGAGAGCCCCCGGGCCGGTGAGGCCGACTTCATCGTCGCCAAGCACCGCAACGGTCCGACCGCCACCATCACGGTGGCTTTCCAGGGCCACTACAGCCGCTTCGTCGACATGAGCCCGGCCTGACCAGACGCTGCCAGCTCGCAAGCGCGCACCTGTCGAGCCCTGCCAGGCTGCGCGAGCACGACCCCGCGAGCGTGCGGCTGCATTAGCGTCAGGCCACCATGAGGCCTGTATCCGACGACCTCGAGCGAGCGCCCGGGCCGGCTCACGAGGTGCAGCAGAGCGGGCGGGCGCGGCGAGGGACGCCGCTGCTGCTCGCCGGGCTGATGCTGCTGCTGCTCGCCTGGGCCGGCGGGCAGCCTCCCGGTGCGGCGCCGGACGAGGCGGCGCACCTGGTCAAGGGAATCGGGCTGACGAACGGCCAGCTGCGGGGCGACGCCACGACGGCCCGCCCGCCGCGCGGCGACACGTTCCTGGCCGGCTACGCCCGCGCCTACGAGGTGCCCGGCAGCTACGAGTTCCCCTCGAGCCCGCCCTGCTATAAGGCCTCGGCCGCGCGCTCGGCGCGTTGCCTGGCCGTGGACCCCGGCGGCGTGCGCTCGCCGCAGGACCGCAGCGGCGCGGTGCTCGGCAAGGAACCACCCGGTCGCGCCGTCAGCTATGTCTCCCCCTACCCGCCGGCGCCGTACCTGCTGCCCGGCATCTTCGGCCGGTGGGGCGGCGACGCCCGGACGCACTTCCTGCTGGGCCGCATCGGTCAGGTGCTCTCGGTGCTCGCTCTGCTGGCTCTGGCGCTGCGCCGCTCGACCGCGATGGAGCGGCTCGGCCTGCTGCTCGCGCTCACCCCCATGTCGCTGTTCCTCATGGGCAGCGTCAACCCGAGCGGCCTGTCGGTCGCCGCCGCGCTCACCCTCGTCGCGGCCGGCCTGCGCCTGGCCCGGGCGCCGAGCCGCATCGACGCTGTCGCGGTCGTGCTCGCCGGCACGGTGCTGTCGTTCAGCCGGCCGGAGGGTCCGCTGCTCACGGTGGCCGCGGCCGCGACGGTGCTCGGCCTGGCCGGCGTGCGCAGGCGCATGGCTGTCGTCGGCGCGCTGCTCGCGGCGGCGGTGCTCGGCGGACTCGCCTGGACGTTGCTGCTGCTGCCGCGGCTGTCGGGCGTCGCGGGTGGTGGCGACGGCGGTTCGCTGCGTTCCTCGGTGCGCGACTCGGTCAAGGGCCTGTTCGAGCTCACCCGTGAGCTCGTCGGCCTGTTCGGCTGGCAGGACGTCGTGCTGCCGCTGCCGCTGCCGCTGCTCTGGCTCGCCGCCCTGCTCCTGCTCCTGCTCCTGGCGCTGGCCGTCGGCACGTGGCGCGAGCGGCTGGTGCTGCTGGCGCTGTGCGCGTCCGTGCCCGCGGCCGTCGTCGTCGAGCAGGCGTTGCTGCTCGACCCGATCGGGGCGACGATGCAGGCCCGGTACGTGCTGCCGCTGGCGGTGCTCGTCCCGGTCGCGGCCGGGTGGGTCCTGGCCCGTTCCCCGATGGGCGACAGGGCTCTCGAAGCGGTGGCCGCCGCCGCCGTCATCCTCGCCGGCGTGCACGTGCTGGCGCTGTGGGTCGACGGCCGCCGCTACGCCACCGGCACCGACGGCTCGCTGCTGACCTGGCCGTTCACCGCCCAGTGGACCCCGCTCGGCGGCTGGGCGCCGTGGCTCGCCTGCGCGCTGGCCGGCGGTGCGCTCGTCGCCTGGTCGTTCGTGCGGGCCTGGTCGGACAGTCGCGTCACGGCCCGCTGACTCCCGTGCGGCTCAGTGCCCGCCCACGGCCTTGACGATGCCGACGACCAGGCCTACCGCGGCGAGCGCGACGCCCGACCAGACCGCCGTCCCGGAGGGCCCGCGTCCGCTCAGGCGCTCGACGACCAGGCCCATGCCGAACAGGCGCAGCATGACCACGCCCACCGCCAGCAGCCCGGCCAGGCCCGCGGACAACCAGCCCAGCGCGGCGACCCCGAGCAGCACCGCCGGCAGCGTCCCCGACGTCGCGATCGGCGCCGCTGTGGATCGCCGGCTCGTCGGCGCTGGCCACCGCGCCGAGCACGGTGACGTTGCCGTAGACGAACGACGAGATCCGGCTGCGGGCCCGCTCGCGCGGCAGCGCGCCACCGTCACGCGCCCGCACCATGTCTAGGACCTTCACCACCGGGACCGGCCCGCTCGACCGGCTAGCTGCCGGTGCGCTGCCCCGGCTGCAACCACCAGGGCGTCCAGCCGACCGGGTCGACGGCGAGCGAGGCCGGCCGGCCCTCGACGAGGCCGATCATCGACTCGACCCACAGCCGGGCGCCGCGCTCGAGCGCCTCGTCGCTCCACCAGGCGCTGTGCCCGGTCTGGACGACGCGGCCCTCGCGCAGCAGGTCGCCGTCGAGCGCTGGGTCGAGCACGACGTCGTCGACGGCGTAGCCGCGCAGGTGTCCGCTGCGTACGAGCGCGACGACGGCCCCCGTGTCGACGACGGCGGCCCGGCTGACGACCACGACCGACGCACCGACGGGCAGCAGCGACAGCTCGTCCATGCCCAGCAGGGGCGGTGCGCCGTGCTGGCGCGAGCAGGCCACGACGAGCGCGTCGCTGCGCCGCAGCACGTCGGGCAGCGCGAGCAGCGGCACGTGCCCGTCGGTGCTGCGCAGCCGCGGGTCGTGCGCGATCACTCGCATGCCGAGGGCGGCGGCGACCCGGGCGACGTGGCTGCCGATGAGGCCGAGCCCGACGATGCCGAGCGTGCGGCCGGACAGCTCGAAGCCGCGCAGCGAGGTGTCGGCGGGCACGAGCGCCCGGGAGCGGTCGTTGGCCAGGTGCACGCGCCGCGACAGGCTGAACAGCATCGCGAGCGCGTGCTCGGCCACCGACACGGTGCTGTAGTCGGGCAGGGTCGCGAGCGCCACGCCCGCGCGTGCGAACACATCGTGCTCGAACAGGTCGGTACCGGTGGCGTGCAGGGCGACGGCCGACAGGCCGGGCAGCCCGGCGAGCAGCGCGTCGTCGACGACCGGCGCCACCTTCGGCGTCAGGGCCGCGACGTCGGCGCCCGCGAGCACGCGGCGCGCCTGGTCGGCCGTCAGCGGCGGTGCGTCGCCGCGCGCGACGGTCGTGACGTCGGCCAGGTGCTCGAGCCGGGCGAGCGAGGCCGGGTGCAGACCCGGGCGGCCCTGCACGGAGACGACGACCACGCGAGGACGAGCGAGCGGGCCAACGGGCTGATATGCGGTCATAGCACTTCCGATCCCGTGGCGACGGCCGAGGACTGGGGTGGTCGGCGTCCCGGACGCTACCGATCCGCCGGTGACCGGGGATGGCGACGCGCCGTGAGCGCTCAGCGACCCAGGGCGGGGACCGAGCCGTCCGGAGCGACGTCGTAGAGCCGTCCGGAGCCGCCGTCGGCGATGCCGGCAGGGCCCTGGGACCGGTCCCAGACGACGAGGTGGCGGGCGCCCACCCGGCGCAGCGCGGCCTGGTTGGCGGTCGAGGTGGGGTCGGGTCCGGTGAGCCCGACGTAGTCGACGCCGCACAGGTAGGCCATCAGCTGGCTGCGCTCCCAGTCGCCGCCACCGGCGAGCGGTCCGGATAGCGGCGTCCCGCAGCGGGCGCCCGCGAGCTGCCACACCGCGCGGTCCTCGCCGCGCCGGTCGAGCACCACCGGCGCCTGGGCGACGGCGACGAGCGCGAGCACGACGGCGCCGACGGCGAGCACCCGCCGCCGGCCGCCGAGCGCCGCCAGGCCGAGCGCCGCGGCGGGCAGCACCGCGAGCATCGGGAACCACAAATAACGCTCGATGAGGATGAGCAGCGACAGCCCGCCGGTGAGCACGAGCGCCGCGCCGATCCCGGCCCAGGCCACCGCGGCGCCGCGCCGCCGCCGGCGCAGCCCGACGACGAGGCCGACGAGCGCGAGCGCGACGACCGGCAGCCAGCGCCGCACCACGACGCCCGCGCCGACGGTGGCCTGGTCGACGGCGTTGGCCAGGCGGTCGTTCGTCGTGACCGGCGTGCCCTCGTAGCGCTCGGTGCGCTGCACCGGGATCTCGGTCGGGTCCTGCCACGGCGTCACGGCCCCCGGCACGGGCGCGTACAGCCCCGTGAAGTTGAGCGGGTTGCCGAACGCACCGGGGGTGACCAGCTCGGCGTTGAACGCCCCGGCCGTCGACAGCGTCGGGTGCCCGGCCTGCACGCTGATCGCGACGATCCACGGGGCGCTCAGCAGCAGCGTGATGCCCAGGGTGAGGCCGGCTCGTCGCAGCACCTGCGCGCGCGCGGCACCGGGCCGCAGCAGGCGCACGACGGTGACGAGCGCGACAAAGGCGAGCACGAACGGCAGCCCGACGGCCTTGGCGAGAAAGGCCAGCGCACCCCAGATTCCGGCGACGACCGCGCCGCGCGGGCCGGGGCTGACGGTCATCGCGCGCAGGTGCAGCAGCAGCAGCGCGGCGAGCAGCAGCTCGGGGTAGAAGCCGAACAGCGACGCGCTGAGCAGCAGCGGCACGGCCAGCACCGTCGCGGTGCCCGCGGCCACCGGTCCGGCGCCGGCGGCCCGGCACAGGCTGTGCAGCACCGGCAGCGCGACCAGCGCCGACAGCAGCAGCACGAGGCGCAGCGCGGTGAGCGGTGTGACGCCGAGCGCGACGAGCGGGCTCGCGAGCACCGGTAGCAGCGGGCTCCAGTAGCCGGTGACGACGTCGGCGACTCGACCGCCGGCGACGTCGCTCGCCAGTGAGGCGTAGACGACGCCGTCGGGGTTGACGAGCCAGCGCGCCCCAGGCAGCAGCGCGAGCCAACCGACGAGCAGCAGCACCGGGGGCAGCAGCGCGCCGATCAGCAGGTGGCGCCGGTCGGCGGGGGCCGGGCTGTCCTCCGGTTCGACGCGCCGGGAGGTGGCCGTCGTCATCGCAGGCTCCTCCTGCTCGGTGGGGCAGCCGGGGCCGGGGTCGCGGTAAGCCTAAGGTTGGGCGGCACGATCTCCGGGTGACCACGCGCAGCGAGTCGTCCGCCGCTCCCGGTTCGGTGCTGCACGTCGTCGGCGCGCGTCCGAACTTCATGAAGGCCGCGCCCGTCTGGCGGGCGCTGGCCGTGCGCGGGGTGCCGCAGACGCTCGTGCACACCGGCCGGCACTACGACCGGGCGCTGTCCGACGTCTTCTTCACCGAGCTGGACCTGCCCGCTCCCGACCTGTCGCTGGGCGTCGGTTCGGGCAGCCACGCCGCGCAGACCGCCGCGGTGATGATCGGCATGGAGCAGGCGCTCGACGCGCTCGCGCCCCGGCTGGTCGTCGTCTACGGCGACGTCAACTCGACGCTGGCGGCAACCCTCGTCGCGACCAAGCTCGGCGTGCCGGTGGCGCACGTGGAGGCCGGGCTGCGCTCGTTCGACCGCACCATGCCCGAGGAGCTCAACCGGCTGGTGGTCGACGCGCTCGCCGACGTGCTGCTCGTGACGAGCCCCGAGGCGCTGGTGCACCTGGGAGCCGAGGGGATCGCTGCCGCGCGCACCCACCTGGTCGGCAACCCGATGATCGACTCGCTGCTGCGGATGCTGCCGGGCACCGATCCGGCCGGCGTACGCGCGCGGCTCGGCGTGCCCGGCGAGGTGGCCGTCGCGACGCTGCACCGGCCGGCGAACGTCGACGACACCGCCGCGGCCCGCGCGATGGTCGGGGCGCTGCGGGCGGTCGCCGGGCAGGTGCCGGTGGTGCTGCCGCTGCACCCGCGTGGCCGCGCGTCGCTCGTCCGCGCCGGGCTCGACGAGGTGGCCGACCTGTTCGTCGTGGAGCCGCTCGGTTACCTCGAGTTCGTCGGGCTGATCCAGGGCGCGCGGCTGGTCGTCACCGACTCGGGCGGCGTGCAGGAGGAGACGACGGTGCTCGGCGTCCCGTGCCTGACGCTGCGCCCGAACACCGAGCGGCCGATCACCATCACGGCGGGGACGAATCGGCTCGTGACGCCCGAGACGCTCGGTGACGCGGTGCGGCAGGTGCTGGCCGACCCGCCGACGACCGGTGCCGGGCCGCCGCTGTGGGACGGCCGGGCCGGCGAGCGCATCGCCGCGGTGCTGCAGGCCTTCCTGGGCGCTACCAGCCCAGAATTCGCTCCCAGCCCAGCACTCGCTCCCAGCCCAGCACTCGCTCCCAGCCCAGCACTCGCTACCAGCCCAGCACTCGCTCCGCGGTGAGGTGCGCGACGGCCTCGAGCGCGTCGTCGTCGACGGCGCTCGCGACGTGGTGCCAGGCGACGCGGGGGTGCACGAACGGGGCGCCCGAGCCGAACATCAGCTTGTCGGGCACCTCGCGCGCGGCGTGCGCGAGGAACTCCGCCAGCCAGGCGGCGGAGGTCTCCAGGTAGACGTTCGGGCGCTGCTGGGCCAGGGCGACGGCCTCGGCGAAGTGCGGGGCGCTGCCGGGGTAGGAGCCGAGGTGGCACAGGATCACCGGGCCGCGCAGCCTTTGCACGAGGCGCTTGTCGACCAGCGACGGCGGGCAGCCCTCGCCGGCGGGCACCAGCACGGGCAGCCGCAGCTCGTCGACGGCCTCGAGGATCGTCTCGTCGGGGATGCCGTCGACCTGCGCCACGATCTTGACCCCCGCGAAGCGGCGCAGGCGGTCGCGCAGGTCCTGCTCGACCCGGTCGACGAGCGCGGTGGCCGGTCCGGTGAGGGCGTCGCCGGGCCGCGCCGGCAGGTCGACCGGCCGGCCGAGCCGCGAGCGGGCGGCGTTTCGCAGCTGCCAGCGTGACGCCGTCGTGACCGGGACGCGCCCGCCCAGGCGCACGATCGGGCGCAGAGCCGGGCGCTCGTCGGGCTCCTGCCGAGTGGCCCAGGCGAGCAGGGCGGCGTTGGCCCGGGCATAGGAGGGACGCGCCGGGCTGACGACCCCCGCCACCCGGATGCCGGCCGAGGCGGCGAGCTCGGCCCACTGGCCCGCGGGCAGCCCGTCCCCGCCGTCGGCTGCGAGGTGCACGTGCACATCGACCAGCGGCGGGTGCGGCAGCAGCGCCGGGTCGGGGCGGAGCAGCGCAGTCGGGGCGGTCACGTGCTGAGCGTAGTGAGACCTGTCCCGAGCGTGACGGCTGCCGCTGTGGCCGATCTCGTCCGGTGATCCTCAGAAGGTTCGGTCGTTCCGTGGTCCCGACAACGCACCGATCCTTCTGACGATCACGCGGGGACGGCCGGCTGTGTGCGGCAGCGCCCACGCACTGGTCAGCCGCAACGCGGGTCGGTCGGTCCGCCCTCCGGGCACCTGCATGGTCCCGGCCACGACAGGCGTAGCAGTCTGCGACACGTCTGGCGAGGCTAGGAGTGCGTGCGTAGGAACCCGGCCGTCGCCGCGTTGACCTCGTCGGGGTTCGACGCGCTCAGAAAGTGCTGGCCGCCCTCGACGACGCGCAGCTCGGCGTCGGCGCTGGTGAACATCGCGATCTCCTCCTGCGCGTTCGCCACCGAGTACACCTGGTCGGCGGTGCCCTGCAGCCACAGCACGGGGCAGTGGATGGCATCGAGCCGGGCGTGCAGGCCGTCCCGGTCGCGCAGGTTGATCGTCGCGGTCCGCAGCCGCTGCCGGCCCGCGTCGCCGGTGTAGTTCTGCTGATGCGTCGTCTTCCAGAACGCGTGCTCGTCCGCCGAGACGTCCTCACCGAGGCCCGCTCCGAGCACCGCGTCGACGAACTCGCCCGGCACCACCCAGTCGTCCCCGACCGGGTCGGCGAGCGCCTCGATGGAGGGGGTGCAGAAGCCGATGCCGTCCCAGCAGCCGAGGTCGCGGCTGCGCTGGCTCTCGTCGTCCATCGAGGTGCCGAGCAGCACGATGCCCTGCACGACGTCGGGGGCGAGCATCGCCATCCGGGCGGCCACCCACCCGCCCTGCGAGGTGCCGAGCACGAAGGCCCGCTCGATGCCGAGCGCGTCCAGCACCTGCAGGTTCGCCAGCGCGCTGTCCCAGTAGGTGAACTGCGGGTAGCCGGCCCTGGTCGCGCCGTGGCCGTAGAGCTCGATGGCCAGCAGGTTCGCGGTCTCGCTCAGCTGCTCGTCGGCGAACTGCGGCCGGTACAGCTCGGCCGAGGTGCTGAAGGAGTTGACCAGGACGAGGGTCGGCTTGGCGGCGTCGTACGGCTGACCGAACCGGTAGCCGATGGTCGAGCCGCCGAGGTGGGCGACGGTGACGGTCTCTGTCTCGCTCATGTTGGCTCCCTGACGTGGGTGGCGGAACAGCGATCATGCCTCGCTCACCGCTGGCGGGTCGGCGTCGCTGGCGCTGAGATCCCGGCTAGGGTCGCGAAGGGTCGCGGGCCGTCACCGGCGACCTCACCGCGCGATCGACAGGAGTGCCGAGCGTGTCCATGGCTATGCGCCCTTCGGCCGCCCCCGCGGCGCCGCAGCTCTCGCCGCGCGCGTCCATGCGGTGGGACGTCGTCCGGCGCGTCGTCGAGGACCTCGCGCCCCGCTCCGTGCTGGAGGTCGGGTGCGGGCAGGGCGCGATGGGTGCCCGGCTGGCCGAGCGGTGCGAGACCTACGTCGGCGTCGAGCCCGACCCGGCGTCGCAGGCGGTGGCCGTGAGCCGGATCGCTCCCCGGGGGGGCACCGTCCTCGCCGGCGACCACACGGTGGCCCCGGACTCGGACTACGACCTGCTCTGCGCCTTCGAGGTGCTCGAGCACATCGACGACCACGAGGCGGCGCTCGCCGCCTGGGTGCGCCTCGTCCGTCCCGGCGGGCACGTGCTGCTGTCGGTGCCGGCCTGGCCGGACCGGTTCGGCCCGAGCGACACCAAGGTCGGCCACTTCCGTCGTTACACCCCCGAGCAGTTGGCGGCGACGATGACCGGCGCGGGGCTCGAGGCGCCTGTCACGACGCTGTACGGCTGGCCGCTCGGTTACGCGCTGGAGCGGGTGGGTCATGCGCTCGACGCGCGCGCGCTGGCCCGGGGCACCGCCCCGCAGGACATGGCCGCCCGCAGCGCGACCAGCGGTCGCAACCGGCAGAGCGCCAACCGGCTCGTCGGCGCGGGCGTGCGCTGGGGCACGGTCCCGTTCATCAGGGCGCAGCGGCTGGTGCGCCGGGGGATCGGCATGGTCGCCGTCGCCCAGCGGCCGGACGCCTGACACCGGCTCAGGTCAGCCGCGCTCGCGCACCTCGGGCAGCACCAGGGTCGTCCCGACGACGACCAGCGTGGCGAGCGCCCACCAGCGCAGCCCGGACGCCTCCAGCAGGCCGGCGCCCAGGCAGGCGAGCGCCGTCTTGACCGCGACCCGCGCACCGCGGTCGAGGCGCCGCGTCGAGCGGGGGGCGAGCAGCACCGCCCACAGTGCCACGAGCAGGGCCGGCAGGAGGACGCCCAGCACGACACCGCCCAGCACGACACCGCCCAGCACGACACCGCCCAGCACGACACCGCCCAGCACGACACCGCCCAGCACGACACCGCCCAGCACGACACCGCCCAGCCGGGCGCCGGCGACGGACAGCGCCGCGATCAGCAGTAGCTCGGCAGCAAAGGCCGCCAGCGCCAGCGGTCCGACGTCGGGCTCGTCCGTCATCGTGCACGTCCTTGGCAGCGTCCGCCGGGCATCCTCGTCCGGATCTCGCACATACGGGGTTGCACGCCGGCTCAGACGACGATCCGCATCGGCAGGCCGCAGCCGTCCGTCTGCCCGCCGAGGATCTCGGCCTCGCCCCGGGCGAAGCGTCGTGCCGTCCAGGCGCAGGCGAGCGCGTCCAGGGCGTCGTCGAGGCCGGCTGTCGCGGGCACGTCGACGGGGATCTCGCCGAGCACAGCCTGCAGGGCGGACAGCCGTGCGAGCGCTCCGGCGGCGCTCTTCTTCCCGGACAGCACCGTCCCCGTCAGCCGCCGCAGGCTCACTTCAGGGTGCGCTTCCACGACCCGGTCGTGCACCCCGCGCCCGGCCGCCCGCAGGGTGTCGTCCACGTCGCGGATGCGGGCGACCAGGCCGAAGGTCTGCGCCGACAGCGACGGGTGCGCCGGCCGGGCCTCGGCGTACGTGCGGTGCGCCAGCACGCTGCGCACCGGTGCGGCGAACACCGAGGAGGCCCGTCCCCCGGCGAGCACGCGGCGGGCCGCGACGTCAGCGTCCCGCAAGCCCCGCTCCGGCAGCCCGATCGGCACGTCGAGCGCCAGGACGTCGCCGTCGACCATGGCCAGCAGCGCCCCCGCGTCAGGCGCGTCGTGCCACCGCACCCCGTGCGCGGGGTCGAGCTCGGCGACCACCCAGCCGCCGCCGCTGCGGCCGTCGGCACCCCAGACGCGGGCAAGGACCGTCATCGGCAGACTCCACCACATGCGCGTCGGTTGGGCCGCCGCCGGCCGGGCACTCGGCCCGGCATGACGGACCAGACGACCCTGATCGACCCGACGAGCCAGTACCCGCGCCCGCCCTTCGAGGTGCAGGAGCAGGACGGCCCCGGCCTGACGAGCGACATGACGCCGGCGCCCGACCACGGCGAGCAGAGCTACCGGGGCTCCGGCCGGCTCGCCGGACGCAAGGCGCTGATCACCGGCGCCGACAGCGGCATCGGCCGCGCCGTCGCCATCGCCTACGCGCGCGAGGGCGCCGACGTCGTGCTGTCCTACCTGCCGGAGGAGCAGGCCGACGCCGACGAGGTCGTCGCGCTCGTCGAGCAAGCCGGGCGCACGGCCGTCGCGATGCCCGGCGACGTCAAGGACGAGCAGTACTGCCGCGAGCTCGTGCAGGCCACCGTCGACCAGCTCGGCGGCATCGACGTGCTGGTGTGCAACGCCGGCAAGCAGCAGAACGTCGACGCCATCGCCGATCTCACGAGCGAGCAGTTCGACGAGACGATGCGCACGAATGTCTACGCCACCTTCTACCTGTCCAGGGCGGCGCTCGAGCACATGCCGGCCGACGGCGCGATCATCATCAGCACCTCGATCCAGGCCTACCAGCCCTCACCCGACCTGCTCGACTACGCGCCGACCAAGGCGGCCGTCAACACCTTCGCCAAGGGCCTGGCGATGCAGGTGGCGCCGCGCGGCATCCGCGTCAACGCGGTGGCTCCCGGACCGATCTGGACGCCGCTGCAGCCGGCCGGCGGGCAGCCGCCCGAGGCGCTGGAGGACTTCGGCGGCCAGACCGGCCTCGGCCGGCCGGGGCAGCCCGCCGAGCTGGCGCCCGCGTACGTGTTCCTCGCCAGCGCCGAATCGAGCTACGTCGTCGGCGAGACGCTGTCGGTCAACGGGGGCATGCCCACCCCCTGAGCCGAGGCCGCGGGCGGGCAGACTCCCCGGGTGCGCGTCGCCCTGCTCGTGCTCGCCTCGATCGGCGGGCTGGCGCTGCTGTGGCGGGCGGCCGACCTGCTGGTCGACGGGGCGGTCGCCGGTGCGGCGCGGCTCCGGGTGCCGCCGATCGTCGTCGGCGCGGTGGTCGTCGGGCTCGGCACCTCCGCTCCCGAAGCGCTGGTGTCGGTGCTGGCCGCGCTCGACGGCAGCATGGACCTCGCGGTCGGCAACGTCGTCGGCAGCAACACCGCGAACCTGTCACTGGTGCTGGGCTGCGCCGCGCTGCTGGCCCCGGTGCTCGCCAGCCGCAGCGCGCTGCGCCGCGACCTGCCGCTGGCCGTGCTCGCCACCGTCGCGCTGGCCTTCGCCGTGCAGGACGGCCTGAGCCGGCTCGACGGGGTGCTGCTGCTCGTGGGCCTCGGCGTCGCGCTCACCCTCCTGCTGACCGGACGTGGCTCGGCTGGCTCGGACCCGCTGCCGCCGCGCACCGGCACGCTCGGACGCGACCTGCTGACGCTGCTCGGCGGCCTGGTCGGAGTGCTCGTCGGCGCGCAGCTGCTCGTCACCGGTGCCCGCGGGCTCGCCGGTGAGCTCGGCCTGTCGGAGGGCTTCGTCGGTCTGACGCTCGTCGCGGTCGGCACCTCGGCGCCCGAGCTCGCGACCGCGCTCGCCGCCGCCAGGCGTGGGGAGTCCGAGCTGGTCGTCGGCAACGTGCTGGGCAGCAACGTGTTCAACAGCCTGCTGGTCGCGGGCCTGGCCGGCGTGGTCGCGCCGGGCGCGGTGGTCGACCGCGGCCTGACGATCGTCGCGGTGCTGGCCATGCTGCTGGCCACCGCGCTCGCCGCCGTCGCCATGGTGACCCGCCGGCGGGTGACCCGCCTCGAGGGCATCGGCCTGCTCGTCGTCTGGCTCGGGCTGCTGCCGTTCAGCCTGTGAGAGCGTGGCTCCCTAGGCTGGGGACGACCCGACCAGCCCGGAGGCATCGATGATTCGCCAGCTCGACCTGCGCGGCGCCGACCTGAGCGTCGGCGTCGATCTGCCACGCGCCGAGGCCGACGTCGAGTCGGCGCTGGCCACCGTCCGACCGATCGCCGAGCAGGTGCGCGATGGCGGGGTCGAGGCGCTGCTCGCGCTCGGCGAGCGCTTCGACGGCATCCGTCCGCCCTCGCTGCGGGTGCCGGCCGAGGCGCTGCAGCAGGCGCTCGACGAGCTCGACCCCGACGTGCGGGCGGCGCTCGAGGAGTCGATCCGCCGGGCCCGCCTCGTGCACGCCGACCAGCGCCGCAGCGAGCACACCACCCGGCTGTCGGACGGCGGCACGGTCACCGAGCGCTGGCTGCCCGTCGACCGGGTGGGCCTCTACGTGCCGGGCGGGCGCGCCGTCTATCCCAGCTCGGTGATCATGAACGTGGTACCCGCGCAGGAGGCGGGCGTCGCCTCGCTCGCGGTCGCCTCGCCGCCGCAGCCCGACTTCGGCGGTCTGCCGCACCCGACGATCCTCGCCGCCGCCGCGCTGCTGGGCGTCGACGAGGTCTACGCCGTCGGCGGCGCGCAGGCAGTAGCGATGTTCGCCTATGGCGCGCGTGATGCAGCCGGCACGCTGGTGTGCCGCAAGGCCGATCTGGTGACGGGCCCGGGCAACCTCTACGTCACCGCGGCCAAGCGGCTGCTCAAGGGCCTGATCGGCATCGACAGCGAGGCCGGTCCCACCGAGATCGCGGTGCTCGCCGACGACACCGCCGACGCCGCCTTCGTCGCGGCCGACCTGATCAGCCAGGCTGAGCACGACGTCGTCGCCGCCTCGGTGCTCATCACCCCCAGCGCCGCGCTCGCCGAGCAGGTGGTGCGCGAGCTCGAGCTGCAGGTGCCGGCCACCAAGCACGTCGAGCGCATCCGCGCAGCGCTCGGCGGCCCGCAGTCGGCCGTCGTGCTCGTCGACAACCTCGACGCCGGGCTCGTCGTGGTCGACGCCTACGCCGCCGAGCACCTCGAGATCCACACCCGCGACGCCGCGGCCGTCGCGCGTCGGGTGCGCAACGCCGGCGCGATCTTCGTCGGGCCCTACGCCCCGGTCTCGCTCGGCGACTACTGCGCCGGCTCCAACCACGTGCTGCCGACCGGCGGCTGCGCCTGCCACTCCAGCGGGCTGTCGGTGCAGACCTTCCTGCGCGGCATCCACCTGGTCGAGTACGACGAGCCGGCGCTGGCCGAGGTGGCGCACCACGTCGTCGCGCTCTCGCACGCCGAGGACCTGCCGGCGCACGGCCAGGCGGTGTCGGTCCGCTTCCGCTGACCGGAAGGTCCTGCTGTCCTACGTCGCGGTGCCGCTCAGCTCCGCCGGTGCCCATCGCGGCCAGTCCGCTGCGCCGACCTGACGGCCGCAACGCCAGCTGGCCACGACTCGAAAAGCCGGAGACGCTCGACTGTTGTCGTAGGCCCGCGCCGTGTCCACTGCCGAGATCGCTTCTCTCACGTAGGTCCAGAGGCGGGCGTGGCGCTCCCGGACCTTGTCTTCGGGTACGTCGTGGCCACCGGCCAGGACACGGGACCTCAGGGCTCCGTCATAGCGGCGCTTTGTCCGGCTTTCGGCTGCGGGTGAGTGCGTGGAGCAGGCTGTGGGGGTTGAGGGTGGTGGCGCGTCGGGCGGCGGCGATGTTGCGGGCTCCGGCCAGGCGCAG
>JAABUN010001290.1_pt1 | contig 56984 bp, 55 predicted proteins | sample 5559311 | NCBI WGS metagenome assembly JAABUN01 (sample SAMN10711877, study PRJNA513370) | rock metagenome | isolation source: Antarctica rocks | place: Antarctica: Victoria Land, Siegfried Peak sud
GGCCGCGGCCGTTCTGAAGCAGGGACGATGGCTCCCAGGCCCCCTGACCGACCGGCGCGGGCGCACTCCACCCCCGTCGCTACCCTGCCTCGGTGGACGAACGGGTACTCACCGAGCGCCTGATCACCTACGACACCTGTACGGCTGAGGGCATCCGCAGCGCCGCCGGGTTCGTCAAGGGCTGGCTCGAGGCCCGTGACGTCGAGGTGGTGGACACGGTGCACAACGGCCGGCCGGTCCTGGCCGCCACGGTCGGAGCCGAGCAGGGGCCGACGGTCGTCTTCCACGGGCACCTGGACGTGGTGCCCGCCCGGCCCGAGCAGTTTGCCCCCCGGATAGTCGGCGACCGCCTGATCGGGCGCGGTGCCTACGACATGAAGGGCGGCCTCGCGGCCATGATGTGCGCCGCCCGGGACCTCTCGGAGCAGAACGCGGTGCGCGTCCATTTCCTGTGCGTGGCCGACGAGGAGACCGACGAGGACGCCGAGAAGGGTTCCGACCACCTCGTCGAACAGGGTTACCGAGGTGACTTCGCGATCACGGGAGAGCCGACCGACCTGCACATCGGTGTGCAGGCCAAGGGCGTGCTTGCCATGCGGGTCGACGTCAGCGGCACGGCCGCACACGGCTCCACGCCCTGGCTCGGGGACAACGCCGTGCTGAAGGCCCTCGACGTGTTCCGCCGCATCGAGTCGCTGCCCTTCGCGCGCGAGTCGTCCGACCTCTTCGACCGCCCCTCGATCAATCTCGGCCGCATACTCGGGGGTGACGCTCTCAACAAGGTGCCCGACCGCTGCGTGATCGATGTCGACGTCCGCTACCTGCCCGGTCAGGACCCCGAGGACATCCTCTCAGGCGTCAGCGCACTCCCGGACTGCGAGGTCTCGGTTCTCTTTCACCGCGTGCCGGCGTGCGTCGATCGGGAGAACCCCTTCGTGCTCGCCTTGGCCGAGGCCGTCGCCGATGGCCGATCCACCGAGCGGATCTCGGTCGGTCGCCACGGTGCCTCCGACGCGGTCAGCTTCCTGGCAGCCGGCGTTCCGGCTGTGGAGTTCGGTCCGACCGGCGGCGGGCACCACGGGCCGGACGAATGGGTGTCCATCTCCTCTCTGGAGCGCTACCGTGCCGCTCTGGTTCGATTCGTGGGGCTGGTTCCGGCGGCCCTTGCCCCGGGCCGCCTGCGCGTCGCATAGCGCGACTCCCTTCCTTTGCCTCTTCACCCGAAATACTCACGTCGCGCTTTCTGGAAGCGCCTGGTGGTCGGCACGATGCTCGTGATAGTCGCGGCCGCCTCGGCCACGTCGGTGGCTGCCTTCCGCGAGATCGACGCCCTGGTCGACGCGCTCAAGAACGGGGGCCTCGAGCTCGGCACCGAGCTCGTGGAAGCCGAGTCGGGCAAGCCGCAGACGATCATGCTGATCGGCTCCGACAAGCGTCCCGACGACCCGCGCGTGTCGGTCGCGGAGAAGCCGCGCTCGGACACCGTGATGCTGGTGCGACTCGATCCCGACAAGGGCGCTTCGCTCATGTCCCTGCCCCGCGACCTCAAGGTGCAGATCCCCGGTTTCGGCACCGACAAGCTGAACGCGGCCTACGCCTACGGCGGCCCGAAGCTCACTCTCCAGACCGTCAAGCAGTTGACCGGCCTCAAGATCAACCACGTGATCAACGTCGACTTCGGGGGCTTCCGGGAGGCGGTGAACGAGATCGGCTGCGTGTACATGGACGTCGACCGCCGCTACTACAACGACAATTCGGGACTCGACAAGTACGCCGCGATCAACGTGAAGCAGGGCTATCAGAAGATGTGCGGCCGAGCGGCGCTGAACTACGTGCGCTTCCGCCACGAGGACAACGACCTGATCCGCTCCGCGCGGCAGCAGGAGTTCCTGCGCTTCGCGCGCGACCAGGTGGGCGTGAGCGACCTCCTCGGCGATCGCAAGAAGCTGATCCAGATCTTCGGACGCAACACGCGCTCCGACATCCAGACCCGCAAGGAGCTGCTGCGCCTCGTCAAGCTCACGCTGGCGCTCGACGGCAAGCCGGTGCGCGAGGTCCACTTCGAGGGCGAGATCGGCGCCTCCTTCGTCACCGCCAGTTCCTCGAAGGTGCGCGAGCTCGCCGGCGAGTTCCTCGGAGTCGAGGAGACGAAGGGCCCGCGAGGTGCGCCGGGCAAGCGGTCGGCCGGGACCCGGCCCAAGCCGCGGAAGCGAGCGCCGGCGCCGATCAGCCAGCCCGACCTCGAGTCGACCAACCTCGAGGGCCAGGCGCAGGCCCGCAAGGCCAAGCGGGCGGGCTTCCCGATCTACTACCCGACGCTGCGCACCAAGGGCGCCCTGTTCGGCGGCGATCCGCGCGTCTACCTGATCCAGGGCGAGGGCGACGAGCGCTACCCCGCCTACCGCATGGTCATCGCCCGCGGCCAGGTGGGCGAGTACTACGGCCTGCAGGGCACCACGTGGCAGGACCCTCCGATACTCGACGACCCGACCGAGACGAAGAGGGTCGGGGGCCGGGACTTCGAGCTGCACTACGACGGGGACCGACTGAGGATCGTGGCCTGGCGTGTGGGCGGGGCGAGATACTGGATCTCCAACACGCTGCTCCAGACCCTGACCGCAAAGCAGATGATGTCGATCGCGCAGTCCACGCGCATACTGCGCAGCACACGCCGAGGAGGCTGACCCACCTTGCCCGGCCGCGAGCCGATAGGGGTCATCGGTGCCGGCTGGGTGGGGCTCGTCACCGCCGCGTGCTTCTCCGAGCTCGGCCACGACGTGGTCTGCCGGGACATCGTCGCCGAGAAGGTGGAGTCCCTGCGGCGGGGCGAGGTGCCGATCTACGAGCCCGGACTGGCCGACGCGATCACCCGCAACGCCGAGCGCCTGACGTTTACGACCGACATGGGCAAGCTGCGCGACGGGGCGCAGCTGCTCTTCTGCTGCGTGGACACGCCGCCCACGTATTCGGGTGACGCCGACCTGTCGCGGGTCGAGCGTGTGCTCTCGGAGCTGGGGGACACGCCGGACCACGCCCTCGTGATGAAGAGCACCGTGCCGGTGGGCACCGGGCGCTCGATCGCGCGCCGGCATCCCGAGCTCGGCTACGTATCGAACCCCGAGTTCCTGAAAGAGGGCACCGCCGTCGCCGACTTCATGCACCCGGACCGGGTGGTGGTGGGCGCGGGAGCTTCGTCCAGCGACTTCGCGGATCGCGTCGCGGCCCTCTACGAGCCACTGGAGGCGCCGATCGTGCGCACCGATGTCGCGAGCGCGGAGATGATCAAGCTCGCCTCGAACGCCTTCCTGGCCACCAAGATCTCGTTCATCAACGAGATAGCCAACGTGTCGGAGGAGCTGGGCGCCGACGTGACCGAGGTCGCGCGGGGGATGGGGTTGGACACGCGCATCGGCCCCAAGTTCCTGCAGGCTGGGATTGGATACGGGGGCTCGTGTCTGGTCGGAGACGAGACGGTGCTGGTGCGGCGCGGCGGCCACACCTGGCTATGGAGCTTCGAGGAGCTCTTCGAACGGGTCCGGGAGGAAGGCGAGGTCGAGGGAGTGCCCGACCCCGAGGTGCTCTATCCGGATGATCTGGAGGTTCTGTCCTGGACGGAGGGGCGCGAGGAGCCTGAGTTTCTCCCGGTTGGCGTGGCCACGAGACGGCACTACGAGGGCGACGTCGTCGAGGTGCGCACCAAGATGGGAAGGCGGGTCTCCTGCACGCCCGACCACCCCTTTGTCGTCGCGAACGGCGAAGGCGAGGCGATCGAGCGCAAGCTCGCCGAGGATCTGACCTCGCAGGACTGGGTGCCCATCGCTCAGGGCGCCGCCACCTCAGATTCGCAGGCCGTTGGCTTCGACACCTGGTCGGCGATGCCAGGCGTCGCGACCGCCGGGCAGGTCATCGTGCGCCCCGGGGCCGCTGACATGCAAGCGGTCGTGGGTGCGACCCTGGAGATGCGCGGACGGGCTCTCGCGCACCCCCGCGGCGTCCAACGCTTCCACGACATAGTCCGATGCGGTGCCCTGCGGCTCGACGAGGCCACGCGACTCGGATTGGCGCTAGACGACGCGACGGTGGGCACGTGCCGGAACGGCACCTACATCCCTCACTCCTTGGAGATGGACGACGCCTTCTGGCGGGTCGCCGGTCTGTACCTGGCCGAGGGACACGCGTCGGCCGACTCCCAGGGTGGAGATGGACGCCTCCAGTGGTCTTTCCACCCGACCAGGGAGATGAACCTGGTGGAGGAGGTTCGAGACTTCTGGTCGTCACGCGGTATCAAGGCCACGGTCCACCGGGGGACGACAACCACGTTCGTGAGGGTCTCGTCTCGCCTTCTTGCCAGCTGGTGGACGGATACCTTCGGCATGGGACGGAACTCGTACGAGCAGCGGATACCCGACGCCGCTTGGAGCCAGAGCGACGATTCGAAGCAGGCGCTGCTGGCGGGTGCCTGGCTCGGGGACGGTTCGTGGTCCTACGTCGCCGGCGGCCCGAGCGTAGTCCTGGAGTACGGCACGGTGAGCCGCGAGCTCGCTGACGGCATGCTGCGTCTCCTGGGCGACCTTGGGTTCGTGGTCGGTCAGCGTGTCGGGCGCACCGCCAAGTCGACCAAGGACACCTTCTGGCTCCGGCTCGCCGGCGCGGATCAGGTGGAGCGAGGGTTGTTCCTGGTGCCGTCTGCCGAACGGGACGCGATACGCGCCTCGCTTGGTCGCCAGGCAAAGCGAATCGCTCCCACCGGATACCGGCGGCACTCGCCTAACGCTGCGTGGGTGCGGGTGACGGGAGTTACTCGGCGACCGTTCACGGGCTATGTCTACTCCCTCGAGGTTCCGCCGGCGCATACCTTTGTCACCACTGGCGGCTTGATCTGCTCGAACTGCTTCCCCAAGGACGTCAGCGCCCTCAAGCAGCTCGCCGGCAACAGCGGTTACCACTTTCAGCTCCTGACCGCCGTGATTGAGGTGAACGAGCTTCAGAAGCGCCGCACGATCAGCAAGCTTCAGAAGCACCTCGGCTCCCTCGTAGGCAAGGAGATCGCGCTGCTCGGCCTGGCCTTCAAGCCGGAGACCGACGACGTGCGCGAGGCCACGAGCCTCGTCCTTGCCGCACGGTTGCAGGGTGAGGGGGCGCAGGTGCGCGTCTACGACCCGGTCGCCGGCCGGAAGGCGGAGGAGCTGCTGCCCGGCGCGACCGTGTGCGACTCGAGCCTCGAGGCCCTCGACGGCGCCGACGGCGCCGTGCTCGTGACCGAGTGGCCGGAGTTCCGCAAGATCGACTGGGCTGGAGAGGCCAAGCGTCGGATGGCCCACCCACTGGTGGTCGACGGCCGCAACTTCCTCGATGGAGAGGCACTCAGCGCGGCCGGATATGCGTACGAGGGAGTCGGCCGGGCGGCCGACGGACCGAGCCCGAAGCCGAGCCTCGCCCAGGGGCGCTAGGCCCGGTGCAGGCCCTGATCCTCGCGGGCGGGGAGGGCACCCGCCTGCGACCGCTCACGCTCACGGTCCCGAAGCCGGTGCTGCCGCTGGCCGGGCGCCCGTTCCTCACGTTCATGCTGGACTGGCTCGCCCGTCACGGCGTTGACGACGTGATCCTGTCGTGCGGCTTCCTGGCCGACGGCGTCGAGCGCGTGCTGGGCGACCACCACCGCGGGATACGCCTCCGATACGTGAACGAGGAGCAGCCCCTCGGCACGGCGGGCCCGCTGCGCCTGGCCGCCGACGCGAACGTGCTCCAGGATCGCCTGCTGGTCTTGAACGGCGACGTCCTGACCGACATCGACCTGACCGCTCAGCTCGAGCTGCACGAGAGCCGCGGTGCCCTGGCCACGCTGGCCCTGATCGCCGTCGAGGACACCGCGAGCTACGGGGTCGTCCCCACCGCCGCCGACGCCAGCGTCGAGGCCTTTCTCGAGAAGTCTCCAGGACCGGCCCCCACCAACCGCATCAACGCCGGCGCCTACGTGATCGGGCGGGAGCTGGTCGAGAGGATCCCCGCCGACCGGGCGGTGTCCTTCGAGCGTGAAGTGTTTCCCGCGCTCATCGCCGAGCCCGGCCCCCCGCGGCTCTTCGGCTATCCGGCCGAGGGGTACTGGATCGACATCGGGACCCCTGAGCGATACCTGGAGAGCACCTACGACCTGCTGTCCGGCCGGGTAACGAGCGATCTGCCGGCTCGGGACGTGAGCCACTCCCTCGTCGGCGAGGGCAGCCGGGTGTCGGGCGCCGACATAGGGCCACTCAGCGTGCTCGGCCGGGCCTGCTCGGTTGGTGCGGGCTCGAGCGTCGACCGCTCGGCGCTGCACGACCACGTGACGGTCGGTGAGGGGGTGACCATCACCGGCGCCGTGGTGGCCGGGGCCGCGGTCGTGGAGGACGGCGCGTCGGTGGCGCCCGGCGCGGTGGTCGGGAGCGGCGCGCGCGTGGCGTCTGGGGCCCGGGTCGAGCCCGGGGCGCGCATCGAGCCGGGGGCGACGGTCGCAGACGGGCAGCGCGTGTAGTGACCGAGCTCTCTCCTCAGACGATCGCCGAGCTCGACCCGCAGGGCATGGTCGGCGACATCCTCGACCAGGGCAACCAGGTGGCGGACGCCCTGTGGCGGGTCGAGTCGGCGGGCCTCCGCGACCTGGGGGCCCCGGGGGGTCTGGTGGTCTGCGGCATGGGTGGATCGGCCATCGGCGGCGACCTGGCCGCCGCGGCCATCGGGGCCCGGGCCGTGCGGCCGATCGTGACCGCCCGCGACTACGCGCCGCCGCCCTGGGTGGGTCCGAATGAGCTGGTGCTGTGCGCGAGCTACTCGGGAACGACCGAGGAGACCGTGTCGGCCTACCGGGTGGCCGGCGAGAGGGGTTCTCGCCGGGTGGCGCTGACCACCGGCGGCGACCTCGCGGCCATGGCCAGGGAGGACGGCGTGCCGGTGATCGGCGTTCCGGCCGGGCTGCAGCCGCGCGCCGCGGTGGCCTACATGACCGTCGCGGCGCTCGAGTGCGCCACCGCGGCGGGAGCCGCGCCGTCCCTGCGCACGGAGATCGAAGCCGGCGGAGAGCTGCTGAAGGCGCTGGCCGAGGAGTGGGGCCCGGAGTCGCCGGCCGACTCGAGCGCGAAGTCCCTCGCCGGCTTCCTCGCCGGAAGCGTGCCGGTGATATACGGCGCCGGGCCGACGGCCGCGGTCGCGTACCGCTGGAAGACCCAGGTGAACGAGAACGCCAAGTGGCCGGCCTACGCGCTGTCGCTTCCCGAGGCCGATCACAACGACATCTGCGGGTGGGCCGCCGCGCACGATGTCGGCCGGCTCTCGGCCGTATTCCTGGAGGACGCCGACCAGGACCCGCGGAGCCGCCGGCGCATCGGTCCAACCGCGGAAGCGGCGGCGGCCGGAGCCCAGGACGTCGAGCGCGTGGAGAGCCGGGGCGCAAGCCCGGTCGAGCGTGTGATGTCGCTCGTGCTGCTCGGCGATCTGGTCACGGCCTACCTCGCCGTCCTCCAGGGCACCGACCCCACGCCGGTCGCGGCGATAGACGACTTCAAGGCCAAGCTGGCCTGACCTTGGCGCGGGCGCGCTACAGGGCCGGCCGCGGAGCTCAGCCGGCCGTCGAGAAGAAGTCCAGCGCGCGGTCCGCCACCAGCGCCGGCCTCTCCTCGGCGATGAAGTGCCCGGCGTCGGGCACGAGCTCGACCCGCATGTCGTCGGCGTAGGGCTGGAAGCCCTCGAGGGCGCTCGTCGAGATGGCCAGATCCCGTTCGCCGAAGAGCATCAGCGTCGGAGTGGTCAGACGCATCGAGCGGTAACGGCCCGCCAGCATGGCCCGCGCCTCGCGGGTGACGAAGGTGCGGTAGAGCGCGACGGTGGCCGCGGCTCGCGCCGGTTCGCGCAGCGGCTCCGCGAAGGCCGCCAGGTCCTCATCCGTCCACACCGAGCGATCGTGGGTGCCGAGGCGGAGGGCGGTCCGGACGAAGTTCGGCTGGTTGCGCAAGACCCAGCCGCCGAGGCCCGGGGTCGATATTAGGTAGGCGTGCGCCGGTCGCCACGCGTTGGCCAGTCCCCGCAGGCTCGGTCGCTGCCAGGGGTGGATGATGTTGAGGCATAGGAAACGCTCGATCCGCTCGGGATGTAGGAGGCACAGCAGGAAGCCGATAAAGCCGCCCCAGTCGTGACCGATCAACCGCACACTGTCGAGTTCGAGGGCGTCGAGCAGCCGCACGACGTCGCGGGCGAGCGTCTCCTTGTCGTAGGCCCCCGGCGGTGCGTCCGACCACCCGAAGCCGCGCAGGTCGGGGCAGATCACGCGATAGTGCTCGGCCAGCGGCCCGATCACGTAGCGCCACTCGTACCAGTGCTGAGGCCACCCGTGGAGCAGCACGAGCGGCTCGCCGGCACCCGCCTCCGCCACGTGCATGTGGAACGGGCCGACGTCCACCCACCGGTGCTCGACGCCGTCGACGTGGGGAAGGTCCATGCGATTCCTCTTACCCGGGAAGCCCGCCGGGCTCACTCCTCGAATCCAGAGCACCGCTTGAAGGTTTTGTAGGGGCCCCGGGCCCTACAGATCCACGAACGATCCACGCCGGGGCACTGAGGGTCGTGCGCGCACCGGGCGTCTGCCCTCGTCGCTGCGTTGCGCAGCGCTATCATGATGGCATCATGAAACGCGTGATGATCCAAGCGGACGAGCGGCTGCTCGAGCGTGCGAGGCAAAGGGCGGCCGATCGAGGCGTCTCCCTCGCGCAGGTCGTGCGCGATGCCCTCGAGAGGGACCTCGGGGCTCCCTTCACACCGCCCGAGCTCACCTCTGTCGGCAGCTTCGATTCCGGCGTGGGCGACCTCGCCCGCCAGGCGGATGCCGACGGCTACCGGCCGCCCCCGTTTCGCTCGTAATGGACACCGGTCCTCTGGTCGCCTCGTTCGACCGGGGGGATGCGGATCACGAGCGCTGCGCGACGTTGCTAACAGAGACTCAAGAGAAGCGGGTCGTTCCCGCACCGGTGCTCGTAGAACTTGACCACTTCGTCCCCGCGCAAAGCTTCCTGCGGTTTCTCGCCGATGCCCGCCGTGGTGCCCTTCAGGTCGAACAGCTACTTGCCTCGGACTACGCGCGCATCGAGGAGCTGCTCGCTACCTACGCGGACCTCCGCGTCGGCTTCGTTGACGCCGCGGTGCTGGCGGTGGTGGAGCGTCTCGGCGAGAGCCGGCTCGCAACTCTCGACCATCGTCATTTTTCGGTCATGCGGCCGATCCACGTCGACCGACTCGAGCTGCTGCCGTCGTAGGACCCACGGACCCCGGCCGCCGATCTTCCGCTAGCGTCCTCGCCCGATGAAGGCCATGGTCCTAGCCGCAGGCCTCGGAACGCGCCTGCGGCCGATCACCTACGAGCTCGCCAAGCCGATGGTGCCGGTTCTCGACCGGCCGGTGATGGCCCACATCGTTGACCTGCTGGACCGTCAGGGGTTCGACCAGATCGTGTCGAACCTGCACCACTTCCCCGATCCGATCAGGGACTACTTCGGGGACCGGATCGAGTACCGCTACGAGGAGGAGCTCCTCGGCACGGCTGGAGGGGTGCGCAACGTGGCCGACTTCTTCGGCGACGATCCGGTGCTCGTGGTGTCCGGCGATGCGCTGACGGACACGGATCTGAACGCTCTCCTCGAGCGCCATCGCCAGGCCGGTGGGATCGCCACCCTGACAGTCAAGAAGGTGCCGGACACGCGCGAGTACGGAGTCGTCATCCACGATGCCGACGGACGCATCCAGGGCTTCCAGGAGAAGCCCGACCCCGCCGAGGCGTTGTCCGACCTCGGCAACTGCGGCATCTACTGCTTCAGCCCGGAGATCTTCGACTACTTCCCGGAGCGCCCCTTCGCCGACTGGGCCCAGGACGTCTTCCCCGCCCTGCTCGAGCACGACGTGCCCTTTCACGTGCACGAGATCGAGGATTACTGGAACGACGTCGGCTCGCTCGCGGAGCTCCGCCAGGGAACATTCGACGCTCTCAGCGGCCGGCTTCGACTCGAGCTGACGGGCGACGAGGTGGAGGAGGGCTTTCGTGCCGGGAAGGGCACCGAGCTGGCCGGCGTCACCGAGGTCGCCCCGCCGGTCTGGATCGGCGAGGACTGCGACATCGGCAAGGGGGTGCGGCTCATGGGTCCGGTCGTCATCGGGGACGGCTGTCGCATAGGGGACGGCGCCGCCCTGCGCAGCTCGATCGTGTTCCCGGGCACCGACGTGCCGGAGGGCGCCATCCTGATCGACGCCATCCTCGGCGGAACGGGGATCGTCGAACGCATGCGTCGGCCGAGCTAGACGGGGGGTGGTTGAAGGCCTGGGTACCCCGGAGGGGACCCTGGGCTTCAATCGTCCTCTGGTTCGCTCCGAGTCGGGTTGTGCCGAGGCGGGGGATGGGCCGAAGCCGTCGCTACGAGGTAGCGGCCCGGCGCGTGCCGCCGATGGGCTGCGTGCTGTCCAGGCGGGCATACACGATGATTCGCTGGGCCGCGCTGTAGAGCGGGTGGCAGGCCGTGAGAGCCAGGCCGCCGAAGTCGCTGGACAGGGCCTCGGGCGGGTCGCCGCCGTCACCCGCGCCGGCTCCACCCGCGCCTGCCTTGCCTCCTCCACCCGTCGTACCGTCCTCACCGGCCGTGGGTACCCCGCCGGCATCACCCGCCGCCGGCTTGCCGTCGCCTGCGGCCGCGTCCTTCTTCGGCAGTTGGCGTCCGGGGAACGAGGCCGCGGTGAACACCCCCCCGAAGGCCGCGTCCACGATCTCCTGTCCGACCACCTTGTAGGTGAAGCGGCCGTAGGGCATGGTCACGACGATCTCGTTGCCCGCCTTCAGCTCGTTGATGTTGCGGAACGGCGCCGAGTAGGTGGTGCGGTGGCCGGCGATGCCCATGATGCCGGCCCGCCCCGGGAGGACGGTCTCGGTGTAGTGCGAGGGGCCCTTGGCCAAGCTGTCCTCGCCGGTCGCCTGGACCATCACCAGGTTGAGGTCGATCTTGTCGATCTTCAGCCGCCCGAGCGCCTCACCGGGCGGCGTCTTCTCATTCACCGCGGTCGCGCGCTCGGCCATGAAGGCGTCGATCTTGCGCTGGTCGTTGCGCAACCTCGCTACACGGGCCTGCGAGAGACGCCGCTCGCGTTCCTCGGCGGTGCCGAGGTCGTTGTCGAGCCGGCCCTGTGAGCGTGCGGCCGAGAGTGAGGTGAAGGGCTCCTGCCAGGTCACCGTGATGATGCCCTCGGCCAGGAGCAACGTGCCCAGCACGACCAGCAGGATCGGCGCCGTGCGGGCGATTCGCGAGCGCTCAGGCCGGGAAGGCCCACCCGCCCGACTGAGAAGGCTCCGTAGGCGGGGGATACGCGGGCCGCGAGGACCGTCGGCCGCATGTTCGACGGGTTCACCGGGGAGCTCGTGCACCAGCGTGTCGTACGCCGGGGTCGTGGCCCCCGGCGGGAGGGTCCTGGGCCGGAAGGCCCGATCGCGCTCAAGAGCGCGCTCGGGCTCAAAGACACGCTCGGGCTCACGCTCGGGCCGGAAGGCGGGCTCGGGCTCGAGGACGCGCTCGGGCTCGAAGACGGGTTCGGGAAGCAGATATCCCTTGCGGCGCCCATCTTTGAAGCCGACAATGGCGCCTTCGCGCTCGAGTCCCCGGATCTTGCCGAGTGCCGTCGAAGGCGCTACGCCGAGCGCGTCGCCGATGTGCTGGGCGAGCTCGGCCTGACCCATCGCGCGACCGTCGGCCACCGCCTTGAGCACCGCCTCGCGTTCGAGCGGAAGCTGGCCCTCGATGAACACGGGTCCCTCCGGCACCCGGTCGGCCGGGCTCCGCCTCGCGCGCCCGTCGCCACCACGGGCCGCGCGGGCCCGGTGGCCGTTGCTGGCGGGCGTTCGACGCTTTCCGTTGCGGGGCGCGGGCGACCGCTCACCCGAGGGGGAGGACTGCTCGCCGTTTCCGTTGAGGTGATCCGGCTGCCCGCCGTTGCCCAGAGAGTGGGTCACGACTTCCGGCCGTGGGGCGTCCAAGGACTCCACGAGACCGTTTGAATCGTCGTGGCCCTCGGTCGTGTCGCTGGGATCGTGGGTGCGCGTAATTGGCATGTCGCCGGGTAGTCGTCTGCTGTTTCCCGGGTAAGGTACCGTCGGCGCGACGGGAACGAAATTCCTTGAAGGGGTTGACTTCCCGTCCGCCGGAGGCTATAGCTTCCGCGTCCTCGTTTCCAGCGGAAGGAGTAGTTCATGACTCATAGAGGCATTTTCAGCCTCGGAAGGCTCGCGACTCTGCTCGTCGCAGCCGCATTCTTTGTTATCCCCTCGGCGGCGTTCGCCCAGGGCGGTGGCGGTGGTGCTGTTGGCGGCGATCAGACGCTGACCCAGGATCAGACCGGCGCCGGTGGCGGTGCAGCTAGCGGCGACGCTGGCTCGGAGTCGAGCGGCGACGCGAGCGGCGGTGACAACAACCAGATCCAGCAGGGTGCGCAGCAGAACTGCACCATTGGCGGAGACGGTGAGTGCAACCAGTCCATCACCCAGAACGCCCAGATCAACTCGGGTGGCGGCGTGAGCACTGACACCGGTCGTCGTGTCCAGTTCGTGCGCAACGTTGCGCTGGCCCGCACCGGGTTCGACGCGTGGATGGTCGCCCTTCTCGGCGGTCTGTCCCTGGCCGGAGGCCTCGGTCTCCTCGCCGTCCAGCGGCGTGGGAGCAGCAGCCGTTAGGCAGCTGGAACTACGTAGTTGAGGACCTTGACGGGGCGCCCTTCGGGGCGCCCCGTTCTGTTTTCAGCGCTGGTGTCCGGCCTCGTGGTGCTGGCGGGAATGGCGATCGCGCCAACCGCCTCCCGCGCCTACGTGCTCGAGGGCAAGCCCGCCGCCGGTCGGCTCATCACCTACAACAACGCGGCGCCCCAGCACGCGCAGGCGGTGCGACAAGCGGTGGAGGCGTGGAACACGAGTGGCGCGTCGCTTGAGTTCGTCGCCGTTCCACGAGCGGAGGCCGAGCTCGTGATCAAGTCCGGATCACTCGTCGACGGAGGCTTCACGTCGCAGCTTCACCGCACCACGTCGTCGGGCGAGGTTCTGACCCCACGCCCCGGCGACGCCGAGATCCAGCTGCCCGCGTGGTCGGCCGAGGAGGCGCGCGACCGCCGGCCCGAGGCGGCGCTGGTGGCCGCGCACGAGCTCGGCCACGTGCTGGGCCTCGGGCACGAGGATGGCGGCTGTGCGCTGATGAACTCGTCGATCACCAACGCGGCCCCTTCCCAGTGCCCCCCACCCGAGGCCGGTCAGTATCGCTGCCGACTGCTCGAGCGCGACGACGTGCGTGGCGCTGTGGCGCTGTACGGCGGCGAGGTCGCCTTCCAGGGCCGATCGTCGTCATGCGACCTCTTCCCGCCGCCCGACCCGCCGGCCGACCTCTCGATCCGCTTCGACCCCGAGAGCTCCGACCGGATCCGACTCGAGTGGCGCAACGCCACAGCCAAGCGGCTCGAGTCGGTCGTGGTGGCCCGTTCGACAGGGGAGTGCCCGACCGGGGGAAGGCGCGCCGATGACACCGTTCTCGAGGCTGCCTCCGGCGCCCGACAGGCCGTCAGCCTGCCGCTTGAGCTCAGCGACGTCTGCTACGCGCTCTGGTCTCGAGATTCCTACGGACGACTCAGCGTCGCTCCGGTCACGGTGCGGTTCGATCCGCCGGAGCTCCCGATGCCCCCGTCCGGCGCCTCGGTCACGTTTGCCTCCTCATCACCCCTCGGACCGCGGGGGACATCGGTGCGGTGGCGCAACCCCATCAGCGCGACGCTGCGTAGCGTCCTGATCGCGCGCTCGAGCACCGGCTGCCCGACTGAGGCTCCAAGGCGGCCAGAGCCGTGGCAGCAGCTCTCGGCCGACTCAGGTGTGCTTCAGGAGTTCCACGATTTCCGGTTCGACCTCGAGCTGGCGGGCGGCTATTGCTATGCGGTCTGGGCGCAGGACCGCTTTGGGCGCCTCAGCCCGCCCGCGATAGTCCGATCCACGCTCGGCGCGGGAGCAACGCCCGGGTCACGGTCGCTTTTAGCGGGCGTTTAGACCGCGCTGGCTAGGGTTCTCGCCGTGAATTCGCACAGGCTGTTGAGCGGCGGGATGATCGCCGGTTGTCTCGTGAGCGCCACCTTCGTGGCCTGCGGCGGCGCCGACGATACCGGTACCGAGCGCGCAGGGCAGACGGTGGAAGGTGGAGCGGTCGAGGGCGCCAAGCCGGGAGAGGCCGGCAGCGGCTCGCGATCCTCACAGCAGTCGGGTTCCGGGGACCAGTCGATCACCCAGTCGCAGTCCTCCAACGGACCATCGCAATCGAGCACTCAGTCGCAGTCTGGATCGGGCGGCTCCCAGTCCAGCACGCAGTCTCAGTCGTGCACGGGCGACGGCTGCAGCTCGAGCTCTCGCACCTCAGGTGCGTCCAGCGTGAAGACCTTCTCGGGCACCGGCAGTCAGACCCTCTCCTTCAACGTCGAGGAGCCCTCGGTCCTGAGCTTTACCGCTACCTCGGGTGCCCGCTTCACCCTCCGCGGAGACGGAATCGCCATCGACGAGCCGGGGGGCGAGGGACGGATCGAGGTCGAGCCCGGCAACTACGAGGATGTGCGGGTGGGCGGCAAGAGCTGGACGATCGTCATTCGCCCCCGCTGAGGCGGGACCGGCAGACCGCCCGCGTTCGGAGCGCGCCTACTTCAGCTCGAGGGTCTTCAGGACCTTGGAGCACGCATCGAGCACCGCCTGCCGGTCGTTCTGCCACTGGCAGTTGACCCAGTACAGGGTCCGATCCTTGGGCGCGTAGGTCCACAGCGCCTCCGTCTTGGCGCCGCGCCCGCCGTACTTGAGTCGGAACTCGAATCCGGGCAGGTCATCGACGCGCGTGTCTCCCTGCCGCTCGATCATCCCCACCTCACGAGCCGATGACTCGAGCTCTGCCTCGACCCGTCCGAGCAGCTCGGGCGTGACGCTCTGTCGCAGGGTCTGGGTCTGCACCGAGACGAGCTCCGCTCCATCGCCCTTCGCAACGACGGTCTCGTTCTCGTAGGCCTTGCCGGTCGTCGACTCGAGGCTGTCTGCGCCCACGCGCTGGAACTCGGATGGAAACTCGAATGAGTAGGGGAGCTTGTCGTCCTTCACCGACTCACCTCCGGATCCGCAACCGCCGGTCAGGAGAGCCACTCCCGCGAGCGCAGCGGCCGTGTGCCCGAGGCTCACTCTCTACCGATCCAGATCCGCGCCGGCGACAACCACCACTCGAGCGCTTCCCGCAACTGCCCGGTTGGGAGTGTCGAGGGGCCTGATGGCACTGATGTCGAGCACCTTCGCCACGGCGGCGGCCTGCTTACGGGCGCCCGGCACGAAGAGCACGCTCGACTCGGCGGAGGGCGCAGGTGCGTTGGCCACCTCGGCCAGTCGGAAGCCGCGGCCTTCCAGCTTCCGTCCGGTGCGAGCCGCAAGGCCCGGGACGTCGGCCCCGCTCAGCACCGACACCTGCACCGACGCCGCGTCGATGCCCGCCGGACGGCCCGGCGGATCTTCGGGCCGTTTGGCCGGTGGCGACTCTGGAGCCGACGGGGAGGGAGCAGGGGCGTCGACGGCCGCCGGCGAGTCGTCGACCTGAGGCGAGTCGTTCCCCCGACCGAGCAGCAGCGCCAGACCCCCCACCAGCACGAGGGCGGCCACCGTGGCCAGGGCCGCCAGCGCACGTCCGCTGATCGGGAGGGACCGCCCTCCGATCGAGAGGCCGCCGCCACCCGCCGGACCCGAGGGCGGCGGGGAGTCGAGCGGACCGGCCGCGTCGGGCTCCGGGCCGTCGAAGTCGGCGTCGTCAGCGGTGATCAGGGGCTCCTCCGAGGAGACCGCCTCCTCCGCCGGATACTCGCGATCCTCGACCGCGGGAGCGTCCTCGACGGCAGGGGCCTCAGCCACGCTTGGGGCGAGCTGCGGGGCCGGTACGGTGGCGGCCACGGCAAAGCGCGCAAGGAGGGATTCCCGCACCTCGGGAAGGGGAGCTCCCTCGCGAAGGGCGCCGAACGCCCGTTCCGCTTGGTCGAAGCGCCCCTCCGCTCCTCGGCAGCCGGCGCAGCGGGCAAGGTGGCTCGCCATCCGGTCCTGATCGTTTGGAGAGAGGATGCCCGACGCGCGGGCGGCCAGGAGCCGTGGCATCAGGTCGCATGCCGAGCTGCGCGACTCGACCGAGCGGCCACCGCGCCACGGCGGCGCAGCCTGGACTCCATCGGTCGGCTCCACGGCACGAAGCGCCCGGTCGGCGGCGGCCACCCTGGTCGCGCGTAGAAGGGTGTTGTCGAGGTCGCTCCCTCCGGTTTCGCCGCGCCGCACCGCCTCGAACAGATTCGCGAATGCGGTCTCGACGGCGTCGCTCGCGGCTTCCGGCGAGGCAACGTGAGAGCAGTAGGAGAGGACGGCCGCCGCCCGCCCGTCGTAGTAGGCGGCCAAGGCACCGGCGTGGCCGCGGCCGATCGCCTCGGGCGTCGGAGGTGAGTGAGCTCCGCTTACGGCCCCGGCGGCCCGACCGCCGGGCATCCCGTGCGTCGGGCCGGCGGCCTGCTCGGCGGCGAGCGTCTCGGCAAGCACGTAGGCCTTGCGACGGCCGCGTCGAGAGCCGATCACTCCGTCGCGTTCGAGAGCCCGCACCGCTGCCAGAACGGCGGAGGCCGGCAGGCCGTGGCTGTCGCGCAGCCGTTCGGTCAGATCGCTCTGCCCGATGCCCTCCTCCTCGGCCACGGCCTGGAGCACAGCCCCGCGAGCCGGGCCGCCCGCCGCAAGGTCGGCCTCGCGGCCCACGGGAGCGTAGACCTTGCTCCGCCCACTGCGGCGTGAGGCGACGGCTCCGTCGCGGTCGAGGCCACGAATCGCCTCGAGGGCGGCGGGCGCCGGCGTGCCCGTCTGCTCTTCGAGCCCGGCCACGAGGTCGGTCTGCGAGATCCCGGGCTGCTCGGCCACGAGCCGCAGCGCCGCCTCCTGCACCACGTCGAGTTGCCCTCGCGTCGGCAGTGCGGGAGGCGTTTCCAGGAAGGTGTCGTCCACGGAGACGGGAGAACTTACCTGGAGCGGCGCTTCGTGTGAAAGAACGGCGGCCGCACGCGGCTCCGATGGGTGGCCGCCCACTCTCAGCGAGCCGGCCGCGCGGTTGATCCGGTCAGACCGCCGCGGCATCCTCCAGACGCTCGCGCCGAAGGTCCTGCTGCTCCGAGCGGGCGAGCATCTTCACGAAGAGCACGAGCAGGACGGCCGCCAGCACGAGCGACTGCTCGACCATCATCAGCGCACCGCCCAGGTTCTGGTCCTCGATCGCGCTCAGGCCCCACACGCGGGGAAAGGTCTCGTAGACGCCGTAGGCCACGTTGCTCGACCACGCCAGGTAGAGGCCCAGCCCGCCGAGTCCCATCTTGGCCGCGAGTATGTAGGCGAAGGCGGCTGGTCCGGTCAGGGGTCGACGCATCGGCACCGGTTGGATCAGCGGCCACCAGACCGCCAGCCCGGCTGTGAAGAACGACGCGTGCTCGAGTGCGTGCACGACCGGGTTCTCGATGGCCGCTTCGTACATGGCCGGCACGTGCCAGAGGTAGATCAGGGCAAACCACACCGCGATGCCGGTGAAGGGGTGGGCGAGCGGCCCCAGGGCACGCTCGACCGACATGAGCCGGCGCGTGACCGGCCGCATGATCACCCGGGACAGACCGAGCAGCAGCAGGAGGGGCGCGATGTCGCTGAGCAGCACGTGCTGGACCATGTGCGCGGCGAACAGGTACTCCTCGCCGAGACCGTCGAGCGGAGAGACGGCCGCTACGAGCAGAACGAGGATCGCCGCCGCGAAGCACAGCGCGTGCCGGGAGCTGGCGCCACGCGATCCGGTCTCGCGCCGGGCCGCGCGGAAGCGCCATGCATAGACCCCGACGTAGCCTGCGATCGGCAGAAGCACGCTTGGTGCGAAGGTCCAGTGCAGATCGGGCGACACGGGCACGCCATTGTCGCACCGGCGCGCCATCTGTCACACGCCACCGGCGACCATCGAGGGATCCGCCTGTCTTCGCTCGTCACGCTGTTGGCACCTCCGCTGTGCCCCGCCTGCGGCTACCACTGCGGTGAGGAGCAGGCCCTGTGCCCTGATTGCCGCGCCGACCTGCGCTGGCTGCCCGGGCGCGTGGAAGCCGTAGCCGGAGTGCCGGTCTGGGCGCCACTGTCGTACGCGGGCAGCGCTCCCGGCCTGGTGCGGGCGCTCAAGTACCGCGGCGCCCTCCCGCTTGCCGACGCCATGGCCGCCCACATCGCGGCGGGCCTCCCGGCAACGCTCGCGATCGGGGCCACGCTCGTGCCCGTACCCATGCACCAGAGGCGCCGGCGCCGGCGCGGGTACAACCAGGCCGAGCGCCTGGCGGCCGCGCTCGGGCGGCGCACCGGTGTGCCGGTGATGGACTGCCTCGAGCGTGTGGGCAGCGCACGCCCGCAGGTGGGGCGCACCCGCGAGGATCGCCTGCGGTCGTTGAGCGAGGTGCGGGTGCGGCGGCTCATGGCCGTGCCCGGGAGAGTGCTGCTGGTGGACGACGTCGTGACCACCGGGGCCACGCTCGCCGCCTGCGCCCGTCCCCTACGCGCGGCCGGCGTGCGAACTCTCGTTGCGGTGGTCTTCGCGCGCACCCCGGGAAAATGATCGTCCAGAGCGCGCCGCGCCGCCCTGGGCGCCATTACCATCCAGCCCACCAATCGAGCGAGGGGGAACCGCATGCGCATCGGTGTCAAGGGCCGCAACGTGGTGGTCAGCGACGACTTGAGGCAGCGCGTCGAGAAGCGGTTCGAGAAGGTTGGCCGCCAGGTCTCCGACCTCGCCCAGCTCGAGGTCGAGCTCTGCCAGGAGCGCAACCCGGCAATCCGGGACTGCCACGTGGTCGAGGCCACCCTCTACCTCAAGGGCACGACCCTGCGGGCCCGCGAGGCCTCCGACAGCCTGGTGCACGCCATCAACCTGCTCGAGGAGGATGTCGCGCGGCAGGTCAAGCGCCACCGCGACAAGCGTCGCGGGCGGCGCCAGGCGGTGCCCACGCAGCCCGAGCAGATGGCACCCTGAGCGTGGCTCGGACGGCACGAAAAGGCCCTTGAACAGCCGGTCCGAGACGCCCTCTCGGGCCGGGCTCCACTGCTAACCTCGGCTCCATGTCGATCCTGGACCGCGCCCTCCGGGTGGGCGAGGCTAAGAAGTTCAAGGGCTACGAACGGCGGGTCGCCGCGATCAACGCGCTCGAGCCCGATCTGGAGCTCCTGAGCGACGAGGAGCTGCGCGAGGAGGCCGACGAGCTGCGTGAGAGAGCGCGCGGCGGTGAGCCCCCCGACGACCTGCTGCAGGAGTCCTTCGCGCTCACCCGCGAGGCCGCCCGGCGCGCGCTCGGCATGCGCCACTTCGACGTTCAGCTCATCGGGGGCATGGCCCTCCACGAGGGCACGATCGCCGAGATGAAGACGGGCGAGGGCAAGACCCTCACCGCGACGCTTGCCGTCGTGCTCAACTCGCTCGCCGGCAAGGGCGTGCACCTCGTGACCGTCAACGACTACCTGGCGCGTCGCGACGCCGAGTGGATGAGCCCGGTCTACGAGGCCCTGGGCGTCTCGATCGGCATCCTGCAGGCTCGGGAGCGCGACGAGAACAAGCACGCCGCCTACGCCGCCGACGTGACCTACGGCACCAACTCCGAGTTCGGCTTCGACTACCTGCGCGACAACCTCGCCACGACCAAGGAGGAGAAGTATCAGCGCAGCCACAACTTCGCGATCGTCGACGAGGTCGACAACATCCTCATCGACGAGGCCCGCACGCCGCTGATCATCTCGGGTGCCCCGGAGCAGGCCGCGGACCTCTACTACAAGTTCGCCAAGCTCGCCCCGCGGCTCGTGCCGGGCGAGAAGCCCGAGGGCATCGAGGCCAAGTCGAAGGACTGGATGGCCGACTACGACTACGAGCCCGACGAGAAGCACAAGACGGTGGCGGTCACCGAGCAGGGGGTCGAGAAGTCCGAGAAGTTCCTCGGCGTCGGCAACCTGTACCTGGCCGAGCACGGCAACCTCGTCAACCACCTGATCCAGGCCCTCAAGGCGGAATCTCTCTACAAGCGCGACGTCGACTACGCGGTGATCGACGGCGAGGTCAAGATCATCGACGAGTTCACCGGGCGAATCCTGGAGGGGCGGCGCTGGTCGGAGGGTCTTCACCAGGCCGTCGAGGCCAAGGAGGGCGTCGCGATCCAGGAGGAGAACCAGACGGTCGCGACGATCACGTACCAGAACTACTTCCGCCGCTACGACAAGCTCGCGGGGATGACCGGCACGGCGCTCACCGAGGCCACGGAGTTCATGAAGATCTACAAGCTGCAGGTGGTCGAGGTCCCGACCAACAAGCCGATGGTCCGGGCCGACAAGAACGATCAGATCTACAAGACCAAGGACGGCAAGTGGGACGCCGTGGCCGCGGAGATAGGTGCCCGCCACGAGCGCGAGCAGCCGGTGCTGGTGGGCACGATCTCGGTCGAGGTCTCGGAGCTGTTGTCCGGGCAGCTGAAGAAGCGTGGTGTGCCCCACGCCGTGCTCAATGCCAAGCCGGAGTACGCGGAGCTCGAGGGCCAGACGATCGCCGAGGCCGGCCGCCCCGGCGCCGTGACGATCGCGACCAACATGGCCGGACGCGGAGTGGACATCAAGCTCGGCGGCAACGCGGAGCACCTGACGCACAAGGAGCTCACCGAGAAGCTCGGCATGGACCCCGAGTCCGACGACTACGAGCAGATGTTCGACACGATCTTTCCGAAGATCGAGGAGCGCGTCGAGGAGGCTCGGGAGAAGGTGAACGAGGCCGGCGGCCTCTTCATCCTCGGTACTGAGCGCCACGAGTCCCGGCGTATCGACAACCAGCTGCGCGGACGCGCCGGCCGCCAGGGGGACCCCGGCGAGTCGCGCTTCTACCTCTCGGCCGAGGACGATCTCGTACGCCTGTTCGCCGGCGACCGGATCTACAAGATCCTCGACAACAAGTACCTCGCCCAGACGGGGGAGGACGGCACGGAGATGCCGATCGAGCACAAGATGCTCTCCAAGCAGATCGAGGGTGCCCAGCGCAAGGTGGAGGAGCAGAACTTCCTGATCCGCAAGCGGGTGCTCGAGTACGACGACGTGATGAACCAGCAACGCGAGGTCGTCTACGAGTACCGCGACCGCATTCTCGAGGGCGAGGACATATCGGGAACGGCCCGGGACCAGATCGCCGAGGCCATCGAGCGTCTTGCCAGCGAGTACCTGGTGGGCGACTACGTGGAGGACTGGGACCTCGGAGGTCTCTTCACGCAGCTCGAGCAGATGTATCCGGTGGCCCTTGCCGAGGAGGACCTCGACAAGAACACGGTCGACAAGGTCACGCTCACCGAGGAGCTGCGTGAGGACGTCGTCAAGGCCTACGACGAGCGCGAGGAAGAGCTCGGTGTGGATCTGATGCGTGCCCTGGAGCGCTACATCCTGCTGCAGATCATCGACGAGCGCTGGCGCGAGCACCTGCACGACATGGACTATCTGCGCGAGGGCATCCATCTGCGCGGCTTCGCCCAGATCGACCCGCTCGTGGCCTACAAGAACGAGGGCTTCGAGATGTTCACCTCGCTGATGAACTCGGTCTGGGAGGAGTTCGCGCGCTACGTCTTCCACGTCGAGGTCGAGGTCGAGGGCCAGAACGGCGACGGCAACGGCGCCGTGGCTCCTAACCCGCCCTGGCCCACGGGCGGCAACAGCTCGAGCACCGCCGGACGCCTCCAGTACCAGGGCGGCACCGCCGCCGACCAGCCGAGCGCGCTGAGGGACGCCGCCGACGGTCGGGCACCGGCCTCTGGTGGACCGGTCGGCGTCGCGCCCGGCACCGGATACGGCGGCGGCGTGGCCTACCCCGACGCCTCCGGCGAGCCGGCGGCCGCGGTCGTGCAGACCCGCACGGTCGACGAACGCGAGCAGGTGGGCCGCAACGAGCCGTGCTGGTGCGGCTCGGGCAAGAAGTACAAGAAGTGTCACGGCGCCACGGCCTAGAGCCGCGGCCCGAGCGCCAAACTGCCTACCTGTCAACTGTCAACTGTCTAAGTAATGGCCACGCCGCACAGCGCCACCGACTCGGTGCCCCAGCGCCTGGCCGCCATCCGCGAGCAACTGACCCTGCTCGCGGACTACCTTTGACCCCCCTGCGCTGGCGAAGAGAGTCGCCGAGCTAGAGGCCGACATGGGGCAGCCGGGCTTCTGGGACGACCAGGCCGCCGCAACCCGCGTAAGTGCCGAGCACGCCCGCGCCTCGCGGCGCGGCCAGGCGTTCGATTCGCTCCAGCAGGACACCGACGACCTCGAGGAGCTCGTTCAGATGGCCGACGAGGACGGTTCGATGGACAAGGAGCTCGAGGAACAGCTGCAGTCGATCGAAGCGCGGCTCGGCGAGCTCGAGGAGGCGCGGCTGTTCAGCGGCCCCTACGACTCTGGCGACGCCGTGGTGTCGGTGCACGGCGGCACCGGCGGCACCGACTCCCAGGATTGGGCCGAGATGCTCCTACGCATGGAGATGCGCTGGGCGGAGCGCCGCGACATGGCCACCGAGCTCATGGAGGTGAGCGCAGGCGAGGAGGCGGGCATCAAGTCCGCGACCTTCGTGGCGCGTGGCGAGAACGCCTACGGGCTGTTCTCGGCCGAGAAGGGCGTGCACCGCCTCGTGCGCATCTCGCCCTTCGACTCCGCGGCGCGCCGCCACACGAGCTTCGCGCTCGTCGAGGTGTCACCACTCGTCGATGACGCCGTGGACCTGGAGATCGACGAGAGCGATCTCCAGATCGACACCTACCGGGCCTCGGGCGCGGGCGGCCAGCACGTGAACAAGACCGACTCCGCGGTACGCATCACCCACCGGCCGACGAAGACAGTGGTCCAGTGCCAGAACGAGCGCTCGCAGTCGAGCAACAAGGCGACGGCGATGGCCATGCTGCGCTCCAAGTTGCTCGAGCTCGAGGAGCAGCGGCGGCGCGACGAGATCGCCCGCGAGAAGGGCGAGGCGCAGGACGTAGGGTTTGGCTCACAGATCCGCTCCTACGTCCTACAGCCCTACACGATGGTCAAGGATCACCGCACCGGCGAGGAGATGGGAGACGCCCAACGGGCGCTCGACGGTGATCTGGACCGTTTCGTGCGAGCCGAGTTGCTGCGCAGGGCCGGCACGGTGGGTGCCGCCTGACCGGTCCCGCGGCCTCTATGCGAACTCGAGCTCGTCGGCCGACGGAGTGCCGAAGCGGGGCTGCTCACCCACCTGTAGGCGGCCGGACCTAATCAATTCGATCATCTTCTTGGCGGCCTCGGGATCGAACTGGGTTCCCGAGTGCGCGTCGAGCTCGTTCAGGGCGTCGTCGAGCGACAGCTCCGGGCGGTAGATCCGCGGGACGGTCATGGCCTCGAACGCGTCAGCCACGTGGAGCAGCCGGCTCTCACGTGGTACGGCGCTTGCCACGAGTGCGTCGGGGTAGCCGCGTCCGTCGATCCGCTCGTGTACGTGCTTGACCCATCGAGCGACGTCTGGAAGGTCGGCCTCGATGCAGATTGCGTGGCTGAGCTCGGGCACGTGCCTCATCACCGCGAACTCCTCGGCGCTCAGGCGGTCGGGCTTCAGAAGGATGGCGTCCCGGATCCCGATCTTGCCGACGTCATGCAGTACGCCGGCTACGCGGATCATCTCGATGTGGTCGCGGTCCATGCCCATCTGGCTGGCCAGGGTGGCGGCGTAGAAGCCGACGCGGCGGGAGTGGTCGTGCGTGTAGCCGTCGCGAGCATCGACGGCCTTCGCGAGGGCCTGGATCGTGAAGATGTGTGGGGCCAGCGGTCCACCATTGCCGGCGCGGACCGGATCCTGAGCCGCGGCGGTCGGGTGCGACGGCTGCGGCAGGTCCGTCTCGCTGGGCAACGTCTGAGACACGCTTCTCTATTCGACCGGAAACGGCCGAAGGTTGAGCCGAGCATGCTGGCGGTCGATGCGGCGGCATCTCCCGGGCAGGGCTCGGGTGGGGGCAGGCGGTGCACTCGGGAGCGCACTGGATGACTAGGGTGCGGCCATGCTCGAGCTGATCGATCGCGCCCTCGCCGAGGATGTCGGCGCGGGCGATCTGACATCGCTTGCCGTCGTTGCCGAGGGGGCGCGCGGTCGGGCGCGCATCGAGCAGCGTGAAGAGGGTGTGCTGTTCGGGCTGGGGGTGGCCGAGGCGGTCTTCCGGCGGGTCGATCCCGCTCTGCGCTGGCGTGCGCACGCTGTAGAGGGAGCCTGGCAAGAAGCTGGACTCGCGGCCGAGGTGGCCGGACCGGCGCGGAGCATCCTCGCTGCCGAGCGGGTGGCGCTGAACTTTCTCGGGCGACTGTCGGGTGTGGCCACGCTCACGGCCCGCTTCGCGCGTGCCGTCGAGGGCACGGGCGCCCGCATCCTCGACACCCGCAAGACCACTCCCGGACTGCGCGCCCTCGAGCGCCTGGCGGTCGTGGCCGGCGGTGGCCACAACCAGCGTTTCGGGCTTCACGACGGCATCCTCGTGAAGGAGAATCACGCCGCGCTCGCCGGGGGTGTGGGCCCGGCGACCGTCGCCGCGCTGGCGGCCGCCGGGGATGGTGTCAATGTGCAGGTGGAGTGCGCGACGCTCGAGGAGCTCGGCGCGGCGATGGATGCGGGCGCAACCCGCCTGCTGCTCGACAACATGTCCCCCGACGAGTTGCGTGCGGCGGTCGGCCGGGTGGCGGGCCGCGCGGAGCTCGAGGCGTCGGGCGGCGTTGGCCTGGACAACGTCAGGGCCGTCGCCGAGACAGGAGTCGACCGCATCAGCATCGGTGCCCTCACGCACTCGCCCCCGGCGCTCGACGTCGGGCTGCTGCTCGACCCCCTGTAGAATGGTTCACACCGTTTGACCCTCTCCGGGGCCAAGCTTCATTTCGACTCGATCGCGAGGCCGAAACATGCACCTGCTACCCACGCTGTCGCCGGCGGCCGACGCCACCCCCGCGACCCCTGATGAGATCGCCGCTCAGGTGCGCGAAGTGCGCGAGCTGGCGCTGGAGCGAGACGCGGTGATCCTTGCGCACAACTATCAGCTACCCGAGGTGCAGGACGCGGCGGACTACGTCGGCGACTCGCTCGGGTTGTCGCAGCAGGCGGCGGCGGCCGGCGCGCAGACGATCGTGTTCTGCGGGGTCCACTTCATGGCCGAGACGGCTTCGATCCTCTGCCCCGACCGCACGGTGCTGATTCCGGACCTCGGCGCCGGCTGTTCGCTGGCCGACTCGATCACCGCCGACGAGCTGCGTGCCTGGAAGGCCGAGCACCCCGGCGCGGTCGTGGTGATGTACGTGAACACCACCGCCGAGGTCAAGGCCGAGACCGACTACTGCTGCACCTCGGCCAACGCCGTACAGGTGGTCGAGCACGTGTGGCGCGAGCACGGTGAGGACACCGAGATCCTGTTCGGGCCGGACATGTTCCTCGGCGCGTACGTCGAACGGGTCACGGGCCGGCGCCTCACGGTGTGGCTCGGCGAGTGCCACGTGCACGCCGGCATCCGGCCGCGCGACATCGCGGCGGTGCGCGGTAGCCATCCGGGCGCCGAGTTCCTCGTCCATCCAGAGTGTGGCTGCTCGACTTCGGTGATGGAGTACGTGGCTGCCGGGGACGTCGACGGTCGCGACACGCACATGCTCTCCACCGGCGGGATGCTCCGACACGCCGCCGCTTCGCACTCCGACACGTTCATCGTGGCCACCGAGACAGGGATGTTGCACCCGCTGCGGGCGGCCAACCCTGGCAAGCGCTTCGTGGCCGCCAACGAGGCGGCCGTGTGCGGCTACATGAAGATGATCACGCTGCCGAAGCTGCGCGACGCGCTTCGGGACGGGGGTCCCGCCTACGAGGTCAGGGTCGACCCCGCCGTGGCCGAGCGGGCGCGCCTGCCGATCGAGAGAATGGTTGCGATCACGCCGTAGAGGTTGATTCCATGGCGAAACGCACGGGATCCGAGCGAGAGGGGAACCCGGCCTCGGCTCCTCGCCCCACTGGGATAAATCTCCAGCCGTTGAGCGATTTTCGACCCTATGGGGTAGGAGATCGCTCAACCGTTCGAGCGGAGGCATTTCCCTCGACCACTCGCTCGGGTGTCTGCACCGCTCCCGCCCGCTCCGTGGCGTGAGGGGGCGGTTCCGAACACGCCGGTCCTCAGGGCTGAGGGCGCGCTTGTGAATCCAGGCTTAGTAGCCCGAACCTGACCCCGAGCCCGAGCTGTCGTTCGAGCCGGAACCGGAAGAGCCGGAGCCGGAAGAGTCGGAGCCGGAGCCGTCCGAGCCGGAGCTTTCCTCGCCGTCGCCACCGCCGCTCGTGTCCCCGCCCCCGTCACCTGAGTGGTCGTCGTAGGCGCCGATCATCGGACCTGGGGTTCCTCCGCCGTCCTCACCGGTGCCTTCGAAATCGTGACCGTCGCCGCCGCCGCGCCCACCGCCTCCTGGGCCCTCGTTGCCGTCATCGTCTCCCTGACCGCCCCCGTCCCGGGGGCCGTCGCGATCGCCGGCGTCATCGTCGGACCGATCCCGACTGCCTCGGCCGTCCTCTTGCCCCTCGCGACCGTGCCCACCGGGAGCGCCGCGCGCACGGCTTCGCCGGCCGTCGCCCGCGCCGCGCGCGGCGTCCCGCGCCGGTTCGTCGTCCACGGACCCGGCACCGCGCGCGCGGCCCTTGCCCCCGCCCTGGCCCCGGGGGGAGTCGGTGGCCGCCGCGGCGGCGCGGTTGGAGTCGTCGTTCCCCGGCAGAAGCGGCGTCTGCGCGGCTCCGCCCACGAGGGCGCCGGTGGCGAGCACCGTCACCGAGACCTTGGCGAGCACTGCTCCGACGCCGGCCCCGCCGGTGGACAGCTCGGCGATACGAGTGGCCATCGGCTCGGCCGCTTGGGCCGCCTGGGCCTCGCCCGAGCCGCGTAGGAAGATCCCGGCCGGGATGATCGCGGTGGCCACCGCGCGCAGCTGGACACGGGCCCGGCTCAGAAGCTGGCGCACCGCCCCGTCGCTGACGCCGAGCTCGGTCGCGATCTCGTCGTAGCTCCGCCCCTCCAGCTCGCGCAGGACCACGGCCTCGCGCTGGCGGTCCGGCAGGCCCTTCACCGACGCGACCATCGCGCCCAGTCGCTCACGGCGCTCGAACGCCTGGTCGGGCGCCTCGACGCCGTCGTGCTCCTCGCCCAGCTCCTCGTGATTCCAGCCGTTCTGGCGAAGGGCGCTGAGGCAGGCGTTATGGGCAATGCGATAGAGCCAGGGCTTGAGGTCGATCGCACGGTCGTCTGCGACCAGGGCGTTGTACGCGCTCACGAAGGCCTGCTGGACCGCGTCCTCCGCGCGCTCTCCCGCCAGCATTCGCTGGCAGTGGCGCAGGAGAGGCCGCCGGTAGCGCTCGACGAGCGCCTCGAAGGCCCGTTCCTGACCGGCGCGCGTCAGGTCGATCAGGCGAGCATCGGTCTGGGTCCGGAGCAACGAAGCTCCAGCTAGGCGTGCGGGCTCGATGAGAGAGCGCGGCGTCACCGTTGGGCTATCGGCTCGTCGAGGTGAGGGTCGTCATGGGTCTCCGTCCTGTGGACGCATGTAAGCATGCGAACGGCCCGTCGTGGTGGGCCTCGAGAACTGCAACGCGGGCGCGAGCCGAGAATCACGGACGTCTCGCCGGGGCGACCCCGCTCGCTTCCAGACCGCCCGGGACGCACGTCCCTATTGGGATAGGCCCTTAGGCTGCCGCGGGTGGAGATCAGGCGTCTGAAACCCGATCCCGTGACCGTGGACGTCGAGGCGCTGCTCGACGGATTGGCGTGGGGAGAGGACCTCCCACCCGGCCGGCCGCGCCTGGCGCTCAACATGATCGCCACCCTCGACGGCAAGGCCGCGCTCGGCGGGCGGACGCGGGGGATGGGAAACGCGGCCGATCGACTGCTCTTCCACGGGCTGCGCGCCCGCGCCGACGCGGTGATGGTCGGCGCCGGGACCGCCCGGGTCGAGCGCTACGGACGGCTCGTACGCGACCCCGCCGCGCGAGCGCGGCGCTCGGCGGCGGGTCTGGCCCCGGATCCGTTGGCATGCGTGGTGAGTGGCCGGCTCGACCTGCCGGCCGACCTGCCGCTGCTAGAGGACACGGGGTCCCGCGTGCTCGTGAGCACGTGCGCGAACCGGGAGCTCGCGCCGGGCGGCGCCGCGGTCGAGTACTTCAGGCAGACGTCGTCGGAGCTGCGGCCCCTGCTCGATGCCCTGCGCGGCCAGCATCAGGTGAGCACCGTGCTCTGCGAGGGCGGACCGACGCTGAACGCCCAGCTGCTCAGCGAGGGCCTCGTGGACGAGCTGTTCCTTTCGCTGTCTCCCAAGGTCGTCGGCGGCGCCGCGGCACCCACCATTGTCGCGGGGGCCCCGCCGCTCGAAATCGTCGACCTCGACCTGGTCTGGTGCCTCGAATCCGAAGGGCACCTGTTCAATCGCTACCGCCTGAGGCGCGGCGAGCGAGCGGCCTGACGGGACCCGCGACGTTTTCCCTGCAAGCTGCAGGAAGCGTTGCACTGCTGGCCCTGGCCCGCCGGCTTCGATAAGAAGGATGACCCATGAGGTCTACTCCCACCAGGGCCGAGGTCGAGCACTCGCTCGAGGCTGGTCGGCGCGCCCCGCAGCCCGCCCCGACCACGTCGGTGCCGGTCGTCGAGCTGCGAAACGCGTCGAAGATCTACGACGGCGGCTCGATCGGCCTCGACCGTGTGTCGCTCGGAGTGAACCGTGGGGAGTTCGTCTTCCTCGTGGGGCCGACCGGCTGCGGCAAGTCGACCTGCCTGCGCCTGATTCTCAAGGAGCTCGAGGCCTCGGAGGGCCAGGTGCTCGTCTCGGGTCGCGACCTGGGGGAGATGGCGCGCAAGAAGGTCCCGCGGCTGCGCCGCAACGTCGGCGTGATCTTCCAGGATTTCAAGCTGCTCCCCAACCGCACCGTGTACGCCAACGTGGCCTATTCGCTGGAGGTGATCGGCGAGAGCCGCCAGTCGATCCGACGAAAGGTGCCGTCGATCCTGCGCCTGGTCGGCCTCTCGACCAAGCTGCACAACTATCCCGACGAGCTCTCGGGCGGCGAGCAGCAGCGGGTCTCGATCGCGCGGGCCTTCGTTAACCATCCGCCCCTGCTCCTGGCCGATGAGCCGACCGGCAACCTCGATCCCGAGACCTCGATCGGGATCATGCAGCTGATCTACCGGATCAACCGCACGGGCACGACCGTGATCGTTGCGACCCATGACCGCGAGATGGTCGACAAGATGCGCCGGCGCGTGATCGAGCTGGAGAACGGCCGCGTGGTCCGCGACCAGCGCTCGGGCCGCTACCGCCCCGACGAGTCCACGAGCGAGTTCGCCATCCGGCTGCGCGGCGAGATGGGCGTGGGCGTCGAGGGCCACCCCAATTAGGCTCGGCTTCTTCTTCAAGGAGGCGTTTCGAGCCCTGTCTCGCAACGCCGCGCCGAGCCTGGCCGCGATCCTCACCGTGCTGCTCACCGCGCTCGTACTCGGCGTGTTCATCCCGATCGTGCAGGCCACGACCGGCACGGCCAACGAGGTGCGCAGCCGCGTGGTGGTGGACGTCTACTTGGCCGAGCGCACGAGCAAGGACGGCACGGCGACCCTGCGCCAGGCCCTCGAGCGAACGCCGAACGTGAAGAGCGTCGATTTCATCTCCAAGGAGGATGCTTTCGAGCGCGAGCGCAGGCGCAACCCGGACGCCTTCGAGATCCTCGGGCGCAACCCGCTGCCCGACTCCTTCCGGGTTACGCCGGAGGATCCGGCGGCCGTCGGCTCGATCGTGGCGCGGCTCGAGCCGCCGAAGAGTGGCCTGGCTCCACGCCCGGAGCTGGCGGCGATCGACGAGGTGCGCAACCGGGAGGACGAGACGGACAAGATTCTCTCGGCCACGAGCTTCGTGAAGCTGCTCACGGCGGGCCTTGCGGCGCTGCTCGTGTTCGCCTCGATAGCGCTCGTGGCCAACACCATCCGCCTGTCGGTGTTCGCCCGCCGCAGGGAGATCGAGGTGATGCGGCTGGTCGGCGCGACCGACTGGTTCATCCGCTGGCCGTTCGTGATCGAGGGGGTGTTCGTCGGCTTCGCGGGCGGCGTGGCGGCGATAGGGCTCCTGACCCTCGCAAAGGAGACGCTGATCGACCCGCTGTCGGATCGGTTCGCGCTGCTTGCCGCACCCGACACGATTGGCTTTCCCCTGCTCGCACTCCTGCTGCTGGCCGCCTGCGTGGCCGTGTCGGCCGCCGGCAGTGGCCTCACGCTCAGGCGCTTCCTGCGCGTGTAGGGCCCCGAGCGGGCCCCCGGCTACCCTCTGTACGGGTAGGTCAGCTCCCCCAACGGGCCTCCCCGGTACCCGTCCTCCAATGCATCCCTCCGTTCGCACCGCCGTCATCGCGCTGGCCAGCGCGGTTCTCTTCCTCTTCGTCGGTATCTACCTGGGCGGGCACCCCAATCGCCTCCCGGACTCCCTGCGAGACGCCTTCGTGGCCGACAAGGAGGCGTCACTTCGCGGCGAGCTGATCGAGGACATCGACAACGACTTCTATCGGGAGATCGATCGCGACAAGCTCGAGGAGGCGTCGCTACAGGGCATCATCAAGGCGCTCGACGATCCGTTCTCGCACTACTTCACGCCCGACCAGTCCGAGCTTTTCGAGCAGTCGGTGAGCGGGGAGTTCGAGGGGGTGGGCATGAGCGTCGACCAGGACAAGCGGGGCCTGCTGGTGGTTCAGGTGTTCGAGGGATCTCCGGCCGCCGACGCCGGCATTCACAAGGGCGACATCGTGACGACGGTCGACAGCGATTCCATCGCCGGGGAGCCGAGCGACGTGGCCGTCTCCAAGATCAAGGGCAAGGCCGGGTCGATGGTCGAGCTCAAGATCGCCACGCCGGGCCGCAGCGGCGAGCGCACGCTCGAGGTGGAGCGCGAGCGCATCGAGGTTCCGGTGGCCGAGGGGCGGATCGTCGAGCGCAAGGGACACAAGCTCGGCGTCGCGAGGTTCCTCAGCTTCAGCCGCGGCAGCCACGGCTTCCTGCGCGAGAAGATCGACGGGCTCCTCGACCAGGGGGCCGAGGGCCTCGTGCTCGACCTCCGGGGTAACGGCGGCGGGCTCCTCGACGAGGGGATCCTGGTGGCCAGCACCTTCGTCGAGGACGGCTTGATCGTGAGCACGCGTGGGCGCACACGCGCCGAGCGGGAGTTCGAGGCCGAGGGCGACGCCATCGACGAGGACATCCCGGTGGTCGTGCTGGTCGACCGTGGTACCGCGAGTGCCTCCGAGATCGTGGCCGGAGCGCTCCAGGATCGCGGTCGAGCCACGCTGGTGGGTACCAAGACGTTCGGCAAGGGCGTGGTGCAGGAGGTGGAGACGTTGTCGAACGGTGGGACGCTCAGTCTCACGGTGGCGAGCTACTACCTACCCAGCGGCATCAACATCTCGGACAAGGGCCTCGAGCCCAAGATCCGGGCGCGCGACAAGCCGCGCACCAAGCGGGACGAGGCCGAGCCCGTTGCGTTGGATGCGCTCGTCGAAGCACTGAAGTGAGCGCGCCGGCGCGGGCGCCCCGGTCCGGCGGTCGAGCCGGCACCGAGAGCCCCCGCCCCGAGCCACTCGTCGCGGTGCTCGAGAAGCGCGGCCGACTGCTGGTGGCCGAGCCATTGTTCGAGCGCGGGGGGCGCACCGCGATCGACTCACGCGGGCGCGGAGGAGCGGGGCCGGAAGACATGGTGCTGCTCGGACGCGGCAAGCGCGGCGTGCGTGTGGTGCGGGTGCTCGGGCGGCCGACGGTGGCGCGCCAGGTGGTCGAGGCGCACATGCTGGAGCGGGGGCTGCGGTTGGTGTTTCCGCGGGGGGTGGAGGAGGGTGCCCAAGAAGCGGCTGCGCGTTCGGTTGGCAGTGGGCAGGTGGCAGTTGGCAACGGCCTTCGCTCGGCGGCTCGGGTGGACCTGACCGCTCTTCCGACGTTCACCATCGATCCTGCTTCCGCACGGGACTACGACGATGCGATCTCTGCCGAGCGCTTGGACGACGGGCGGGTTCGGGTGTGGGTGCACATCGCCGACGTGGGCGCCTACGTTCGGCCGGGCTCGGCGCTCGATTTGGAGGCGTTTCGGCGTGGCACGAGCGTGTACGTGCCGGGGGCGGTTGAGCCGATGCTGCCCGAGGTGCTGTCCAACGGCGACTGCAGCCTCGTGCCGGGCGAAGAGCGTCCGGCGGTTACCGTCGAGATGGTCTTGGACGGGGCGGAGCTGCGCGAGAGCCGCTTTCACCGCTCGACCATCCGCAGCGACGCCCGGCTGACCTACGACGACGTCGACCGTGTGTTCGCCGGGTCTGAGGCGGCTCAAGAGCCGTGGGGAGCCCCGCTCGAGGCAGCCCGGGGCGTGGCCGCGGCTCTGTCCGAGCGGCGCTCGCGGCGTGGAGCCCTGGCCGTTAGCTCGCCGGGCGAGCCGCAGTTCCAGTTCGACTCCGAGGGCCATGTGACCCGCATCCGCTGGGAGGTACAGACCGAGTCCCACGGGTTGATCGAGCAGCTGATGATTCTCGCCAACGAGGCCGTCGCGGGCTACCTCGCGGATCGGCGGCTGCCCACTCTCTACCGTGTGCACGAGCGTCCGGATCCCCAGGCGATCGTGCAGCTGGTGGAGAAGCTCGCGAGTCTCGACGTGCCGACGCCACCGCTGCCGGAACATTTGAGCCCGCAGCAGGCGGCCGATCTCGTCGGCGAGGTCAGCCGGCTCGCGGCCGCCCACGTCGAGCGCACGGGCCGAGGCCGCGCGGCGGTCACGTCGCTCGTGCTGCGCTCGCTCAAGCAGGCCTACTACACGCCCAAGAACCTCGGTCACACGGGGCTCGCCAGCCTGCGCTACTGCCACTTCACGTCGCCGATCCGCCGCTATCCCGATCTCGTGGCCCATCGCGCTCTGCTGGCCGGCCTCGGTCTGGACGAAGCCGCCCCGCGCTCCTCCGATCTCTACGACATGGGCGTGGCCTGCTCGGCGGCCGAGCGCGACGCCATGCGCATCGAACGCGACGCCGACGACATCTGCCGCGCCTTCCTGCTCGAGCGAGTGCTGGCCGAACGTGGGGCAGACGAGCCGGCGCGTTTCCAGGGCGAGGTGGTGGGGCTGATCGGCGCCGGGGCGTTCGTGCGCTTCGGGGACGAGGGCTTCGAGGGCATGCTGCCCGTGCGCCGGCTGCGCGGTGACTGGTGGAACCTCAACGATGAGGGCACCGCGCTCGTGGCCGAGCGCTCCGGGCGCCGCCTGCGGCTGGGAGATCCGGTGTACGTCGTGGTCGGCCGCGTGGAGGCGCCGCGCGGGCGGGTCGACCTCTATCCCGGCGAGGCGGGAGACTGACGCCATGGCCAAGAAGAGCAAACGCAAGGCCGCGGCGGGCGACATCGCCACCAACCGCCAGGCCTCCTTTCGCTACAACCTCATGGACCGCTGGGAATGCGGCCTGGTGCTGCAGGGCTCGGAGGTCAAGTCACTGCGCGACGGGAGCGCGCAGTTGAAGGACGCCTACGCCGCCCTGCGCGGGCGCGAGGTCTGGCTGCACAACATGCACATCCCGCCCTACGCACCCGCCGCACGCGAGAACCACGAGCCCGAGCGCCCGCGCAAGCTGTTGCTGCAGAAGCGCGAGATCGATCGGCTCATCGGCAAGACGACCGAGAAGGGCCTGACGCTCGTGCCCACGCGCCTCTACTTCAAGGGCTCTGTGGCCAAGGTCGAGATCGCGCTGGCGCGCGGCAAGGACGTCGGGGACAAGCGAAGCGCGCTGAAGGACCGGGACCAGCGCCGCGAGATCGACCGCGCGCTGGCCGAGCACCGGCGGTAGACGACGGCTCTAGTGGCGGCGCGGCTTCGACAGGGTCAGCACGTAGGCATCGTGCAACTTGAAGCGCGGCAGCGTGAGGCTCGCGGAGCCGTTGCTGATCGCCAGGCGCTGGTCGCTGACGGGCTCGAGTCCGCTGAGCGCCCGCTCGCCGGTGGCGGGAATCCGCTGCACCTCCACCCGGACCGCAGTGCGGCCGGCCAGGAAGGGGAGATCCGAGACCGCGCCGAGCTGCACCGCGACGTCCACGCGTGAGAGGTTGCGCACACGCTGTTGGGTCAGCCGTCCCAGTACCACTTGCGCGCGCCTGGGCCCCGGTGCCTCGCGGCTTGCCAGGGACACCAGGTAGGGGCTGCTGGAGGTGCTCGCGACGCGCGTGGGCACGCCGTCGGAGTACTCCTTGGCCGCGAACCAAACCGCCCGCGGATCCTGGCTTCCCGGCGTGAGCAGACCGTCGAGCGAGTCGTTGTGGCAGTTGGCCTTGCCGTTCGACTCGTTCCAGCAGGCGTGCGCCGCGGCGTCGGCCCCACCCTGTTCGAGGTAGTGAAGCTGGCCGAGGAGCTCGCCGGGCTGGAACTGGTCACGCTGCCCCAGGTTCTCGTTGATGAAGACCTCGCTGAGCCCGATCGCGTCGTAGACCGGGTTGTCCACGAACATCTCGCGCGCGGCGCGGAGGTGGTCGGCGACCTCGGGGATCTGGTCTGACGAGGTCGAGAGCTCGTGCCACGAGATCACGTTGACCTCGCAGCGGGACACGGGCGCGGTCGACTCTTCGGCCGTCGGCTCTGCGCTCGCGCGCTCTGCAGCCGCCGCCTGGCGGACGGGAGCGCCCGGCAGCCCGAAGGTTGGGGTCGGGAATGTGGGCGCGGTGGGCGGGGTGGGCGCGGTGGGCGTCGGGGTGGGCGCCGGTCCGGGCTTCGAGCCGGGCGCCGTGGGCGGATCCGTGACGCAGTAGTCGAGGAAAGCCTTCAGGTAGTCGGGATTCCACTGCTCGAGGCTCGGTCCGCCGATCATGGCTCCGGGGCCGAGCTCGGAGCGGATGGCCTTGGCGGCCACCGTGTATGTCTTGAAGAACTGCTCGTGGGTTCCCTTCCAGTAGGAGGGCGAGTCCGGCTCGTTCCAGATGTCCCAGATCACGTTCTCCCCGCGGTGCTCGCCCGCCTGGCGGCGCACGAACTTCTCCCAGCGAGGGAGGTCGGCGTAGGGTGCGCCGCGGCCCTGCCAGTTGTCCCGCGGGTAGCCCCACAGGTCGCTCAGCACCAGCTGATAGCGGGCGCCGAGGGTACGCACGCGCTCCGTATCGGTGGTCTTGCCGTGGCCCCGGAAGAGAGCCGGCCGCAGCGGCGCCACCCGCGACTGGGGCGGGCCGTCCTGGCTGAAGCTGTGCAGGAAGCCGAGCATCGAAGCCTGCGGTTGAGCGGCGGCGAAATCGACGGCCACGGTGATGGGGGGAGCCTTGACGGGGCGGACCTTCTTCGCGGGCGCGGCGTCGGCTGCGCCTATGGAGAGGGTGGTGGCCGCGGCCAGCGCGGCTGCGGTGAGTCCGACGAGCAGGCGAGCGCTTGTGGGCTTGACGGGCACGAGCACCTATCGGTCGCTCGTACCGGTGTTCGGAACGAAGCCGGTCCGGCCGGACGGGTGTCGTAGCGGTGGAACTAACGCTGCGTCGAGCGCCGGGGCACCGCGCTGCGGTTAGACGTCGCTCAGTCCACGCTCGAAGTAGGTCAGGTCCATGCCCACGATCAGGAGCGCGGCCAGGCCGATGAACACGGCGGCCACGAGCAGCCGGTCGCGCGGGCGCACCTCGTTGTAGCGCTGCGACTCCTCGGACTTGCGGGCCTTGAAGCGCCGGTAGGTCTCGAACCCGCCGAGCAGGATGATCAGCAGCAGGATCGGGTTGGGAAACACGAAGGCGAGCACGATGATCCCGGCGAAGCCGACGATGCCGATCCACGGGCTGAGCGCGGCCATCGCCCGGCCGCCGTCGAGCGGCAGGACGGGTGCGAGGTTGAAGAGGTTCAGGAAGAAGCCGGTGTAGGCGAGTGCCTGGAAGAGCTCCTGGCCCGTTACGGCCCAGAGCCCCAGCGGTACAAGGCAGCCGATGCTGCCGAGGATCGGCCCGGCCAGCCCGACGCGGGCCTCCGCCGCGGCGTCCTTCGGCAGTTCCTTCATGCCCACGACCGCGCCCAGGAAAGGGATGAACAACGGGGCTGAGGCCTTGATGCCCTCACGACGTAGCTGAAACACGTGGCCCATCTCGTGCACGAAGAGCAGTAGCACGAAGCCGATGGCGAACTTCCAGGTGAAGATGAGAGCGTACGCCGCCACCGACACGAGCCCCGAGGCGGACGTGGTGAACAGCTTGAGCTTGGGGAGCAGTAGTAGGAGGCCCTTGAGCTTGGCTCCGTAGCTGAAGATGACGACGGCCAGAGCGGTGAGGGCCCCCCCGGCACGCTTCCAGAGCGGCTTGGGGTCCGGGTCGAGCGGGGGGTGGGGCTCGGGCGTGGGCTGCGACTCGAGTGCCGAGTACTGCGGCGGGAGGTAGGCGGGCTGCGGCTCCGAGTCCGAGCCGTATGCCGGGGCCAGCGGAGGGCGATCACCGATGTTCGAGCCCGAGTCCATGGGTTTCATTGTCGCAGCGAACGGGTCAAGGCTCGAGCGCTTCACCAAGCCGTTAGGTGGCGATGGCGCCGCACCGATGAGATGACTCCCAACTTGCGGCTACCCTTGGGGGGTCTTTACGGGGACGACAGGCTTCGACGTGGACTCCGTGAGGGCAGTTGCGAGCCGAGGTCCCCGGTAGGCCTCGTTAAACCACCGGGAAAACCATAAGTGCGGACTCTCACGAGTACGCCCTCGCTGCCTAGCCAAAACTAGGCGAGTGAGGTGTCGGCCCGCCCTCGGCCCGTGGGGCGGATGATCGGCATCAAAAACGGGCTCCACCCGCGGCGAGTGCCTCTGGCGCCGCGGGGACATTCAAGGAGGCTGGCACCTCGGAACCCTGCCGGCACGGCAACCGAGGAGCGAGATACAGAGTGCCGGCTACGCTCGTAGAAGCTGTCTATTGCGCGTCCGCGGACGTGGGTTCGATTCCCACCGTCTCCATTTACGCAAAGAATTTCGAACTGCCCTCCGCAGGTCCGTCCGCAGGGGCGTTTCGACGAGAGCGAGCGCATCGATTGAGGTCACGGCCCGGTAGTAAGGGCGGCCGACATGCACGGCGACTGGCTCGAGCGTGGCCGGTCTGAGCAGCTCACGGAGCAGCGCCGAACGTGCGGTGCGAGCCTCTAGCACCTCCTGCAGCTTCGAAACTCGGTCGCGAATCCACTCGGCGGGACGCGAGAGACCCTTTCGCGGAGGCACATGGCGGTTGCCGCCAGCGGCAGGGGCGGCCTGATGGTCCGCGTCGACCCCGCGGAGACCGAGGCGCTCACCGCCCAGCCCCACGCCGGACCGTTTGAGGTGCGTGCGCCGGCGTCGGCTTGCCGGCGCTCGCCCGCCACTCCCGCTCGATGTCTCGCATCATCAGCGGGTACACGATCAGGTGCCGGAACGGCGCGATCGCGGCCATGTAGCCGGCTCCGAGCAGTCCGTTTCGCTTCACGAGGACGGCCATCTGGCCGCGGTAGCCGCCCGTCTGGTCCGGGACCCAGCCGATGTGCACGACCCCGTGGACGGTCCGGTTGACGATCTCCCCCGCCCACTCGTCGCCGGTCAGATAGAGCGGGGTGAAGGGGAGCGCGTCGGAGTCTGGACGGGGAGCGGTGTCGCGTAGATCCACCGGCAGCCGGTCGCCGAGTGTCGACGCCCCGGAGCCGGGCCCGGCCTCCGGATCGTCCCAACCGAGCAGCTCCCCGACCTTCCACCGGATCGCGAAGAGCGCGCGGACGGCGCAGGGGGAGCTCTGCGACGGGTCAAACGATGCCATCAGCCGCACCAGCCGAGGGAAGTCGTCCGGGCCGCCCGGCGTCGGCAGCGCCCACACGTCCTCGAGCCGGAAGTCACGGGTGAGCTCGTGGATCCGCCAAGGCCGCGAGGTGTGCGCGGTCTTCGGGAGCCTCATTCGTCGATCTCCATCCAAGGCCTCATGCCGAGAGCACGGTGGCGATGGTGAAGCACACGGTGGCGGTGCCGGTGATGATCGCCGGTACGTAGAACCAGAAGCGCAGCGAGAGGGCGAGGTAGGCCGCGGAGAAGGCGATCGTGAGCGGTCGGAGGGCGTCGATGTCCTCGACCAGCTCGAAGTCGTGTGTGGCGATCAGCAGGCAGAGCAGCCCGAAGGCGAAGACGCCGAGGCCGTGGCTGATGTTGAAGCCGAGCCACGCACTCCACACCGACGGTTTCGCCTGGTTCCCGCCGGGGACCCTGCGCCGCAGCCGGATACCGGTGCCCTCCATCGCCGGCTTGACCGAGCGCTCGGTCGGCGCGAAGAATGTGGGGCGGACCGTGTCGATCAAGGCGTAGAGCGCGTGCAGGCCGCCGGCGAGGATGAACGGGATCGTGCCCGCGACGAACCACGCCTGCGCGGCACCCCCGTTCACGGCCGGCACCCGTGGCCGTGATCAGCAGATCGAGCGGCTACCGCGCGAGGGCCTCCGTCACGGAGAGATCGTGGGTTCGAGGGCGGAGCTGTGGTCGTCCACACGGGAAGGTCCTCCTCGCTGGAATGACTAGGTACTGTACATACGTGCATGTACGTGATGGGGGTTAATTGAGCCCCTCGACGGCGGGCGCGCCGGCGAGTCGCCGGCGTTCAACCCAGGCTGAGCGGAGCGCCCGCACGCGGAGCGCGCTGCTCGAGGCGGCCGCGAGAGGCCTCTCCCGCTACGGCTACGGCAACCTCGTGCTCGAACAGGTGGCGCGCGAGGCGGGCTACACGCGCGGCGCCCTGTACCACCAGTTCAAGGACAAGGAGGATCTGGCGCTTGCGGTGGTCGAGTGGGTCGACGAGACGTGGAGGCGCGAGGTGGATGGTCCGGTCGAGGGGGAGCCCGATCCGGTCGCTGCGCTGATCGCGCTGGCCCGCGGTCACGCCGTGTACTGCCGACGAGACGTTGCCCGCGTCGCGATGGCGCTGAGGCTCGAGTTCAGCGATCAGGACCATCCGGTTGGTCGCGAGGTCGAGCGGATCTCAGAGACGCTGGTCAAGCGCTGCGCGCGCCTGATCAAGGCGGGGCGCAGAGAAGGGTCGATTCCACCCGGCCCGCCGCCCAGGGCGGTTGCGCTGGCGTTCGTGGGAGCGCTCGAGGGCGCCGTGATCGCGCTCGCCGGGCAAGCACCGCACGACGAGCTGCTGGCCGCCCGCGCGGCCGCGGGCGTGCTCGGGCTGGAGCGCGACGACCGACGATAAAGCCCCTCACACCCGCCGGTAGCGAACGTAAACCACGCGGGAGCCGAACGTCCGTGTCTCGACCAGCTCCAGGTTGATCCTGTCGTCGAGGGCCGGGAAGTAAGGCGTGCCGCCGCCCAGTACGACCGGACTGACGAAGAGCCGGTACTCGTCGATAAGGCCCAGCTTCATCAGGGTGGAGGCCAGGCCGGCGCCGCCCACGGAGAGATCCTTTCCCGGTTGCTCCCTCAGCTTGGCGACCTCTTCGGCAACGCCGGTCCTGGCCAACGTGGCATTGCCCTCCACCTTCTCGAGGGTCTTCGAGAACACGATCTTCGGCGTGTCCTTCCAGATGCGGGCGAACTCGAGCTCGGCCTCCGGGAGCGACGGGTTCTCCTCAGCGGTTTCCCAGTAGCTCATCTCCTCGTAGAGCCGCCGTCCGCAGAGGTGCACGCCGATCTCTCGCGTCTGTTGGTTGTGGAACCGGTGCAGCTCCTCGTCCGGCGCCGACCAGTCGATCTGGCCATCGGGCCCGGCGACGAAGCCGTCCAGCGAGACTCCCATCGAGTAGATCAGCTTCCGCATCACGGTCCTCCTCGGTCGGCGCCCATTCTTCCGTGACTATTGACCCCTCGCCGCCTTGATGCTCATCGGTGACGGACGGGCAGCGCCTCAGGCTGGCCGTAGGTCTGTCAGTCCTCGCTCTCGTCGAGCACCTGGACCATCCGGAACTCGTTGCCGAATGGGTCGCGGAACGGCGCGTCGATGCCGTAGGGCATCCGGGTCGGCTCGGAGGTGAACTCGACGCCGCGCGACTTGAGCTCCTCGTAGCTTGCCTGCGCGTCCTCGGTCGTGACGAACAGCGCACCCATCGCGCCCTTGGCCAGTAGCGCGCGGACCTGCTCGGCGGTTTCGGGCTCGAATACCGGCGGGCCGGGGACCGTCATGAGCACGAAAGCGACATCGGGCTGCCCGGGCGGGCCGACCGAGAGCCAGCGGAAGTTGCCCATCTCGGGCACGGTGACGTCCTCGCGGACCTCGAGCCCCAGCGTGTCGCGGTAGAAGGAAAGCGCCTCTTCCTGGTCATCGACCCACACGTTGACGTGGGAGATCTTGCTGATCATCGGTTCATCCTTTGTCTCGTTTGGCGGACGGCGACGAACCTAGCCCGACGGGGGCGCCCTGTCTTCTCCAAACGTGCTCGATCGCGGGCGGCTGTACGCGCGTGCCACGCAGGACGGGATGCGTGCGAGCCGTGCCGCGGGCGGATGGGCCTCCCGGTAGGCGGTCGGCGTCATGGCGTAGACCCTCCCGAAGTTCGTCGTGAAGGACCCAACGCTGCTCAACCCGATGTCGAAGCAGATCTCCGCCACGGTCCGGTCCGTCGTGCGCAGCAGCGACGCGGCTCGCTCCATGCGCCGCGTCAGCAGGTACTGATGCGGCGCCTCGCCGAAGGTCCGGCGGAACTCGCGGCTGAAGTGCGCCGGCGACAGATGCGCCGTCCGCGCGAGCGCCGGCACGTCCAGCGGCTCGCCATAGCGGGCGTCGATCAAGTCCTTTGCACGAAGGAGATGGCGGGCCACTGGCACCGGGGGCATCGCGTCGAAGTATCACGGAGGCTTGAAATGGAGCAGCTCTCCGGAGCCCTCCGGACCGACGGGGCGCCCTGTCAGCCCACCTGCCGGTCGTGCCCCTTCCAGTGCGGCTCCCGCAGGTCCTTCTTGAGGATCTTGCCGGCGCCCGATTTCGGCAGGGCGTCGAGGAACTCGACCGACCGCGGCAGCTTGAAACCGGCGATCAGCGGGCGGCAGGAGTCGATGATCTCCGTCGCCTCGGCGCTCGCGCCCTCCTTGAGCACCACCGCCGCGCGAACCGCCTCTCCCCAGCGGTCGTCGGGGATCCCGAAGACCGCGCATTCGAGCACGGCCCCGTGCTGGTAGATCGCGTTCTCCACCTCGGTGCAGTACACGTTCTCGCCGCCTGAGACGATCATGTCCTTGACGCGATCGACGATGTAGAGGTACCCGTCGGCGTCCATCGTGGCCGCGTCGCCGGAGCGGTACCAGCCGTCGACGAGCGCCTGGGAGGTCTCCTCGTCGCGATTCCAGTAGCCCTTCATGATGTTCGGGCCGCGGGCGTATACCTCGCCCGGCTCGTCGACGTCGCACACGGTCACGCCATCCTCGCGGCGCACCTCGACTTCGCAGCCCACGATGGCCCGGCCCGCGGAGCGCAGCCGGCGCGCGAGCCGCTCGTCACCGTGTGATCCCACCGCGTGGTCCTTGGTCGAGAGGTGGGTGAGCAGTGGCGCTGCCTCGGTCATCCCGTAGGCCTGGTTCCAGCCGCACGGAAGCGTCTCGAGCGCCGTCTTGAGGACCTCGGCAGGCATCGGCGACGCGCCATAGATCATCGACACCAGCGAACTGAGGTCGTGGTCGTCGATCTCCGGGTGATTGAGGACCATCGTGATCATGCTCGGGACGAGCAGGGCCTGCGTGACCTTCTCCTGCGCGACGAGGCGCAACCATGCCCCCGGCTCGAACGCCCGCTGAATCACGTGCCGGCCGCCGGCCCAGGTCAAGGCGTACGTGGACGCACCGTCGGCGAGATGGAACATCGGCGCGGCGTGAAGGTAGGTGTCGTCCTCCGTGTAGCCGAAGCAGATGAGCGCGTGCTTGGCGTTGTGGACGAGGTTGCGGTGGGTGAGCATCGCGCCCTTGGGCAGGCCGGTGGTTCCCCCCGTGTAGAAGATGCCGGCGATCGCATCCGGGTCGACGGGCGCGGGGGCCGCGCCCGCGCCGGAGGTGCAGAGCTCCTCGAAGCTCAGGCACCCCTCGGGTGTCGCGGGGCCCACGCCCGCATAGATCAGGTGCTCGACGCTCTCGCACGCCTCGGCAAGCTTGCGGCCGGCGTCGAGGAACATGTCATCGAGGATCAGCACCCTGGCACCGGAGTCGGCCAGGATGAACTGCAGCTCGGCGGGCGCCAGGCGGAAGTTGAGATCGTTGAGGACCCTCCCGGAGCGCGGGATAGCGAGCCAGGTAACGAGGTGGGCGGCCGAGTTCAGCGCAAGTACGGCGGCGACGTCACCTTGGGCGAGGCCGAGGTCGTCAAGCGCCGCGTCGAAAGCGGCCACGCGGGCGCGGAGATCACCGTAGCTCCAGCGCAGGTCGCCCTCGACCACCGCCTCGGTCGTGCCGTAGAGCCGTGCCGCGCGTTCGATCACGGCGCCAAGGTTCTCGCTCACTCGTTCTCCTCAATACCTCGTCGTCGCCTCCGCCACGCCTAACATACCGCGGCGCCTGCGACGCGGTCAGGCCGCAGTCAGGAGCGCTCGTGCGGCCGATTCAGCGACAGCGTCATGAGAGTGCTGTTGGGACTCGGGCTGTAGTCGCCGAACGGTCCGCAAGGCTCGAATCCCGCGCTTGCGTAGAGCGCCCGCGCCGGAGCGAACGCGGCCATTGACCCCGTCTCGATGCTCACCCGGAGAAAGCCCCGATCGCGGGCGACGCCGACGAGGTGATCGAGCATCGCTCGGCCGATCCCTCGACCGCGTGCCGCCTGAGCGGTGTGCATGGATTTCAACTCTGCGTGGCGCCCGTCGAGCTGCTTCAGCGCTCCCACTCCGAGGAGCTCACCCTCGAGGCGAAAGCTGAAGAACGTGACGGCAGGATCGACCAGACCGTCCACGTCGAGCGCATGGACGTCCTCGGGCGGGGTGTGCAGCCTGGCGAACGCGAGGTGGCGCTCCAGCAGCTCGCGAACATCCTCGGTTTGCGGGTCGTCGATCGAGATCTCGCCCTCGGGGCCGGCCAGCCGTCCCATCAATTCACGAGGCGACGTCGAGCACCGGACGAGGGCTCTCGTCCCCGGTCACCCGGCGGCGGGTCTGCGGGCGCCCTTCTTTCTCTTGGGAGCGCTCCTCGCACGCGTGGCCTTCCTCCGGGAGGCGGCTTTCTTGGGTGGGGGCGCGGGCTCGAGCTCCGCGAGCGCGTCCTCGAGCCACCCGATGAGGCACCACACGTCCTTCATCTGCTCGCGGTCGGCCACGATGCCGAAGTCGAGGTGGCCGCAGTAGCTCATGACCGTGATGTTCAGCCCCATCGCGTCGGTGATCACCGACACCGGATAGTTGGCCTCGAGCCGCGCCCCTGCGCAGTAGAGCGGGAACTGCGGTCCCGGCACGTTCGAGATCACGAGGTTCCACGTCGGCCGACCTGCACCGGAGGTCGCTAGGGAGAACGTGAGGCGGGCGGCCCGTGAGAAAACGGCGGGCGGGATGAAGTGATTCGCGTCCTGCAGCAGCTTGGCCGGCAGGGCGCGGTGGCGGTCCTTCATCACCTGCAGGGCGTCGTGGGTGCGGAGCAGCCGCTCGACCGGATCCGCGACGTCTGTGAAGAGGGGCGCCCCCATGAGCATGATCCGGTTCCCGAAGGTGCCGGCCTCCTCCGAGCTGCGCACCGACACCGGAACCTGAGCGACCAGCGACTCCGAGGGAAGCTCGTCGTGCTCGAGCAGCCAGCGCCGCACGGCACCCGCGCACATCGACACGATCACGTCGTTCACGGTGCAGCCGTGCGTGGCCTTGACGGCCTTGACCCGGTCGAGCGAGATCTGCCCGAAGGCAAAGCGGCGGTGCGGAGAGAGACGTCCGTTGAACGACGTCTTGGGCGCCCGCAGCGGGGACCGGGCCGTGTGATTGCCGTCACCGCGGACCACGTCCTGCAGGCGGTGCGCCAGCCGTCCCACCGTGCCCGCACCCGGGAGCCCGCCGAACGGTGTCTCGTCGAGGTTCGGTATCGCCGCGGGGAGGGAGCGCAGCGCTCGCAGCGGGTAGCGCGGCACGCCGAGGATCCCGCGGGCGAAAAGCTCGAGGTCTCCCGGCGCGCGCCCGACTCCGTTCGATTCCGCGGGCGGGGGCAGATCGCGTCCCTCCGCACTGACGTCGAGGAGCAGCCCCATGATCTCCGCCCCGGACATGCCGTCGACCAGCGCGTGGTGGATCTTCGTGAGCATGGCCACGTGGCCGTCCGGCAGCCCTTCGATCAGGTAGAGCTCCCACAGAGGCCGGGCGCGGTCGAGCGGGCGAGCGACGATCCGAGCGACCTGCTCGGCGAGCTGGCGGTCGGAGCCGGGCGTCGGCAGGGCCATCTCGCGCACGTGGAAGTGGAGGTCGAAGTCGGGGTCCTCGACCCAGTAGGGGTAGTCGAGCCCGAACGGCACCTCCGCGAGGTGCCAGCGCAAGGGGGGAAGGAGCGGCAGGCGCTCGGTGATCAGAGCCTGGACGTCACCGCATTCGAGCTTGCCGCCCGGAGCGGTCGAGGGATCGAGTATCGCGAGGCCCGCCACGTGGCCGCTCTGCCGAGCGTTCTCAAGGGCCAGGAACTGCGTATCCAGACTGGTCAGCTGTCTCATCGTCTCTCCTCCCCGGGGACGCGTCGGAGTATGAGGCCTGCGCACGGAGCGCGGTGTGCGCCTGGTCGGCGGAGCACATCCGCGAGCTAGATGACTGCCGAGAGCGGCGTAGACCCCCGGCAGCGGCTCGCCCACCGGCGCGCGGCAGCGGCTCTATAAGGGACCGGCGACGGCTCGGCGGCGCGGAGGAACCGGTACAAAGGCCTCGGTACCAACCGATCGAAGGGAAGCGCAACCTTGACCTCCGCCGCCGCATCCTACGAAGAGGCGTGCCGCACCCACTCGTGGCGCGTGCCCGACAGGTACAACATCGCCTCCGACGTGTGCGAGAAGCACCCGCGCGAGAAGCTCGCGATGCTCCACGAGCACTTCTCCGGCGCAGTTCGGGAGGTCGGCTGGGGCGAGTTGCAGGATCTCTCCGCGCAGGCGGCGAACGCGCTCGCCGCTGCGGGGGTGGAGCACGGCGACCGCGTGGCGGTGGTGTTGCCGGCCACGCCGGAGACGGCGGCGATCTTCTTCGGCACCTGGAAGCTGGGCGCGGTGCTCCTCTCCATGTCGGTGCTCTACGGCGACGACGGGATCGGCCACCGTCTCAGCGACTCAGGAGCGAAGGTGCTCGTGACCGACCGAGCCAACGCGGACCGGTTCCAGCACGACCGCATCCTCATCCTCGACGACGGCCTGCTCGAGGGGCACCCGACCGACGCCCCGACGGTGGACACCTCCGCCGACGACCCCGCACAGCTCTACTACACGTCCGGCACGACCGGGCTGGCAAAGGGCATCGTCCACGCCCACCGCTACCTCCTCGGCCACGAGGAGTTTCTCTACTGCCACGAGGTCGAGGACGGCGAGCGCTTCCATGGCATGGGCGAGTGGGCGTGGGCCGCGGGCATCGCGCCGCTGCTCGGGCCGTGGCGGTTGGGCGCCGTGCAGTGCGTCTACCAGCGGGAGGGAGGCTTCGATCCCCACAAGCAGCTCGACTTTCTCGCGCGCCACGAGGTCACGAACGTGTTCACGACGCCAACGGCGATGCGCGCGATGATGGCGATCGACGACGCGGGCGCGCTGTACCCGCAACGTTTCCGGCGCGTGTGCTCGGCGGGCGAGCCGCTCAATCCGGAGGCGATCCGCTGGTTCCGCGAGCAATACGGGATCACGGTGCTCGACTACTACGGGCTGACCGAGTCCTATCCGCTCGTGGCCAACTTTCCGTGGATGGACGTCCGCGAGGGATCGATGGGCAAGCCGATGCCCGGCTGGGAAGTCGCGATCCTCGACGAGGACGAGCAGCCGGTTGACCAGGGGGAGCGCGGCGAGATCTGCCTGCGCGCCCGCTCGAACCCCCACTACCCCCTCGGCTACTGGAACAACGAGGAGGCGACCGAGGAGACCTTCGGCGGCGACTGGTTCCACACCAAGGATGCCGCGAGCACCGACGAGGACGGCTATGTCTGGTACGAGGGCCGCGCCGACGACGTGATCATCGCGGCGGGCTACCGCATCGGACCGTTCGAGGTCGAGTCAGCGTGCCTCGAGCACCCCGCGGTGCGGGAGGCGGCGGCCGTCGCCTCCCCCGACGAGCGCCGCGGCAACGTGGTGAAGGCGTTCATCGTGGTGGCCGAGGGCCATGACGAATCCGACGAGCTGGCCGCCGACATCAAGCGGCTGGTGCGCGAGCGGCTGTCGGCCTACGCGTACCCGCGCAAGATCGAGTTCGTCGCCGACCTGCCGAAGACGCTCACGGGCAAGATCCGCCGCATCGAGCTGCGCCAGGCGGAGATGGAGCGCGCGGCCTCGGGGAGCTGACGATTCGGTTTCGGCTCGCTCAGAATCAAGATCAGTGGCACACTCCGCTGCCATGACTTCTCCGCTCGTCCGCGCCGCCGCCTTCTCCGCCGGATTGGCGGCCGGCATCCAGGTCACGCGGCGGCTGCACAACGATCCAGACGCAGGCCGATGGGGCGAGCGACTCGGTCGCACTCGCCTGCGTAACGCCAATCTCCCCGTGGGGGGAACGCTGGCCATCCTCTTGTCGCTGCTCCTTCCGGGTCGCGCGTCTGGGGCGGTCCGCTCGCTTGGTGCGGGAGCGCTGGTCGGCGCCGTCAGCTACGGCTTCGCAGACCCGCTGCCGCCGATCTCGGAAGACTGAGCGGGCCCGTGGCCGATCCTTCGAGGTCCGGCAGCTGCCTGTGCGGCGGCGTGCGCTTCGAGCTCACCGAGGCGGCACAGGACGCGGGGTACTGCCACTGCACCCGCTGCCAGCGCCGAACCGGCACGGCCGTGTCGGCCCAGGCACGGATCGACGGCCACACCTTCAGCCTGCTCGAGGGGAAGGAGCTCGTGAAGGCCTGGCGCCACCCGGACGGCGGCTTCGAGAAGTGCTTCTGCCGCGAATGCGGGGCGCACCTGTTCAGCCGGAACCCCGAGGATCCCACACAGATGAGCGTCCGCATGAGCGCCTTCGACGGCGATCCGGGCGTCCGTCCGAGCTTTCGCACCTTTGTCGCCAACGCCGCGCACTGGGAGCCGATACCCGACGACGGGCTCGAGCGCTTCGACGAACGGAAGCCGCGGCTGTAGGTCGGGGCCGCCCATCGGGCCGGATGTCCAGTTGCTCGACGGCCGACCGCAGCCGCTCGCTCACCTCAGGCCTACGACTGCTCCATGTGCAGCCGCGCGCGGCGTGCCCACGCTTGCAGCGGGACCGGCAGGCCGCTTAGGATCCGGTTGTGGCACTCGTGCGCGTCCGCGGCCCCCTCAAACACCTCGCGGGCGACCGCTCGGAACATGCAGTCGGGGGTGCGACGGTCGGCGAGCTGCTGCACGCCCTCGAGCGGGCGCATCCGGCGGCGGGCGGTTGGATCCTCGACGAGCGGGGGCTGCTCCGGCGCCATATCAACGTGTTCGTCAACGGCGAGCTCGGCGGCCAGGAAACCGTGGTCGGCGACGACGACCGCGTGGACGTCCTACCGGCCATATCGGGAGGATGACGGAGATGACCGAGCTGCTGATCGGCACGCGCAAGGGCCTGTTCGTCCTCGAGGGCGAGGCGGGGGACCCCTTCGAGGTGACCGCCCGGGCGTTCGCGGGGGAGACGGTCGAGTACGCCCTGCGGGACCCGCGGACGGGCCGTGTCTTCGCCTCCGTGACCTCGCCCTTCTACGGCCCGAAGATCTGGTACACCGACGATCCGACGGGCGAGTGGGAGCAGGCCGGCGGCGTGGCCCTGCCCGAGGGCGGCGAGGCGGCGCTTGAGCGGATCTGGGTGATAGTCGCCGGGGAGGCGGACGGCACGCTCTATGCCGGCGGCGATCCGGGCGTCCTGTTCGAGAGCCGGGACGACGGTGCGAGCTGGGAGCTCAATCGCGGCCTCTGGGAGCACCCGAGCAGGCAGTTCTGGCAGCCGGGTGGCGGCGGGTTGTGCCTGCACTCGATCGCGACATGGCCCGGCGATCCCCAGCGGCTTGCGGTGGCCATCTCCGCCGCCGGCGTCTGGCTCACCGACGACGGTGGTGTGACATGGCGCAACGGCAACGAGGGCCTGGTCGCCAACTACGTGCCCGATGACGCGCCCAGCGAGCAGATTGCCCTCTGCGTGCACCGCCTGCACCGCGCTCGCGCCCGACCCGAGCGGCTGTTCATGCAGTTCCACGGCGGCGTGTACCGCTCGGACGACGCCGGTGAGACCTGGAACGACATCGCCCCCGGCCTTCCGTCGGACTTCGGCTTCCCGCTGGCCCTAGACCCCGCCGACCCCGACAGCGCCTATGTCATTCCGCTGAGCGCAGACACCGACCGCGTGACCCCCGACCGCCGCGTCCGCGTATTCGAGACACGCGACGCCGGCGCCAGCTGGACGGCGCGCGCCAGCGGGCTGCCGCAGGAGCACGCCTACCTGACGATCCTCCGCGAGGCGTTCGACTGGCTCGGCGGGGGCGAGGAGCTCCAGCTCTACTTCGGGGCAACGTCCGGGGACGTGTTCGGGTCGGGCGACGCCGGCGCGAGCTGGTCTACAGCCGCGACGCGGCTACCACCGGTGCTCTCGGTCGCGGCGCGCTGAGGGCGGATCGCCGGAGGCAGCGCCTCGGGAAGCGCGGTGGATGGAGCACACCTAGCTGAGATCAGGGCTGCATACATGTGGTGGAGCGCGCCAAACGAGCGAACGCCCGAACCCGGGCTGGGGCGGCCCCGCGAGGGGGCCGCCCCAAGCATCAGACGCCCAGTTCCTCCGAGGCCATCCGCGCGCCCTCGATCCGCGCCTTGATCTTCTGCATCGCGATGTCGCGCGCGAAGTCGGGCGAGCCATGGTTGGGCTTCTCGTCGCGGCTGAACGGCGAGAAGCCGCAGTCGTCGGTGGCCCCGAGCCGCTCGACCGGGATGTACTTGGCGGCCGTGACCAGACGGTCCTTGACCTGCTCTGCGGTCTCGACCTCGGGCGACAGCGGGTTGATCACGCCGATGAAGCAGACCTGCGGCACGCCGTTGGCGTCGTCGCGGCTGTTGTCGCCCACCAGCTTGTAGACCGTTTCCTTGTCCTCCTCGCTGGCGCACTGGATCAGGAAGTAGCCGGCGTTCAGCTGGAACATCTTCGTCAGCAGCTTCTCGTACGGCACCTCCTTCGAGTGGACGGAGTCGCAGTCCCCGCCCGGGCAGGTGTGGATGCCGATGTTCTTGCGCTCCGCGGCCGAGAAGCGGTCGAGCACGCGGTTGTTCAGGTCGATGAACTCCTGCAGCATGTCGTTGCCGGTCCAGGGGTTGCGCGAGTCGTTCTTGTTGGCCAGGCGACCCTCGGTGAAGTCGATCGACACGCGTTCGGCGCCCGCGGCAAAGCACTGGCGGATGTCCTTCTCGACCTCGTCGACCACGTCGTCCAGGAACTGCTCGCGCGGGTAGCCCTCGAGCTCCTCCTCGAGCGGGTAGAGCAGCATCATCATCGACGCTGAGATGACCGCCTGCTTGATCGGCCTGTCGGTGGACAGCTTGTTCTTCTCGACGTACTCCGAGGCGAACGTCTTGTAGCGGAACGGGCCGCCCGTCAGGCGCGGCAGCTGGCGGTGATGGCCGTCGTCGAAGATCGCGAAGTACTGCCCGTCGCCGGCCAGGTTGTCGGCCAGGCCGGTGCCCGCGAGTGTGTCGGTGATCGGGTAGGTGGCGAAGCTCGACTCGCGCTGCTCGCCGTCGTTGATGTAGGTCTCGCCGGTCTCCTCGAGCCGCTTGATCGAGTCCTCGGCGGCGTCGTCCTGCTCGGCCTGGAGATCCTCGAAGGTGATCTGACCCTGGTCATAGGCCTCGAAGGCCTGCTGAAGCTTCATCGGACGCGGTAGTGACCCGACGGTCTCGGTGGGGATCGGCATGTGTCCTCCCTCTCGGTTAGCGCTGCCCCGGAGCACGCCCGAGCCCGCATGGTCACGAGCTCGAATCACCCCGTCCCCCGGGATGCAGCGAGCGAGATGGTACGGGAAACCCTCTCGATCTGATTTATCAGATACAGTCCTGCGATGTCGCGCATGACTGCTACCGAGGCCGCGCGCAGCTTCTCCGATGTGCTCAACCGGGTCGCGGCGGGAGAGGAGGTCGAAGTCACGCGCAGCGGCGCCCCCGTCGCGGTGATCGGCCCACCGAGAGCCGGGTTGATGTCAGCCCACCGCTTCCGGCAGCTGATAGCGAGCGCGCCGCGTCCCGACGAGGACTTCGCCCGTGACCTTCGTGTAGTCCGCGAGAGCGCCGGACCACCGGGCGAGCAATGGGCCTCCTGATCGACACCGATCTACTGATCGACCTCGAACGCGGCGGGGGGACCCAGGGGGTCGAGCGCCTGGTCGGGGAGGAGGAATGCGCCATCAGCGTGATCACCGTCAGCGAGCTGCTGCATGGGGTGCTCAGCGCCACGGGTGCCGCGAGGGCACGGCGACGCGCCTTCGTGGAACACATCCTCGCCGGTCTTCAGGCGATTCCGATCACCGAGCCGGTTGCGCGAGTGCATGCGGACGTCTGGGCCGGCCTCTCGGACCAGGGAGAGCCCATCGGCGCGCACGACCTCTGGATCGCAGCGACCGCCATCGCCCACGGACTGGGCGTGGCCACCCGCAACACCTCCCATTTCGACCGGGTGCCGGGGCTGCGCGTGGCGTGACATCTCCGCGCCCGGGGGTGTGGTCGATGTCTCGGTTGCCTCGGGGGGCGAACTGTAGGGCGCTGGGCACGTGACCGGTCCGTAGGCCCGGCAAAGCGTTTCAGCCATGCCGCAGCTCCGACACTCAGCCCACCGGCGGACCGCCCAGCACCAGGACATCCAGCAGCAGGAAGAGTGCCACCAGCGCGACGACCACCCCGAACGATCGCGCCAGCACCCGCGTCGGCAGTCGCCGGCCGGCGGATGTGCCGACGAGTGCCCCGACGGCCGCGGCTCCACACAACACGGCCGTGAGCGGCCAATCCGGCTCAGCGCCGGCCGCCAGGTGGCTCAGGAGGGCCACCACCCCGGTGAGCGTGATGACCACGAGCGAGGTGGCGATACCCCTTCGCAACCCCAGCCCCAGCAGCACGGTGAGGGCCGGGACGATCAGAAAGCCACCGCCCACCCCGAAGAAGCCGGTCATCGCCCCGACTGCCAGCCCGGCGGCGACCACGCGAACCGGTTCGGCCCTCGGGCAGCCTGACCCCTCCTGTCCCTCATCCGGCTCGGCGGCATCGCCGCGAGCCCAGGTCAGGACGGCCGCCGCAAGCATCACGGGCACGAAGGCGAGCACCAGCGTGCGCGGACTGACCGCTCCCCCGGCCGCGGTCCCGAGATAGGCACCGAGAGCGGACGGCGCCGAGAACGTGAGTGCGATCCGCCAGCAGACCTTGTGGTCGAGCGCCTGCGAGCCGGCGCCCACCGACGCGCCGATGGCCACGACGATGAGCGAGGCCGTCGAGGCCGGGCTCACCCCCTCGCCGAGGATGTACACGAGGATCGGCAGCGCCAGGATCGCACCCCCGCCGCCCACGGACCCGACGACGAAGCCGATCGCCAGACCGAACGGCATCGCCAGGAGGATCACGGTGTCTAGCTCAGGAAGGCGAGAGCACGTGCCCGGCGGCAGGGTCGATGCGGCCGTCGAGCAGGTCGAGGTAGGTGCGCTGCACGGCCTCAGGGCCGCTTTCGTGCGTCACCCTGAGCCACCCGTCTGTCCACTCGACGTACGGGACCCAGGCTTCGGCGAGGCGGCGCTCGAGACCCTCGCGTCCCCAGTCGCCGCTCCGCTTGGCCACGCGGTCGGGCGCGAAGAAGAAGGTGGGCGGCGGTCCGGGCGGCGGCTCGGACGCCCCGCCCACACGGTCGTGGTGGGTGGCGCCCACCACCGCGCTGTGGGTGAGCCCGTCGCCGTAGTGCTCGTGAACGGCCAGACGCGTGTCCGGGTCGCCCGCCATGTCGAGGTACACGGCGCTCTCACGCGGAAGCGAGCCGATGTCGTCGTAGGCCACGACGCCGTCGTACACGCCGAGGCTCTCCACGAACGCGGTGCTTCGCGAGGAGGTGAGGCCGATCACCTCGACGCCCTCGCGTCGGGAGAGGAGGAAGGCCGTGCCGTGCGCCGTCTTGCTGGACGCGCTCGAGATCACGACGCTGGCGGCGCCGAAGAGGTTGCTGTCAGCCAGAAAGTCGTCGAGTAGGAAAGAGGTGAAGAACAGCGGGCGCAGCAGCATCTGCTGGTCCTCGCGCTCGGGTCGGTAGGACGGATCGGCATCCACGCGCGAATAGGCGTTGTAGGCCGCCGGCAGCCCCGCCCGGTGGGGCGAGGCGTCGGTGAAGCCGTGTGCTCCCGCCCGGTCGGGTACCACGACGAGGTGCGTGGACGGGGGCAGGTAGCCGAACACCCGCGTGCCCTCCTCGACCCCCTCGTAAGTGGAGGCGACCACGTCGGCGAAGCCCCACACCGGCACGCGGCCCCAGCCGCCATCGGCCGGGAAGAAGTCCCAGTAGCTCATGGCCTCGCCGAACACGGCGTAGGTGATGTTGTTCGAGGTGAGGCCGAAGGCGCTTACCTCGAGCAGCGCTTGGCCGGGCTCGAGATCGGGCCTCGGCGCGTCGACCACGCGGCATTCGTGCAGGTCGTCGCGCTTGATCAGGAAGTCCATGTCGACCGCGACGGTATCGACAGCCCGCACGTCGAGGCGAACCGCGCGCCGGGCGGGGCGGCGCCCGCCGCTTACTTTCAGGCCGACCGGCGGTCCTCGTGCTTACGTTGTAGCCATACCGGCTGCGCGCCGGAGTAGAAGAGGAGAACATGGGACAGCAGGTGAAGGCAGACATATCGATGGCACTCGACGGCTTCATCACCGGGCCGAACGACGGGATCGCCAGATTCATCTCGTGCCCATCCTGCACGGCGACGGCGTGCGGCTGTTCGATCACCCCCCGGACAAGCAGCTCGAGCTGGAGACCACGAGGGTGATCGAGTCTCCGGCCGTGACCCACCTGAAGTTCCGCGTGCCCAGGTGAGCTCGGCGATCAAGCTGACGGGCTTCGTCAAGCGGTTCGGGTCGCTGACGGCCGTCGACGGTCTCGACCTGGACGTGCCCTTCGGCCAGTGCGTCGGTCTGCTTGGACCAAACGGCGCCGGCAAGTCGACCACCATGAAGGCGCTCACCGCGCAGGTGATCGGCGACGAGGGCGAGCTCGAGGTGCTCGGCTACCGGCTACCCGAGGACTCGAAGCAGGCGCGCGCCGAGATGGGCGTGGTGCCGCAGCTCGACAACCTCGACGTCTCGCTCACGGTCGAGCAGAACCTGCTCGTGTTCGCGCACCTCTACCGCGTGCCGGCCGCGAAGCGCAAGGCGGCGATCGACCGCGCGCTCGGGATCGCCAACCTCGCCGGCAGGCGCAAGGACAAGGTCGACAAGCTCAGCGGCGGCATGCGGCGCCGGCTGCTGATCGTGCGTGCCCTGCTCCACGAGCCGCGCCTCGTGCTGCTCGACGAGCCCACCGTGGGCCTCGACCCTCAGGTGCGGCAGGAGCTGTGGGCGCTGATCGACAGGCTGCGCTCCGAGGGTGTCTCCATCCTGATGAGCACCCACTACATCGAGGAGGCGGAGCGCCTGTGCGACACCGTCACGATCATGTCCCACGGCAAGGCGGTGGCGGTGGGCTCACCTCGTGACCTGATCCACGACCACGCCGGGCCCGAGGCGATCGAGGTCTACGGATCGCCCACGCGTCTCGCAGAGCTCGAGAGGGACGCCCGCGCGCGCGGCTGGAGCACGCGCCGCACCGGGACCTCGGTGTCGGTGCTGCACGCGAACGGTGACATCGACGTCCAGGGTGAGCGTCGTATCACCAACCTCGAGGATGTGTTCGTGCTCCTCACCGGCGAGGAGATCAGCTGATGGCCGCCCGTGGCCAACCGCGCCTTGGCCGCCTCGAGCGCGCCGCCCTGCAGGGCGTGATGGTCCGCGAGCTCGTCAACTTCTCCTCCTTCTGGCGCTCGTCGACGTTCTCGTCCACGATCGACCCCACCATCTACCTGCTGGCCTTCGGCTTCGGGTTCGGCTCGCTAGTGAGCCGGGTCGCGGGCTACGACTACATCGACTTCGTCGGCACCGGGATCGTGGCAACGACCGTGCTGTTCTCCGGTGCCTTCCCCGCCATGTACGGGACGTTCGTCAAGTACGAGTTCCAGCACACCTACGACGCGATCCTCGCCGCGCCGGTCGACACCGAGGAGCTGGTCACGGCCGAGGCCCTGTGGATCGGGACGCGAACGGGCGTGTACGGGTGCGTGCCGATGCTCGTGGCCATGGTCTTCGGCCTGGATCCGAGCCTGGGCATGCTCCTCGTACCGCTGATCGCGGCGCTGGCCGGGTTCGGGTGGGCGTGCTTCGGCATCTTCATCGCCGCCCGGTCCAAGGGGATCGAGAGCTTCTCCTACTGGCAGAGCGGCCTGCTCACGCCGATGTTCCTCGTGGCCGGCACCTTCTTCCCGCTCGACCAGTTGCCCCAGTGGGCGCAGGTGCTCGGGAACTTCAATCCGCTGTTTCACTGCGTCGAGATCGTCCGCCACGCCGTGTTCGGCTTCGAGGGATGGGAGGACCTCGGGCACCTCGCGTTCCTGGTCGCCTTCGCGCTGGTGTCGTGGCGGCTGGCGATCCGCTTCATGGAGCGCAAGCTGATCGTGTAGAGCGACAGACGCAGCCCTAAGGCCGGTTGCGCCCGTACAGGTCGTGCGAGTCGACCCACTCCTCGGCCACGATCGCCGAGCCGAGCGATATCTCCCCGCACAGCACCGTGGCCGCCACGATCTCGGCGAACTTGCGCACCTTGCCGTCGCCGTAGCAGTCGAGGATCTCGAGGCACTCGCGCTGGGTGGCGAGGCCGGTGCCGCCGCCATAGGTGGCGACGATCAGCGACGGAATGGTCACCGAGTAGTAGTAGTCACCGTTCGGGCGCAGCTCGGTGTACACGAACGCCGCCGACGACTCCGCGACGTTGGCCGCGTCCTGCCCGGTGGCGATGAACATCGCGGTGATGCCGTTGGCCGAGTGGGCGCCGTTGTTGTTGACCCCCGACATGAAGCCGCCGAGGTTGGACACCTGCCGTGCCCGGAACATCATGTCGGTGCTGGAGCGCATCACGCGCTGCACGAGCTCGTTCGGGATCACGGCCTCGGCCACCACGCGCTTGCCGCGGGTGTGGAGCATGTTCACCTGCGAGCTCTTCTTGTCGGTGGCGAAGTTCGACTCGAGGAAGAAGTGCTCGATCGGCTCGTGGTTGGCGACGATCCACTTACACGCTGCCTGCGTGGCCTTGCCGGTGAGGTTCTGCCCAGCGGCGTCGCCCGTCGTGTAGTTGAAGCGGGTGAAGAGAAGCCGGCTGGCCGAGTACTGCTCGATCTCCACCAGGCGGCCGGAACGGGTGGTGCTCTCAGCCACCTCCTTGATCTCGTCGAAGTGCTCGACGAGCCAGCCGCTGAAGTCGCGCGCCTCGCGCGCGCTGGGAAACAGGAACGCCGGCGCCCGCTGCATCTTGTCGCCGATCACGGTGGTCTTGACCCCGCCCGCCTCGTGCAGGAGGCGCATGCCGCGGTTGTAGCTTGCGACGAGCGTGCCCTCGGCTGTTGCCAGCGGCACGTAGAACTCCCCCTGGGCGTGCTCGCCGTTCACGAGCAGCGGCCCGGCGAGGCCGATCGGCACCTGCGCCACGCCGACGAAGTGCTCGACATTGCCTGTGAGGATCGCGGGGTCGAACGAGTAGCTGCCCACGTGCTCGGCACTGACGCCGGTGTGCTCGCGCACGAAGTCGAGGCGCCCGGCGGCGGCCTCGCGCGTGTAGTCGTTCTCGCGGTCGCGAGGAACCGGGACGCGGTTGCCCGGGCTGGACTCCGACATGTGCTCTCCCTCTGGCGTGGACGGTGGCGGGCAGTCTCCCGTACGGCGCCCTTCAGCGCAGCAGGCCACCGGGAGGGCGACCCAGGCCTCTCTAGCGGGCGTCCTGGAGCACTGCGGCCCGAGGCGGGAGTGCCTCAGGTCCCGCCACCTGGTCGAGCGAGCGCACGGCTCGGTCCTTGCCCGTGGCCTTGGCGCTCCGCAGAGCGACGTCGGCACTCGCGAACAACGCGTCGAAGTTGCAGCCGTCGTCAGGCGCGACGGCCCAGCCGACGCTCGCGCTCAGGGGCAGGCCGGGCATGTCCAGGCGCTCGCCCACCGAGCGCACCTCGCTGAGCAGCCGGTCGGCCAGGGCGCGCATCGCGTGCTCGTCGGGGCTCGTGACGACGATCGCGAATTCGTCTCCACCGAGTCGCGCCAGAAGGTCCGCTCCCCGGGTACATCGCTCCAGTCCGGCCGCGGTTTCGCACAGGACGCGGTCGCCGCCGGGGTGGCCGTAGAGCGTGTTGGCACACTTGAAGCCGTCGAGGTCGAGCAACACGAGCGCCACGCGTTCCCGCCCGTCGGTCGCGTGGAGCTTCTCGTCGAGCAGGTCGGCCAGCGCGCGCCGGTTGGGGATGCCGGTGAGGGAGTCGTGGCGCGCGAGCGCCTGGGCCGTCTCGTGGAGCTCCACGAGGAGTTGTTTGCCCCCCGCCATCAGCACGGCCAGCACGGTGAAGGTGGGGAAGAGGACCAGCAGCTCTCCGAGCAGCCCGTCGGAGACGGCGCCCTTGTCGTAGACGAGCGGCAACGCGAGCACGGCCGTCGCGGCCAGCACGTACGCCGCGAGCTGTGCCCGGGTGTAGAAGTATGCGGCATACATCACGACGAAGAAGAGGTAGAAGCGCGCCGGGGACGTGGCACCA